>OLRV01000603.1_pt1 | contig 35264 bp, 59 predicted proteins | sample 1672421 | NCBI WGS metagenome assembly OLRV01 (sample SAMEA3136684, study PRJEB25190) | human gut metagenome | biome: human gut; feature: human-associated habitat; material: faeces | place: Austria | collected 2013
GGACGGCCATCTGAATTTTGATACGAAAATTGATGAAAAAGGATTCAGCAGTGGAGTTTCACGGCTCGGCAGTGTAGCAAAGACGGGCCTTGGTGTTTTGGGAACTGCAGTCGGCGCTGTCACAACCGCCATGGGCGCCGGTATAACCGCCGGCATAAAGTACAACGCTAACATTGAGCAGTATACAACGTCTTTTGAGGTTATGACCGGATCCGCCGAAAAAGCAGCTCAGATAATGGAGGAGCTGCAGAAAATCGGTGCGGAAACACCATTTGAGACGGAAACAATCGCGGAAACTACGCAGCTTCTTATGAATTACGGATTTACTGCCGATGAGGCCATTGAAAAGATGCGTATGCTTGGCGATATATCCCAGGGCTCCGCGGATAAGATGAACCGTATAGCTATGGCGTATGGGCAGATGAGCTCCGCGGGGAAAGTCCAGCTCGAAGATGTCAAACAGATGATAGAGGCCGGGTTTAATCCTCTGCAGGAGATATCCGAGAGCACCGGTGAATCCATGGAAAGCCTGTACGATCGTATCAGTAATGGCACGCTTACGGTCGATGAGATTACCGCATCTATGCAGCGGGCGACTTCTGAGGGCGGGAAGTACTACCAATCTATGGAGCAGCAGGCTCAGACCATAAACGGCTTGATATCGACCCTGAAAGATAACGCGATGCAGCTTCTCGGCGAGGTAGTAGAGCCGATATCCGACAGCATGCGTGAAGAATTGCTTCCTGCTGCAATAGATGCCATAGAGGGGATGCAGAAGGCGTTTAAAGAAGATGGTGTCGACGGCCTTATTGAAGCGGGCAGTAATATACTAGGCTCTTTATTAGCAGGAATAGCAGAGGGAATGCCGCAAGTTCTTGAAACAGCGCTAAAAATAATTGAAGGGATAGTATTAGGAATCCAAGAAAACGCTCCTGCCATGGGGGCTGCAATAGAACCTATAGCGATGTCTCTTATGAGTGGGATTTCTTCTCTGTTACCTACAGTATTTAATTCTGGCGTCAGTCTTATATTGTCGCTTGCACAAGGCGTAGCGCAAACGTTACCGCAACTGATTCCTAAAGCAGTAAGCGCGGTGATGAACTTCGCAAATACAGTGCTTGACAATTTGCCGACGTTAATATCTGCGGGTGTTGACATAATAGTAAGTGTAATACAAGGCATAATGCAGTCATTGCCGGAGCTTGTTGCCAAGGGCCCGCAATTAATCTTGAGCCTTCTCAAAGGGATTTTAGGGGCTTTGGGACAGCTTCTTGTGGCAGGACCCAAGATCTTGGTGGCTGTCGGAAAAGGAATAGTGAATGCTCTTGGCACTATCTGGAGCTATGCGAAACAGATTCCGGGGAAAATCAAGGACGCTATCCTGGATACAAACTGGGGTAGCATGGGCCGCAGTATCATCAGTGGTATCGCGAATGGAATAGCCGGGGCAGCCGGGAGAATTGTGGACGCAGCAAAGAGCGCGGCGAAAAAAGCGCTCAATGCAGCGAAAGACTTCCTGGGCATAAACTCTCCGTCAAGATTGTTCAGAGATGAAGTTGGAAAGTACATGGCCCAGGGTATCGGTGTGGGTTTTGAAAGGTACATGCCGACAGACGACATGGTAAAGGACCTCGACCGCAGCGTAAGCAAGATAAATGCGAGTGTGCATCCTACATTTCCAGAGCCGGCGTACAGAGGCGGCGGAAGCGTTGACCAAAGTAAACAGGTGACGGTAAATCAGACAGTGAATATAAATCAGCCGGTCGAGACACCGGCGGAGACAGCAAGGGCTATAAAAAAGACTGCCACGTATGGCCTTGCCGGGACATGAGGTGAGTGATGGATACAACGGTAAAAGTTGTCGCCACCAGGAGCGACGGAGAAATATTTTCATACAGTAATTCGGACTGGGGAGTCACGGAACTTTCAGGCATAGACTTTCCCCCGATTGAGATATTTACGGAAGATAGGGGGTCCGGTAACGGTTCAATAATTACCGGTAAGCGCAAAGGGTCGCGAGAAATTGAGATTGTTGCGGAGAATAAAAACACACTGAACAACGACATCGACAGACTCGCAGCCCTGCCTTTCCACAACTCCAATTATACGTATGATATCGAATTTACCTATATGGGACAGACGAAAATAGCGAAGGATTGTGAGCTGCAGGATGCGTCCTGCCCTGCGAAAAATGTGCATGAACCGCTTGAACTTACCGTAGGTTTTCTCGCACCAGAAGCGGACCTGTTTGCAGACAGTGACACCCAGACCCACTTTGTTGGCATAACGCCGCTTTGGCATGTGACAAGAGCCTATACTCCCGGAGGCGGCACGCTGGCTTATGGGGTGATACAGAGGTCGATCGTAAAGCTTGTTAGGTACCTTGGCTCAGAGCCGGCACCGATAGTGGCCGCATTGACAGCGGAAGGAGTGGTCGACGGTGTAATCGTTCGGGTAAACAGCACGGAGGTGACCATAGATATCGACCTTGTGAGTGGAGATACCCTAATAGTGGATGCGGCAAATAAGACGGTCACGCTCAACGGCGAGCGAGTATCCGAAAGCTTGTACAACTATGTAGATGTGCCTGCGCTCATGCTGCAGTATGGCGATAACGAGGTGCAGATATCGGCCGTCGATGAGGACAATCTCGCCTTTGATGCAAGGCTCACGTATACAGGAAGGTACGGTGGTCTGTGATGGTTTTAGGATTTGATAAGTATGGTAACGCTCTCGGGGTGATAGACTTCATTGAGCTTCAATGGAATCGGAAATACCTTGAGTGCGGGTCATTCGTGATATATTTGGCGGCATCTGATTATGATACGGATATAAAATATGTGCAGTACAGCGATAGGCCGGAGATGGGAATCGTGCAGAAGATAGAGTATGAGGAAAAAGTCGGTGGCAGGTTTGTTACGCTTTCAGGGTTCTTTGTAGACAAAGTCCTTGACGGCGGGGCCTGCCATTTTGCATTTAATTTCGAGGGCGGCGTCTCGCCTGTACAGATGATTAAAGAATATATGCAAGCTGCTCTCAATCTTGACTCCTTGGGGAACATCAATACCGGCGTGACGGACACCGGAAAGCGAGTCATAAACAAATTGACGATAGACGGTGAAAGTGAATATCCGGCGTCTGCCGATAATACTGTGGAGGCCGGGGAGCCGCTGGGACAGGCGTTATATGGCATCATGTCCGGAGACGATAGAAGCTATACATGCGAGCCCGTTTTCTATGAAGATGAGACAAGACCGCTTTTGGGCTTGAATATCAGGTTCTGGAAAGGACAGGATCTGCGGGACAGCGTAAGATTTTCCGATTCATTGAACAATATCAGCAGCATCAAATATACCTACGATGAAAGCGGAGAATATGTGAGGTATCAGATTCTTCAAGAGCTGCCGGAGGATACCGATGCGAATCAGTGGCAAGGTAATTATGGCGTAGTGACCAGCACGATCGTGGATGGCAAACTGAAATATTATCTCCAGGCGTACTACGAGAACGAGGCGAATCGCCCGAAAGACATGGGGATGAGTATGCCGGAGAAGGTATATTACAGCCAGATAGACGGGGTGGAGCTCCTGCCGGCCAACGAGCATGAAATCGTGCTGAAAATGCAGGAGGCGGCTCGGCTTGACATGCTCAACAACTACAAAGTAGAGAGCATAGAGGTTGACGCATTGCAGCATAGATTCATCTACCGGCAAGACTATGATCTGGGTGACGTGTGTACTGTTTCCATCGATGATATCAGGCAGATATATACGGCACGGATCATTGAGATAGATGAGGTTTACGCCAGCAACAAGCTGGATGTAACGGTCATCATGGGGACGCCGCAGAAACAGAAATGGAGGGCGATGTAATGGCAGAGATAAGTTATCCGTTCGAATCGCAGAATACGGGAACAGACGAAGCGCCGGTATATGACCGGGCGATAACGGCGGAAAATGAACGGGAGTTCAACAAACTGAGATACGTGAACGGGGTGTTCCAAAGTCCGGCCAATGCGCTGCAGGTCACTGCGGCGGGAGGGATGAAGACTTCCGTGGCGCCGGGTGGCGCGCACCTCGAAGGCACGATGTATTATCTGGACGCGGCGATGCAGTTTACTCATGCCGCTGCGGACGCATCGTATGACCGTATAGACAGGATCGTACTGCGATTCGATACGGCCATGGACGTGCGGGGAACGCACTTGTATAAGCTGCAGGGGACTCCGGGGTCAAGTCCGCAGCCGCCGGCGATAACACAGCAGGCGAACTACTACGAGATAGTGATAGCAGATATAAGGGTAAAGAAAGGCGCAACAGAGATAACGAACGCGGATATTACCGATCAGCGCTTAAACAGCGACCTTTGTGGGCTGGTCGTTCCGGCGATACCGCTTCCTCTTGACCTTACGGATATCTATAACCAGTATCAGGCAAGCCTTAACCAGTATATGCAATTTGTAGAGGAGGCGCTGGACGAAACCCTTGCAGGGAACCTGCAGAATCAAATAAATGCTATTGGCAGCCCTATATCTGATGGCGAGATAGATGCACTGTTTTAGGGAGGTGGTAACGTGAGACGAGGGACAACGCCCACGATAAAGCTCACCGTGTCGGGCATTTCCGACATAGAGATCGATAAGATATTCCTGACGATAAAGCAGCGGTCGGTAGTCGTCGAAAAGGAAAAAAGCGATATAACGATCGATGATGACATTCTGCAGGTGACGCTGTCCCAGGAAGAAACGTTACAATTTTCCGACGGGATAGCAGCTGAGATGCAGTTGCGAGTGTTATCCATAAACGGCACGGCATACGCGTCCCAGATACTGGAGGTATCAATAGGACAGATATTGAAGGACGGTGTCATTAAATGATAAAGCTGGACATAGAAGACGTAACGGTGACCGCGGATCTTGCGGTACAGGGAGTCATCGAAGGTGAGATGTCCGCATCTGATGACGATGAGATCTATATAGAACAGGTCGGCGGGACAAGAGATTATGAAAAATTGGAGAATCTGCCAAAGCTTGACGGGCAGACGATAATAGGAAATATGCAGGAAAAAGACCCCACAGTGCAGGCGATAAGCCTCGAGGAGCTGGCGGGGTTATTTAATTGAAAGGAGAGAAGACATGGCTGAGTATTTAGACAAGGCGGGGGCGACGTATCTGGTCGGGAAGCTGCGAGGCGAGGTCGCGAATAAGGTGGATAAAGAAGAAGGCAAAGGGTTGTCCACTAACGACTATACCAACGAAGAAAAACAGAAATTGGCCGGGCTAACAAATTATTCTCTGCCGGTCGCGTCATCTGGAGCGATAGGCGGCGTAAAGTCAGGCGGTGACATTACGGTCGACAGTGACGGGATCGTGACGGTAGGCGGCCTGGCGGGGAAAGCGCCGCTGGATTCGCCGGCGTTTACGGGCACCCCAACGGCGCCTACAGCACCGGAAGGGACAAATACTACGCAAGTCGCCACTACAGCATTCGTAGCGACGGCAGTAACCAACGCGGTAGAGGATATAACCGGGTTTGAGTTCGTAGTAGTAGAATCGCTGCCGGGAACCGGAGAAGCGGGAAAGATATACCTGGTGAACAACAGCGGCGGCGGCCAGAACACATATGACGAATTTATCTGGGTGAATAACGCCTGGGAAAAAATCGGGACGACAGCGGTGGATCTGTCCGGATACTGGTCTAAAGCGGAACTGGTGGCGATTACAACGACCGAGATAGGCGCGATGTTTGCGTAAGGAGGTAAGATGGCATATTTAGATTATGAGGGACTACAGCGATTTTGGGAAAAGATCAAAGCGCGGCCTACGCCTGTGAATGAAGGCGGGACCGGCGCCAGTAACGCAGCAAACGCACGAACAAATTTAGGACTAGGTAATATAGCCACACAAAACAATATAGATATAAATTCAAATTATTTAACAGGTATATTAGCAACAAACAAGGGCGGCACAGGAGCAACAACAGGGTCTGATGCACTAAATAATTGGGGCGTAAATGATTGGATAGTTGACGAAGGGACGACAAACGGATGGATATGGCGAAAATGGAACAGCGGCCGGGCCGAAGCGTTCAAACAGACAACATCATCAAATTTCGGAAGCTCCGGGACGATAAACGGATTCCACTACCGAAATTACGCCCAGGCATTACCTGCCGGAGTTTTCACATCTGTTGATTATGCGTCTGTGGATTGCGACTGGGGCACAGGGATATCGTGGGGCAGTGTAAAAGAATTGTCGTTAAGTGGGTTGGAAGCACAATATATATCTAACCAAGACGGCGGTGCCGGCACATTCTGGCATGAAGTGAGAGGACGGTGGAAGTGATGATACCTACAGAGCTATTAGAAAAATATGAAATGCAGACGCTGGAAGATTTTAAGGCAAGTTTTGCGGACGATGTGCCAACAGAAATAAATTTCTACAAGACATTTTTAATACAGACGAATGATGTAATAAACAAATTGACAGAGGGAGCTATACGCACAGAAGATTGTTCCGATGAGCTAATCTATCGTGATTTTGCACGGCAGCGAATAGCGGAGCTGGAAGAAAAACCATACACACCAAAAGAAGGCAAAACAATCGAAGAACGAGTAACAAATGTCGAAAATAGCGGCACAGATGCCGTAGTAAATGCCCTACTGGGCATAACGGCGACAGATGAGGAGGTGAGTGGCGATGAATAGAATGCAGGCAGCAGAGCAATTAAGGAAAGCAATCCAGATGTTCGCCAAAACGCTGACGGACGAGCAGGCCATGGAAATAGCAACAGTATATCCCGCCTATGCTGTTGGCGTAGCGTATGCCGTAGACGACCTGATAACATACGGAGAAAATAACGTGGGTGATCCGCAACTGTATAGAATCGTACAGGCACATACCAGCCAGGCAGATTGGACGCCGGACGCTACACCTGCGCTGTACACCCCTATAGGGCTGGACGATGCGGGATATCCGATATGGTCGCAGCCTACAGGTGCGCATGACGCATATAACACTGGCGATATCGTAAACTACAACGGCACGCTATACATATCCACTATAGACGGTAATGTATGGGCACCGGATGCATACCCGGCAGGCTGGGAAGAGGTAACACTGTGAAAAAATACATAATAGCAATATGCGTCGTACTGGCTGGGATAATAGCCTGCACGACGTATTTTGTATTGTCTGCTGTGCCGAAAAACCCAAAGCCGGTAGACTATACGATTTACGTCTACACAGATGGGTCGGCGCAGATAAAGTTGGATTCTATAAACCAGGTCATTCAGACGCACGAGGATTATACCGTAGGAAACATGGAACTGAAGGCGGGGACCATAATCCTGCCTGGGAATGGGAACGAGATATACTACGAATATCCCCGCCACGATCACGTATTGAATGGAGATGAATAATATGAAAATAAAATGGAAGTTGAGATTACAAAACAAAGCGACGCTGATTGCCCTGGTAACGGCGCTCATCGCGTTTGTATATCAGGCCCTGGGGCTCGTCGGCATCGTGCCGGCTATAAGCGAGTCCCAGATTGTAGAATGTGCCGGCATGCTGATAAACATTCTGGCAATGCTGGGTATCGTCACTGACCCGACGACAGCAGGCGTATCTGATAGCGAACAGGCCCTTACTTATGATAGACCAAAGGAGGAGAATGGAAATGGTTAAAGTATATTTAGACCCGGGCCACGGTGGAAGCGATCCGGGCGCGGTAAAATATGTTACGGAACGTGATGTAAACCTGGTAATGGCACTGGCGTGTAGGGACTATTTGCAAGCCAACGGGGTGTCTGTAAAAATGTCCAGGATCAGCAACAGTACGAATACCAGTATAAACAATATGGCCAAGGAAGCCAATAATTGGGGTGCAGATTATGTTGTATCTATTCATAATAATGCTGGTGGCGGTGATGGTTTTGAAGTATATCACACGATAGGTGGAGGTCGTGGAAAAACCCTGGCCACCAACATCGAGGCCGAAGTGAAGAAGATAGGCCAGAATAGCCGTGGATTGAAGACAAAAAAGAACAGCAGCGGTACCGACTATTTTGGAATGATTCGTTTACCAAAAGCGCCGGCTGTAATATGCGAGGGGTTCTTCGTGGATAATGCTACTGACGTAAAGATAGCCGACACAGCCGCAGAACAGAAAGCCTTTGGATACGCGTATGCCCGGGGCATCCTGAAAACGGCAGGAATAGCAGATAAAGGCATGTACGGAGGCACCTCTGGCTCTGGAACATCCGGAAGCTACCTTGTAAAGGTAACGATTAAAGACCTGTATATACGAAAGGGTCCTGGAAAGAATTATGCAAACAAGGGATTCATAAAGCCCGGCGTCTATACCATCGTAGAAACCCAGGGCAACTGGGGCAGGCTGAAGTCTGGCGCCGGCTGGATCTGTCTGGATTACGCAAAGAAAATATAGGGGTAAGAAATGGATTGGGAACAACTATTAGCTATAGGCGGCGGCATTGTCCTTGCGGGTAATGTCGCCGCTCTTTTATGGAAAATAATCTCGCCGGGGATCAGAGTAAAAAATACGGCGAACAAAAACAGCGAAGCGATAGCCCGCTTGCAGCGACACGAACAGAATGACTTCGAAGCCCTGCATGAAATTCGGCAAATCGAGCGGGAACAGTGCCGGGTGATGCTGGTTATGTTAAACCATATGATCGACGGAAACGGTATCGAGCGCATGAAGAACACTCGTGCAGAGTTGGAACGGCTCATAATAGACATAGAAGACTAAAGGAAAAACCTGCCGAATAATCGACAGGCACACACGTAAGAGGGCGGGCTTGCCACCGCTCTTTTTTTATTATACAGAATTGTTTTTTCGATTGCAATAACAGTAAAAATCAAATTGACAACAAAATGACAACAAACGGAAATGAAAAGCCCTGCAACCGTTGGAATTACAGGGCTTCGCTGGCGGAGGACACGGGACTCGAATCGGTTCTGAGGGTATTTCGGCGATTTTCAAAATCATTCAAATCGTTTAAATTTCAATGCTTTGAGCGTTCAACGCGTTTCGCAACATTTCGGCATATTTCGCCAAAATGACAACAATGATGACAACAACTAGCGAGCTTTTAGGAAGTTCGATGACAGATCTTCCGCTATTTTTTTGTCGGCGTTTTCAAATAAGTGCGTGTAAATATTTAGCGTGGTCGATAGCTGAGAGTGGCCCAGCCTGGAGCTGACCTGCATTTTATCCGTACCAAGATATACGAGCATTGAGGCGTGTGTGTGCCTTAGAGAATGCAGGCCAGCGTGTGGGAGACCGTTCTTCTCCAGGAAGCGAGTGAACCATCGTTGCAGTACTTGGGGATAAAGAGGACTCCCGTGATCGTTACGCAGCAGCGCAGGGGAGTCATGGTACTGGTTCTGAAGCTGCAGTTTCTGCTCTTTTTGCTGTGCAATCAGGCACCGGATCTCTGCCATAACCTCCGGAGGCAGGGCGACCGTCCTTATGGATTTATCCGTCTTGGGCGTGTCTTCATAGATGCCCTCTTTTGGCTTTATCATTCTGGTGCGCCGGATCGATATCTCGCATCGTTCAAAATCGACATCTTCTCTGTTCAATCCCATTATTTCGCCTTTCCTGAGGCCGCCAAACAGTCCGAGGTAAATTGCTACCTTGTAGCGCAGTTCGTCGCTCTGTAAGGCGCTCAGAGCTTCTAGGAGGGCGGTTACTTCATCTATGGAAAAGTAGGTGGCCTCCTTATGATCCTTTTTCGGCATACGGATATTTTTACAGGGAGTGTCCTCGATGATCCCCATATCGACCGCAAAATCAAACATGCCCCGGAGTGCGGAGTAGTAGTTGCGTACAGTCTTGGGGGAAAGTTGTCTTATAACTTTTTCGCCCTTACTGTTCGTGCGCTCCTGCGGATCGGAAACGTAATTTACCCATTTTTGCACATCGAGGCGCTGTACTTTAGAAACCTTCTTATTTCCAAGTAGTGGCTTTATCCACATCTTTATGGCGGGATCTATGCCACGCCGGGCGCTGACCTTTAAGTGCCGCAGTACGTACTCTTCATACCACTGGTTAGCAAGCTCTGATACCGTTATAGGTGTAGATCTGTTGACCCGGCCGTTCACACAATCTGCATAAAACAGGGCGAGTTCCCTGTCTGCGGCTACTTCACTTTTACAATGTACTGTTTTGGTATATCTTATGGGCTTTCCCCTAAAATCAGTGCCGGATCTGACGTGCAGGGTCCAGCTGCCTGTTCCTCGTTTTTGTTTTGTTCCTGGCATTGTATCATCTCCCTTTGTTAAAATTTTTGGTTAAATTTTTAGTAACAGTTTGCAGAAATTTTGCTAATTAAAATTATTTTAGTTTATAAATGGGTACAAAAATACCCGGGGTTGCAAATTCCGGGCTGAGATGATACAATCGTTTTGCGGAACGGGGTTGTATCATACAGCCCTTATACATCAGCTCCCAGGGATGGGGGCTTTTGTTTTATCTTTACTACGATATTCCCAGCTTCTCCTTTAGTGCGTCCTGGAGCACCAGCGAGAAATTCACATTGCTTTCTTGGGCTGCTTCATTGAGCCACTCAGGAATGGTGAGGGTCTTTTTCACAGCCTTATTGTTGAATCGCTTTCTGTACTCCATAGTATCACATGGGATATAATTTACAAATTCGCCATCGGACAAATCAAATCCATCGGCTTTGGACGGCGCCGGTATGACCTTTCCTTCTGATTCATATCCATAAAGAACCAGTGCAAGGACATCTTCTGCCATCATGAGAGCGTCAGGCATGTCATCTCCGCAAGTATAGCAGCCTTCAAGGTCAGGAAAATTTACGGAGAACCCGCCATCTGTTTCTGGTGTAAATACTGCAGGATATGCGTATCTCATATTAAATCTCCTTTCTATTGAGGAAGGGCAGGGGGGGTTATTCAAGCCCTGCGTCCTTCATAATACTCTTTGCTGTGCCGATCTTGACCTCGGTCTTGTGCCGGGGCACGGGGAACTGCTTTCCGGTTATCGGGCTATACCATATGTCATGCCTGGTACCATGGCGGACGAGGTAACAATCAGCTTTTTTCAGTTTTTTTAGCAGTTCACTGGTTTTCATTGCTATCTCCTTTCCATGGCTTAATTATAGCACGTGTTAACACGTGTGTCAATATAAAAACGTATAAATACGTATTATTTTTTTAAGTATACCGCTTGCAGGAAATTTTAATATAATCCAACTGTATTTGTTGCCTCAAAAAAAACACTAATATATAATATAGACGGGAGGTGAAAGGCATGAAAGGCAATGTATATAAAATATTTCAATATTTTGTGTCCTTTATGGCTCTCCTCTGTTTTCTCGTTGTAAGTAGTAATTTTTTGTTTGATGAAAACGCGGTGTTACAATCAGTTGCAGCGATTGTAGACGTGTTTATTGCTGTAATTATTGTTGTGTTTTTTGTCCATCCAAATTGCTGATTTTAGTGGTAGTAATATTTTCTTCAATAGTTTTATTTGTATCTATTTCCAATTTACGAGCACATTGATGGCATTCGCTTGCAATCTCATAAGTTTTGCTGGATAATAATTCAGTTTCTGCTTTAATTTTATCAGCTATAGCATTTTCTTTGTTTGCTTTTGCATGTAGTAAGGCGGTTTCGGCTTCTATTCTTTCGATTTCAGCATTTTGTTCTGATTTACTTTTCTTGTTTGATAAATAGCCATGTATCATGGGAATGATGCCTTTAACGGTAAAGGGCCCAAAGCTTATATCAGATGAAATGAAGAAAGCCCACCAAAAATATTTTGCAACTTCACCGATGTTTGATATATTGTCACCGATAGATAGGATTATGTCGCCAGGGGAGTTTAAGTTGGTTTTTATGGAAGTTTCTTTCTTTATTATTATTTCAGAAAGTCTATCAACGTTATATATAAAACCAGATAAATCTCTACTTTTTATTTGTTGCTGCTGTTTTACTCTAAATACACCATTGTAATTTCCGTTCCAACTATAGAAATCAAATATGGAGGATAATATATAATCACTATAATCGTTTGCTTTACTTAGACCATGTGAAGAAGCGAAGAGTCTCCCTAAGTGCGGATTAAGTTCTTCGGTCTTTTTGCTTTTTAGCCATTTGACTTCCCATCTTTTTTTATATGGGCAGTCGGCAGGTTCGCCCACAGGTGGCAAGTCGTCTAAAAAAGTTTTTTCCTTTTCATAATCACAAGTGGCTTCTTCATAATAATTAATTAGCATGCCAAACATTACTGGTTTATCATCAAGACCAGGTATAATAACGAAATCGCCTGGGTGCATTTCATACATAAATGTGCGACTTTGATTAAGAGGGTATCCAGGGCGTTTGTTGTCTTTGTAATAAGTCCCGATGTTATTTTTTAGGTCAGTTTCTTGATCTTCATTCAATTCATCTGTAAGACTATTACGATCGATAATATTCCAGCCCAATGCAACGAAATTCTTTATGCAGAAATCGTTATATAATCTACCACCCTTTGTACGAACTAACCAAAAATTTGTATCATCAGGTATTTGTGTTGGTTTAAAATCATCAATGAAGCGAGTAATATATTCAAATAATTCATCGGTTTTTGTGTTGTACATATTAAATCCTCTTACTTAATAATCAATTTTCATATATCCGGAATCCCGTAATACCGCTTGCAGGAAACTATCAACCTACAATCTCAATACCCCTTTTTTCGTTTAAATGGCTTTACATTATTTGTTATTCTTAATAACCAACAGCGGATGCACCATATTCAGCTTGTTCCTGCGTAAAGCCTTCATATACCAACTGCTCTATTAACCCGTCGCGCGAAAAAGACATAATATCCAAATAATCCTCTGCGGATAACGCAGCTTGTTCATTCCAATCTGCACCACAATTGTCAGCGGCATAAGTAGCGTCCTCTGTTGAGTATCCTTCATATTCAAGCTGTTCTATTAGCCCTGAATATGAGAACGGCATAGTGGAAAGGTAAGACTCTGCGGAGCCGAGAGCATTTCTTTGTCCGGTCGTGAGGGCTTCCGTTGCTTCTGTTGCCTCTGTCGCTTCTTCTGTTTGCTCGGTTTGCGCTGTTTTTGTATCGGCAGGATCATCACCGCCGCTCCCGGCGGCACCACCTACGCCGATGACTACCACGGCCACTATTAGCCAAAACCACCAACGCTTATAAAATTTCTTTTTAGGTTTCTCATTAAATTCACTCATAGTACTTCTCCTTTCATGTGTTTGCCCTATCCCCTTATTAGACTATATCGCTCTGGAACGCCATCGTTGCGTTATAAATTATATGTCTAAAATCCCATAATGCCTTAAAGCATCCTTTAGAAATGCTTCGTCTACTTCTAAGTATTCTGCCATGTCCCATATATCAGTGTGTCCATCCTGAGCGGCGAATAATATATTTTCGACTGGCAGTATTTCCTCGTATGCCCACTTGCGGGCAGCTCGCTCCTGCCGGCGGTTATTCGTATTGGTCTGATCCAATATATCTCCAACGCTGGTCTCGTAATGCCCGATTTCTTCCGCCAGCGTGCAATATCTGCGGCATTCCGGCATGTTGCTGTTTATCCAGACGCAGCCATCAGCATATAGACCGTCGTTTTTCATGGGACGTTCTTCGATATGGAGATTGTCGTATCTTGCCATGAGCTTTTCGTACTTTGTCACGGTTAACACCTCCCTGATCGAATTATATCAGATTCACTGTCCTAAAATCTGGACATTACTTGTTGCGTTTTGAAAGCACGAACTTCTTAAACTCCTCTATCTCATCTAATTCTTCCTGCGTCCATTCCTCACCTTCATGATGGGCGGCGATAGTTGTGATTTTATTACTCCTACCCATTAAATAGTCCATGTCCACATTAAAGAAATCAGCTATTGCCTCTAACGTTTCAAAATCAGGCTCACGCTCACCATTTTCATACATACCAACGGCACTGCGTGAAACGCCAAGTCTATTAGCAAGCTCCTGTTGCGTGTATCCGTTATTGATTCTTAAATTTTTAAAAACCGTTGAAAACTTTGACATTGCTATCCCTCCATATGTGGTGCACGCAAATAATAACACGATTCGTGGAAAAAGTAAAGAAAAAGTCCACAAAATGTGTTGACACGATTTGTGGCGAATGATATAATCATGATGTGAAAGGAGGTGCAGAACAATGGACAAGAGCGTAATATCCGAAAGACTTGTAAAACTTCGAGGCGCCAAAAGCCAGGAGGAAGTAGCAAGAGCAACAGGTATAAGCCCATCGGCATTGTCAATGTATGAAAATGGCGAAAGAGTGCCGCGTGATGAAATTAAAATAAGACTTGCAGAATATTACGGTACGTCAGTAGAAGAAATTTTTTTTGCTCGTCAATGACACAAAACGTGGCAGAAGCCGTCGCATGACAAGGAGGTGAGAAAAGGAATGGAATGTTTGAAAGAGAGAGGAAATGAAGAAGAGCATTATGCACACGCAAGGCCAAGAGGCACAGATTCCGCAAAAGTGATACAGGTGATAGAGACGATAGCGTTGCGAGGTTCAGGTAGTAGCCAGGAAGATCCTGTGCGCCGTGTCAAGCAGTATTGGAGCTTAGACGGAGAAATGCTTGCTGAGAAGGATATGCTCATAAAAGAAAATGAGTAGCGCACTACTCATCAGATTTCTTTTTATCCTGCATATCATCGTTGAGATTATTGATCTCATCAAACAGAAGCTGTTGCTCATGGCGATCGATGTACCACTTATCAACAAAGAACTCGATAACCTTAATGAGCTTTTCAGCGTCGCCGGGTTCGATATCAATGATTGTGTTGATATCAGCTTCAGGGTGGGCACCGATATTGCCGATTTGTCTAAGGCTATGAAGTACTTTTTTCTGTGTAGAAGGAATAATAGTGTCGAGACTTTCGATTTCCTTGTAAAGCGTTGCTTCGGTAATGCCCCAGAAGTCGCGAATCATAGTTTGTAGACACCTGCGAGATAAAGTGGCGGATGCTTTAGGACTGAGATTAACGATAGCGCAGGCTTCGCTATAGTCCTGTCGTATGGACTCCGGAACATAATCAGGGAATTGTATTGCGGAAGATAGCGGGCGCAGTTGTGAATTTATATCAAGAACCTGTTTACCAAAGCCTTGAGCACGCACTATATATTCGTTGCAATTTGGGCATTTGTAGAATGAAATATTTATGCCGCTGTTGTCAGCAGCTTCGTAAGGTTTAGGCGGATCGAAATAGGCCTTGCATTCTCGGAGAGTATCTCTGGTCAAAGGAAAAACAGAATTACAATATGGACATTTGAATCCGGTCATTTATTATCACCGTCCTTTCCACCGTATTTTATCATATGTGGTCGGGCGGGACGAGAAAGGAGGACACTATGCAGGTATTAACACAGACAGAGACTGCGGAGCTTCTGCGAATTAGCAAGACTACGTTGTGGAGGCTGCGGAAAAAAGGGGAGATTAAGGGGTTTAATGTTGGAGCGCAGGTGTTTTTTACCGATGATGAGATAAAGTTGTACATCGAGAGGCAGATGCAGAAAGGAGAGTCGGCATGACGAATAGAGAGAAATACCTAGATGAAATTCTGTCGGCAATGTCGTGGGGAAAATTCAGCGGAGAAATAGATCACTGCCAGAACCACAAATGTGACGACTGCGATTTTGAAACCGGACAGCGTTCTTGCAGGAAAGAGGCAACGGCATGGCTGCAAGCCGAAGCTGTCGAGGAGCCGGAAGTCGTCGACTGGAGTAAGGTGCCGGTGGATACGCCGATATATGTCAGGGATCGTAAAAGCGCCCCATGGAAACCACGGCATTTTGCAGGTATTACAGGCAAGAATGTACAGGCCTGGCATGACGGAACGACAAGCTGGAGCAGCGGCGGTAGCGCATCGAGTTGGAAATATGCGAAACTGGCAAAGGAGGACAAGAGATGACAAGCATAGCACTGGTGATAATATTCGCGGCCATTATCGGGTATGCGAGGGAGGTGATGAATGATGAGCCGTCAGACGAATGAACAACTTGAAACGGTGATAAGGGTTTGCGTCAGGAGAATGGTGAGGGCGCGCCAAGCCATTATGTTTGGAGGGATATCCAGAGAAGCCGTAGATAAGATGATACAGGAAGAAACAATCAGGACTATCCGTAGATATGAATCAATGCCTGAGGGGCAGTTTTATCTTGCAGGTGCTTTCGATGAACTATTGGATAATTCAGAAGTTGCGAGAGCAAGTAAGACAAATCTTTAAAGAAAAGCACCCATCCAAAACGGAATAGGCGCTAATCAAATCAACCAATTACAGTATACGAAATCTGAAAGGAGAAATCAAGAGGATGAAACAGAGTTTATATGAGCTTACAGGCGATTTTCTGAGCCTGATGAACATGTTATACGACGAAGACGTGGACGAGGAGTCCTTGCTGGACGCCTGCGAACACATTGAGGGACAAATTGAAGACAAGGCTGACGGATATGCCAAAATCATAAAAAGCATGGAAAGCAATGTCGCCGGGATAAAGGCGGAGGAAAAACGGCTGAGGGATAGACGAACGGCGCTGGAGAATCGTGCAGAAATTTTAAAGCATAACCTTGAAGGGACCATGAGGGCCATGGGGAAGACGAAATTCAAGACCGATTTGTTCAGCTTCGGTATCCGTAAAAATCCGGCGTCTGTCCAGATCAATGACCCGGAAGCATTCGTGAAGCGGTGCCAGGAGGATGGCAGAGACGACCTCTTGCGATTCAAGGATCCGGAAATTGATAAAACCGCGGTCAAGAATGCGATACTTAAAGACGGCGAAGTTATAGAGGGTGCCGAAGTTGTGCAGACTGAGGGCCTTCAGATAAGGTAAGGAGGTAGCTTATGGGACTTCCGGTAATGATAATAGGTAAATCAGGCTCTGGGAAGACAACGAGTCTTCGGAATTTCGGAGAGGACGAGGTGTATCTTATAAAGGTGTTGGGAAAACCTCTGCCATTTCGAAAGCAGTTCAAGAGCACATTTCAGACAGATGATTATCAGGCAATCCTTAAGGCACTGGTAAAAACGCCGAAAAAGACCATAGTTATAGACGATGCTGGGTACCTGATAACAAACCATTTCATGAACAATCACTCCTCGACCGGTGGAGGAAATGGAGTCTTTACCCTGTATAACGAAATCGGGGACCGTTTCTGGAGGCTGGTAGAGTATGTCATAAATAAATTGCCAGAAGATAAAATAGTATATTTCATGATGCACGAGGATAAGAACGATGCTGGGGACATCAAGCCCAAGACCATTGGAAAGCTATTGGATGAAAAGGTGTGCCTGGAGGGGATGTTTACGATCGTGCTTCGCTGCATGACAGATACCGATAAGCACATATTCAGGACTAAGACAAACGGGGCTGATGTGACCAAGGCACCAATTGGAATGTTCGAGGATGACGAGATAAACAATGACCTGAAGGCGGTAGATGGAACGATAAGAAGTTATTACGGATTCAACAAGGAGGAAAAAACAAATGGAAAAGCCTAAGGATTTTGACACAGCGAAAGCTACAGGAGAATATAAGCCACTCCCTGCGGGGGGATACGTCTGCGTGATAATTGGCGTTGATGAAACCATGAGTAAAACCGGGAAGAAGATGCTGAAGATTGCTCTGGATATCGCGGAGGGCGATGAAAAAGGCCGGTTCATGGAGCAGTACAAAGCCGACACAAGGGAATTTAAGAAATGGCCAGCGAGTGCAGTGGTATATCAGCTGGTCTATGACAATGATGGGAATACCCACGGGAGATTTAAGCAGTTTACCAATTCCGTTGTAGATTCCAATGCCGGTTTTGAAATACAGTGGGGCAAGGGATTCGGAGCATGCTTTAAGGACAAGCTGGTTGGTGCACTGTTTGGAAGAGAACAGTATGAAAGTCAACAGGACGGAAAACTTAGGTGGAGTACGAAGCCACAGTTTTTCAAGACTGTAGAGGATATCCGTTCAGGAAATTTCAAGGTACCGGATGACAAACCTCTTGCAGGAAAAAAAGAAGCTGATATCCCAGAAGGGTTTTCTGAGGTAAAGGATGAGGACATCCCGTTCTAGGTGACCGCATGAGATATACACCATTTGAAATCGAAAAAATGATGGACAGCATGGTGGTATTGGTGGATACCAGGGAACATCCAAATCCTAGATTCGAAAAGCGGGTGGCCGATTTTGGCTGCCCGTGGGAGCGGGTAAAGCTCAATTTTGGGGATTATAGCTGTAAATATATCGATATCGGTGGCAATGAGGTGTCCCTGGCGAGCAGCGTGGCGATCGAGCGGAAGCAAGACGGTAATGAGCTCGCCATGTGTTTCGGTAAAGAACGGAAACGATTTGAGCGTGAATTTATACGGGCAAAGGAATCCGGGGCAGTAATATATCTGCTGGTCGAGGATGAATGTTGGGAGTCGCTATATGCCGGCAAGTATGGAAAAAATCCGAGATTTAGAAGTAAGCTAAATCCCCGGTCGCTTGTCGGCAGTATACACGCCTGGCAGTCCAGATATCGCATGAATCTGCAATTCTGTGAGCCAGATACTACAGGGATCCTCATCGCTGATATCTTGAAATATGAATTAAGGGAGAGGCTTGAAAATGAATGAGATCGCAAAGAAAATAACTGAAAACCTGCGGCTCCAAGATGTAATGGAGTTTTACGGTGTGCAGTTTAATAGCCGCGGGTTCGCCAAGTGCCCATTCCATGCAGAAAAAACAGCCAGCCTTTCCATAAAGAATGAGCATTATAAATGCTTTGGATGCGGGGCATATGGCAGCGTTATAGATTTCGTGATGAACTATTACGGCCTGAAGTTTATGCAGGCTGTGGTAAAGCTGGACAGCGATTTTCATCTGGGAATCGTCAACGGAAAAAGACCTACATATCGAGAAAACGCCGAGAGGGCTACTCAAGCCGTTATAGAGCGAGCATATAAGAAATGGCAGGAAGAACTCCACCAAAACTATTTAACCGTCTGTATAATGCGTAGAGCGCTTTACGGCATGTATCTGAACGGCGAGGAACAGTATGGTGAGATGATAGAGCGCTTTGACATGTTGCTCGATGATTTTACTGGAGAGGGGGCGCGTGCATGGCAGATGGCGATAACACCATATACACCAGAGAATATTTCTTAGAGAGCACAGGGCCCTATGAGGAACTCTATAGCATAGAAAGCTCCTTTGAGCGAGAAAGGCAGCTTACGAAAATGGCCGGCATCGCCGGCAAGTGCGGCGTTCGGAATTTCAAGGCGCTGTTTGCGAAATACTGCAAATCAGTTGCGGAGGCTGCCAATAAGAATTATGCGGAGAACGTATCCAACTTTACGGGACAAGAACTGGAGCTGAATACCGGGACCTGGAAGGCGGACGATTTAGGGATAACCAGATTTGGGGTCCGTGGATTCGAGGAAGTGGCCTGCGTTCATCCGATAATGCCGGTTGAGCGGCTGGTGAACATTGATACCGGCATAGAAAAAATCCGGCTTGCGTACTGCAAGGGCGGCCTATGGCGCAGCATGATATTTAACAGGAGCCAGCTGGCCAACTCGCGGTCTATCGTGGGGCTTTCGGATTACGGAATAGCGGTAACATCAGAAAACGCAAAGTACCTGGTGCAGTACATATACGATACGGAAAACCTAAATTATGGCATAATCCCGGAACACAATTCAGTGTCCCGCCTGGGCTGGATTGGCCAAAGCGACTTTTCTCCATATGTCGATAACCTGATTTTCGACGGCGAGATATCGTTTCAGCATTTTTATAACTCCGTATCGCAGAAGGGCAGCCCGGTAAAGTGGATAGAGTTCGTCAAGGACATCCGCAAGGAAAATAATATACCCACCAAGATTGTACTGGCGGCCTCATTTGCCTCCGTGCTGGTGGAGCCGTGCAACTGTTTGCCGTTTTTCGTTCATTTGTGGAATGGATCCGGAAACGGCAAGACAGTGGCGCTCATGCTTGCGGCATCCGTATGGGCAAACCCGAAGGTGGGGGAGTATATCCATACGTTCAACGCCACAGATGTCGGGCAGGAACTCTCGGCGGGATTTGTAAATTCTCTGCCGCTGATATTGGACGAGCTGCAGATCCAGAAAACTGACCGTAAGGATTTCGACAAGATTATCTATAAGCTGTCTGAGGGAGCAGGACGAACGCGTGGAGCCAAGACAGGCGGGCTTCAGAAATCACAGACATGGAGAAACTGCATCCTTACGAACGGAGAAACCCCAATAACGTCGGCGCATTCTGGATCCGGGGCCATGAACAGGATCATAGAGATAAACACCGAGGGGACACAGTTTTTCAAGAGCGCTAAGAAAACGGCAGATTTTGTCGCTACGCATTACGGACACGCCGGGAAGATGTTTGTGCAGGAGCTCATGAAACCGGAAAATATGGAATTGGCGAAAAAGCTACAAAGCGACTTCTTTGAAAAACTGTCAGGAAAGGACATAACCGAAAAACAGACATTGGCGGCAAGCCTGATCTTGACAGCGGACGCCTTGACGGACATGTTGATTTTCCAGGACGGAAATGGTCTGACGGTAGACGAGGTTACGCAGTTTCTGGCTACCCATGGAGAGGTCTCATCCGATATGAGGGCGTATGAGTGGTTGCTGGACTGGATCGCACAGAACAATCAGAAGTTTATCGCATCGGATAATGTTCCAGAGGTGTGGGGAAAAAAGGACATCGATAAGATATCCATAATCCGGAGCGTATTCAACAAGGCTTGCGCAGACAACGGATATAATCCATCTTCGTTTCTCAGCTGGCTCAAACGACATAAGATGATTGAGGCAGAGGGGAAGGGGTACACGAAGCGGATTCGTCTTAATGGAATGAAATGCCAGTGTGTGATTTTGAAAACAAACATAATCCCCGAAATGGGATTTGTGGAAGTGCCCGAAGGATTCCAGGAAACGACCGAAGAAGAGCAAATTCAGTTTTGATATGAAAATAGTACAAATCGGAATAAAACGCGGATTTTGGTTCGGACTCCGGACGATGAAAAACGCTGTAATCCATTGAAATGACTTTGTTGTAGCGATTTCGACTTTGTCCGAACTTTTTCCTGTTTGCAGATGTGTTTATTATTTAGAGATATATACAGCCTCAAAACTGATATGTGTATATATTTCTCCCCTATAGGGAGTAAAAAAACGGTTCGGACGTTCGGACACTCTTTATAAACATTGAAATTTCAACATTTATCCGTCCGAACCAGCAATGCGGACACGATTCGGACAGTGCGGACAAGGAGAAGATTATGAAAATACAGTTGGACGATAAGCATTAACGCGAAGTAATGGGATGGAGGTGCAATATTGAGTCTGATTGATATGTATGTGAGAGATAAATATACGGGCAAAATCCATAAGATCGGCACTGATCCGCATGATTCAATATGGGTTAGTAGCGAAGGAATAGTGCATTATATGAACCTGCAAAACGGTGATGGTGCCTCCGGAGACGGCTTTAGCGATCAGGATGGGTATGCGTTTGTGCCAAGTGACTGTGGAGAGGTTGATGATGGAGATCGCTATAGGATGTTTGTCTGTGGCAACTTGAAGGATTATTCCGATGATGAATTAAGGCATGACTTAAAGCTTGCGGATGAATTTATTAAAAGGGCGAGAGGCAGAGATGAAAAAATACGCAGACAGGATACGTGAGTATGAAATGAGAAAAACCATGTTGATTGTTACCTGTAAGGATTCTGCGACGCTGGAGAAGGAACTTAAACGGTTGGCAAAGGAGTTAAAGATATGAGACTATACATGGCCGTAACAAACGACAGATACGAGCTGCCGTGCGCCATTACAGACACGGTCGCCAAGATGGCAGCGATATATGGAACATACGAATCGAACGTGTTTCAAATGCTACGAGATAACAAGCCGTATAGAAAAAAGGGCGTAAGATTTGTAAGAGTGGAGGTGTGGGATGGTTAAAGCAGACAGAGAAACAATAGCACGATTCTGCAAAACGCAAGAAATATGCATGGATTGCGTGCTGTTTGGCGAAGCGTATACATGCCGGAGCCCTGAAAGCATGACAAACGATGAAGTCGAGGCGGCGTGCGAGTTGATTTACGATAATCAGCCATTACCATCCCAAGAGGCCAAAGCAGATATCGGAAAACCGAGATTATCGCTGGTCCCGTCGCAGATTATACGGGACATCGCCAGGGTGCGGGAATACGGAAACGATAAATACGGCGACCCAGAGAACTGGAAAACAGTTGAGCCGGAAAGATACCGGGATGCGGCCTATAGACATCTTCTGGCGTATATCGATAGCCCTGCCGGCATCGATGAAGAAAGCGGGCTTCCGCATCTGTGGCATCTGGCCTGTAACATAGCCTTCTTATGTGAGATGGAGAAAGGGGCAAAGCATGAAAGATAACATAATCCGCGCAGCCGTTACCGTATTCGTCGCTATAGCAGTGGTAACTGCCTTCTGGATCGGGCTAGGAGTAGGTTCCCGGCCCGTGGAGGTGGCAGCACCGGAGCCGGCGGAAAGGAGAATGAATGAACAGATGTCCAAAGTGCGGAAGACCGCTTGTGAGTAATATATATTGGAGCTGCGGAAGGGTGTATGTTGAATGGTATTGCTTTAGATGTGGCAGGGCTAACTGCAGTTGCACAACATATAGCACAAGCAACACGGAATTAAGCAAGGAGGAAAGAAGTGACATCTCAGGAAGCAATCAAATATTTAGAAATAACCAGAAGATGTACCAGTGATGATAGTGTCGGTGAGCTACAGAAGCAGATGTATTCCGTAGCGATAGAGGCGCTAGAGAAGCAGATAGCGGAGGAAGAAAAATGAAAGGGCGAATCATAGTAGACATCGAAGAAATTCCAGAAGACTGTTACCAATGCGACCAACCTGATGAATATGGGTATTGTCATTGGGTAGGGAAGTATATAGACCATTGCGGTGAAATCGGTAAAAAGCATCCGCTTTGTCCGATAGAGCCGTGGGAAGGAGGAAAAATAATGGACGCAGTTGAATATTTGAAAGCTAAGGCAAGAATGACAGAAAAAGGTGCTAGTTACGCATGTAATATATTTTGCGAAAATTGCCCGATAGGCATTGAGAACAATAGAACGGATATGAATTGCAAAAGATTTGAAGCGTATTATCCCGAGAGGGCTGTCGAAATTGTTGAAAAATGGGCGGCGGAACATCCAAAGAAGACAAGGCAGTCGGAGTTTCTGAAGATGTTTCCGAGGGTGATAACAGATGATGAGGGCGTAATTTACATGGATCCTTGCGATGTTGATACGAGCTACGAGAATGAAAACGGGTGCGGCAACATAGCGTGCTGTGACTGTAAAAAAGAATACTGGCTTACAGAGGTGGAATGATGAAGATGGTAAAAATAGAATACTATGCAGAAGCGCATATTTCTTGCCCGGGTGAAATTTTTATTGATAAAGATTATTCGGAGGAAGAAATTATCCAAAAGATTGTTGATGATTTAATTGAGTTGGGGCGTTTGAATATAGAATATGTTGAAACTCTTTCTGATGAGGAGGTGGATTGATGATTATCGGCGGAACCAGAGCAGAAATTGATTTTTCGAGGAAATACTGGGCCAGATGTAAATTTAACAGGCAATGCTATTCGCGCAGACAGGCCGGGGACTGTGGATGCATGGTATTTGATGTTTTGTTCAATAAAGTGGGGAACAAGGAGGTAAAAAAAGATAATGATTAACCTACGAGAAGACACCAGTTTAATAGTCTGCGCCGTCCGGTACGCACTGGGACGGGAGTCGTACATATCGCACACGGTTCCGGCAGAGGTGAAGTTGATACTGCCGCAGGTTACAGACGGGATATTGGCCGCGCTGAGAAACGATGTATCCGACTGGTTAGTGCGCCACCAAGATAACTGGACAGCCAAGGACTGGGAGAGGCTGTATGAGGCGGTTGTAAAGGAACAGGAGAAGCGAAAGTGAGAGATTATAGACTTAAAAGCAGCGGCTTGCCACCGCATGTATACACACAGGTGATGGCTATAGTCAGGGGATATGATGCTATGCGGGACGAATACGACGCCATATTACAGGAGTCGCCGGCGCCGCCTGACGGGCAGCCGAGGGGCAGCATAAATCCTGATACCACATCACGAGAAGCCGTAAGACGGGCGGACTTATCGAGCAAGCTGGAAGCCGTTGAGCAGTCCATACTGTGTGTGCCGGACGAATACCGACAGGCGGTATGGGATAATGTGGTATATGGAATCCCATATCCCAGAGGAGCAGACAGGACCACGTACTGGCGACACAAAGCCCGCTTTTTTAGACGGGTCGCATTAGAAATGTGTTGGATTTAGAAAAATATGACAAAAATTTGCAACATGGGGGCAATGATTGCAACATCGGGGCAATGATTTTATGATATTATGGTAGTGTGAAAAACTGAAGGTGATAGGTAATGCTTTCAACCTTGTCCTCCTTTGTTACGAATATTACAGATTAAAAGTTCTCGTTGCAGAAAATCTTTTGATCTGTAATATTGATTTGAAAAAGTGCTTGAAAATCAGATTAAAATGTAGTAACATACAAATGTGCGTTTTTTACACAATCAAAAAATGGAACCACCGAAAGGGCGTTCGGTGGTCACGGATTATTAGTATTAAAGCAGAGGTCGCACGAATATGATGTACAACAGTATAAGCTCTGCTGTTGGAAGAATGAGTTTGCACCACACATTCAATAACACTGATAACCATTTTTCTGTCTGGAATTTTTTCTTCATGTTTACCGCCTTTCGTATTACATTTATGATGTGTCGAGTTGCAAAGGCGTACATATAGAAAACTTTCCGCATATAATTATACACAAAAAACGCACCATGTAAATACGTTTGAAAATTGTATTCAGTATACAAATAAAGAGACGGCAAGCACCGTCTCTTTTTATATATCCGAAAGCTGACTGAGAGGTGGTGGTGTGGCAGGCTACGATAACATAAAAGATTATGGATTTGACAAACGAACAGCGGGAGAACAGCGGGAAATCGCAATAAAAGGCGGAAAGGCATCAGGAAAAGCCAGGCGCCGGAAAGCCGATTTCCGAAAAACGCTGAACCTGCTGCTCACTGTTGAGATAGACGATCCCGAGATAACGCCGGTGCTTGACGCCCTGGGAATCGACAGCACTCTTGAGTCTGCCATGTTGATGGCGCAGATCAGAGAAGCGCTGGCTGGCAGCACAAAGGCTGCGTATTTTGTGGCGCAGTACGCGGGCCAAAATGGAAGACCTGACGAGGAACGGGAAAATCTGAAAGCCGATACCGAATTGAAACGAGCGAGAAAGCAGGCGGTCACGGGCGAGAATGAAACAGATGAGGCCCTTGAAAAGCTGGATGAGATATTGCGGGGAGTGCGTGAAAATGCAGATGACGGAAAAGCAGAATGAATATATCAGAAATGCCAATAAGCGCTGGAATATTAAAAGTGGCGCGGTCCGTTCCGGAAAGTCGTTTGTTGATACCGCATTTATCATTCCGCAGCGGATCCGGCAGCGAGCCAGCAAGAGCGGGCTCGTCGTCATCTTGGGAGTGTCACGCGACACCATAGAGCGAAATGTGCTGCAGCCGATGAGGGAAATCTACACGGATAAACTCGTCGGCACGATAAACAGCCGTAATATCGCAAGAGTGTGTGGAGAGGACGTGTATTGCCTGGGCGCGGAGAAAGTGAGCCAGGTGGCGAAGATACAGGGGGCCAGCATAAAGTACGCATACGGTGATGAGGTAGCTAAGTGGAACAAGGAAGTTTTTGAAATGCTTAAATCGAGGCTGGATAAGCCGTATAGCTGTTTCGACGGCTCCTGCAATCCGGAGCATCCGACTCACTGGTTTAAAGACTTCCTGGAATCCGATGCCGATATTTACTCGCAGCACTATCGGATTTTCGACAACCCCCATCTTGCCCCGGAGTTTACAGAAAACCTCTGCCGGGAATATGGGGGAACGGTGTTCTACGATCGCTACATTGAGGGCCTTTGGAAACGGGCAGAAGGCGCGATATACCGGAAGTTTGCTGATGATCCGGAAGGCTTTACGGTAGATATCGGAGACAAAGAGAAAAAACAGATAGATAAAATTATCGCCGGTATTGACTTTGGCGGAAACCAGTCGGGGCACGCGTTTGTAGCAACCGGCTTTATCGAACATGAAAAAGTGATCCCGTTGATGTCCCGGCGGATAATGCAAAAGGATTATGACCGGCCGATAGACAGCAGCACGCTGGACAGCATGGTGTGCGAGTTCATCGAGAATGTGCAGGGAAAGTACGGGGTGGTAGACGAGCTGTATTGGGACAACGCCGAAACAGTCCTTGGCAATACCATCAGGAACGCCGTGGAAAAACATTATCCTCACGTTATCGTGAGACCGGCGAAGAAAATACGGATAAAAGATAGGATAAACTGTACCGTCAGGCTTATGGGAGCCGGGCGGTTTTTTATCACTAAAGATTGTGAGAGCCTGTCAAAGGCCTTCCAGGAGGCTGTGTGGGACAGCAAGACAGATGAGAGGCTGGATGATGGCAGCAGTGATATAGACAGTCTGGACGCGTTCGAATACACGATAGAGCGTGATATCAGGCATCTCATAGAGTGAGGTTTAGAGGATGTTTGAGAGTATCAAAACTCTTTGGAGGACATTGAAAGCGATGTTTACAGAATCAGACATAAAGAGAATAGTCGGCGGGGATATTGAACTTACAAAGGACTTGGTCGAAGGCATAGAGCTTTGGGATGCCATGTTAAACGGCAGAGCGCCGTGGAATGATCGCGCACCGTCATTCGGTATAGAAGGCGGGATCTGTCGTGAGTTTGCGGACATAGCCATCAATGAGATGGATGCGAAGGTTGATAACGAACGACTTGACGCGTTTTTTCAGAAGTCGATCAAGGATCTGAATGAGAATCTTCAGGAGGGGCTTGCCCTCGGGGCGTTCATAATCAAGCCGATGAAGGGCGGGAAAGTAGAGTATGTGACCGCAAAAGATTTCATCCCTGTAAGATTTGACAATAATAAGCTGACGGATTGTATTCTGATCGAGCGTAAAAAGCTGGATACAGGTAAATATTTTTTTCGAACCGAGCGGCATACACTTACTGAGCAGGGATTACGGATAGAAAACAAAGCGTACTTCAGCGCTTCTGCTGCGAGCATAGGCACACAGACATGCTTGACGGATATTCCTGAATGGGCGAACTATCCAGAGGCGATTATATATCCAGGCATGGATAAAATGGATTTTGGGTTTTACAAGAATCCGCTCAAAAACCGCATAGATGGAACGGCCTGCGGTGTGTCGATATATTCCGGTGCCGCAGTTGACAGGATCCGTAAAGCAGACATACAGGCGGCGCGGTATGACTGGGAGTATGAGTCCGGAGAGAGGGCTATACACGTTGACGAGAGAGCCTTGAAGAAAGATCATAGGGGAAATGTCCGCGTAGACAATTTAGACAAACGCTTGTATCGAGGCTTGAATATTGACGCTGAGAAAGGCGACCTCTTTAAAGAATATTCTCCGGAGATGCGAGACGAGTCATTCAACCGTGGCCTCGAAAGCTATTTGCGCCAGATAGAGTTTATCGTCGGTCTCGCATACGGCGATCTTTCGGATGCGCAGTATGTTGACAAGACAGCCACAGAGATAAAAGCCGCAAAGCAGCGCAAGTATAACAGAGTGTCGGCTATACAGGAAAATCTCAAGGAGTGCTTAACTGATTTGGTGGACGCCATTGCGTTCTATAACGCCATGTATACTACCGGATATACATTCTCCTGTTCGTTCAATGACTCTATCCTTACGGATGAAGAAGCCGAGAGAAATCAGGACAGACAAGACGTGTCCATGGGCGTTCAGAGCCTTGCGGAATATCGTGCAAAATGGTATGGCGAGGATCTGGAAACCGCAGCTGCGAACCTACCTGAACAAAGCGGATCTGTGCTGGACAATTTGAACCTGAGGTAACAGATGAGCTATAAAGATAAATACGTAGACGCCATAGAGGGACAATTTTACGATCTAGAAAACAGGATCATGGCGGATATAATACGCAGGATCAAGAAAACCGGCGAGATAACCAGCACGGCAGATTGGCAGATAGGCAGGCTGCAGGCGTTGGGCTATTCCTCAGAGGAAATCGAGAGCATGATCATGAAAGCTCTCAACGCCACATGGCCGGAAATGTTCGAGCTTTACGACAAAGTTATCGACTGGGAATATGTCAGAAATAAAAAGCCGTACGAACAGATCAATGCGGAGTATATACCGTACGAAGATAACGAACAGCTGCGACAGTGGACTGAAGCCGCCAAAGCGCAGACTGCGGGTACGCTGCAAAATCTCACGCAGACTATGGGCGTTGTTGAACAGATCAACGGGCAGTTGACTTTCCTGCCGCTGACAGAGTTCTATCAGAGAACCATCGATGCGGCGATATTGGATATTACATCCGGAGCATTTGACTATAATTCGGTTTTAAAGAGAACAGTGAATACGCTGACCCGCAGTGGGATCCGCACGATAGATTATGCAAGTGGTTATTCAAGCAGGATCGCGGTCGCGGCAAGACGTGCGGTTATGACCGGTATAACGCAGATGACCGGCCGTGTTACGGACTATAATGCCGAGAAGCTGGGGGCTGAATACTTCGAGGTTGCTTGGCATGCCAATGCAAGACCTTCGCATCGTTCCTGGCAAGGCAAAGTATGGTCAAAGGAACAACTTGTTACTGTATGCGGTTTAGGATCCGTAACAGGTTTATGCGGTGTTAATTGCTATCATGAATATTATCCGTTCTTCCCAGGGCTGTCCGAGAGGAATTGGACAGACGAATGGCTCAAAGAGCAGAATGCCAAAGAGGATACGCCGAGAACATGGAGGGGCAAGGAATACACGGCATATGAAGCTACGCAGAAGCAGCGACAGATGGAGACATCCATGAGGGCACAGCGCCAGAAGGTACGCTGCCTGGAAGAAGGAGGGGCAGATCCGGAGGATATTGTTATTGCAAAAGCCAGATATCAGGGGCAGCTGCAGGAGTATAAGCGGTTTTGCAGTGATATGGATCTCACTCCTCAGATGGAGAGAGTTTATATTGATGGTTTAGGAAGAGTGGCACCGGGGCAAGGGGCATACGAAAAATTTATTTTAGCCAAGAAAAAAGGCGGGGAATCTTCCGGCCCTATGTTCTCAAGAGATTATTTTGCTTTTACAGAATCCAAAGACTTGTCTGAGGCAATTAAATATGCGAAAGAGAAGCTTAATATCGAACATGTTTTTTATAAAAACATAGATGTTCGTACAGCGAATGACATAAACAAAGCAATAGCAGACGGGCTGAGCTACGCTCCTGAAATATCTGATAGGCTTAGGTTTATTGGATCAACACAATTACGAAACACAGAGCTTCGTAAAGAATTGACAAAGGCGCTCGATCAAGATTTGAGGGCGATGTATCCGGGGCGTAACGAAGAGTATTATAAGACATGGTCTAAAAAACTCGTAGGCAAGCTCGTTAAACCGGTTAAGTCAAATAATTTTGCCACTGCTTTTTCAACAACGCGCATGCAAGGTTACACAGCTGCAGAAAGTGTGATCAATGCATATGCAGGAATAGGCGTAAATGCAAGTTTTGGAGCCGATTATGAGCAGTTCTTGAAATTTGTCAAAGCAAATGTAGAATCTGGATTTCATCCTCAAGGCACCGGCACGGTTAAGGCTATATTCGATCATGAGGTAGGGCATCATTTAGATTACGCATTTGGATTAAGATATAATGCCGAAATAAAAAAATTGTATAATAGCCTTGATAAAAAGGCGGTGTCTGAGGGACTGTCCGAGTATGCCAATAAAAATATTGCGGAATTTATAGCGGAAGGGTATACTGAATATAAGAATAACCCACATCCGCGCGAAATTGCGGCTCAGATAGGGAGTATTATAGAACGAATTGTTAAAGAAAGGCAATCAAAATGACCAAGCAGGAATTTGAAAAGGAATTAAAAGAGCTTGATCCTGACGAGGAAGAGATGGCGTGGGTTCGTGAAGCGTTGGAACTTGCAAATGAGCCTGACGCTCCGCGCTCTCCATTTACCTATGAGTCAATTCTACAGGGCGTTCAGGAAATGCGATATTGATTATAGAGAACGTACTCGGGTGACCTTCGGGACCCGGGTCTTTTATATGATACCTAAGACCAGTCAAAACGGCTGGTCTTTTGTTATACAAAAAATTAGCTATGCTGTAGGCGTACGAGTGCAGCACACCGAGCCAAGAAACAGGCGTAAAAAATCGTAGGTGAGAAAGGAAAAACATGAAAAGAGAATTTTTAGAAGGGCTTAGTCTGGAGAAGGAAGTTATCGATCAGATCATGGCTGAGAATGGCAAAGATATCGAAGCAGAAAAGGCAAAGGCCGCTGCTATAGAGGCTGACCGTGACAAGTATAAGGAACAGCTTGACACGGCGACGGCGGAGCTTGAAAAGTTCAGTGACGTAAAGCCGGAAGAGTTGCAGGCGACCATAGAGAAACTGCAGCAAGGCCTTAAGGCAAAAGACGAGGAGTATGCCGCCAAGGAAGCGAATCGCGTTTTCAGAGATGCCGTAAGGGATGCCATAACGGCAGCAGGCGGCAAGAATGAGAGGGCGGTAATGGCACTGCTTGATCTGGATACCCTTAAAGGCAGCAAGAATCAGAAAGACGATATCAAGACGGCTCTTGAGGAAGTTAAGAAGGATAACGACTATCTTTTTAAGAGTAGTGAACCAATCGACAACCCAGGTCCGACGGGTCCGACAGGAGGCGGCGGAGCAGGAGATAGTTCTTCTGCACTCAGGGCAGCAATGGGACTGCCGGAAGAAAAATAGGAGGTAAATAATGGCGAATAGTATAACTTTAGCAAAAAATTATGTTGGACTTCTGGACGAAGTGTATAAAAAGGCGGCGCTTACGTCCGTGCTTGCGAGTGACCCGAGCACTGCAAGACAGGGCGCAAACGCAAATGAGATCATGATACCAAAGCTGGACATGGATGGCCTCGCGAACTACTCCAGAAACAGCGGGTACGTTAAAGGTAACGTAAAGTTTACCTGGGAGACCGTGAAGTTTAACTACGACAGAGGCAGACTGTTCGAGGTTGACAGCATGGACAATAAGGAAACTATCCAGCTGGCCTTCGGAAAGCTCGCGGCCGAGTTTGTAAGAACGAAGGTGGCTCCGGAGGACGACGCATTTACGTTCGCGACGCTTGCGGGAATCGAAGGGATATCCAAAGTATCCGCCGGTGCGACCTTGTCTGATGGCGCGGCTGTAATGGCTGCGGTAAAGGGCGGCATTGACGCGATGGATGAGGATGAAGTTCCTGACGAGAACAGATATCTGTTTATTACGCCGACAAACCTTACGGCGATCAAGGCAATGGACACGACGAAGTCCAGAGAACTGCTTGACGGTTTTACACAGATCATAAAGGTGCCGCAGAGCAGATTCTACACGGCCATAGACCTGCTTGACGGCGAAGACCATACGGGCTCCGAAGGCGCAGATGAATCAATCGGCGGCTTTGAGAAGGCTTCCACTGGTAAGGACATCAACTTCATGATCGTCCATAAGCCTGCCGTGCTGAAGTACTGGAAGCAGACTGCGGGAAATATTATCACGCCTGAGGCCAACCAGCACGCGGACGGATATATGCAGAAGTACAGAAAGTATGGTCTGGTGGATGCTTACGAGAACAAGCTCGCCGGAATTTACCTGCATCACAAGGCATAGGAGGTGCAGATATGGCAAAGACTGTAGGGCTTACTTTTGAGGAAAAGCCTAAGAGAAAGGCCGCAGCGGCACCCGCTGAGACATCGACTGCGTCCTCAGAAGAGGAAAAGAAAGGGGAATAGCTATGACAGCGTACACTGATTATAGGTACTACGCGGATGTTTTCGGCGGCACGCTGATTCCAGAGGTTGATTTTGACAGGTCTGTCGCAACGGCAGGCCTGTATATCGACCGGTTCACATTCGGGCGGATTACGGATGAAAACAGGGACGAGATTAAGGGCCTACAGGATTGTGCCTGTGATATGGCCGAGAGCATATATAAAATGCTCTATTCAAATCAGTCCCAAGGGCCGGGCGAAAAGAAATCTGAATCCATAGACGGATATTCTGTATCGTATGTGACAAGCCAAAAGGATGGAGAAGATATAAGGGGCGCCCTGGCAAGAAACCTGTATGCGATAGCGACCCTGTACTTGTCCGGAAGCGGCTTGCTATTTGCGGGGGTGAATGATTGCTGTGATTACCAATGCGGATGTGACTGTATATAGGCGGATATATGACCCGCAAACACGTTATGACAGCTGGGAACGAGAATACGTACCTGCTGTGTGGTGGTTCAAAGACGAGCAGTCCTCGGTAGATGCTGAGGGCATGCACAGAGCAGACAATATCACGATAAGGATTCCCGATATATCGGTACAGGTCAAGAAGGAAGATATAGTTGTCAAGGGAAGGTGCGAGGCCGAAATCGTTACCCCTGAAGACCTTGAGGGATGGGAATACTGCAAGGTCTTATCGGTCAATTACAACGATTTCGGTGATACCCCGCACATCAAGATAGGTGGACAGTAATGGCTGGAAAGAAGAAATTCGTAATTGAAACACCGCGCGGAGCGATATATACCACGAAGACCAAAGACGGAACCATAACCGCAAAACTGGAATGGGCTCCGGGGTTTTCGTCTCGAAAAGCGAAAGATTTCACCAACGCCCAGGAATTTGTCGACTCCGAATGTCTGAGGTATATGAATCCCCTCACCCCGAGGAGGACAGGCGTGCTGATTAAATCCGGCACACTTGGAACGGTAATAGGCAGCGGGCAGATAGAGTATCTCGCGCCATACGCCCGAAGACAGTACTATGAACATAAGACCAAGAAAAAATGGTTCGAGACGATGAAGCAGGGCCATGGCGAGACTATCAGAAAGGGGGCCGCGCGATTTGTCGCAGGAAACAAATAAGCCAATAATCGGTAGCATAAGAGATTTCATACTGACCTGTCCTTTTCTTGAGGACTGGCGCGTCAATATCGATTATCTGAATATCCCGATGTCCTACAGCATAGATCCACTACCTGCTGATCCGATCGTAAGAAAGTATATGGACGGCGGAGCTGTGAAGCAGTTTTTATTTGCATTCACAAGCAAAGAAGCATTTGACGGCGACGCCAGGACAGGGATAGAAAACAGCGGCTTCTATCAAGCCTTTGGGGAATGGATAGAAGAACAGAATAATAAGAGAAATCTGCCAAAACTGGAGAATCCTAAACAGAGACCTGTATCCATAGAAGTCGTACAGTGTGGATATCTGTACGATGCGGAATCTGATATGGGACAGTACCAGATACAGTGCAGATTGGTTTATGAACAGGAGGTTTAAAATGCCAGGAACTGAACAGAGACTTATACAGAGAGCCGACAGAGTGGCGTTTATGGACACGGACACCACCGGCAGTACTCCGGCGTTTACAAGGATGACCGGATTTACTACGATGACCGGATCTAAAGAGCCGAAAGAGTACTCAAGGCAGTATGTCGATGAGAGCACAGAAAGGTCCGACGTTGTCGGCTACGCTCCGGGAGTTGAGTATTCTTTCGATAGACATACCAACAATCCGGTGCATGAAAAGATCGCGGAGATATCGGATAAGGAGAAGGTCGGATCAGATACGCATGTAGACATAGTGACCGTGGATCTCTTTACAGAAGATGATGAGGGCAGGTGTAAGGCGATAAAGAGGACGTATGCCGTTATTCCGGACAGTGACGGAGATGGAACGGATGCCCTGATCTATAGCGGAAACTTCAAGGCAGTATCGCAGATCGAGGAAGGCTATGCGACATCTGACGATGAGTGGCAGACCGCTACGTATACCAAGGGAGATATACCACAGTCGTAAGCAATAGAAAGGAGAGCCTATGAGCCAGGTGATAATAAACGATGTAGAACTTGATATCGATATGGAAGATGCGGATTTCCAGGAAAGGTATGAAGCTGCATTTGAGAAGATGAGCGGGGCGGAGAAGAAACTGCAGAAAGCAGGTAAAGCATCCGAAATAACGAGAGGATACTGCGATATGTTTTATAGCCTCTTCGATGATATCTTTGGAGACGGGACAGGAGAGAAGCTCTTTAAGGGCAAGCGGAGCATATCACTTGTGAACGATACTTACGATCAGTTCATCTCTGTATGCAGTCAGCAGGCAAAAGAAGCGCAGAATCGTATGAAAAAGATGGTGAGCAAGTATGCGCCGAACAAAGGCAGGAGATAGAGATGAATCTGTTTTATGAGGACTTTCCCACGAGCATCAAGGTAAGGGATCGTGAATACGAGATCATTACAGACTTTCGGGAATGGATCCGCTTTTGTGACATGATGAAAAGTGATATAAATATTGAGCTTAAGATGAGCTTTACACTTGATATGTTCAAGGATGATGTGCACTTTTCTGTTGATCTCACGCCTAATGAGGTGTGGGATGGTTTTGTGCGTTTTTTGGGCATGGATTTGCAAGAGGAAAGCGAAAGAATGGAGAGCGGAACAAGGGAAAAGCCTAGTAGACCGCTGTTTTCGTACTCTTTTGACGGGCCTTACATATTGGCTGCTTTTCTGCATGATTACAGCATCGATCTTACAGAGATAGATTACATGCATTGGTGGAAGTTCCGCATGCTGTTTGACGGGCTTTCTGAAAAGAACGAGATAAAACAGCGAATATACTACAGAAGTATTGATCTCGGCAGCATAAAGGATAATGATGAGCGAAAGCGTATTCGGAGGATACAGAATAGTATCAGGTTGCCGCAGGAGATCCTTTCGGACGGAGATATAGCAAATGCATTCGTTTAAAATCAAAAAGCCGCCGCTTGAAAGGAAATGGTACACATGTCCTTACTGCGGCAAGAAATTGGTCATATATGACAACACCGCAAGAAGCAGCGGTGTTTTTATTATGTGCAAAAATTGTAAAAATGAGATAGAGATCAGGATATAGCACTAAGTGAGCCTGTGAGCCGTGCTGATCGAAGGAGGGTGATCGGCATGGCAGCGGACGGCCATCTGAATTTTGATACGAAAATTGATGAAAAAGGATTCAGCAGTGGA
>OLRV01000604.1_pt1 | contig 35255 bp, 32 predicted proteins | sample 1672421 | NCBI WGS metagenome assembly OLRV01 (sample SAMEA3136684, study PRJEB25190) | human gut metagenome | biome: human gut; feature: human-associated habitat; material: faeces | place: Austria | collected 2013
CTTGCATGTGTTAGGCACGCCGCCAGCGTTCGTCCTGAGCCAGGATCAAACTCTCAATAAATGGTATCTTAACCGCTGCTCTCGCAGCGCCTAAAATCAATCATCCATTGAATAATTCGCTCTCAGCTATTACTCAAGAATTTCTTCGTTGGCTATTCTTACACAATCTCAGTAATTTCTCACTGACATCTTTAAGAACAACTTTAATCTTAATCAAAATCGTCCTTTGGTGTTTCGTTCATGTTTCTCGTTGTTTAATTTACAAGGTACACCCTGTCGCTCGATCGCTCACGCTCTCTCGCGACAGCTTGTACATGATACCACGGCATTTCCGCTTTGTCAACACCTAATTTCGTCTTTTTTGTACTTTTTTCTTTTTTCTTATGACACATATTAAAATACATAATGGCTTGGTACTCGTCCTGTCATCATCGGTTGTTTTTCCGTGTTTGTTTCCTGTATGCGAGCATTTGTCTTTGTGTTGTGACCTATCAGTATAATTTCGTCATTTTACACAAAATTTTGAAAAAATATTCAGGTTCTGTACAAAAATATTTAGTATATTTTCTTCGAAAAAACTGTTGTGAATTCTAAAAAATTCCTGTATGATAGAAGCAAGCAAAACCGGCAAACCGGTTTGCTGCATTTTATGGGGCGGTTCCCCAGAATACAGGAGGTCAACGAAAATGAAGAAGATCCTTGCACTGATCCTGGCGCTCGCAATGATCGCTGCGCTCTTCGTCGGCTGCGGTAAGACCGACGACACCAAGACGCCGAGCGACTCCAAGGGCTCCGAAGATGTCCAGAATTCCGATGAACCCGGCGGCGAAGGCAAGACCGTGAAGGTCGGCCTGATCTGCATCGGCGACGAGAACGACATGGGCTACACCTACAACTTCATTCGCGGCAAGGACGCTGCGACGGAAGCTCTGGCTGCGAAGGGCATCAATGTCGAGTGGATGGTCAAGTGGAACATCGGCGAGGACGCCAAGTGCGAAGAAGCCAACATCGAATTGGCCGAAGCCGGCTGCCAGCTGATCATCAACAACTCCTTTGGTCATGAGCAGTTCATGCTGAAGGTTGCTCCCGACTATCCCAACATTCAGTTCGTCGGCTGCACCAATCAGGGCTCCTGGGGCGACAGCTACGAGAACACCCACAATGCATTTGCCAACATCTATGAAGGCCGCTATCTGGCTGGCGTCGTCGCCGGCATGAAGCTGCAGGAACTGATCGACAAGGGCGAGATCAAGGAAGACGAAGCTGTCATCGGTTATGTCGGCGCGTACTCCTTCGCTGAAGTCATTTCCGGCTTTACCGCTTACTTCCTCGGCGCGCGCAGCGTCTGCCCGAGCGTGACCATGAAGGTTCAGTTCGTCGGCTCCTGGTCCGACGCTACCGAAGAAGGCAACGCCGCTTCCGCTCTGTGCGACATGGGCTGCAAGCTCATCTCCCAGCACTCCGACAACACCACGCCCGCTACCACTGCACAGACCAAGGGCGCATTCCATACCGGCTACAACAACGACATGACCGGTGTTGCTCCCGACGCTTCTCTGGTCGGCACCCGTATCGACTGGAGCGTTTACTTCACCGAGATCATCGAAGCGGTCGCCAACGGCGAAACCTTCGATCAGGACTGGTGCAAGGGCTATGAGTCCGGCGCCGTCGTTCTGACCCCGCTGAACGAGAAGCTCTGCGCGGAAGGCACTGCCGAAAAGCTCGCGGAAGTTGAGAAGAAGCTCGCCGACGGCGAACTGCATGTATTCGACACCTCCACCTTCACGGTCGACGGCAAGACGCTGGAGCACGCTTTCGCTCTGGATACCGACGGCGACTTCACGGCGGATTCCGAAGAGGCTGTGTTTGACGGCTACTTCCATGAGTCCCACTTCCAGTCCGCTCCTTACTTCACCGTCCAGATCGACGGCATTGAGTGGCTGAACTCCGCATTCGGCTAATCTGAAATCGCTACCAAAATGGGCTGCTTCGGCAGCCCATTTTCTGTATTTATTTCCCGTTGTTTATCCGCATTTTTTGTCCCGCATGATACAAAAAATTTTTTGGCTTCCTAATTTTTTGTTTTATTTTTACAAATTCCATCACAGAATTTTTGCATATTTAACCAACGACTTTTTATTTACAAGTACTGGGAGCTGTGTTATTATATATAGTATCAAAAGCCTTAAACTCCGGCGTCTTCTGGCGCCGCAAGAAAGGATGACAGCCTTGGAAACTGTTTACGCAATTGAACTGAGGAACATCACCAAACGGTTCGGCTCGGTCGTCGCCAACGACGGCATCTGTCTGGGTCTGCGCCGCGGCGAAATTCTTTCCCTGCTGGGCGAGAACGGCAGCGGTAAGACCACGCTGATGAACATGCTCGCCGGTATCTATCTTCCGGATGAGGGTGAGATCCTTGCCGATGGCAAGCCCATCTCCATCCGTTCCCCGAAGGATGCCTTTGATCACAAGATCGGCATGATCCATCAGCACTACAAGCTCGTGGACGTCTTTACCGCGGCGGAAAACATCGTGCTCGGTCTGGACGAAGGCGGTCGCCTTGATATTAAGGCCACCAACGCAAAGGTCAAGGAGATCTGCGACCGCTACGGCTTCGACATCGACCCGACGCAGAAGATCTATGATATGTCCGTTTCTCAGAAACAGACCGTCGAGATCGTCAAAGTGCTCTACCGCGGTGCGGACATTCTGATTCTGGACGAACCGACTGCGGTTCTGACCCCGCAGGAAACCGAGAAGCTCTTCGCCGTCCTGCGGAATATGAAGAAAGACGGCAAGGCCATTGTCATCATCACTCACAAGCTCAACGAAGTCATGGAGCTTTCCGACAAGGTCGCCGTTCTGCGTAAGGGCAAGTACATCGGCACCGTCAACACCAGCGAAACCAACCCGCAGGCGCTGACGGACATGATGGTCGGCCATTCCGTCACGCTGAACATCGACCGTCCGAAATATGAACACCCGGAGGCGCGTCTGGTGCTCAGCGAGATCACCTGCATCGACGGTGAGGGCGTGAAAAAGCTGGACAATGTTTCCTTTACCGCCAACAGCGGCGAGATCCTCGGCATTGCCGGCATTGCCGGTTCCGGCCAGAAGGAGCTGCTGGAGGCCATCGCCGGTCTGTATCCCGTCGCTCACGGCTCCATCCGCCACATTCCCAAGGACGGCCGCCCCAGTGAGCTGGTCGGCAAGACGCCGATGCAGATCAAGAAAACCGGCGTCTCTCTGGCTTTTGTGCCGGAAGACCGTCTCGGCATGGGTCTGGTCGGCTCCATGGGCATGACCGGCAACATGATGCTGCGAAGCTGGAAAAAGGGCAAAAGCGTCTTTGTCAACCGCCGCGACCCCAACCAGCTTGCCATGCAGGTCTGGAAGGATCTGGAAGTCGTCACTCCCGACACCAATTATCCGGTGCGCCGTCTTTCCGGCGGCAACGTGCAGAAGGTCCTCGTCGGCCGCGAGATCGCAAGCTCGCCTTCCGTCCTGATGAGCGCCTACGCCGTGCGCGGTCTCGACATCAACACCTCGTATACCATTTATAATCTGATGACGCAGCAGAAGATGAACGGCGCGGCCGTCGTCTTTGTCGGCGAGGATCTGGACGTGCTGCTGGAGCTCTGCGACCGGATTCTGGTCCTCTGCGGCGGCAAGGTCAGCGGCATCGTGGATGCCCGCACCGCCACCAAGGAAGAAATCGGTCTGCTGATGACCCGCGTCGGCGGAAAGGAGGCAGTTCAGTAATGCAGGAAAAGAAAATGCCCTTGATTCGTCTTGCGAAGCGCGACAGCATGGATCCCCGCAAGGTCTGGGCGATCCGCCTCGGTTCCATTTTGATCGCGCTGCTGCTCGGCTCCCTGGTCATCCTGATCACGGGAAATAACCCCTTCACCGCTTACGGCACGATGATCTCCGGCGCGCTCGGCAAAAAGACCGCCATCCGTCAGACCGTCAAAATTGCCGTTCCCCTGCTGGGCTGCGCCCTCGCCATCGCCCCCTGCTTCCGGATGCGCTTCTGGAACATCGGCGCCGAGGGTCAGATCACCGCAGGCGCCATCGCGGCGACCTACTTCGGCCTCTACTGGGTCGACAAGCTGCCCTCCGTTCTGCTTCTGATCGTCATGGCCCTCGCAGCGGCGCTGGCCGGCGGCATCTGGGGTCTGATCCCTGCTTTCTTCAAGGCCAAGTGGAACACCAACGAAACGCTCTTCACCCTGATGATGAACTACATCATTATCGGCGTGGTCTCCTGGCTGCAAGGCGGCCCGTGGGAAGGCCGTCCCGGCTCGCAGATCATTCCGCAGTTTGACCGCGCCGCCTGCCTGCCCAAGGTGTTCGGCGTCCACTGCGGTTGGATCATCGTGCTGGTTCTCGTGGTATTTATCTTCATCTATATGCGCTATACCAAGCACGGCTATGAGATTGCCGTCATCGGCGACTCCATCAACACCGCCCGCTATGCAGGCATGAACGTCGGCCGCATCATGATGCGCACCATGCTCCTGTCCGGCGCGATCAGCGGTATCGTCGGCTTCATCGTCGTTTCCGGCGCAAACGGCACGCTTTACAACGGTGTCGCGGATGGCGTCGGCTTTACCTCCATCACCGTCGCATGGCTCAGCCAACTCAACGCCTTTGCCATGATCGTCATCTCCATGATGCTGGCCGTCCTTTCCAAGGGTGCAGAAACCCTGCAGACGCAGCTCAGCGTCCCGGCTTCCATCTCCGACATCATCACGGGCCTGCTGCTGTTCTGTATGCTGGGCTGTGAGTTCTTCATCAATTATCGTCTGATCTTCCGCAGCAAGCACCAGGAAACGGAGGCGGCATAATATGGAACATTTCATCACATTATTTATCGCACTGATCGTCGCGGCAGTCACCTACGGCACGCCGCTGCTCTTCGGCACGCTGGGCGAGGTTCTGACGGAGAAATCCGGCAACCTGAACCTCGGCGTGGAGGGTATCATGTTCATGGGCGGCGCTTTCGGTCTGGGCGGCGTGTTCTACTACGAAAAGCTCGCCGCCACCCCGAACGGCTTCGTTGCCATTCTGGTCGGCATCCTGTTTGCTTTCCTTGCCGGCGCGCTGGCCTCGCTGATCTTCAGCTTTATCACGACCACACTGCGCGCAAACCAGAACGTCACCGGCCTTGCTCTGTCCATCTTCGGCACGGGCGTCGGCCAGTTCATGGGCGAATTCATGCGTGTGCGTGAGGGCGGCTACGTCGCTATCGGCAACGAGCTGAAAACTTACTTCATCGCCTCCCCCTTCCCGAAGTTCCTTCAGGAGATCCCCTATGTCGGCAAGGTTCTGTTCAGCCACAGCTTCTTCTTCTATCTTGCCGTCCTGCTGGCCGTTGGTCTGTACTGCTATCTGATGAAGAGCCGTTCCGGTCTGTATCTGCGCGCCGTGGGTGAATCTCCCGCAACCGCAGACGCTGCCGGCATCAACGTCACACGCTACAAGTACCTCGCCACCATCATCGGCGGCGGCATCTCCGCCGTCGGCGGCATGGTCTACATCACCACCATCGCCGGCTGCGTCTGGAACCACGAAGGCCTGTCCGGTGTCGGCTGGCTGGCCGTTGCGCTGGTCATCTTCTGCACCTGGCGTCCGCTGTCCGCCATCTGGGGCTCCGTCCTCTTTGGCGCACTGATGATCCTGTATCTGCGTCTGCAACTTTCCTTCATCCCCACGCAGCTTTACAAGATCCTGCCCTACGTCGTGACGGTCATCGTCCTTGTCGTTTCCAGTATGCGCAACAACAAGGAAAAGCAGCCGCCCGAAGCGCTGGGTCTGTCCTACTTCCGCGAAGACCGCTGAATTTCCCCTAAGTTTTCCCTCCGTCCGCCGCAGCTTCCTGCGGCGGACTTTTTTAGCGTCGCTTGACAAGGGCACACATGGTTTTCCCGGGCCGAAACGACATTTGACTTCGTTATCCTCGTTGATGGGCGTCAGCCCATCTGCCTCGTCCGCCTTGCCAACTGCCGTTTATCCTCCCAGAAAACTCGAAGACCCGCCGGGCGCTCCGGCGCGTTTTTCGCAAGGCAGGCGTATGGCAAAGACGATAACGCCGCGAAAGGCGTGGCGGTGTGTCCTGCGGGCATATGTGCCCTTGTCAGGCGACGCTACCCGCATATCTATGCAAAATGCTGGGATTTCTTTCCATTTTTTTCTGTGATTTTCTACCGCTGTATTTTTATTGTGCAGTTGTATTCTTATTGCAAATTTTTGCTGCCGCTTATGCCGCAATCCAAAATATTTGTTAGTTTTGTACAAAATTTTTGATCAAAATTTCACACCCGGTTTGTAAAAAAATGATTGCGAAACTGTGAATTGTTTGCTATGATTAAAGCAAGGAATTGAGCCGTTTACCCCCGTGCTTCATGCCGGAGCGCGGGCGGCGCGGATGTCATTTTCCGTCAGAAAAACGCTTGCGATGAGCGGCGGAATAAAAAGTGGAGGTATTTCATGGAAAAGTTCTTTGGACTGAAAAAGCATGGTACAACCGTAAGAACAGAAGTTCTTGCCGGTATTACCACATTCATGGCAATGGCTTACATCCTGATGGTCAACGCCGGTATGTTCGGCTCTCTGGGTGACGGCTACTACAATGCGGTTTACATTGCTACCGCAATCTCCGCCGTGATCGGCACCGTTCTGATCGGACTGCTGTCGAATCTGCCCCTCGCACAGGCCTCCGGCATGGGTCTGAACGCATTTTTCGTCTATTCCGTCTGCTTCGGCATGGGCTTCTCCTATGCCAATGCGCTGGTCATGGTTCTGGTTGACGGCATCGTCTTCATCCTGCTGACCGTCACCGGCCTGCGCCGCGTTATCTTCGACGCCATCCCCAAGGCGGTCAAGACCGCAATCTCCGCAGGTATCGGCCTGTTCATCGCGTTCCTTGGCCTGCAGAATGCCGGCATTGTCGTCAACAGTGACGCCACACTGGTCGACCTGCACTCCTTCAACGTGTTCTTCGGCTCCGTTACCTGGGCTGAGATTATGCCGCTTCTCATCACCATCCTCGCCGTCATCGCCATCGGTGCAATGTTCAAGAAGAAGATCAAGGGTGCCGTGTTCTGGGGCATGATCGGCGGCGCAGTTATCTACTACGTCCTCGGCCTCATCACCGTTGAGGGCTTCTATGACACCGCTGTCAAGGCAAACTTCTCTCTGAACATTCTCGCTCCCTTCAAGGATTTTGCAAACATCGCCTTCGGCAAGGTCTTCACGGAAGGCTTCGACTTCTCCGCATGGATCAGTGCCAACGGCGTGGGCAGCTTCGTCGTTACCTTCCTGACCACGATGCTTGCATTCTGCATGGTTGATATGTTCGATACCCTCGGCACCCTGTTCGGCGCCTGCTCCGTCGGCGGTCTGCTTGATGAGAAGGGCAATGTTCCCAACATGGACAAGGCCATGATGGCTGACGCGATCGCGACCTGCGCCGGTGCTGTCTGCGGCACCTCCACCGTCACCACCTTCGTCGAATCCTCCGCCGGTGTTGCAGAGGGCGGCCGTACCGGTCTTTCCTCCATGTTCACCGCACTGTTCTTCTTCATCGCGATGTTCCTCGCTCCGGTCGCTGCCATGATCCCGTCCTGCGCAACGGCTGCGGCTCTGATCTACGTCGGCATTCTGATGATCGGCGGCGTCAAGAATATCGAGTGGAGCGATCCTGCGGAAGCGGTTCCCGCATTCCTGACCATGGCGCTCATGCCCTTCACCTACAACATTTCTTACGGCATCGCCTTCGGCCTCATCTCCTACATCCTCATCAAGCTCTTCACGGGTAAGGTCAAGGAGATCAACGTCGGCACTTGGATCATCGGTCTGCTCTTCACGATCATGTTCTTCGTCGCCCGCTAAGCTGTACTTATAAACCGCAGGGAGCGAAAGCTCTCTGCGGCTTTATTTAAGGAGTAACAATGAATAAAGGAATTGCAACTATTTTAATGATTATTGCATTTTCTCTTTTCACGGCATGTTCTGCAACTACAATATCATATAACAGTTCTGCTAATAGTGAGGAGAACATAGGTAACTCAGAACTACTTTCTCCGGCCTCTACTGCTGCTAGTGAATCCCCTTCCACTTTCAATGAAAGCAACTCGGATGAGTTTTCAAGCGAATTTAGTTCTTCAGCGGCACCAACGTATTTTCTCCCAAAGAACAATAATGGAACTCAATCTAGCAACGAATCTGAACTACCTACCGCAAGTAATACTTCATCTTATTATCCATATACAGATATACTTAACGCTTACCGCCGTGCGATTTGCGAGCATTCTCAAAATGATCCACAATGGAGTTCATCTGCGGCCGGTTTGGTTTCGTCTATTGTAAATCCCTATTGGGCTTGGGAGAATCCGTCCGATCTGCTCTCCAAAACTGGTTTTGCTATTTTTGATTTGGACAGTGACGGCACTAATGAACTGCTTCTCGGATGGATTGGAGCTCCTGATCAAAACATAGATGATGGTTATTTTTTTGCAGTTTACACAACTATTGATGGACAGGCCACATTAGCATTGGAAGGTTGGGAACGCAACATTTATTTCCTTGGAGCAGATTCGTATATCTATAACCGAGGCTCAAGCGGTGTGTCATCTTCATCTGCAACGAAGAATTCATTCTCCATAGCTACACCCGGTTACTTACTGCCTCTTGAAATTATTTATACACAGCGCAGCGGAAACGGCATTCGCTGGGAGTACCTTTCAGATTCTTCAAAAATACCATCTATTGATACCGATATTCCTCACGAGAATCTCCTAATTGATGAGGAATTTGCTAATTCTACTTTGGCCAGTTGGTTTTCCCACGGCACAGCTTTACAATATCAATCTTTCAGTGAATATCAATAAAAGGCCATTGCTAACCGTAAAAAACCGGGGCAGTTCAAAACTGCCCCGGCTGATATACTATTTAGTTTACGTCTTCGATCAGACCGTAGCCGCCGTCGTTTCTCTTGTAGACCACTGCAAAAGCGCCCTCATTTTCTTCGTCGCGGAAGGCGAAGAAGCTATGCTCCAGCAGGTTCATCTGTAAGATGGCCTCCTCGCGGGTCATGGGCTTCATTGGGAACTGCTTGGTGCGCACAATCTCGAACGTGCTCTCTTCCTCCTCTTCCGGCGCAAAGGACGTGACCTCCGCAGAGCGGGCGAACGCATCCTGACGCAGGCGGCGAGCCAGACGTGTCTTGTTCTTGCGAATCTGGCGCTCGATGGTCGCCACCGCAGCGTCAATGGACGCATACATATCCGAGGTCGCTTCGCTTGCACGGAAGTAGGTGTTTGCAGCGTGTACCGTAATCTCAACACGATTACGGTCTTTTTCTACAGAAAAGGCGACAAGTGCCTCCGCATCATCTTTGAAAAAACGTTCCAGCTTCATCACTTTCTTCTCGGCATAAGCGTGGACGCTCGCTGGTAAGCTGACTTTTTTCTCGGTGAACTGGAATTTCATAGTAAGTCGCTCCTTTCGATGTTCGGTTGTAAGAAAAATACTGTGGTATCTTCCTCTGAGGATATGATACCACAGTTTTCTGCTTTTTTCAAGTCCCTTCCTCGTCAGACGTCACAAGAAGCTGATCCATGATGCTCCGGTAGATCGCCTCGGCGTTCTTGGAGAACGCACCTGCCAGACGGTAGGCATGCTTCTGCGTGGGCGCCATCAGCTCCATTTTCAGCAGGTCGCCCGCTTCATCGTTCAGGCTCATCAGGACGGAATAGTCGCCGCCCTCGCGCTGGCGCACCGTCGTCTTAACAAAGCTGCTGCGCCGCACCGCGCGGTTGAACTCGTCCACTGCCGCGCCCGCCCGCTGCATCACCGGGAATGCGATCGCGTCCTGCGTGATGGCGCAGGCCTCGCGGCCCTTTTCGGTGATCACATAGCGCTCGCCCTCCACCGGCTCCAGATGTCCGGATTCGACCATCTGCGGCACCGCCTGCGCCACGTCAAAATAGCTCAGTCCGTCGTCCTGATAGGAAAGCTCATAGATCTTCTGCAGGTCCACCGGGTACATTGCCCGCGACATGATGTACAGGATCAGGACCTTCACGTCCAGCATATCGTGAATAAAACCGTGCCGCTCCATCTCATTTTCTCCCTCGTTTTCTTTTTTCTATTATAACGCGCGCCGCCCATCTTGACAACTTATTTTCACGGTTTCCCGAAAAAATGCATACACTGGGGCAGAAAGGAAGTGTACGCCATGCCCGATACATACCACGTTTTCTGCGGCGACCGGCGGCAATTCTGGGCGGCCGAGCAGCTTCGTGCCAGGGGCTGCGTCGTCCTCACCCACGGCGTGCCCGGCGCGGAGGATTGGCCGCTTCCCGCGGCACTTGCCGGGAAGCTGCTTCTGCCCTTTCCCTCCTTTCAGGGGGAATACCTGCGCGGGAAAAACGGCCTGCCCATTGCGGAGCTTCTCTCCCGCATCCGCCCCGGCGCGCAGGCTTACGGTGCCCTGCTCGGCGCGCACCGCGCAGACCTTGAGGCGGCAGGCGCCGCCGTTTCCGACCTCTACGGCAGCGAGCCCATGACGACTCTGAACGCCATTCCCACCGCCGAAGGCGCCATCCGTCTGGCGATCGACGCCTCCCCTATCACGCTGCACGGCGCGCAGTGCCTTGTCGTCGGCTTCGGCCGCGTCGGGCGTGTGCTGGCGCAGAAGCTGCACGCGGTCTCGGCTTATGTTACCGTCGCCGCGCGCAAACCCGCCGACCGCGCCATGGCGCAGGCAATGGGGATGCAGGCAGATGCGCCCGGCGTCTATGCCGCCGGTCTGGCGCAGTATGATTTTCTGTTCAACACCGTCCCGGCGGCGGTGCTGACGGCGCAGCAGCTCGGTGCGCTGAAGCCCTCCTGTATTCTCATCGAGCTTGCCTCCCGCCCCGGCGGCATTCCGGAAGCGGACTGCCGCGCGCTGGGGCTTGCCTATCATTTTGCCCCCGGTCTGCCCGGCCTCTGCGCGCCGGAAACCGCCGGCCGCCTGTACGCCGACTGCGTGCTTGATTCCATTTAAGTGAGGTATCTCAATATGCCCAAACCGACCATCGGTTTTGCAATGTGCGGCTCCTTCTGCACCTTCCGCAAAACCATCGACGTGCTGCGCACACTCGCGGTGCAATATCACATCATCCCCGTTCTTTCCGGTGCTTCCTACGAAACCGACAGCCGCTTCGGCGCGGCGGCAGACTTCCGCGCGGAGATCGAAGCGATCTGCGGCGAGCCCGTCTTCCACACGCTGCCGGAGGTGGAACCCTTCGGGCCAAAAGCGACGCTCGACCTGCTCGTCATCGCGCCCTGCACCGGCAACACCCTCGGCAAGCTGGCCGGCGGCATCGCCGATTCGCCCGTCACCTTCGCCTGCAAGGCGCACCTACGCAACGGCCGTCCGGTCGTGCTGGCGGTTTCCACGAACGACGGCCTGTCCGCCAGTGCGGAGAGTATCGGCAAGCTGCTGAACCGCAAACACTATTATTTCGTTCCCTTCGGACAGGACAGTCCGGAAAAGAAGCCCTACAGTCTGGTCGCGGACTTTACCCGCCTGCCGGAAACGGTCGCCGCCGCGCTGGAAAACCGGCAGATACAACCCATTTTGCTGTAAAAACAAGGGTTCCACCGCAAAGCGGTGGAACCCTTCGACTTTTATTCAGACCTTCCAGCCTGCCATGTAGGCCTCCTGCTCCGGCGTGAGGACATCGATGTGCAGCCCCGCGCCGCGCAGCTTCAGCCGCGCGATCTCGTCATCTATCGCCTGCGGGATCTCGTAGACCTGCTTGTCCAGCTCCTTTGCGTGATGCAGGAGATACTCCAGCGCCAGTGCCTGCACGGAGAAGCTGGTGTCCATGATCTCCGCCGGGTGGCCGTTGCCGGAGGCAAGATTCACGAGCCGTCCCTCCGCCAGAAGGTTCAGCACGCGGCCGTCCGGCAGCTCATAGCCCACGATGTCGTTGCGGCGCTTGAACACCCGCACCGCCATCTCCTCCAGCTCCACGCCGTTGACCTCAACGTTGAAATGCCCGGCATTGGAGAGGAAGGCATTGTTCTTCATCTTTTCAAAGTGGCGGCGCGTGATGACGTCGCGGCAGCCGGTCGTCGTGACAAAAATATCACCCTGCGGGGCCGCCTCGTCCATGGGCATCACACGGCAGCCGTCCATGGATGCCTCCAGCGCCTTGATGGGGTCGATCTCCGTGACGATCACATTGGCGCCCATGCCCTTGGCGCGCATGGCCACGCCGCGGCCGCAGTAGCCGTAGCCTGCCACGACCACGGTCTTGCCTGCGACGAGCAGATTCGTCGTGTGCATGATGGAGTCCCAGACGGATTGTCCGGTGCCGTATTTATTGTCATAGTAGTGCTTGCACTTCGCATCGTTGACGTTCATCATCGGGAAGGGCAGCAGGCCGGCCTTCGCACGGGCGTGCAGGCGATGGATGCCCGTGGTCGTTTCCTCCGCGCCGCCGAGAATATGATCGCCGAGCCCCGCATAATTTCCGCTCAGGAGGTCTAAAAGGTCGCCGCCGTCGTCAATAATCAGATCAGGGTGGCAGGACAGCGCCTCAATGAGAAGCTGCTGATATTCCTCGCTGGTCACGCCGTGGATGGCGTAGGTCTCCACGCCCATGGACGCCAGGCCCGCCGCCACGTCGTCCTGCGTGGACAGGGGGTTGCAGCCCGTTGCATGGACCTCCGCGCCGCCCGCTGCAAGGCAGAGCGCCAGAAACGCGGTTTTTGCCTCCATATGGATAGACATCGTGATCTTCTTCCCGGCAAAGGGCTTTTCGGCTTCAAACCGCTTGCGGATGGCGACGAGCGCGGGCATGAAGTCCTGCACCCATTCGATCTTCATCCGGCCGTATTCGGCAAGGGACATATCTTTTACATGGCTCATGGCTGAATCCTCCGTAAATTTCTTAAAATATCATAGCATATCCCGCTGTTTTTTTCAACGGATTTACAAAATTCAAAGTTTGTACATAGACAAGCCCAACTTTTTCCGCTAAAATAGAATTCAGTCCTTCAAAGGAGGCATTTTATGAACAAGCTACGCAGAAATTTCAATCGCTTTGTTTACAAAAACCGCAATAAAGGCATTCCAAACCTGATGCTCTACATCGGCATCGGCAACCTGATCGTCTATTTCTTCTCCCGCTACGATGACGGCCTGCAAATGTATAGCTGGTTCTGCTTCGACGCGGCAAAGATCCTGCATGGACAGGTCTGGCGGCTGTTTACCTATGTTTTCACCTTCGCTTATGAGTACAGCAGCGGTGTGTTCGGTTTCTTTTTCATGCTGCTGGCCATCTATTTCTACTACTGGATCGGCAAAACGCTGGAAGCCAACTGGGGCACGCTGCGCTTCAATCTTTACTATCTGACGGGGCTTCTGATGATGGACGTCGCGGCGCTGGCCATCCACCTGGGCTATGCCCCGGGCGGTCTTTCCCTCCCCATGCCCGTCACCGTCACCTACCTGAACCTGTCGATGTTCCTCGCCGTGGCGACGCTGATCCCGGAGCAGCGCGTGCTGTTCATGTTCTTCATCCCGCTCAAGATGAAGTGGCTCGCGCTGGTCGATCTCGGTCTGACCGCCTATGAGGTCGCAAACGGCGTCTATATCGCCATCATCAACTGGACAAAATATCACAGCGCCTACATCGGCACCTACTGTTTGCTGATTGCGCTTTTCCCGCTGATTGCGCTGCTGAATTACTTCCTGTTTATGGGCAAGGACGTGCGCAATCTCTTCCCGCTGCGCTGGCAGCGCGGCCGGCAGGCACGCAAGGCCTCCCGCGATTTCCGCGCCAAGGTAGACGCCGAACCGAACCCCGACTGGGCAAAGAACTACCGCAGCAGCACGGGCGAGCGGCCCTACCGTCACAAGTGCACCGTGTGCGGCCGCACCGATACGGACTATCCCGATCTGGAATTCCGCTACTGCTCCAAGTGCAAGGGCTACCGCTGCTACTGCATCGACCATATCAACAATCACGTCCACATTCAGTAAAGAACCGGAGGAGAAGCAGCTGCTTCTCCTCCGCGTTCAATCACCCGCCACAGCGGCCAAAATTGCAAAATAAAAATACAAAATTCAGATTTTGCAATTTTGTAGTCAGCTTGTCAAAAAAGTCCAAAAAGACTTTTTTGACAAACTGGAATGCTCTCACCCGCCCGGGTGAGAGCATTTTTCGTGTCATTTACTTCGGTGCAGCGAGCGCTCGGTGGAAAATCCGTCGGGATAGCGCGCGGAGAGTTTTTCCAGATTCATCCGGAAAATTTCTTCCAGCGGATAACCGAGAACATAGGCGGTTTCCGCCAGATACCATGCTACGTCGCCCAGCTCCTTTGCAAGGGCCTCGCGATCCAGCGGGTGCCCCTGCGACAGGTGTTTTTTCACAAGATCAATCACCTCGCCGGATTCTCCGCAAAGCCCCATCACACCGTTGATGAGGGTGCCCTTTTCGGAAAGCGCCGGGTTCAGCCAGCGCATGGCCTGCGCCTGATACTCATTCGGTGTCATTTCGCCGCGTCGATCAGGATGTTTTTCAGAACGCAGACCGCCGCCTCCATGTCCTCGACCGGGATGTATTCAAAGCGGCCGTGGAAGTTCTCTCCGCCGGTAAAGAGGTTGGGGCAGGGCAGACCCTCGTAGGACAGGCGCGCACCGTCGGTGCCGCCGCGGATGGGAACGATGCGCGGGGTGACGCCGGCTTCACGCATGGCCTTCTCGGCGGCTTCCACGATGAACATCTTCGGCTTGATCTTCTCGCGCATATTGTAGTAGCTGTCGCGGAGGGCGACCTCCACCGTGCCTTCGCCGTACTGCTGGTTGAGGAAGGCGGTGATCTGGACGAACTGCTCCTTGCGGCGTTCGAATTTTGCGCGGTCGTGGTCGCGGATGATGTAGTCCAGCCGCGTCAGTTCCACCTCGCCCTGCATTTCGCACAGGTGGCTGAAGCCCTCGTAGTGCTCGGTGCTCTCCGGGCGGTCGTGGACGGGCAGCAGACCATGGAATTCCATGGCGATCTCCTGAGAGTTCACCATGCAGTTCTTGGCCGAGCCGGGATGCACATTGCGGCCGTGGACGGTCACGACGGCGGAGGCGGCGTTGAAGTTCTCATATTCCAGCTCGCCCAGCGTGCCGCCGTCGGCGGTGTAGGCGTAGTCCGCGCCGAAATGCGCAAGATCAAAGCGGTCTGCACCGCGGCCAATTTCCTCGTCGGGCGTGAAGGCGATGCGCAGCGTCGCGTGCGGCGTGCCGGAGGCCATCAGCTCCTCTGCGGCCGTCAGAATCTCTGCAATGCCGGCCTTATCGTCCGCGCCCAGCAGGGTCGTGCCGTCTGTGACGATCAGATGCTTGCCGACGCTCCGGTTCAGGTTCGGAAATTCGGAGGGACGCAGGTAAATGCCCTTTTCCGCGTTGAGCAGCAGGTCGCCGCCCTCGTATTTGACGGTTCTGGCCTGAATATCCGCGCCGGAGCAGTCGGGAGAGGTGTCCATGTGTGCGATCAGACCGATGACCGGCGCGTTTTTCTCGCCGGGAACGGTGCCGTAGACGTAGCCGTTCTCATCCATATAGGCGTCGGAAATGCCCATGGCGTGCATTTCCTCGACCAGCGCTGCGCCGAGCAGCTTCTGCTTTGCGGTGGAGGGGCAGGTTTCGGAGTCCTCATTGGACTGGGTGTCAAAGGAAACATAGTGCAGGAGGCGTTCAGATACAGTCATTTTGATTCTCCTTGATGTGATTCAAAATTGCCCCGGCCGAAAGCCGGGGCAAGGCGATTATTTCTTGCAGAGTTCTGCAGTGTCCTGCGCGATCATCAGCTCTTCGTTGGTGGGGATGACCCAGACCTTGACGCGGGAATCGTCGGCGGAGATCAGAGCCTCTTCGCCGCGAACCTTGTTGCGCTCCGGGTCGAGCTTGACGCCGAGGAATTCCAGACCTTCGCAGATGGCGGCGCGGTTCGTGCAGCCGTTCTCGCCGACACCGGCGGTAAAGACGAGGCAGTCCAGACCGCCGAGCGCTGCGGCATAGGCGCCGATATACTTGCGGACTTCATAGCAGAACTTGTCGAGCGCGAGCTGGCAGGCTTCGTTGCCTTCCTTTGCACCCGCTTCCAGATCGCGGAAGTCGGAGGACAGGCCGTTGGACAGAGCCAGAACGCCGGACTGCTTGTTGAGCATGGTCAGGCACTCGTCGGCACTCATGTTGTACTTGTTCATGATGAACTGCGCGACGCAGGTGTCGATGTCGCCCGCACGGGTACCCATGGGGACACCTGCCAGAGGGCTCAGACCCATGGAGGTATCCTGGCACTTGCCGTCCGCGACGGCGGAGAGGGAGGAGCCGTTGCCGAGGTGGCAGACAATGATCTTCAGCTCGCTTGCGGGCTTGCCCATCAGCTCAATGGCGCGCTTGGAAACAAAGCGGTGAGAGGTGCCGTGGAAGCCATAGCGGCGCAGATGGTCTTCCTCATAATACTTGGTGGGAATGGCATAGCGGTAAGCCTTCGGGGGCATGGTCATATGGAAGGCGGTGTCGAACACGGCGACCTGCGGCGTGCCGGGCATGACCTTCTCGCAGGCTTCAATGCCCATGAGGTTGGCGGGATTGTGCAGGGGGCCGAGGGGGATGCAGTCGCGGATGGCCTGCTTGCAGGCTTCGTCGATGATGCAGGAGGCGATGAACTTGTCGCCGCCGTGCAGGACGCGGTGGCCGACGGCGTCGATCTCCTTGACGGACTTGATCACGCCGTACTCCGGATCGACCAGGATGGACAGGACGGCTTCGATTGCCTCGGAATGGGTGGGCATCGGAATATCACGCACGACCTTGATGTCCTTGGAAGGAACCTTATGGGTCAGACGGCCGTCGATGTAGATCCGCTCACACAGACCCTTGGCGAAGACCTCGCCGGTTTCCGGGTTCATGAGCTGATACTTCAGGGAAGAGCTGCCTGCATTGATAACGAGAATGTTCATGATGACTTCAACTCCTGTAAAAACTTGTTTCTATTTTTTGCATTTTGTGGTAGTATTAGCACATACGTACCTATTCTATAATAGATTTGCCCCGGTGACAAGTGTTTTTTTGAAATGAGGAGAATTTTGTGAAAAACATCGGCATCATCTGCGAATACAATCCCTTTCACAATGGCCACGCAAAGCAGCTCCGCACAGTCCATGCGCAGGACGGCACCTGCGTCTGCCTGATGAGCGGGAACTATGTCCAACGGGGCGAGCCTGCAATCTTAGACAAGTGGACGCGTGCGAAGGCGGCGGTACTCTGCGGAGCTGATCTGGTGCTGGAGCTGCCCGTGACCTACGCGCTGCGCTCGGCGGAGGGCTTCGCCGCGGGCGGCGTGGAGATCTTCGACCGGCTGGGATGTATCGACGGCCTGTCTTTCGGCAGTGAATTGGTAGACATAAACGATATTATGTCTACCGCAGAGGCGCTGGATAGCACGGAATTTTCCGAGCATCTGCACGATGCGCTGGCAGAGGGGCTTTCTTTCCCGGCAGCGCGTCAGCAGGCGCTGGCCGCGCTGGGTGCAGATACCGCCGCGCTGGAAACGCCGAATTCCATTCTGGCGGTCGAATATTGTAAGGCGCTGCGCCGCAGAAACAGCACGATCGTGCCGATGCTCCTGCACCGGGACGGCGACTACCACGGCGGCAGCGACCCGGCGGCGCCCGCCGCGTCCTTTCTGCGCGTGCAGTCAGATTGGACGGGCTTTGTGCCGCCGGAGGCGCTGGAGGTATTTTCCGGCGCGGTGCGGCATACCGCTGCGGCGGGGGAGCGGGCGTGGCTGGCGCGGCTGCGCGGCATGGAGGAGGTGGAGTTCTCTTGTCTGCCCTTCGGTTCGGAGGGGCTGTGGCGCAAGGTGATGGCGGCCTGCCGCACGGAGCCGACGATCGCGGCAATCGTGCAGGCGGCAAAGTCCAAACGCTACACGCACACCCGCCTGATGCGGATGCTCCTGTGCGCCTACCTCGGCATTTCCGAGGAAATGCTGATGGCGCCTGCGCCTTATGTGCGCGTCCTTGCGGTGAACCCGCGCGGTCAGAGCGTGCTGCGGCAGGCGAAAAAGTCGGGGGATCTGCTTCTCCTGCACACCGGCGAGCGCGCGCCGGCGGGGGAGTACGCCGCGCTGGAACGCCGCGCGGCCGATCTTTACAGCCTGTTCAGCACGGCAGGAGACTTTGCGGTGAATCAGGAGCGCAGCGCCCGGCTGTTTCGTGCGCCGTAATTTGGTTGACAAAGCCGGAAGAATATGATATGACTATTACAGATAGAGAAAAGGGGAGAAAACTATGGCAATCATGCTTCGCGCCAAATGTCCAAAGTGCGGTGAGCTCGTAGAAACGCAGGCAAACTGCTACTGTGGAAGATGTGGTACACCGATCAGCTTCGCCGGAATGGGCATGGTGCAGATTTACCGAATGGGATCTCCGGTCGGAATCGCGGTGGGGTACGGAATCTACCTTGACGGTCAGCCCTTCGGCCACATTGCGAACAAGAAGAGCATCCGCATTCCCGTGCCGTTTGGCACGCATACCCTGCATATCACCTGCGGTATGACCCGGCGGTGTCAGGATCTGACCTTTACATTGACGCCTCAGGCGCCGGTTGCCTATGTCAAGGCGCACATCAAAATGGGCGTGTGGAGCAATACCATCATTGTCGAGCCTGCCATGCCCTCCGAAATGCCGATGGAGTAAAAGTTTTTCTACCAAGTTCGAAAAAAAGACTTGCAATCCGGCAGAATCTATGATACTATAGTCGGGCGATTGATAACAAGAGGACAAGAATGTCCTTTTACGACTGAGAAGAAAGAGGTGAATGCAATGAAGGAAGGAATCCATCCGAAGTACGAACAGACGACGATCAGATGCGCGTGCGGCGAGGTTATCGAGACCGGGTCCACCAAGAAGGACATCAAGGTTGAAATTTGCTCCAAGTGCCACCCTTTCTATACCGGCAAGCAGAAGCTGGTTGACACTGGTGGACGTGTTGACCGTTTCAACAAGAAATTCGGTCTGAAGTAATGAGTAAAGTTCGCATCGTATCGGTGCGAACTTTTTTCATATTTTGTCAAATGTTAGGAGATTATGATGAATCCAAGCGATCGTGTGGTTTCGGAAAAAGCAATACTGGTTGGGCTGAACGCCGACTGCTTCAAGCCGGAGGAAACCGCCACGGACGCCTCGTTGGATGAGCTTGAGGCGCTTCTGGAAACGGCGGGCGGCATCTGCGAGGCAAAGGTGCTCCAGAATCGCCACACCCCCGATCCGCACAGCTTCATCGGAGAGGGAAAGGCCGAGGAGGTCCGGCAGCTCGTCGAGAATACCGGCGCGACGCTGGTGGTCTTTGACAACGATCTTTCGCCCGCGCAGATCCGCTCGCTGGAAGAACTGACGCAGGCGACGGTGCTGGACCGCAGCGCGCTGATCCTCGATATTTTTGCGCAGCGTGCCAAAACGGCCGAAGGCCGCCTGCAGGTCGAGCTGGCGCAGTATCAGTATCTACTGCCGCGCCTGTCCGGCATGGGTAAATCCATGTCCCGTCTGGGCGGCGGCATCGGCACGCGCGGTCCCGGCGAAAGCAAGCTGGAAACCGACCGCCGTCATATCCGCGACCGCATCACCCGCCTGCGTGCGGAGCTGGCCGAGGTGCGCAAGGTGCGCGGTGTGCAGCGTGAGCGCCGGCTGAAAAACGCCATTCCCGTTGTGGCGCTGGTGGGCTATACGAATGCTGGAAAATCGACGCTTCTGAACCAGCTGACGGACGCCGGGATCCCGGCCAATGACCGCCTGTTTGACACGCTGGACACGACGACACGCCGCTTGCGCGTGTCGGATCATCTCGAAATTTTGCTTTCCGACACCGTCGGATTTATCTCCAAGCTGCCGCACGACCTCATCGAGGCTTTCAAGGCGACAATGGAGGAATTACAGTATGCCGACCTGCTGCTGCACGTCATCGACGCTTCCGACCCGGAGCGCGAGGCGCATATTCAGGTCGTCGACCGGCTGATCGAGAAGCTGGCCAAGCCGGGCGTCCCCGTCCTGCGCTGCTATAACAAGGCCGATCTGCTGGACGACATTTCCGTCCTGCCCATCGGGGAGAAGAATATCCCCATGTGCGCGCGCAGCGGTATCGGCATGGACGAGCTGCTGACCCGCATTGAAGAAACGCTGCTGGGACAGCTGCATCACGTGACGCTTTTGCTTCCCTACGCGCAGGCCGGCGTGCTCGAAATCCTGCACGATCAGGCGCAGGTGCTGCGCACGGAATACGGCGCGGACGGCATCGAGGTCGAAACGATCTGCGGCGAGGAGCTGTACGGCCGCTACCGCAGCTTTCTGAAGGAGCCGGAGGCATGACGGAGTATCTGATTCCCGCGAAGGACGCGGATGCGGAGTTCATTGAGCGCCGCTCGCGCTTCATCGGCCATATTTTCTGCACGGACACGGAGGAACAGGCACTGGCGCGGCTGAAAGAGATGAGAGAAGCCTACTGGGACGCCTCACACAATGTCTATGCATACATTATCAAGGACGGCCCAACGCGCTTTTCCGATGACGGCGAGCCGGGCGGGACGGCCGGGATGCCGGTTTTGCAGGTTTTGCAGCGCGAAGAAATTTACAATGTGACCTGCGTGGTCACGCGTTATTTCGGAGGCATTCTGCTGGGTGCGGGCGGACTGGTCCGCGCCTATGCCCACAGTGCGAAGCTGGCGTTGGACACGGCGGGACGCGCCATGAAGCGCGTCTGGACGCGGGTCTATCTGCCCTGCTCCTATCGCTGGTATGAGCGTCTGAAGCTGGAGGTCGCGGCCTTCGGCGGTATTGTGCAGAACGTGGAATTCGGCGCGGATGTCAGCTTCGACCTGCTGCTTCCGAAGATGCAGGTCACGCCGTTTCTGGATCATGTCTATGACCTTTCCGCCGGGACGATCGAGGGGATGACCGGCGAGGACGAATACCGCGCCTTTCCCCTCGGAATTGAAAACAAGGAGGGATCGTGATGACCATCCGCGAGCAGCTGGAGCAGGAAGAGCATCTGCGTCTGAGCAGTCACGCGCAGTTTTCGGACGCCTCAAGAGGCCGTCCGCGCGCCGAGCCGGAGACGGAGAACGACGTGCGCACCTGCTATCAGCGCGATTCCGACCGCATCCTGCACAGCAAGTCCTTCCGCCGGCTCATGCACAAGACGCAGGTCTTTTTGCAGCCGGAGGGCGACCACTACCGCACCCGCATGACCCACACGCTGGAGGTCGCGCGCATCGCCCGGACGATCACCCGCGCCCTGCGGCTGAACGAGGACCTTTCGGAGGCCATCGCCTTCGGCCACGATCTTGGACATACGCCCTTCGGTCATGCCGGCGAGGTCGCGCTGACGGAGGTCATGGGGACGCCCTTCCGCCATAACGAGCAGTCGCTGCGCGTGGTGGATATTCTGGAAAAGGATGGCGCGGGGCTGAACCTGACCTACGAGGTCCGCATGGGAATTCTGGGTCACAGCCGCTCGAGCCGTCTGCCGGAAACCTTAGAGGGCCAGATCGTGCGCATTTCCGACCAGATCGCCTACATCAACCACGACATCGACGACGCGATGCGTGCCGGGATCCTCACGGACGGCGACATTCCGCGCGAGATTGCGGACGTGCTGGGCGAGAGCCACCGCGACCGCATCAATACGCTGGTCACGAATATGATTTTCCACACGCTTTCCTCCGGCGAACTGGGCATGGATTCGGAAGTTTCGCAGGCAATGGAGGCGCTGCGCGCCTTCATGTTTGAGCATGTGTATAAGAATCCCGTCGCCAAGGGGGAGGAATCCAAGGCGCGGCGCATTTTACAGGAGCTGTTCGAGTATTATCTCAGGCATCCCGATGCGCTGCCGGAGGATTTTCAGCCGCAGATCACCTTTGAGGGCATGGCCCGGACGGTCTGCGACTACATTGCCGGTATGACCGACAAATACGCGATGTACAAGTATTCCGAGCTGTTTATTCCAACGGCTTGGCAGGTGAGAGATTGACAGGAGGGAGAACATGGCCTTTTCGCCGGCATTTCTGGACGAGCTGAATGCCCGCAATCCCATCGAGGACGTTGTGGGGCAGTACGTCGCGCTGACCAGAAGAGGCAACAATCTCTTCGGGCTCTGTCCCTTCCACAGCGAAAAAACGCCCTCCTTTTCCGTTTCGCCGGAGAAGGGCATCTACTACTGCTTCGGCTGCCACAAGGGCGGCAGCGCCGTCAGCTTCATCATGGAGATCGAGAACCTCAGTTATCCGGATGCGGTGCGTTTTCTGGCAAAGCGCGCCGGGCTTGAGGTGCCGGAGGACGGCGAATATCAGTCGCAGTACAAGCTGAAAGAACGCCTTTGGGCGCTGAACAAACAGGCTGCGCGCTTTTTCCACGCGCAGCTCAAAACGCCGCAGGCAGGCGAGGTGCGCGCCTATATCGCCAAGCGCGGTTTGTCTGCCGATACGGTCACGCGCTTCGGTCTCGGCTTTGCGCCGAATCAGTGGAGCGCGCTGCTCGACGCCATGACCGCCAAGGGCTTCACCAAGGAGGAGCTGCTGGAGGCCGGTCTGGTGCTGCAAAACAAAACAAAAGGGACGCTCTATGACCGCTTCCGCAATCGTCTGATGTTCCCGATCATTGACATACGCGGCAATGTGATCGGCTTCGGCGGCCGGGTCATGGACGATTCCACGCCGAAATATCTCAACTCGCCGGAAACGGTGATCTTCAACAAGCGGCGGAACCTCTTCGCTATGAATGTCGTCAAAAAGAGCAAGCAGGGCTTCATCATCCTGACGGAGGGTTATATGGACGCCATCACGCTGCACCAGTATGGATTTGACTGCGCGGTGGCCTCGCTGGGAACCTCTCTGACGCAGGAGCATGCCGATATGCTGGCCAAGTACACGAGCGAGGTCGTCCTGACCTATGACGGCGACGAGCCGGGGCAGAATGCGACGCGCCGCGCCATCCCTATGCTGGAAAAGACCGGCCTGCGCGTCAAGGTGCTGCGGATGCAGGGCGCGAAGGACCCGGATGAATTTCTGCACAAGTTCGGCGCCGACCGCTTCCGGCTGCTGCTGGAGGGTTCGGAGAATCAGGCAGAGTACCGCCTGCGGTCGCTGCAAATGCAGTTCGACCTCAAGTCGGATGAGCAGCGGGTCGAATTTGCCAAGCAGGCGGCGGAGCTGATCTCCACCTTCGGTACGGCGGTGGAACGCGAGATCTACGGCGCGCGCGCCGCGGAGGCCGCGGGACTGACCCCGGAGGTCATGAAGCTGGAGATCGGCAAGGCCTTCAAGCGCCGCATGGCGCGGCAGCGGAAGGAGCAGGAAAAGCGCGAGCTTGCGCCCTCAGCTATGGTGCAGCCGAAGAGCCGGGAGCTGCGCTACGACAACGTCCGCTCCGCGGTCGCGGAGGAAGGACTGCTGCGGATGCTGGCGCGGGAGCCGGAGCTTTTTGCAAGGACGCAGAGCCTGTCGGCGCAGAGCTTTTCCGTGCCGTTTTTCGGCCGGGCCTATGCGCTGTGGAAGCAGCGCTGGCAGGACGGCTTACAGGTTTCCCTTGCGTCGCTGGAGGGCATCCTGACGCCGGACGAAACCGCACATCTGACATCCGTGCTGCAAAAGCAGGACGCGCCGGTTTCGGAGGAAGCCTTTGACGACTGCGCGCGCATCCTTCTGGAAGAATCCTCCCGCGGCGGTGCGGCGGATGCGGACAGCCTGCGTGCGATACAACAAAGTTTGAAAAAGAAAAAAGGATACGGAGGTACATAGCGATGGTGGAAGAAAAAAAGCCGGAGGAACAGCAGAATGACAAGTTGCTGCACGAAAAGCTTCAGCAGCTTCTGGAACGCGCCAAGAAGGAGAAAAAGCTCCGTTCCAAAGATCTGATCGACACGCTCGATGCCATCGATGCCGACGAGCGGCAGACGGACATGATCTATGATGCACTGGAGGCGGCGGGTGTGGACATCGACGTTTCCGACGTCGTGGAAATGCTCGCCAAGCCGGACGATATGCTTCCCAGTCAGGAAGATCTGGAGCTGGTCGAGGAGGAAAAGCTTGTCGATACGGCGGAACTGTCCGAGAATATGAGCGTCAACGACCCCGTGCGGATGTATCTCAAGGAGATCGGCAAAATTCCGCTTCTCTCCGCGGATGAGGAAACGGAGCTTGCCAAGAAGATGGCTGAAGGCGATGAGGAAGCGCACAACAAGATGATCGAAGCGAACCTGCGCCTTGTCGTGTCCATTGCCAAGCGCTATGTCGGCCGGGGCCTGCCGCTTCTGGACCTGATTCAGGAGGGCAATCTGGGCCTGATCAAGGCCGTTGGCAAGTTCGATTATACCAAGGGCTATAAATTCTCCACCTATGCTACGTGGTGGATCCGCCAGTCCATTTCCCGGGCAATTGCCGACCATGCGCGTACCATCCGCATCCCGGTGCATATGGTAGAAACGATCAACCGCGTTTCCCGCGCGACGCATGAACTGGTGCAGGAACTTGGCCGCGACCCTAGCTCGGCAGAGATCGCGCAGAAGCTCAATATGCCGGTCGAGCGGGTCGAGGAGATCATGCGCGCGGCGCAGGAGCCGATCTCTCTGGAAACGCCGGTGGGTGAGGAGGACGACAGCCATCTGGGTGACTTCATTCAGGACGAGGAGGCCTCCGAGCCTGCGGACGCCGCGTCCTATGCTATGCTGCGCGAACAGCTTGCGGGCGTCCTCAAGACGCTGACGCCGCGCGAGGAAAAGGTTCTTCGCCTGCGCTATGGATTGACCGACGGCAAAATGCACACACTGGAAGAGGTCGGCGCGGAATTCGACGTCACGCGTGAGCGCATCCGCCAGATCGAGGCCAAGGCACTGCGTAAACTGCGCCATCCGTCACGGTCAAAAATCCTCAAGGATTTTATCAACTGAAAAAACTTCTTGACTTTGCCGGAAAAAATCGTATCATATTAGTGGTGTAGCGTCGCTTGCCAAAGGTACATATGCCCGCAGGACACACCGGCACGCCTTTCGCGGCGTTATCGTCCTTGCCATACGCCGGTATGCCTGCGTCCTCTGCCTTGCGAAAAACGCGCCGGAGCGCCCGGCGGGTCTTCGAGTTTTCCCGGAGGATAAACGGCAGTTGGCAAGGCAGACGAGGCAGATGGGCTGTCGCCCATCAACGAGGATAACGAAACCAAATGTCGTTTCGGCCCGGGAAAACCATGTGTGCCCTTGGCAAGCGACGCTAACGCAAAGAGAAAAGAAGTGGAGGCGACTGCAATGCTGGAACGGATTATTTCTTATCTGTCTGAGCAGCTTGATATTCCCGCAGAGGAAATGAATCGGAACACTACCTTCGAGAGCCTGCATCTGGATTCCCTGGATATGGTCGAGATGGTAATGGATATGGAAGAAGAACTCGGCGTGGATTTTGAGATGGATGGCAAGCTTGAGGTGAACACCATCGGTGAGCTTGCGGATCTCATCGAAGAAAAACTGTCTGAGATCGGCTGAATAAAGTCACTCCGGCCTGTAATAAGGTCGCACTAGTCGGGGAGTTAGCGGTGCCCTGTAACCTGCAATCCGCTATAGCAGGGATGAATTCCTATATGAGGGTCTGCGCCGTGCCGTCTGTCCTTGTAAGTGGTGTTGAGGGATCGGTCTTGCGCAACGGGCTCCCGTGAACCATGTCAGGCGGGGAACCGAGCAGCATTAAGCGGATCTGTCCGTGTGCCGCGAGGATGCCGTTTCTGAGCTAACTGCAAGGGAAACGGGCGCGTTTGCAGATTCAGGTGTGGGTGTGCGATCTTATTACGGGCCGGAGTTTGTTGTGTTTTATAGGAAAGCAGCTTTGATTTTTCAAGTGCACCGAAGAGTTCTCCGGCCGCGAGATTTCTGACGGATGCAGAAAAAACAGAAAAGTTTTAAAATTTTTGTAAGATATTGCTTGACATTTTGACGAACTCTCACTATAATAATTGTTGCCGTTGTAGCGGCCCTGAAAGCATCCTGGATAGAGCCGGATGCACCGGAGGGAGGGAAATCAATGTCTGAAATTCGCGTTAAAGAGAATGAATCTCTGGAGAGCGCACTGAAGCGCTTCAAGCGCAGCTGTGCTAAGGATGGCGTGATCGCTGAGGTCAAGAAGAGAGAGCATTATGTCAGCCCGAGTCTCAAGCGGAAGCAGAAGTCCGAAGCTGCTCGTAAGAACAAGAGAAGAGGCTATTGATTTTTCCGCAATCGTATAATGTAAGTAAAAGCGCCTTGCATCTGCAAGGCGCTTTTTGCTGTAGAAGAAGCCGACGCCAATTTATCGGAGGGAAGAAAAGAGTGAAAGGAAACCGTGAGGGTTTCCTTTCGCGTTCAATCACCCGCCGCAGCGACCAAAATTGCAAAATAGAACTACAAAATTTTATTTTGCAATTTTGCAGGCAGCTAGACAAAAAGTCCTTTTGGACTTTTTGCTGCGTTATTCAGGATACGAGAGCTTTACATATCCTCTGCGGCCGCAAGCGAACGCCGGCGGAACAGAAACGAAATGCACCAGATGCCGGCCAGACCGACAATGGTGTAGATGATGCGGCTGACAGCCGAGGTCTGTCCGCCAAAGATCCATGCCACAAGGTCAAATTTGAAAATGCCGACCAGACCCCAGTTGATGGAGCCGATGATGCTGAGAATCAATGCAAAAGTGTCCATGAGCTTTCCTCCCTTTTTGTACTGTGGGTAGTATGTACTAAAAATCTGTGAGATATACTAAAAAATTTTGCCGAAATTTGTCAAAAATCACGAAGGACCATTTTGGGGAAAAAGCTAGGAAAATCGAACGCTTTGCGCTATAATATTCTCAGCGGTTTTCCGTAAATTATGAACGATTTTTGAAAGGCGGTTGTATCATGAATGCATTTTTGCCGGCTGATATTCTTTTTCCGAAGGTAGATTCCATGGAAAAATGGGCGGTCATCGCCTGCGACCAGTTCACCTCCGACCCCGCATATTGGGAGCGCGTGCGTAAGAACGCCGAGGGCGCTCCTTCGACCATCAATCTGATCCTCCCGGAGGCCGAACTCGGCACGCCGCAGGAGGCCGCACACACGGCGCTGATCAACCAGACCATGAAGGAATATCTGGAACAGGGCGTTTTTGAAACCCTCAAGGATTCCTTTGTCTATGTGGAGCGCACGCTGGAGAACGGCACCATCCGTCCGGGACTGGTCGGCATGGTCGATCTGGATGCTTATGATTATTCCGCCGGTTCCGTTTCCCCCATCCGTGCGACGGAAAAGACGGTCGTTGAGCGCATCCCGCCGCGTATGCGCGTGCGCCGCGACGCGCCCATCGAGCTGCCGCACATCCTGATGCTCTGCGATGACCACGAAAAGGTCCTCATTGAGCCGATTGCTGCGCATAAGGCTTCTTTGAAGAAGCTCTACGACTTTGACCTGATGGAAGGCGGCGGCCACATTACTGGCTGGCTCGTGGACGGCAAGGAGGCGGAGGCTTTCAATGATCGCCTGACGGAATACACAAAGAACGTCGGGAAAAAATATGAGGGGCTCAAGGGCACGCCCGTGGTGTTCGCCGTCGGTGACGGCAACCACTCTCTGGCAACGGCGAAGTCCTGCTATGAGGAGCTGAAAAAGCAGAATCCCGGCGTTGACCTCTCCGATCATCCTGCGCGTTATGCGCTCGTTGAGCTGGAGAACATCCACGATCCCGCACAGGTGTTCGAGCCGATCCACCGTGTCGTCACGGCCTGTGACCCCAAGGCGCTGCTGAAAGCGCTGGAGCAGGAGGCCTGCGCAGAGGAGGGCTTTGAAGTTCATTGGTACAGCGGCACGGAGTCCGGCGTTGTTCATCTCGACCCGGCCAAGAGCCAGCTTGCCGTCGGTGTGCTGCAGGGCTTCTTGGATGGCTATCTCAAGGAGCACGAGGGTGAGATCGACTACATCCATGACGACGATGCTCTGATCGCGCTGGCAAAGCAGGAGAACGCCATCGGCTTCCTGCTGCCCGCGATGGAGAAGAGCCAGCTCTTCCGCGGCGTGATCGCGGACGGCATTCTGCCGCGCAAGACCTTCTCCATGGGCCACAGCCGCGAAAAGCGTTATTATCTCGAAGGAAGAAAGATCAAATGACAAAACTCACCGAGGGTGCATTCGCAAAAATCAATCTGACGTTGGACGTTCTGGGCCGCCGCGAGGACGGCTATCATGACCTCAGCTCCGTGATGCAGACGATCTCCGTCCGCGACGACGTGGAGATCATTCTGGATGAGGGCGGGGAATGGAAGCTCTTCTGCGACCGCGAAGATATTCCGCAGGATGAGCACAATCTGGCGTGGCGCGCGGCGGAGGTATTTTATCACAATCTCGGTGGCCGTCCCGACGGACTGGAGATTCGCATCACAAAGCGGATCCCCAGCGGCGCGGGGCTCGGCGGCGGCAGCGCAGACGCAGCAGCCGTTCTGCGGGCGCTGAACCGCCATCGCGACTACCCGTTGTCTGTGTATGCTCTGTGCGAATTGGGCGCGCAGGTCGGCTCTGACGTGCCGTTCTGCGTCCTCTGCGGCACGGCGCTCGTCGAGGGCCGGGGAGAGCGCCTGACGAAGCTGGCGGACGCGCCGGAGATGTTCTACGTCGTCTGCAAGCCAAATTTGTCTTTCTCCACCCCGGAGCTCTACCGCAAGCTGGATGAAACGCACGTCACGCGCCACCCGGATGCCCAGCAGATGCAGGCCGCCCTCCTGAGCGGCGATCTGGAGACGATCGGCAAGGCGCTCGGCAACGTCTTTGAAGAGGCGGTCGTCCTCGAAAATCCGGAGATCAACTACGTCAAGTCCATCATGATGACCTATGGCGCCTATGGCGCGCAGATGACCGGGAGCGGCTCGGCGGTGTTCGGCATTTTCGACAGCTTTGAATATGCGGCGGTCGCCTGCACGATGCTGAAGGAAAACTATCCGGAAGTTTTTATCGCGAGAAACGTTTAAAAAGAAAAAATACCGTCCATACTGTGGGTAATCCTACATATGGACGGTGTTTTTGTATGAAATTCAGAATTCTTGTCTGGCTCCTTCTGGTCGCGCTGATGGCCTGCGGCCTGTTTGCGGCGGAAACGCTGCTGGAGCAGCGTCAGCTTGCCTCCAAAACCCTGCGGCTGCACGTGGTCGCCAATTCCGATTCCGAGGAGGATCAGGCGCAGAAGCTGCGCGTCCGCGACGCGGTGCTCGACTGCGTCGGCACGCTGACGGCAGATTGTAAGGATGCGGCCGCGGCGCAGGAGAAAATCAAGTCCCATCTGGAAGAGATCTCGCAGGCGGCGCAGCGCGTTCTGCGCGCGGAGGGCGCGGACTATGGCGTCGAGGCATCCGTTGGCATGGAGGACTTTGCAACGCGCAAGTACGATACCTTCACGCTTCCGGCAGGGGAATACCCCGCCCTGCGCATCAAGATCGGCAAAGCGGCGGGGCACAACTGGTGGTGTGTCGTATTTCCGTCCCTGTGTACGGCGGCCACGACGGAAGACTTCGCGGCCTGTGCACAGGCTGGCGGCTACGACACTGCGGAAACCGCTCTGATCAAAGGCGGTGAGGAGGAATACGAGCTGCGGTTCAAAACGCTGGAGTGGCTGCAAAAGCTGCGGGAGTGGTTCCGATAAAATCAACCGGCGCGGGAAAACCGCGCCGGTTTTTGCCGATATGACTGGAAATCCGCCGATCGTGCTGGTATAATAGAAAAAAATACGGAACGGAGGGAACTGAAATGAAGCTTGCAAACGGAATTCAGATTCCGGAGATCGGCCTTGGCGTCTACAAGATGCAGGCGGGCGAGGAGATGAACCGCGCTGTCGGAGAAGCCTACCGGCTGGGCTACCGCCTGTTTGACACGGCGCAGATGTATGGAAATGAAGCGGCGCTCGGCGAGGCGCTTCAGGTCAACCACATTCCTCGTGAGGACGTCTTTCTCATCAGCAAGGTCAACAATTCCGATCAGTGGTACGAGCCGACGCTCGCCAGCCTGCACGCATCGCTGGAAAAGCTGCAAACGGACTATCTGGACGCCTTCCTCATCCACTGGCCTGGCCAGAACCGTGAGCGTACGGACAGCACGTGGAGGGCATTGGAGCATGCCTCCCGGGACGGACTGGTGAAGAGCATCGGTGTCTGCAACTTCAAGCTTCCGCAGTTGGAAGCCCTCTTGCAGCACTGCGAGATTCCGCCCATAATCAACCAGATCGAGCACACACCGTTACTGCACGACCCGGAACTCCTGTCTTTCTGTAATTCGCATGGAATTCAGGTCATGGCGTGGGCGCCGCTGCTGCGGGGGAAATTCGGAGAAGTGATTCCGGAAATTGCGAAAAAATATCACAAAACGCCTGCCCAGCTCCTGCTCCGCTGGAACATCCAGCAGGGGATTCTTCCCATTCCGAAGTCGAAAAATCCGGAGCGCCTTGCAGAGAATTTTAATGTCTTCGATTTTTCTATTGCAGAGGAGGATATGCAGACGCTCAATGGCATGAACGAGGGAAAACGCACCAGCCATGACCCGCTGACCTATGATTTTTAACGATTCTATTCTGTGCCGCACCTGTTTTCCGGCAGGCGCGGCGCTTTTTATGCGATCCGGGAAGGGAGAATTTTACCGTGCAGCGGCACAATCCAGCCGTGTCGGTCCGGGATGCGGCCGTACTGGATCCCGGTGATGGTGGCATAGAGCGTTTTTGCGACCGGGCCGATGCCGCCGCCCTGAATCGTATAGTCGTTGCCGCCAAAGCCCAGCGTGCCGATGGGGGAGATGACTGCCGCCGTTCCGCAGCCCCAGGCTTCTTCCAGGGCGCCCGTGCGTGCGGCCTCCAGCAGCTCGTTTACATCCAACCGCCGTTCTTCCACGACGAAGCCCATCTCCCGCAGCAGCGTGATGCAGGTGCTGCGCGTGATGCCGGGGAGGATGGAGCCGGTCAAACTAGGCGTGACGATCTTGCCGCCAATTTTGAACATAACGTTCATCGCGCCGACTTCCTCAATGTAGCGCCGCTCCACGCCGTCCAGCCACAGGACCTGATCGTAGCCGGCCTTTTCCGCGCGGACGGTAGCGCGGGCAGCCGCAGCGTAGTTGCCGCCGCATTTGGCATAGCCCGTCCCACCGCGAACGGCGCGCACGTCGTCGCGCTCAATGGCAATGCGCACGGGAGCAAGCCCCTTGGGATAGTAGCTGCCGACCGGAGAGGCGATGATATAAAATGCGGCGTTCGTGATGCCGTGGACGCCAAGCTGGGTGTCCGTGCAGATGACAAAGGGACGCAGGTACAGGGAGGTCCCCGGTTCGTTCGGCACCCAGGTCACTTCCTCACGGACAAAATCCGTGACCGCTTCCACAAATGCATCGGGGTCAAGCGGCGGAAGATCCATGCGCTCGCAGGAATGGAAGAGGCGGCGGCCGTTCTCGATCGGGCGGAAGAGCTGCACGCCGCCGTCCGCGCGGCGATAAGCCTTCAACCCTTCGAATACCTCCGCACCATAGTGAAAGACGCAGCAGGCGGGATGCAGGGTCAGCGCGTGCAGCGGCTCAATGCGTGCGTTGTGCCAGTTATCGGCGGGCGTGTAGTCCATGGAAAACATCCGATCGGCAAAGACCCGCCCAAAGCCGACGCCGGTCAGCGATGCGGGAGGTGCGGAGGGATGGTCGGGCGATGTGATCGTAATGTTCATGAAGATCTGACCTTTCTTTTTATGATGTGGTATACTCTACACACCGAATATGAAAAAGTCAATAGCAGAAATTGCATTTCATTGATATGTACAGGAATAATTCTGAAATGCAAAAATGTTTTTGCAAGATGCATAAATAAAACTTGCAAAATCAAGATAAAGGAAAGCGCTCTCAATGCCGTTTGGCAAAGAGAACGCTTTTCTGGCACGCGAGTACCGAAAAGATGGAATTGTACCCACAAAAGAATTCTTGTGAAATATTCTGGTGACGCAAAATAGGGAGATTGGCGTCAACCCGTCGCAGTTTTTCTTAGTTGAAACATTTCGGGAAATGGAAGCTGATTATTTCAACATTTCAAGCGCAATACGCCTGTTCAGTTCCCACAGAGCGGTCTTGTTGCTGTCGTATTGCAGTACCGCTTGGGCTTCCGCATAAGTCAGCCATTTATATTCCGTATGCTCATGAGATAGCTGCAAAAAAGTGCTTTCTACGCTCACTGCAAATGCGTACTCCGGAACGACGAAGCATGCTTTCCCCCATAGTGCTTCTGCGTTCTTAAAACAGTTGGATGGTATGCTACAGCAGGTGTCGAGTTTGAAAAAGTTACACGTATTAGGGATCCGGCTTCTTCAAAGGCTTCTCTTTTTGCAGACACGAGGATTGAGCTATCCTCCTCACCGCCGCCGGCTATGAATTGCCATATGCCCATATCGCTCCTTCGAAACAAACAAAAATGTACGCTGCCGTCCTCTATGCAATATGGAATGACCAAGACCTGATACCTTGCCCGTGCCATTGCACCTTACCTCTTCAATCTCTGATTTGAACATAAAAAGCCCACCGCAATTCTCTTAAAATTACGGTGGACTATGGCACGCCAGAAGGGACTCGAACCCCCAACCCTCAGAACCGGAATCTGATGCTCTATCCATTGAGCCACTGGCGCATTTCAGTGAAATCTATTATAGCAGGCTTTTCTGCGAAAGTAAAGCCTATTTTTGCGCATCTTCCGACAAAAACCGGGCGGCATAGCCGCCCGGTCGGATTTGCACTTATTCTTCTTCGTCCTTCTTTGCGTCCTCGATGATCTTTGCCTGATTCATCTGCGGGACTTCCTCGTAACGGACGAACTTGAGGGAGTAGGAGCCGCGGCCCTGCGTCATGGAACGCAGATCAATGGCGTAGGAGCTCATCTCACCCATGGGGACTTCTGCCTCAACGACCTGCTGGCCGTTGCCACAGGGGTTCATGCCCATCACGCGGCCGCGACGCTTATTGAGGTCGCCGATGATGTCGCCCATGTTGCTGTCCGGAATGTAAACCTTCAGCTCGCCGATCGGCTCAAGCAAGGTCGGATTCGCGGTGGGCAGGCCTTCCTTGTAGGCGATGCCGGCAGCGGTCTGGAATGCCATATCGGAGGAGTCGACCGGGTGGGAGGAGCCGAAGTACAGCGTCGCCTTCAGGAACACGACGGGGTAGCCGGCCAGAACGCCCTTACCGACGCAGTTGCGCAGGCCCTTTTCAACGGAGGGGATGAAGTTCTTCGGCACGCAGCCGCCGACGGTTTCATCCGCGAAGATCATTTCTTCGCTCTCGGTCTGCGGCTCAAAGCGGATGTAAACATCGCCGAACTGGCCGTGGCCGCCGGACTGCTTCTTGTGACGGCCGTGGACTTCGACCTTTTTCTTGATGGTTTCGCGGTAGGCGATCTTCGCCGGACGAAGCTCGGCTTCGACCTTATACTTGCTCAGGAGTTTTGCAATGATGACGCTCAGCTGGATGTCGCAGACACCGGCGATGATCATTTCCTTGGTCTCGGGGTCGTTGCCGAAGGTGAAGGAAGCGTCTTCCTCGTTCAGCTTGACCAGACCGTTGGCGACCTTGTCTTCCTGACCCTTGGTCTTGGCATAGATGGCCATGCGGTAGCAGGGCTCTGCATATTCCATGGGCTTGATGGTGACGGACTTGCCGGGCAGGCACAGGGTGTCGCCGGTGCGGACGGAGGCGAGCTTCGTGAAGACGCCGATGTCGCCGCAGCAGACCTTGGAGGTCTTGGTGTTGTCCTTGCCGCGCGGGAAGAAGGTGTTGCCCAGCTTTTCGGTGTCGCCGGTGCGGGAGTTGACGACGGACATGGTGTCCTCAATGTTGCCGGAAACGACCTTGAAGTAGGAGTTCTTGCCGTACTGGTCAGCGACGGTGTTGAACACGAAGGCAATGGCACTGCCGTTCGGATCAAGCGGCAGTTCGGACTCGTTGCCGTCCTCGTCCACGGTAATCATGGGCTTGCCCTCGAGGGGGGTCGGAGCGAACTTCACAATGTTCTCCAGCAGGCGGAGCGTGCCGAGGCCGTTCATCGCGCAGCCGCAGAAGACGGGCGTGACGGTGCGCTGCTGCAGACCGTCGCGGATGCCCTTGATCAGTTCTTCTTCGGTGAAGGGCTCTTCCATGAAGAACTTTTCCATCAGAGCTTCGTCGGTTTCTGCAACCTGCTCATTCAGCTCTGCCATGTACTCTTCGATCTTCTCTTCGGCGTCGGCGGGCAGGGCGATCTCCTTGCCGTCTACGTCGTAGGCCTTCTTTGCGATCAGGTCGACCACGCCGACTGCCTGCTCACCCTTGAGAATGGGGAAGGTGAAGGGAATCGCGGAAGCGCCGAAGGTGCTGCGGATGGAGTCAAAGGTCGCAAAGAAGTTTGCGTGCTCCTCATCCAGCTTGGAAACGTAGAACATTGCGGGCAGACCGGCGTCGGCCAGAGACTTCCAGCCCTTTTCGGTGCCGACGGCGATGCCGGACTTTGCGGTCAGGCAGATGATACCTGCGTCGGAAACGCGAAGGGACTGCACGACCTCACCGGCGAAATCAAAATAGCCGGGGTTGTCCAGAACGTTGACCTTGCAGCCGTTGTATTCGACCGGGATGACGGAGGTCTTGATGGAATACTGGCGCTTCTTCTCTTCGTCGTCGAAGTCGGAAACGGTGGTACCGTCGGCGCGCTTGCCCAGACGGGTGATGGCCTTGGTCAGGTAGAGCATGCTCTCGCAGAGCGCGGATTTACCGTCGCCGCCGTGACCGAGCAGGCAGAGATTGCGGATGTCCTTCGCAGTGTACATAGTTTTGATTTTCTCCTTTCTGAGCAGTGCCGCATGCTGGAAATCGCGCGGACTGCAAGGCGGCATTACTTCGTTGCCACAATTAGTATTATTATACACGATGAAAAATGAGATTTCAATTATATTTGAGAAATTTGGCCAATGTTACGAAAGCGGGAGGTCAGATTTGTAAAAAAACACGAGAATCTCAAAGCAGCAGCAGGATAAAAGAGACAAACTCCGACAAAATCACCCACAAAAACTGGAACAGTGCAATGTGAAGCGGCGAGGCGGTGCCGCCAGCGTTCCAGAACAGGAGCAGCGCGCAGAGGATAACACCAAAGAAACCCGCGGCAAGATTCAGAACGGTCAGCGTGA
>OLRV01000606.1_pt1 | contig 35102 bp, 26 predicted proteins | sample 1672421 | NCBI WGS metagenome assembly OLRV01 (sample SAMEA3136684, study PRJEB25190) | human gut metagenome | biome: human gut; feature: human-associated habitat; material: faeces | place: Austria | collected 2013
AGGGCGTTGCCCTGGGCTCTGGACTTGTTGGGCTTTCAGCCCGCGCAGGGCCGCAGACAAGGCTTTTTCCGCATAATCTTCACCAATTTAATATTTCAATTTTGAACACCCATAACTCAATAGGGGCTGCCAGTGGAAAGAAAAACGTCCACTGGCAGCCCCTGCCCATTTCTTACATCTGACGACAGATGACAATAAGATTACCCCTCCCCACAAATCTCTTTCCTGGATTTTTCTGAGCACCTACATATTTTCGTAACTTTGCACCTGAATAAATAAGCATTATGGATCAAACAGAAAAATTCAATGTATTGGGGGAAAAGCCCGTGGGCAAACTGCTCATGCAATACGCCATCCCGGCCATTGTGGCGATGACGGCCTCCTCCATATACAACATCATCGACGGCATCTTCATCGGCCAAGGTGTTGGCAAGGAGGCGATTATGGGACTGGCTCTGACGGCTCCCGTCATGTCGCTCACCGCCGCCTTCGGTGCGATGGTCGGTGTCGGTGCGGCCACACTGATGTCGGTGAGGCTGGGACAGAAGGATTACGCCACCGCTAAGAAAATCCTCGGCAACGTACTCATCATGAACATCGTGATGGGCGTCACCCTGGGATTCGTTCTGCAACTCTGCCTGACGCCCATTCTGCGGTTTTTCGGCGCGAGCGATGCCACCCTGCCTTTTGCCCACGACTTCATGACCATCATCCTGACGGGCAATGTCGTGACACATCTCTACCTCGGCCTCAACGCCCTGCTGCGATCCACCAACCGACCGATGAAGGCCATGTATGCCACCTTCGGAACCGTGGGGCTCAACTGCATCTTCGCGCCGATATTCATCTTCGTTCTGGGATGGGGCATACGCGGAGCGGCAGTGGCCACGGTGTTGGCCCAGTTTTGTATGCTGCTCTGGCAATTGAAACTGTTCTCTTCGAAGAACAACCTCATCCACCTGAGCCGCGACATTTTCCACCCCGACACACGCATCATGCGCGAATCGCTCGTCATCGGCCTGCCGCCCTTTCTCATCAACCTCTGCGCCTGCATGGTCACGATTTTCATCACGCGCAGCATGACGCAATACGGCGGTGACGTGGCGGTGGGTGCCTACGGCATCAGCAACCGCTTGATTCTCTTCGTCGTGATGATTGTCATCGGCCTCAACCAAGGCATGCAGCCCATTGCGGGATACAACTACGGGGCGCAGAAATACGACCGTCTGATTGGTGTCGTAAAGCGTGCCATGCTGGTGGCAACGGTCTTCACCACCTGCGGTTTTCTCATCGGACAATTCGGGGCTGAAACCTTTGCCACGCTCTTTGCCAAAGACGCTCCCGAACTGATTGCGGCCGCCACGAAGGGTCTGCACGTCGCCACTTTGTTCTTCCCGATTATCGGCATGCAGATTGTTTCAACGGCCTTCTTCCAGAGCATCGGCATGCCGGGCAAGAGCATCTTCCTCTCGCTCACGCGCCAGCTGATTTTCCTTTTGCCGGCCATCCTGATATTGCCCCATGTCTTCAACGACAAAGTGCTGGGCGTTTGGACGGCTCTGCCAACGGCCGACTGTGCTTCGTGCGTCGTCTCCGCCATCATGATGGTGGTTCAGCTGCGGAAATTCCGCCGCAAAGCCGAACTCGCCAAGGAGCAGGCAGCCCTTCAGCCTGAGGCAGAATAAGCCAGAGGTATACACCACATATCTTTCATCTGACAAAAACGAACAACATGGATAAATTCATCATCAACATAGGCAGACAGCTTGGCAGCGGCGGACGCGCCATCGGCCACATCCTTTCCAAGGAACTCGGCATTGCCTACTACGACAAGGAAATTCTCAGTCTGGCCGCCAAAAATAGCGGCTTCTGCGAAGAGGTGTTCGAGCACCACGACGAGCACAAGGGCTTCTTCCGCTCTTTCCTCAGTTCGGTCGTTCCGTTCATCGGCAACACGAGCAACGAGTTTTACGCCAACTCCATGAGCGAAGAAAACCTCTTCAAACTCCAGAGCGACGCCATCCGCAAAGCGGCCTCCGAGCATTCGTGCATCTTCATCGGGCGCTGTGCCGACTACGTGCTGCGCGACATGCCACGCTGCGTGAATGTCTTCATCGCCGCCGACCCCGCCGACCGCATTGAGCGCATCTGCCGCCTCAACAACGTCGACGAGCAGACGGCGAAGAAAATGATCAGTCGCGGCGACAGTCAGCGTGCCGACTTCTATAACTTCTATAGTTCGGGCACATGGGGCGCCGCCGACACCTACCACCTCTGCATCAATTCCTCGGTGTTGGGCATCGAGGCCACGGCCGAACTCATCAAGGACTTCGCCATCAAAAAACTGACGGCTGAAAGCAAGTGACCATGAAAAGAATCGGACTGCTCTCGGACACTCACGGCTATTGGGACGACCGCTATGAGACGTATTTCAAGGACTGCGACGAAATTTGGCACGCCGGCGACATCGGGTCGACGGAATTGGCCGAACGCTTTGAAGCGATGAAGACGTTTCGCGCGGTGTGTGGCAACGCCGACGGCGGCGACCTTCGCCGTATGTTCCCAACAACGCTGCGCTTCAAATGTGAGGATGCCGACGTCTTGATGAAGCACATCGGCGGCTATCCTGGCCACTACGACCGGAGCATCGTCGGACAAATGTTTGTTCGCCCGCCGCAGCTTTTCATCTCGGGACATTCCCACATCCTCAAGGTGCTCTACGACCGCACGCTCCATTGCCTCCACATCAATCCCGGCGCAGCGGGACTGCAAGGCTGGCACAAGGTGCGCACGCTGGTGCGCTTCACCGTCGACGGCAAGGAGTTTCGCGATCTTGAAGTCATTGAGTTGGCGGAAAACAAATAAGGGGCGCATTAGACTTCCTCTTTTAAGACACCTCCCCTCATGCAACAAACATAAAAAGGAGCAATCCCGCTGGGGATTGCTCCTTTTTTAATAAAGTGTATGTCTTGTGTGTTAGTAATGGAGAAATTTGGTCAAATTATTCTTTCACCATTACCTAACCGAATCTCTTCGATTATGCCTTACCTTCCGGCAAACCAAACGGAGTAGCAGTGCGGCCTTCAGCCTGAGGTTCAGCTCCTGGAACATTGATTGTGCCATAAGCCTGCTCATATTTGTTCACGTTGTCCTGCAAAGCAAAGAGCAAACGCTTGGCATGTTCAGGAGCGAGGATGATGCGGCTCTTCACGTTAGCCTTGGGAACGCCCGGCAACACGCGGATGAAATCCATAACCACCTCAGCGCTTGAGTGAGTGATGATGGCCAAGTTAGCGTAAGTTCCTTCTGCCACTTCAGGAGTGAGTTCGATTTTCAACTGATTGTCGTTGTTTTGATTTTCCATTTTGAGATGAATGTAATGTTATTTGTGATTAGGTTTATTGTCTCTCCTTGCAAAAACGCCCCACGACGCGATATTTGTCAAATGGAGTTTTAAAGCGTTGTTGCGATTACAAATTTAAGTTTTTATCTCGGATTATCCAAGCGCATTGTAAGTTATTTTATGATGCGGTGCATGAATTTTCTGTTAAGGGCTTTCGGCCGAAGAACAGCGTAAAGCAACACTGGCGCTTGCCTACACATTTTTCGCCATCGCGCAAACATCGTCTATACATAAGTAGGTGTTTATACGGTCCATGCAGGCAAGAAAACGCGGAGAATTTTGTATCTTCGCGCCATCATTCAGGCATTCAGGCCGCAAGGATAACCGTTTTCCGACCGTGCCGCCTGATTTTCCAAAACCCATCTATAAAACGAAACATCCCCTATGAAAAGTCTGCTGATTAAAGACACCACCACCGAAGAGCGCCGCGACATCGTCAGAAACGCCCTCGACTTCGGCAGCGCCGACTGCGAAGGCATCGACATGGACGACCTCTACGACGATTACATCCTCGGACTGAAAGAACTGGCCGACATCAACCGCGAGTTTAGCGAGAAACACGCTGGATGCGTCAAGGCCGACAACATGGAGCGTCCGGCCCCTGGCTGCGGCATGGGACGATGAGACGGCAACGGATTGCGCCCGCCGCGTCCCGCCACCACCAAGCACTGCCATCGCCACGTTCCAAAGCGCCGCAGATACCCACTGCAAGGTATTTTATCGTCCTGCTGCTTACTTTTTGCTACAAACCGAAGTTCAAAAGCGATAAAATCACTAACTTTGCGGCCTGAAATAAACTTTTATATGGAATCGCCTGAAAACTTCGCCAAGGGCGCACCACGCCACAGCGGGTTCTCCGACGCATTCCCCCACTTATAAAACCATAACGATTATGAAGAAAATCAGAGCAGCCGTGGTTGGATATGGAAATATCGGCCACTACGCACTTCAAGCCCTTCAAGCTGCCCCCGACTTTGAGGTAGCTGGCATCGTACGCCGCCAAGGCGAAGAAAACAAGCCTGCCGAACTGGCCCCATATAAAGTGGTGAAAGACATCCGCGACCTCGGCGATGTTGACGTTGCGCTTCTCTGCACCCCGACACGCCGCGTGGAAGAATACGCCAAGGAAATACTGGCGCTCGGTATCAACACGGTCGACAGTTTTGACATCCACACGCAAATCACCAGTCTGCGCCGCTCGCTCAACGAAACGGCCACGGATCATGGTGCGGTGAGCATCATCTCTGCTGGCTGGGATCCGGGAAGCGACTCCATCGTGCGTACGCTCCTTCAGGCCATCGCGCCGAAAGGCATCACCTACACCAACTTCGGTCCGGGCATGTCGATGGGCCACACCGTTGCCGTGAAGGCCATTGAGGGTGTGCAGGCTGCCCTTTCGATGACCATCCCGACTGGCGAAGGCATCCACCGCCGCATGGTCTACATCGAAGTGAAACCGGGTTACGACTTTGAGAAGGTGGCTGCAGCCATCAAGGCCGACGCCTATTTCGTCAACGACGAGACCCACGTGATTGAGGTGCCATGTGTTGACGACGTGATTGACATGGGACACGGCGTTCACCTCACGCGAAAGGGCGTGAGCGGAAAGACGCAAAACCAGCTCTTCTCGTTCGACATGAAGATCAACAACCCCGCCCTCACCGGCCAGGTACTCGTTTGCTCTGCCCGCGCCGCCATGCGCCAGAAGCCAGGCTGCTACACCCTGGTGGAAGTGCCTGTCATTGACCTCCTCCCGGGAGAACGCGAAGAATTGATTGGCCATCTGGTTTAAATGGTATTAGATAATAACTTGACAGAATACCAACAAAGGCTCCAAGCCATTCGGCAGTGAATGACTTGGAGCCTTTGGCATTTGGGATGGTAAAAAAGCACCATTCTTTTCCACTCCCACCAACAACCGCTTTGACATGAACGAAATTTTCAACAAAAAATTCCTCAGGCAGCTCTTCACGCCCTATGGCCGTCTTCAGCGCCGCCCGTTTGCCTACTGCCTGCTCTTTTACATCCTTATCCACATCGCACTGCGCTGGCTGAGCATACTGGCCATGCCGCTGATGCCCGTGATGGTGATGATGCTCACGTTGCTGCTGACCGTTGTCATAACGCTGGCCATGCTGTGTCTCACGATTCGTCGCTACCACGATTTCGGCTGCACGGGCTGGATTCCCGGTGGCAGTTTGCTGCTCACCTTCGCCTTTGGCATGGCGCAGAGCCTGCCAACGAGTCCGCTTTCGCAGGCCGACATGGCCCCCACCGTTGCCATCGTCAACGTGGTGCTCTCGGCCATCGGATTGCTCCTCATGGTGCTGGTGCCGCTGGCAATGCCCTCGACAAAGAAGCCGACGCGCTACGATGCGCAACCGTATAACGATACGGAAAGGGCGGTCAAACGTAAAGCCATACGCTAATCCTTCCTTTCTCTGACAACACCTTATTTCCCATCTGCGATTTCCAACGGCAAGAGCCACCGACTGCGGGCGCTTCGCTCCATTTTCAAGTTCTATACTTGTCAGCGAACGCGGGGGCAGAGACGAACGAACGCGGGGGCAGAGACGAACGCGTCTGGGGGCAGAGGCGAACGCGTCTGGGACTTGATTCGGGCGCGTCTGGGAGCAGAGGCGCTAACAAAGATAGGATTTGAATTGGCGAAACAGGCTTTCTGTTTCCAAGGCGATATGCGAAATCCATGATTTTCAAGCTATTCGTGTCGCCGTCCCGCTTTCTTCAGACCGCTGACAAAATAAAAGAACGACAGTGGAGACATCGTGTTGTCTCCACTGTCGTTCTTTTCTTCGCGTAAACTGCCAGGCGGTTGGCCATTGATTTGCCAACCGCCTGCAACGTTTGCGGAATTTAGTAATGGTGAAAGAATAAGTTGAGCAATTTTGACCTGTATTTTTGTTGGTTTTGGAATTTGGAAGAGGGAGCATAGCGGGCTATGTGACCGATGACAAATTTCAAAAACAGCAAAAAGACAGGACATAAGAAACAACTCCTTAATCCACAAAATTGGTCAAATTATTTTTTTACCATTACTTATTTCACGTAGATCTTGCGGCGCTTGCTGGTCACGTAAACGCCACCCTTAACGAGCTTTTCAACGCGGCGTCCCTGGAGGTCGTAGACCACCTCGGGCGTGTTGTCGTCGGCATCAACCTCGACAATGCCGGTCGGGATGTCGTCTGTCGGTTCGATGAACCACTGAGAAGCCTCAGCACCAGTGTCCCATGCCACCAGTTTGTTGCCGCCATCAAGGTGAATGGCTGGATAGGCGCCCGCTGTTGGCTGTGCGCATGCGAGGGTGCTGCGACCATTGCGCGTTGAGGCAATGACATAAGTAAATTCGGCTTTTTTCTGCACTGGCACCGCCTGTGAGGCGGCTGGCATCTTGCCAACGTAGGTGTTGGCCTTGTCACACTTCACATACCAGTTGCCATCGGCAGCCGCTTCGAAGCTGAAGAGCTGGTTTTTGTTGGCCTTGCTGAGTGCAGAAGCGCTCAATCCTGTTGCGGTGCCAACGAGACAAGGATTGCCAGCGCGGCCCACATTGCGCAAGCGGTAGCACTTTCCGCCCTCCAAAGCAACGCAGGGAGCTTCCATATAGCTTTTATTGAAGCGTTCGTAGTTGTCCTTCGTCGGGTCGGCCTTATAGGCATTGTAGGCAGCTTCAACATCGGCAGAAGCAGAAGAGGAAGCATCGATGTTGCCCACGGCTTTGCCGAAGTAGGTCTTCACGAGCTTATATTTGCTGTCGATGCCGGCAGGCACCACATCGGCGGGAACGACAGTCGGGTCGTAGGTGTAGAGCGAGTCGGTGATGTATTCAACGCTGTAGTTCTTATACACGATGGTGTATGCCTTTCCGAAGGTTTCTTCTTCATAGAGGAAGCCGATGGTGCTGTCTTTCTGGAGCGTCATCGTTGAATAGGCGGAGAACATGCGGCTTGCCTGGTGCTTGCCTGGCCAGTTCTTGGCAAACGCGCTGGCATCAACGAAGTCGGAGAGCGAAGCGAGTTCTTTGTAATAGATGCCCACGTTGGCACGTCCCGAACCGAAAGGCACTGACTGAAGGGCAAGGTAAACGGGCTTATTGTCTGAAGCGCGGCGCACTGGCAGGATGAGCACTTCGCCATTGGTGCTGTTGCCTGTTGCCACAACGCCCTTGTTGCCAGAACCAGAATAGGCCATGCTGCCCCAAGAACCAGTGGCGGCCTTGCTATCGGTGAAGTTGAAGATGTTGTAGTTGCGACCGCCATAAGCGCGTGAGCTGACGAGGATGGAACCGTCGGGGAGTTCTTCCACCTTGGGCTCGTCGGCGCCGCTCGGAATCGGGGCAACGTCAACACCGCCAAGCACGCCCCAGGTGTCGCCGAAATTGTCGGAGAAGAGGACGTAGTTTTTGTTCACGCCATTGACATCTTTATAGAGCACAGAGCAATAGATGCGGTAATACTGGTCGACCTTCACCGTTGAGCTCTGGAAGATGCGGCCCGAACCGATGAACATGGCGTTGCAAGCACCGATTTTGCTATTGTCAAACTGCGTATAGATACTTTCAGAGATATCGACAGGCTTGCTCCAGGTCTTGCCGTTGTTGTCGCTATAGAAGCGGGCGATACACTGGTGGTGGTTGCGTTTTCCGTTGGGGAAGGAAACGTTTCCTGCACAGCTCATCACGAGCACGCGGTCGCTCTCACGGTCGGCCACGATGCAGGGGTCGCCGAAGCCCACGTTCATGAAGTCGGGCGAACTGGCGCCTTTGCCTTCAACGATGGGGAAGATGTTGCCCCAGGTCTTGCCGTTGTCTTTACTGATACGGGCACGGAGGTCGATGCGTCCGTTGTTCACCATACCGATGTCGGCACCGCTATGGCGATAGTCGGCCACGGCGATGATGTCGCCGTTGTGGGCCGTGGCGATGGCGGGAATGCGGTAGGGAACGCCCGATTTTGTTTCGAAGATGTTCACCTGCGGTTCCGGTTCTTCAATGGCCGGGCCTAGCGTAACCTTGAAGTTGCTCAACACGATGCCATTGTTGACAGCGTCGAGCGTGAAACTGGCTGACATTCCTTCCAGTCCCTCCACCTTTATGCTTTGCGAAGTGAGGGTGGAACGCTTCGTCTGGCCGCCTGCACTGACAACGACACCCACTTTTTCTTTGTGGGCGATGAAGTCGAAACTGAAGCCCGTCACGCGATAGTTCACGCCTGCCGACAGGGTGTAAGCCTGCGGACGATACTGACCGGCATAAGCCACGATGTTGCCGCCTTCGGCAATCATGTTGTTGTATCCAGCATTGAGCGTCAGCTGCGGGTTGGTGGCCTTCGAAGTCCAAACCTGGTGCCAGGTCTTGCCACCGTTGCTCTGCGTGAACGTTCCGCTGTTGGCATCAACCGTCATGGTTGTCTCGGCAAAGAGAATTTTGAGCGAAGAGCCGTGGTCGGCGCCGCCAGTCCAGAAGGCGAGGATGTTGTCACGATTGTTGACCTTGTTGGCAGGTGCTCCCTTCTGATACATATATTGCGCGTTGACATCGGTGCCGAGATTCTTGGAGTCGGCAAAGAGCCAGTCACACACGAAGGAAGTGCCCAATTTCGCCGTGTCTTTGAGCGCCACGTAAGCCGAGCCGCCTTCCTTGCCCGACATGGTCTTGGGCGAAGCGAGCACCTTTCCGGCGCCAGCTTCCTTGTTATAGAGGCGGTAGCCCTTGGTGGCGTTGCCCACAAAACACCAGAGTTCGGCATCTTTGTAGGTGAGGGAGGTTGATTTGAGGGAAATCTTGTCGGCCGTTCCGTTGTTGGCAATAACGAGGCCTCCACTGCCGATTTGGATGGTGTACCAGATGGTGCCTTCGGCAAATTTTCCGTCGCTGGTGATGGTGGTGGTTTTAAACGGGAGGGCGGCGTAAGCCGATGCTGTGCAAAAAGCCAGCAGGAGCCCCAACAGTTGAGTAATTCTTCTCATAAGCTAAAGGGTTTCGATTTTGGTAATGGTAATAAGTAGGTGGTCAAAATTATTTTTTCAATATATGTCAAGAGCACTATTCTTATCTTACAGTCTGTAAAAATAATTCTGACCACTTACTTAAATTTACTTGATTTGTAGATATAGGTTTTCTATGGGAGCAAAGATAAGGATAATTGTTTGAAGGAACAAACATCTGCTGCTGTTTTCAGAATGCCGGCGTGCGGCAAGCACACACCGCCAGGCGGCGCAGCGGCGCGAGGCGGGATACAAAAGAAACGGACACCTGGTTTTCCAGATGTCCGCCTTTTTTCTGTAATGGTTGCCCATTATTATTTGTTGCCACATTTAGACTGGCATTTTTTCTTGCAGCCGTCGCCTTTTTTCTCGCCGCTTTTTTTCTTGCAGCAGTCGCCCTTCTTTTTCTTGCAGCACTGCTCGGTCTTTGGTTTGTCACACTTTTTCTTCTTATCGGGGCACTGGGCTGATACGCCAATGCAGAACAGGGCCATGGCGGCCATCATCATAATTTTCTTCATAATTTTCCTATATTATTTATAGATTTCTCGCTTGCAAATATACCATTTGATTTCAAACCGCAAAAGCATTTTCATATATATTAATATGTCTCTTGTTGAAAATCACTATTTTTAGTGAGCGGCCTAACATGCAGAAGCTATGTGTAAAAACTTGTTTATTAAAAAAATAGTGGTATCTTTGCACGCATCTAATATACAGGAACGCACTAATTAATCACTTATTAGAACGCTCCCCCAAGCAGGAATAAACGCCTGCCTTACTCCGTTTGCGAACAATACAAACGCTCTATTATACACTATTAATTTATGGATTGGTTACAAAAAATCATTTGCGACCCTGGAGCCATAGCCCACTTGATGGCCATCTATGCCATTGTCATCTGCTTGGGTGTTAGGCTCGGGAAAATCAAATTCGGCGGCATCTCGCTGGGCGTGACCTTCGTGCTCTTCATGGGCATTCTCGTTGGACACATCTACAGCCACTACATCATTGACCCCGCCACGAATCAAACCATCAACCACGCCGGACAAAACATCATCATCGACTTTGTCAAGGAGTTTGGCTTGATTCTCTTCGTCTACTGCATCGGTCTCCAAGTGGGTCCAGGTTTCTTCGCCACCTTCAAGAAGGGCGGCGTAAAGATGAACCTCGTGGCAGTATCCATCGTGTTGCTCAACGTGGCTGTGATGCTGGGACTCTACTTCCTGGTGTTTGAACACAACAACTACAACATGGCCATGATGGTCGGTACGCTCTATGGTGCCGTGACGAACACCCCGGGTCTTGGTGCGGCCAACGCCGTTGTCAAAGAATTTACTGGTACTTGGGGATCCACGGACATCGCACAAGTGCCCGACATGGCTTCAAGCTACGCCTGCGCTTACCCGCTCGGCGTTGTGGGCATCATCCTTGCCACCATCCTCATCCGCTACATCTGCAACATCAAGCTCGAAGCTGAACAGGAGCAGATTCGCAAGGAACAGGAAAACGACCCGCATGCCACGCCGAAGCACATCATCATCCACGTGACGAACAAGGCCGTCATTGGCCGTGAACTGGAAGAGGTGAGACGCTTCCTCAACCGCGATTTCGTGGTTTCGCGTTGCATCAAGAATGGCGACATCATCGTGCCTAACGCCAAAACGGTGTTGGAAGAAAACATGGATGTTCACGTGGTGTGTGCCGAAGATGAAGCTGAACCAATTGCTGCGCTCATTGGCGAACTCAGCAACGAGACATGGACCGCGGAGGTGAAGAGCGCCAAATATGTGTCGCGCCGACTCGTCATCACCAAACCGGAAATCAACGGCAAAACGTTCGGACAGCTCCACTTCAACTCTATCTATGGCGTCAACGTCACCCGCGTGACGCGTAACGGCATAGAACTCTTTGCCAACCGCAACTTGCGTCTGCAGGTGGGCGACCGCTTGCTCGTGACGGGACGCGAAGAGGACGTTGAACACGTGAAGAACGCCATCGGCAACAGTGTGAAGCGCCTTGACCACCCCAATGTGGGTGCCATCTTCTTCGGCATCTTGGTTGGTGTCATCGTCGGACAGTTTAACTTCGGTGCGGGCATGAAGCTGGGCTTGGCTGGAGGTCCGCTCGTCGTGGCCATCCTCATCGGTGCTTTTGGCTACCGCATCGGCATCAACTCTTACACCTCAACCTCTGCCAACCTCATGCTGCGCGAAGTGGGCTTGCTGCTCTTCCTCTCGAGTGTGGGCATACAGGCAGGTGCGAAGTTCTGGGACACGATTCTCGCCGGAGGTATCACCTACGTGTGGACTGGTTTCCTCATCACGGTTGTGCCTATCCTCATCATGGGATTCATCGCAAGAAAGTTCCTCAAACTGAACTATTTCACGCTGATGGGACTCATTGCGGGCTCGAACACAGACCCTCCCGCATTGGCCTTCGCTACGCAAACGGCTAACAACGATGCTCCCGCTGTGGGCTACTCAACGGTTTATCCGCTGACGATGTTCCTGCGTATCATCGTTGCACAGGTTATCCTGATGATTTTCCTTACATAAGCAGATTGGAACTGAGGGGGACTTCCCCGAATTGCTTCTAATATATAAGACAGGTACTATAATCCAGGAATTATAGTACCTGTCTACATTAAATAGGTGGTCAGCGCTTCCTATATTATTCTGAACACCTGCTTTGCAATGGTGAAAGAATAAGTTGAGCAATTTTGTTGCACAAGTTATTTTTTTTACCATTACCTAATACCCTATCAACGTGGCAGAACAAAACCTAAAAGAAAAAACCGCCAAAGGGATTCTTTGGGGCGGCATCAACAACGGCGGACAACAGGTGCTCAACCTCGTGTTTGGCATATTTCTGGGCCGCCTGCTCTCGCCGGCCGACTATGGCATGGTGGGCATGCTCACCATCTTCTCGCTCCTGGCGGGCGCCCTGCAGGAGAGCGGTTTTATCTCAGCGCTCAACCGCAAGAAAGACATCACGCAGGAAGACTATAACGCGGTCTTCTGGTTTAATGTTCTCTGTGGCGCCGTGCTCTACGTCATCCTGTTTTTCTGTGCGCCGCTCATTGCTGATTTCTTCGACCAGCCAAAACTCGTGCCGCTGGCGCGACTCTCGTTCCTCAACTTCGTGTTTGCAAGTTGGGGCACCACGCCGCGTGCCGTGCTCTTCAGAAATCTGCGCGTGAAGGAAACGGCCTGGATGTCGCTCGCGGCCCTCTTCACCTCGGGCGTGACGGGCGTGACGCTGGCATGGAACGGCTTTGCCTATTGGGGCATCGCCATCCAGAACATCGTTTATTGCGCCATGATGACGTTCTTCAGCTGGTATTTCAGCGGCTGGCGCCCTTCTATGCACATCAACCTGCGACCGCTACGCGGCATGATAGGTTTCAGTTCGAAACTGCTGCTCACGAATCTCTTCACGGGCATCAACAACAACCTCTTCTCCGTGTTTTTCGGACGTCTCTACGGCGAACGCATGGTGGGCCTTTACAATCAAGCCAACAAATGGACGGGCATCGGCTACACGTTTCTCAACGGTACGCTTTGGGGCGTGACTCAACCTGTGTTTGCACGCCTCGAGAACGACCGCGAACGACAACTACGCGCCTTTCGGAAGATGCTGCGCTTCACGGCTTTCGTGTCGTGTCCGGCGCTCTTCGGACTGGCACTCATCGCGCCAGAGTTCATCACCATTCTCATCACGGACAAATGGATTGAGAGTGCGCGGCTGATGCAGATTCTCTGCGTTGGCGGTGCCTTCGTACCCATTGCCTCGTTTTATTCCAACTTCCTCATCAGCCAAGGACGCAGCAACGTTTTCCTCTGGAACACCATCGGGCTCTGCCTCCTGCAAATGGCCGCCCTCCTACTGCTCTACCCCTATGGCGTTGAAACGATGGTGACGGTCTATGTCATCCTCGGCATTCTGTGGCTGCCTGTCTGGCATTTCTTTGTGGAAAGGCTCATCGGCCTGCGGCTTTGGCAGGCGATTTTCGACATCGCGCCCTTCGTGCTCTGCGCCGCACTGACTATGACGGCGGCCTATTGGGTGTCGACGTTCTTTGCCAGCATCTACGTGGCAATCATTGTTAAGATTGCCGTTGCACTGGCGGTTTACGTCGGAATGATGTTGGCCTTGCGCGTGGTGGTATTCCGCGAATGTATAGAGTTTCTGCTCTCGCGGTTTAAAAAGAAATGAGGACTTTCCTCCGCAACGCTTCACGGCGGCGAGAAATGCCTGCTCTCCACACACGCGTTGGCCATTCGTGGGAAAGAATTGCCCGTTCGTTGAACACATTTGCAATCTCCGCGGCAAAGGCTTGACGGAAAGATGGTTTCTCATTAATTTCGCGGCATCATCAATAACAACTAACGCGAATAGAATATGAAACAAATCATCAAATCTCTGGGCATGGCTGTGGCCATCGCCTTCTGTTCTGTCAATGCTTCGGCACAGTTCTTCGGTGGCGAAGGCGCCCCATTCGGCGGCGAAGGCGGCCCGCAACGCATGTCGGTTGAGGGAATGGCAAAGACGCAAGGCACGTTGATTGCCAAGGGTCTCAAACTGAAGAAAGCGGAAACGAAAAAGTTTGTGGCTACCTACACGGAATATCAAAAGGAACTGCAACTGCTGCGCCGCAGCATGGAACCCCAAGACCACAAGGAGCGCAGAGACCGCAGAAGAAGTAACCGCCACGGAAACGACGGTCAACAGCGTCCGCCGCGCCAAATGGGAGCTCCGACCGACAGTGTGCCAGCACCGCCCGATGGCGTGCCAGCACCGCCCGACACGATGGCCCCTGGTGCGCCTGCCGCTCCAGACAGCGTCAATGCAAGAAGAATGAACACGCGCCAGCGAATGGTGCGCCACGGAGAACCGTCGGCGGACATGAAGCAGAAAATGGCGGATATGCAGGAGAAGACGAAGGCCCTGCGCGAAAAATATGCGGCCATCTATGCCGAATATCTCTCACCGGAGCAGATTGCCAAAATTTACGAGCTTGAAAAGAAAGCCGAAGAACAACGCCGACAGGAAATGCGCCTGCGCTTCGAACAAATGCGCCAGATGAATGGCCCAATGGGAGGCGGCAACCGTGGCGGCGGTTGGGGCGGCGGCGATTTCTGATCCGCCTGGCATGACGCTGACTGGTTTTAGTAATGTTGAAAAAATAAGCTCCGCAATGCCCGTTCATGTTCAAGCCCGCAAACGAGAAACAATAACGGTGCCCTCTTTTGTGAAGACATCCATAAATCCACACAGGAATCTGCGTGGGGTTAGATTATCTATTATTTACAAACCAACAAACGTCATTAGCCATTATGAAAGAAATCCGAAAAAACAAATGGTCTCTCAGTCTCAACCAATTCATGGTTGCCATGCTTTGCTTCTTGGCCTTCGGCCTGACCGGCTGCCAGGACAGCGACAAAAAACTGCTGGAGAAAACCGTTGAAGGTGTCAACGAGAAATGCCCGATTGTGGTAAGCCCAGAAATCCAGATTGCCAAATTGGAACTGGAGGAGGATTATCTGACTTACTACTTCGATTACAGCGAACAATCGTACATGCTTCCCGATGAGATTGACGCGTCGCTCAAAAAGGAACTCGCAAACCAGATTCTGAATGCCATCAGCCGTTTCAGCGGCGAAGAAAAGGAAATCCTCGACCTCCTGCTGAAAAAAGAGATGGGACTGAAGTTTGTCATGGACTTCAAGCGCTCGAAGAAACAAATCACCGTTAAATTCACAGCCAAGGAAATCCGCTCAAAGCTCAACAGCGCCGACAACACTTCCGACAACAGTTCTGCCGACGAGGAGAGCGAGACGTCTTCCAGCTTAGCAACGCTGAAATCTTCCGTTGAAACAGGAAAAAACATGCTACCGATGGACCTCGGCAACGGTATCACAATGACCGACATGTATCTCTCTAACGGCTCGCTCTATTACATCTACGAGGTCGACGAGAACCAAGTGCCGCTTGCGTCATGGAACGACGAAGTGATTGCCAACGTGAAGGCCGCCATCATCAACGAATTGAAAACGGGCGCACAGGGTGACGCGTCAAACGCCCAACTAATTCATTTGTGCTCGCAAACGGGAACGGACATCGTTTATCGTTACAAGGGCGACCAGACTGGCATCGAACACGACATCACGGTCGGCTCCAACGAGTTTTAAGTAGGTGTTCAAAATTAGTTTATACTATCCATGTAGGGATAAGCCAGTTTAATATTGCCTTGCCGCATTCTTTTGCCCCTACAACTGTCTTTCATCAGTCACGTAGCCCGCTACGCTCCTTCTTCAAGACAGCTGCAGGAACAAAATAATACGACAATTCAATATAAACTAATTCTGAACACCTACTTAATAGAGCGGTACGTGGTCTTTTCGACTACCGCAAAGAAACTTAATAATTGGTGCTACACTTCGTTCTGCGGCACCAACAAAAAAGAGGACACCCTGACGGATGTCCTCTTTTTTATTTGATGTTGTCTGATTAGCCAATCGTCACCAACGTGGTGCCTTCCATCACGCTGTCGCCAGCTGCAACGCAGATGCCGGTGATTTTACCATCGGCCTCAGCTGTGATGTTGTTTTCCATCTTCATGGCTTCAAGCACGAGAACGGTTTCACCCTTCTTGACAGCCTGTCCGACGCTGACCAGAATCTTGGCAACCACACCGGGAAGCGGAGCCTTCACTGGAACACCAGCACCGGGAGCGCCTGCGGCAGGAGCGGCAGTAGCGGCCTCAACGGCTGCAGGAGCAGCGGCAACTGCAGGAGCAGCAGTTTCATCGGCCACCTGAGTGGGGAGGTCTTCCTCTACGAGAGAAGAACCCTGCATTTCAACTTCAAAGGGAATGCCATTGACTTCCACTTTGGCAATGTTGCCAACGATGCTATCGATGGTGACGTCATATTGTGCGCCGTTGACCTTATATTTATATTGTTTCATGTTTACCTATTTACTATATTACAATGATGCCATCAGCTGGGAAGGATTGGCCCAACCCGAACTCTGAGGCGCTAAGGTGATGATGCCTGGTTCGTCGTCGTGAACAACGGCCACATCGTATTCGATGAGGGCGAGAGAGATGACAGCCGCAATGACTGGCATTTCTTTGTCGTCGACAGCCGGATGCTTGTCGTCAACGAGGAGGTCGGCAATCGTGCCCTGCTTCTCGTCGAGACGGATTGTCACGGCATGACCGGCAATGGTATATTTGAATGTTTTCATTGAACTGCGTGTTTCACTTGATTACAATGGAATGTTGCCGTGTTTCTTGGCAGGACGCGTTTCGCGCTTGTTTTCCAACTGAGCCAAGGCGCGGCAAACGCGGAAGCGCGTGTTACGCGGCTCGATAACGTCGTCAACATAGCCATATTCGGCTGCCTTGTATGGGTTGGTGAAGAGGTCGTTGTATTCCTTCTCCTTTTCTGCCAAGAAGGCCTTCGGATCGGCCTGTTCCTTAGCGGCCTTGCCATTGAGGATGGCCACAGCACCGCTGGCACCCATAACGGCGATTTCGGCAGAAGGCCAAGCGTAGTTGAGGTCGGCCTTGAGCTGCTTGCAACCCATCACGATGTGTGAACCACCATAGCTCTTGCGGAGGGTGACTGTCACCTTGGGCACAGTGGCCTCGCCGTAAGCGTAAAGCAGTTTCGCACCGTGGTCGATGACGGCGTTGTATTCCTGACCTGTTCCTGGCAAGAAGCCCGGCACGTCAACAAACGATACGATTGGAATATTGAAGCAGTCGCAGAAACGTACGAAGCGGGCAGCCTTTCTTGAGGCGTTGCAGTCAAGCACACCAGCATAAACGCTCGGCTGGTTGGCAACGATTCCTACGCTCTGACCATTGAAACGGGCAAAACCGATGATGATGTTGCGGGCAAAGTTGCGCTGAACTTCGAGGAACTCACCGTTGTCGACAACGGCACCCAGCACTTTATACATGTCGTAAGCCATGTTGGGGTTGTCGGGGATGATTTCGTTCAGGCTGTCTTCCTTACGGTCAATCGGGTCGGTGCATTCCACGCGGGGAGCACGCTCCATGTTGTTCTGAGGAATGTATGAGAGCAAACGGCGGATAAGGCCAGCAAACTCTTCTTCGGTCTTGGCCGTGAAGTGGCAAACACCGCTCTTGGTTGAGTGGACGCCAGCACCGCCGAGATCTTCCTGAGTCACGTCTTCACCCGTCACGGTCTTGACAACCTTCGGACCGGTAAGGAACATGTAGCTCACGCCTTCAAGCATCACGACAAAGTCGGTCAAGGCAGGAGAATAAACAGCACCACCGGCGCAAGGACCGCAGATGCCTGAGATTTGAGGCACAACGCCAGAGGCTTCGATGTTACGCTGGAAAATGTTTCCAAAACCAGCCAAAGCGTTCACACCTTCCTGAATACGTGCACCACCTGAATCGTTCAAACCGATGCAAGGAGCACCCATCTTCAACGACTGGTCCATCACCTTGCAAATCTTCTCGGCCATCGTCTCAGAGAGCGAACCGCCGTTGACGGTGAAGTCTTGTGCGAAAACGTAAACGAGACGGCCGTTGATGGTACCAGAACCACACACGACACCGTCACCATAAAAGTGCTTCTTCTCCATACCGAAGTCGTGGCAACGGTGGAGCTTGAACATATCCATTTCTTCGAACGACCCTTTGTCGAGCAGCAAATCAATGCGTTCGCGCGCTGTAGCTTTGCCCTTGGCATGCTGTTTCTCGATGGCTTTTTCGCCACCGCCGAGGCGTGCCTTTTGGCGACGCTCAACGAGGTCTTTGACTTTCTTTAGTTGTTCACTCATAGTCGTTTGTATATAATTATTGAGTTTTGCTATAATGGTTTCGAACGCCATTCCCGCCTAAACGGGTTTTGCATTCGTCTTATACCGCGCAAAGGTAGTAAAAAAAACGCACACATCACCCCATACGTGCGCAAGAAGTGAACCTCCTTTTTATTTTTATAAGGTGGCCATAAGAACTTTGCAGGTAAGCAGGTCTGCAATCTAAAATAATTTTGAACGCCTGCTTATATCAAGACTTTGCAAGCAATCTGTCTGTCTCTTCTCCTACGGGGTTTCGCCGCAGGGAAGGTCGACATCGGGCTCTTTCACCACGTAGCGCTTATAATAGGCCATTGCCAAAGTGGTGATTGGCAGCGCCACTATCAAACCGCCGATGCCGCCAACAAAGGCGCCGACGGAGAGGGCAAGGAGAATGATGGCGGGCGAAAGCCCCATGATGCGGCCCATAATGCGCGGCGTGACGATGACGTCTTGGATGATTTGCACAACGAGATAAACGGCGAGGGCGCCGCCGATGAGCAACCAGAAGTTCTGCCCGGTCTCAGCGGTGCGCAACAGGGCCAGGAGGGTGCAAGGCAGAAGACCGGCCACCTGCAAATAAGGCACGAAACTGATGATGCCGATGAAGCAGCCTAAAGCGATGGGCATGGGGAAACCCACGAGGAAGAAGCCCAGCGTGAAAAGCACGCAATTGCTCAAAGCAATGAGTAGCTGGCCGCGGAAATAGCCGCAGAGATAGAAGGTCACGTCGTTGAAAAACTGCCGCGCGAAGGGGCGGTAGCGGTGTGGAACAAACGTAATCCATATCTTGGCATAACGATTGTAGTCAAGCAACAGAAAGAAGAGGTAGAGCAAGCCGATGCAGGAGGAGACGAAGCTGACCACGAGACCGGCTGTCGACATCAGAAGGTTCCAAAGGCGCGGAAGGGCAGTTTTCAACACGGCGCGGAAGTCGTCTGACTCCACAAACGACATGAGATTGGTGCTCCGAGCGCCCTCCTTGAAGATATTGCGCACAACGTACGATACCGACTCATTGTCGGCCTCAGACTCAAAATAATGGCGCAACACCACACTGAGATGGCCACACTCGTCGAATATGGGCGGGATGCAGAGCCACAAGACACCCACAATGCCGCCGATGGCCAGCACCAATGTCAGCAACACGCTCACCACGCGGAAGCGCAAACGACAGGTGTGCTGGAAGAAATCGCAAACGGGATTGAGCAAATAAGCGGCCACGCCTGCCACCAAGAAGGGGATGAGCACCGGACTCAAATAGCTGAAGCATCCGTAGGCGGCGAAGAGCACGGCAACAAATACAAGTCCTCGCGCAAAGCGGTCGAAAGTAATCGGTTTCACAATGATGTATCTTTTTAATAAGGAAAGATTCTAAGTAATTTGAAGAGATTCTAAGGCACTCTGCCAAGGCTGTCGCATGGCGGGCGATGCCATAAAAAACACGAGTGTAAAGGTAGCGCAAGCCTCAGAGAGCGCCAAATAAAATCAAAACTATTTTAAAAAAAGGGCGGTTTATTTGCTCCCTGCCTGAGTTTTCTATATATTTGCAACATGGGAAAGCTCTATTTAGTGCCAACGCCTGTTGGAAACTTGGAGGACATCACGCTCCGGGCCTTGAAAGTTTTGAAGGAGGCCGACCTGATTTTGGCTGAGGACACCCGCACGTCGGGCATCCTCTTAGCGCATTTTGAGATAAAGAACCGGCTGTGTTCACACCATAAATTCAACGAACACCAAACGGCCGATGCCTTTGCCGCCCGCATGGCGGCAGGCGAAGTGATGGCACTCATTTCCGACGCCGGGACGCCCGGCATCTCCGACCCTGGCTTTATGCTTGTCAGAGCCTGCGTGGCACGCGGAGTGGAGGTGCAATGCCTGCCAGGCGCAACGGCTTTCGTTCCAGCCTTGGTGGCTTCTGGCCTGCCCTGCGAACGCTTCACGTTTGAGGGCTTTCTGCCCCAAAAGAAAGGCAGAGCCACGCGCCTGGAGAGCCTACAAGCAGAAGAGCGCACCATGATTTTCTATGAATCGCCCTACCGTGTGGTGAAAACCCTGACGCAATTTGTCGAGACTTTCGGAGCGGAGCGCCGCATGTCGGCCTGCCGCGAAATCTCCAAGTTGCACGAGGAAAGCGTCAGAGGCACCATTGCCGAAGTGCTCCGCCATTTTGAGGAAAACGCCCCGCGCGGTGAATTTGTCCTCGTTGTTGAAGGCGCGGAAACGGCCAAACAGTCGGCACGCAAGGCACGCCGCGAACGCGCACGGAAAGACAGCGAAGAAGGAGATTCCACAACTGATTTCTAATAACGACATAACATACCAGAAAACTCTTTTGCCGGCCACACATATCTTACTAAAAGACGCATGCCCTTCGCATGTTGGTACATGCCTTTTCTGTGTAGGCACATTCCTAAGTACAGATATACATTCCTATTAATAACGGGTAGCTTCCGCGCCACGCGCGTGACCATACCATTTGGAAGATCGGCAGACTGCTTTTCAACTAAAATACCATTAGCACAATGACTAAGAGATTCACCATTCTTGCACTGGTTGCCGCAGCACTGACATTCGGCGGTTGCCAGTCGAAACGAGAGAAGGAAAATACAACCGACCGCTCACAGGAAGTCATCGACTCCCTGCAACGGGTGTTGGCACAAAGCAATTCGGAGTCGGAAGACTTGGCAAAGACCATCCAGCAAATCCGCGAAGGCTTCCGCCAAATCAATGAGGCTGAAGGCCGCGTGACGCAAGAAAACGCCGAAACGCCCAACCAGCAAGTCATCGTTGAGAACATGGCATTCATCCAGCAGACGTTGCGCCTCAACCGCGCCCGCATCGCCGACCTCCAGCAGCAGCTGAGAAACGCGAGCCAAACGAGCAAGGAAACGAAAAGCGCCTACGAAGCCATGGTGGAAGAGTTCAACCGCCAGCTCGAAAGCAAGAGCCGCGAAGTTGAAGAGCTGCGCAAGCAACTGGCTGAGAAAGACATCAAGATTGCAGAGCAGAGCGAACAGATTGACCAGCTGAGCGACAACGTGGAAGACCTCACGACGAAAAACGAGGAGAAGGAACGCACCGTGGTGCGCCAAGACCAGCAGTTGCACACGGCATGGTACGTGTTTGGCACGAAGAAGGAACTTCGCGAGCAACACATTCTCGAAAGAGGCGACGTGATGCGCTCATCGAACTTCAACAAGGAATATTTCACGAAGATCGACATCCGCGTCACGCAGAAAATTCCTCTCTATTCTAAGAAAGCAACATTGCTCACGAGCCACCCTGCCGGTTCTTACACGCTTGACAAAGACGCACAGGAGAACTACACGCTGCGCATCACCAACCCCGATGCTTTCTGGAGCGTGAGCCGTTACTTGGTCATCCTCGTAAGATAATCCCTCCTAAACAAAGATGAAGCACTCCCTCATCATCACTTTGTGCCTGCTCCTCACGCTGTCGGGCTGCAACTATTCGCAGTTCTCCGCCGTTGCCACAGGAAGCGGCATGGGCGGCATGCTGGGCTCCAGCATCGGTGGCATCATCGGCGGCCCGCGAGGCTCTGACGTCGGCAGCCTCATCGGCATGGTGGCTGGAGGAGCTGCAGGCGCAGCCATCACAGGGCAGGCCAGTTCCAAATACGGAAACGAAGAGCCCGTCGACGTCCAAGGATATTACAACGACTACCAGTCGCGCCGCTCTTCACGCGCCACGGCCTGCCTCTCGCAATGGTCTTACTTGGAAGTCACCAACGTGCGACTCATCGACCCCAACCACAATCAGCGGCTGGACCCCAACGAGCATGTCTGTGTCACGATGGACATCTACAACCGAAGCGACAACATGATGTACGACATTGCGCCCATCATCACCTGCGACAACCGCCGCGTCGTCATCTCGCCGACGGCCATTGTCAGCGAACTGGCTTCGGGAGAGGGCTTCCGCTATAAAGTGGAAATCATCGCCCCCTCAAAACTGAAGAGCGACCTCGTCACCTTCACGGTGCAATTTGGCGACAAGCGACAACGCGTGACGCTCAAGACTTTCTCTCTGAGAACAAATAGGTAAGCAGGAGGGCAGAAACACCACTCACGCTTCCCCCACTGAAACACCCCACGAAACGATTCTTTTATCGCTATCATAAGAAGCCATAAAAGACCGCGCGACTCTGCGCCATGCCGGAGTTGCGCGGTCTTTTTATGGAAAAGAAAAACATGCTGGCAGGAAAGTCTGTTCTTCCTGCCAAAACGTCCAGCGGCAGCATCTCCCAACACACAACGCCCGCCAACTCCACAGACAGACGTTACCAACCTCCAGCGCCAGCCGCTCCTCCAAACACCATCCCAACACAACAGCTTATGTCTAAACTACTCCCCCACTACAAAGCCACCCTTCGCCTGGGCATTCCCATTGCCATCGGACAAATCGGCGTCATCATCATGGGATTTGCCGACACGATGATGGTGGGCCGTTACGCCACGGAAGCCCTCGCTTCGGCGTCGTTTGTCAACAGCGTGTTCAACCTCATTTCCTTTCTGATCATGGGATACAGCTACGGTCTCACGCCGCTCGTCAGCGCCCATTGCGGCCGCGGCGAGAAACACGAAGCTGGCGGTCTGCTCAAGCAGGCACTCATGGCCAACGGACTTTTCACGTTTGTCCTGCTCACCATCATGACCGTGCTATATTTCTATGTCGACCACATGGGCCAGCCGCCGCAACTTCTGCCCCACATCCGCCCCTACTACATCGTCATCGGCACCTCCATGATATTCGTGGCCCTCTTCAATGCCGTGCGCCAATTCACCGATGGCACGAGCGACACCGCCACCGGCATGTGGATTCTCCTAACGGGCAACGCGCTCAACATCATCGGCAACGTCCTGCTCATCTACGGCGTCGGCCCGTTCCCCGAACTCGGTTTGCTCGGTGCTGGCCTCTCCACGCTTTTCTCGCGCATATACATGGCATTGGCTATCGTTGCCGTCGTGGCCTTCCGCAAGCGCTATGCCGCCTACCGCACTGGTTTCAACGCCACCCCGCTATCGTGGAAAGCCACACGCTTTGTCAACACCAAATCACTCCCCATCGGTTTGCAGATGGGCATGGAGAGCGGTGCTTTCACCTTCAGCTGCATCATGGCAGGCTGGATTGACGCCCCGTCGTTGGCCGCCTTCCAGGTTATGCTCACCATCGGAACGCTCGGTTTCCTCTTCTACTATAGCTTCGGCTCGGGAATGAGCATCCGCGTGGCCACCTTTGTCGGGTTGAACGACTGGCACCAAGTGCGCCTCGCCACGCGTGCCGGACAGCACATCCTCTGCGCCATGGCCACGCTCTCCTCGCTCACCTTCCTCATCCTCGGCCCCACGTTCATCCACTTCTTCACGCACGACCCCACAGTTGTCGGCATCGCCGTGTCGCTCATCGTGCCGCTCATCATCTATCAGTTTGGCGACGCGATGCAGATTTGCTACGCCAACGCCCTCCGCGGCACGTCGCAGGTAATGTCAATGATGTGGATTGCCTTCGTGAGCTACATCGTGGTCAACATCCCTGCTGGCTATTTCCTCGGATTCCCCTGCCATCTCAAGACAACGGGCATCTTCCTGGCCATCTCCCTCGGCCTCTTCACCGCCGCCCCACTCTTTTACTGGCAATTCCAAAAGGTGTTGAAGAAACATCCAGCGGAATGAGGAGAACCTTATTAATGGTAAGTAGGTGGTAAAAAATATTGTTACGCGATGGCATAAAGCAACCAGTTCTGCAGGAAATAAATGGAGAAGGGGCATGGCGTTCAAAATGGCAACATAAACGGAGAGGATTTAACTGACAACCGCAACGCCTTCTAAACAGCATATCATTGTTAATAGATTCTATCGCTTTCAAAAATCCATGCCCCCATTATAATGAAGTTCACTGTGTATATTTGCGTATTATAATAAGGGTTAAGCAGGTGTAAGGGGTGAGCACGGTACAACGAGTGAAGCGATGGCTAAGAGTGCAATCACCGCAATAAAACCAATGATTTTATGTTCTTTTCATAGAAAGGGTTTGTGCGATAGTGGTTTAAAGGCTAAAAGGACCACCTTTGCATGCTATAAAACAATACGTTTAAGGACACAATTTGTGATTTTGAAGATAGATATAAATATGGCAAATATAACAGACAAGAGCGAGAACAACCAGTTGGCTGTCATGGATAATATAGAGTCTCTAATAAAGGTAATTAGAGGGCAACAAGTTATGCTTGATCGTGACCTTGCCACACTTTATGGTGTTGAAACAAAGCGTCTTAACGAACAAGTAAAACGTAATATCAAACGATTCCCTGAGGATTTCATGTTTCAATTGACCAAGGAAGAATGTTTAAGGTCGCAAATTGCGACCTTAAACGAAGGACGTGGACAGCACATGAAATACAGACCTTATGTATTCACGGAAAACGGAGTTGCCATGCTTAGCAGCGTTTTGCGTTCTGATACTGCAATTGAGGTGAACATTCGCATTATGCGAGCTTTCACATCAATGCGGCACTTTCTTCTGAATAACGCCGAAGTGTTTCAACGTCTCTCAACCATGGAGTATCATCAATTAGAAATGCAACAACACTTACAAGAGTCAGACAAGCGTATAGAAGAAGTGTTCCGCAGATTGGACGAGGGTAATGCAAAGCCGAAACAGGGCGTGTTCTACAATGGACAAATTTATGACGCATACACTTTCGTATCCGACTTGATTAAGTGTGCGAAGAGACGCATTGTCCTTATAGATAATTATGTGGATGAAACAGTATTGACATTGCTTGACAAAAGGGGAGCAGAAGTATCCGCTGTAATCTATACCCAACAGATAGGCCGTCAATTCCAACTTGACATAGACCGCCATAATGCTCAATATGCTCCTGTAGAAGTGAACACTTTTCGTCTATCGCATGACCGTTTCCTTTGTATTGACGACGATGTTTACCACATTGGAGCATCCATCAAAGACCTGGGCAAAAAATGGTTCGGCTTCTCAAAGATGGAAATACTAACACCAAATGAATTGGTGGCACGAATCAACAGAGAGTGATCCATACACAATAAGCAGGTGGTAAGTTAGTCTCTCGCAGCGACATATAACAAAAGCGGAATAACGCTTCTTGCTCCATTCCCTATACTTGCCAGCGAACGCGGGACGAAGCACGACCAAACGTCGCCCTGCGTGCGGTCGTGCCTCGTCCCACGTGCGGTCGTACCTCGTCCCGCGTTCGCTGACAAGTAAGAAATCTGTAGTTTTTCTCCTTAGGCTGAGGTGTAATCGTCTGTTGCGGCGCCAGCATTGTAGCTCACTTTGCTTGCAAAGTGAGGGCAACGAACACGTAGCGAATATGGCCAGCGCTTTGGGGCATGACTTTGTTGGATTTTAGCCGTGTTTGTCCGCCACAATATGCGTTCCCCCTCACTTTGCAAGCAAAGTGAGCTACAGTGCTTCGCCTCAGACCTTCGCCGAATGTTCGCGCAACGCCTATTTGCCAACCTTGATTTTTCTAGATTTTGAACACCCACTTATACCCCCAAAACTGTGAGTTTCCCACTGGGTCGCATACAAAAAGCCCCGCGCCACTCCTTCTATGAAGGAATGCCGCGGGGCTTATCGTTTTGCTGCCACCTTTCGCTGCTGTACTGGCGGGGCGAAAGGAGCAGAGAGACTATTATGTGTTGCTATGGTCTCAGGGCGTTGCCGCCGACGAGGCCATCAGCCGTTTTTTTTGCGGTTTTCAGAACTTCACCGTTCCGAGGTTGCGGTCGACGAGCATGCCATCTTGCGCCTTGAGGTTGAACTTGCCAGCCTTCTTGGCCTTAAACTTGATGGTGAAGAGCTCGTGGCTACCTTCGTCAAGTAGGAAGTTGTTGCCACGGTTGACGAAAGTCGGATAGAGTGCCTTTTGGCCGTTGGTGTGCAAGCGGTCGTAGGTGAGGTTATCCATTTCCTTCATGCCCACCAGCGTAGTGCCAACATATTCCAGTTCGTTGACGTTGTAAGGCAAAGCGAAGCTCAAGCCGTTCACATAGTGGAGGTCCTTGCCCGACACTTTGATTTCGATGATGTCGCCAGCGGCAAACGTCTTCTTGTTTGGCGTGAGCACGAGCGAGCCGCTCACCTTGTCGTTGCTGTTGCGAACACCGCCATCGAGTTCCGCAGTGACCACAGAGATGTCATAAGCATCGATGAGTCCGTTCTGGTTGATGTCACCGTCCTTCACGTAGTCGAAGTCGGCATCGCCAGCACGCAGACCCGTGTAGTTCATATAAGAGGTGAGGTCGTTTTCGTCGATGCGCTTGTCGTGGTTGATGTCGCCCTGGATGAAGCTTTCGCTGCCCTCTTTCTTGAAGATATACATTTCACGACCGGAACCGAAGTCGCCAACAGCTTCCGTGATGGCAATCTTCACGTAGCGTGCTTTCGGCATGCCTTCAAACTTGAAGGTCTTCGTGGTGTTGTCGCGCTTCCAAGTGAAGGCCACAGGCGCGGTCCAAGTCTGGCGGTCGGTGCTGTAAGAGACAGAACCCTTGAGGAGCGTACCGTTGGCAGCGTCTTCACGCGGCATGTATTCGATGCGGTCGAGTTCGCTCACGGCGCGAAGGTCGAGCGTCATGTCAAACGGAACGGCTTTGGCGCCCCACTTCGTGTGCCAGCCCGACTTCTCGTCGAAGTCGAAGAGCTTGCTCACGCCCTGTCCGCCCTGACCTTCTGCGGTGCAGGTGGCCTTGATATTCTTGGCAGCCCATTCGAGCGGATTGCTCTGGGTGGTGCCACTGACAGTGGTCCAAGGCGAATAGCCGTCTTTGTTCACGGCACGCACCTTGAAACTATAGGTTGTTTCAGGCTGGAGCTCGTCGAAGGTAAATTCCGTATCGCGGATGGTTGAATACAGCATATCGCCAAATTCCACTTCATAAAAGTCGGCATTTGCCACCTTCTCCCAAGAGGGGGTGAGGGTGAAGACGCCGGTGCCGTTTTCAGCGACAACAGCCTTCGGTGCCTGCAAACTGCCGCTGCTGACGGCGAGACGGTTTTCAGGTGCAAATTCGAAGCCGTTGACAACGACTTCCACGCCCTGTTCAACCACGTCGGCCTTGCCGAGCTTGACGAGCAACTGCGGATTCTTCTTGATCACCACCTTGGCCATTTCGGTGCCCGGCGTTGAGAAGCGGTTGAGGTTGGGAGCGGCGTTGTAGAAGTAAACGTTGGTGCCCTTCTCGAAGTCTTCAAGCGAAGAAACAGCGGTGAGCTTCACGCTCTTGCCTTCCACCTTGGCGGTGAGTTTCTTGGGCTGTGCCGAAACGTTGATGCGCAGTTCCGTCTCCTTTTCGCGAACAAAACCGTTGTATCCGCCAATGGTCGGAGCGATGCTAACCGTTAGTTTCTGCTTGTCGACATGCGTATGAACGAGCGTACGCGTGTTGCGTCCGGAGAGGTATTCCTGCGTCGTGCCGTCGTCGTCGTATTCCGTGAACTCAGCATCGCTGTCGGCATAGATTTCATAGGCACGGAAATCCTGGCGTATGCCGCTCGGATTGTTGTTGGGGTTGGTCATCGGGATGATGGCGTCGGCCTTGACAAAGACAGGGAGTTTCCAGAGCGGCGCGTCGAAGTTGTTGATGATGCGTCCGCCTGTGTAAACGTCGCCCGTGTAGTAGTCCACCCACTTGCCGTTTGGCAGATAGATGCCGTTGCGCACGTCGTTGCCTTCCTTGTCCATCTTGGTGTCTTTATAGATTGGAGCCACGAGGAAGGAAGGACCGTACATAAACTGATACTGAGTTTTCGTGCCGAGGGTATAGTCGCTCGGATAGTCGAGGAACATGGCGCGAATCATCGGTTTGCCGTCAACGGCCTCAGCAGCGATGCTGTAGGTGTAAGGTATCAGTTCCGACTTCAGTTTGAGGTAAGAGCGGTTGATGCTCGTTGCCGGTTCGCCGAGCACATGCGGATATTTCGGGTTGCTGCCCCAGCCGTCCATGTTGAGTTCCATCGGCGTGAAGGTCTTCCACTGAAATTCGCGCACATTGACAGGCACGTTCTTTCCGCCGAAGATACCGTCGACGTCCGACGTGATGTTGGGTTGTCCGGAGAGTCCAGAACCGATGAATGTCGGGATGTGGAAGCGAATGTATTCCCAGTCGCCGCCAGTCTGGTCGCCGCTCCAAATACCAGCATAACGCTGTGTGCCGGCCCAACCGTCGAGAGAGATGATGAACGGACGGGCGTTTGAGCCATAGTATGGCATCACTTCGCCAACGTCGGCCACGCCATTGAGGCCGAAGCTATAGCCGGCACCCACCCAGGCAACGTCGGTTTTCAGGACACGGACACCAGCGTCGCGCACTTCCTTGATGATGTCGCGCTGAAGCAATCCTTCAACGCCTTCGCGCGGATGGAGGTCGCTCTGGGTCCAGAGTCCCACCTCTACGCCCTTTGAGCGGGCATAATCGCCAAACTGCTTGAGGTTTTGGATGTTGCCGTCCAGCGTACCGGTCTGGCCGTAGCCAGCACCGTAGCCGTCGTTAGGCAGGAACCATCCGAGGGGCATATCGTTGTTGAGGTAACGGTCGATGGCAGCGCGGGCAGAGAACTGGTAGTTGTTTTTCTCCCCATTGAGGCTTTCCTTGATGCCGCCGTTGTCCTTCTGGCTCTCGTTGTAGCGCTTGCCGTCTTCATAGAGCATGAAGCCGTTTTCCGCTTGCTTCCAGTAGTCGCGGTTGTAGGCGTTGAGGTGGCCCTGATAGAAGCCAAACTTTGGCAGGAGCACGGGATTGCCGGTGAGCTGATAGAAGTCGTTGAGGAGTTCAACGGCACCGTTGTCAACCATGACGAAAGCATCGAGATAATCCTCGTCGTGCGTCAACACCACCTTGCCTGGCTCCGTTGCGCCGAAGTCATAACGGCCCGGCTTGAAGGTGTACCACATCACGCCGTAGCCACGGGTGCTCCAATAGAAAGGCGTTGGAGAAGCCACACCGCCGTCAACCCAGTTGTTGGTGTTGACGATGGCAATGCTCTTGCCCTTGTGTGAGAAGCGTCCGTTTTGCACACCGCCGCCGAAGAAATATTCATCAGGACGCGCCGCAAACGTCAGTTTGGTTTTGCTCTTATCGAAAACCACTGGTGCGATTTCGTCAACCACCGTTTCGCCCGTCTGCTTGTTCACGACGGAGAAGAGGCCCGTGGTGCAGTTGATATTGATGGCAGCGCGTGAGGTGGATATGGCGACTGTGCCGTTTTGCTTGCTCACGGTCACACCGCCAGTGGCGCGGCGGGCGTTGGCCGTCAGGATCTGTGCTGCAGGCTTGGCCTTCGGATCGCGGAGGATGCCACCGTTGTCGTCGCGGAAGATGCGCACGATGTTTGGTCCGTAGAAGTCGAACATCATCATCTTGCCATCGGCATAGATGACTTCAACGGTTGTCGGGTTGATTTGCCGAACATCGGCAATGAGCTGCGAGCCGGCCGTCTGCGTTGTGGTTGGCAACGGCAGGGGCTTGGCTTCAAGCGCAGCACTGCCAACAAGGGTCAGCGGCAACGCCAAAGCGATGGCGGCGCAGCGCCCTGTGAGGTTCTTGCGATTTTTTTTCATTGCGTATAGTGTGTAATTGTGTTTTGTATGCAAAAATCAGACTGAATAGTAGCCTATTCAGTCTCCAAAGTTAAACAAAAAAATGCAGATGGTGTCACGCGGAAAAGAAAAAGGTGTTCTGAAAATATGGAACTGAATCTGCGAGATTCAAAATCCTTATTTTCAGGACACCTTCTATGGCTATCCAAACGGCGGTTGGGCCAACTGCCAATGAGTTTTTTATTTAGTAATGGTAAGTCATTACTTGTTTTCGAAACGACTGTAGACCACGTCCATCTTGACGAGTCCCTGCGGCCCGCCCTTAAGCATGGTGCTGTACATTCCCAACTGGTTTTTCACGCTGTGGATAACGGTGGAGACAACGCCGTAACTGTTGGTCGACGTCGTGGTCACGACATCCACCGGAATGAGGTACACCTTGTTCCAGTCGGGGTTTTGCGCTTCCCAAGCGGCCCATTTCGCCTTGCGAACGGCCTCGCTGTCTTGCGGCGTAACGCGAGCTTCCCTGTCGCGTTTGTTCTTCAGATTGGTGATGAGGCGCGAGATGTTTGAGAAGGAGTAGGCGTTATAGGTTTTGTTGTATTCTGCCAGGAAAGAATAGGAATCGTCGGTGACGCGGCTGTTTTCGAAGAACGAATAGGCCATACTCTTCGGCACGAGCATGATGCGCTTTGGCGCACCGATGGCGTTGGCGGTGTGGTTGTTGGTGTTGACCGTGGTCAGGGTGATAGAGGCCGCGTTAATCGTGTCGTTGTAATGCGCTCCATCAACGATTTCATTCATCGGCAGTTCCAGTTCGGTGAAAAGTCCGGCTGGCGACTTGATATAGGTGTAGTCGTTGTCGGGGTTGAGCATCGAAGCCGGAATCGTATTATCGATCATGGTTTGCTGGATGACTTCCTGCGTGGCAGCCATGCGCTGCATACCGTTGACGATGGTGTCTTTGCCCTTTTCCGTGCTGTGGTAACGGAAGAAGATGTCGAGCGTGGAAGTACGCGCCTGTGCCATCGAACCAACGCCGCCCTTTATCTGGAAATAGAAGCCAGGGCAGACGTGATGGATAAACTGGTAGGAATTGCTGTAGAACTTAGGATTCTCGTAGTATTTCTCAACGAGGAAACGTCCGTAGTCCTCTGGCAGACGCACCACGATGTTGCGGCTGAGCGACGTGATGGAATCCGGACGGCTGAGGTCTTTGATGGCATAGCTCAGCGTGGTGCGCTGGCCCTTGCCCGGCGTGTAATAGTCTTCGGGCGAGAGGTTGGTATAGAAATTCTCGTTTTCCTTTATCACCTTGGCCGTATCAAGTTCCTGCACGGCGAGTTTCATCGTCTGCAGCGAGTCACCGTAATAGTCGTTGATGAAAATGCGGATGGCGCAGGAGTCGATAATCAGTTTGCCCTCGGCATCGGTCAGCATCTTCTTGCGCTCTGGATAGATGGTGTTTTCGAGCACATTAAACTGCGCCATGAAGTTACACGTGGTCTTGGCACGCGTTTCTGGGTCAACCACGCAACCAAGATAGCTGTTGTTGGTGTTGGCCAACACGGAGTCTGAAAGCACGGTGCGCGATTTGACGCTAAACGTCTGCTGGGAACTTGCCACCACGTCTTGGTCGGGCATAACGCCAGAGCCAATGGCAGCCGTGTCGTCGTCGCAGGCTGCGAAGAACACCGCAGAAATGGCAACAGCCATGAAAAGGCGAATGGATTTGCTGAATATTTTTTTCACGTTGAGTTGGTTTGTTTGTTATGGGGAGCCGAATGGCTATGCTTTTGCGTGGCAAATTTACGTAGCATTTTTGAAACGCGGTGGTTTCTTATTACTATTTTTTCCTAATTCACTGATTTCTCCGTGATTTTCCAATCAGGAGTTTGTCTCCTCAGAGATGTTTTTTCCTGCTTGGAGCCGTCAGACTCACGCCTCAAAAGCCGCCGTCGGCGCTTGGTTGGAAGAAGCGCAAGGCAGGCCCAATCCCCCCGCTTCTCACTCCACCTCCAGCTTCATCCAAACGCCCTTATGGTCGGTTGGCCACACGCCGAGAGGCTTGATGAAATTTTCGCGCGTTGGATTCGGGCATCGGCGACTGTATACGATGCAGCCTTCAGGACCAAAGATGCGACAGTCCGTCACCCGCGCATTCTTTCCCTTATACCACAGATAATCAATGCGGTCGCGCTCGTCGGCCAAAGGCGCCCACGTCAGTTTTTGAGGCGACACATCTGGGTTGTCTGCGGGGAAGGTGAAGCCGGGATGCGTCAACACATTCGGATAGAAGGTGCGGTAGGCATCGCGAAAGCCAGCCTCAGCGAGGAGCGACGTCACGGTCCAAGGAACAACCAAGCCGTGATGGTCATAGAGGTAACGCGTGGCCTCCGTCCAGTCTTCATGCGAAGGTTCGTTGAAGTCGCCGCCAATGACAACGGTATATCCCGCTGCTTCGTCTTTCTTGGCCTGCTCGATAAAGCAGCGGATGGCATCGTCACGCTGCGACTTGACATTGCGCTCGAGCACTTCTTCAACGGTACGGGGAATGGGTATCTCGCGAAACGAACTGCCATCGTAGCCCCTCACATTGTAGTAGGCATCATCGAGATAATCGAGATGGGCAGTATAGACCGCCATTTTTTTGCCCTTGGCATCACAGAGCAGACGGTAGATAGAACCGTGGTCGTTGTGTTCAGGAAAAACGGTGAGGGAATCGGTGATGGGGTAACGGCTGAGCAATCCGGTGTCCTTACTTTTGAAGCTGTAATAGGTCAGTCCGCGCTGAAGCAGCGACTGGGTCAGCCGCCGGGTGAAGTTGGTGTTATGATAGTTGCGCACTTCGCTGAGCGTGACAAAATCGGGCTTGAGGCGAACAATCTCCTCCACGATGGCATCATAGCCGCCCTTAACCTTCGTGCCTTCCTGCCAGATATTCCATTGCAAAATCGTAAATTCCTCGGCCCATGCGGTCGACGGCACAAGCCATGTGCAGGCAGCAAGCGCCATCAGAGAGAGGGCCTTCGTTCGGAAAAAAGAAAGAATTTGTGTCAGCATTTTCTTGTCGGTATTTTGTGATAGTTGGTTAATCGTTCAAAGCGGAGAAGGGATGGATTCTGGAAGCGGAGCGAATACGGCAGCAACCGCCGTCAGGCAAGCAGGGAAAAGACGCTACATCGCCGGCATTGATAGGACAGAATTTTTCTGATCACCCTCCCACGGCCATTCTCCACTGACAAAATTACGTTTTTCAGACGAGCTATTCGGTTTGAACTTCGTATATTATTGAAAAACATGTTGTACCTTTGCACGTTCAAAACCCTTTACCGGGATTCTCACCCCCTTTCAACCAAAGCAAAAGCCTTTAAAAAATACAAATCATACATGGTATCAGTTGATGGATTGACCGTCGAGTTTGGCGGCACCACCCTTTTCAAAGACATTTCATTTGTCATCAACGACAAAGACCGCATTGCCCTGATGGGAAAGAACGGCGCGGGAAAGAGCACGTTGCTCAAGATTCTGGCAGGCGTGCGCCAAGCCTCGCGCGGCTCTGTCTCAGCCCCGAAAGACACAACGATTGCCTATCTTCCCCAGCACCTCATGACGGAAGACGGGCGCACGGTGTTTGAAGAAGCCTCGCAAGCGTTTGCACACCTTCACAAGATGGAGGCGGAAATTGAGGCAATCAACAAGCAACTGGCGGAGCGCACCGACTACGAGAGCGATGAATATATGGCACTGATCGAGCAGGTGGCCACCATGAGCGAGAAGTTCTATGCGATTGACATGACTCACTTCGAGGAAGACGTGGAGAAAACGCTGCTCGGACTGGGATTCGAACGCACGGACTTCAACCGTCAGACGTCGGAGTTTTCTGGCGGATGGCGCATGCGTATCGAACTGGCCAAGATGCTGCTGCAAAATCCCGACGTATTGCTCCTCGACGAACCGACGAACCACCTCGACATCGAGAGTATCGGATGGCTGGAAGATTTCCTCATCCAGAGTGGCAAGGCCGTGGTGGTGATCAGCCACGACCGCAAATTCGTTGACAACATCACGACGCGCACCATCGAGGTGACGATGGGACGCATCTACGATTATAAGGTCAACTATTCTGAATATCTGCGACTGAGAGCGGAACGCCGCGAACAGCAGATGAAGCAGTATGAGGAACAGCAAAAGATGATTCAGGAGACCAAGGATTTCATCGAGCGCTTCAAAGGCACGTATTCCAAAACCTTCCAGGTGCAGAGCCGCGTGAAGATGCTGGAAAAACTGGAACTGGTGGAAGTGGACGAGGAAGACACCTCGGCATTGCGTCTCAAGTTCCCGCCGTCGCCGCGCAGCGGCCAGTATCCGGTCATTATGGATGGCGTTGGCAAGGCCTTCGGCGAGAAGCGCATCTTCGCCAATGTGTCGCTCACGATTGAGCGCGGCGACAAGGTGGCCTTCGTGGGAAGAAATGGCGAAGGTAAGTCCACCTTGGTGAAGTGTATCATGAACGAACTGCAGCACGAGGGCTCCCTGCAACTCGGCCATAACGTGCAGATTGGCTATTTTGCACAAAACCAGGCTTCGCTACTCGATGGCGAACTGACCGTTTTCCAAACCATCGACGACGTGGCGAAGGGCGAAATCAGAAACAAAATCCGCGACCTCTTGGGCGCGTTTATGTTTGGCGGCGAAGCGAGCACGAAGAAGGTAAAGGTGCTTTCGGGCGGAGAGCGCACGCGATTGGCGTTGCTGAAACTGCTCTTGGAACCCGTCAACCTGCTGATTCTCGACGAACCGACTAACCACCTCGACCTGCGCACAAAAGACGTACTGAAGCAGGCGCTGAAGGACTTCGATGGAACGCTCATCTGTGTCTCACACGACCGCGACTTCCTAGACGGACTGGTCACGAAGGTCTATGAATTTGGACACGGACGCGTGCGCGAACATCTCTGCGGCATCTATGAATTCTTGGAGAACAAGAAGATGGAAAGCCTGCAAGAACTGGAACGCAAATGATTTATGGGGCGCCTTGAAACCATTGTTTCGGGGCGCCCCATAAATAGTTTACGATTATAAGTAGGTGTTCAAAATTCCATAAAATCAAGGTTGGTAAAGGGGCGCCAGCGCCACAAGTTCGGGACATACGGGCGGCCCTGCGCGGGCTGAAAGCCCAACGAGTCCAGAGCACTAAGTTTGCAGATGAAAGCGGCGAAGCGAAGCTGAGCCGCTAAAATGCAA
>OLRV01000609.1_pt1 | contig 35067 bp, 37 predicted proteins | sample 1672421 | NCBI WGS metagenome assembly OLRV01 (sample SAMEA3136684, study PRJEB25190) | human gut metagenome | biome: human gut; feature: human-associated habitat; material: faeces | place: Austria | collected 2013
CCAGGGCGATGCCCTGGGCTAGGAGCTTCTGCCCTTTCAGGGCGTGCTGCTTCTGGAGCTTTTGGGCCTTCAGCCCGTACTTAAACCACATGCGAAAGTTCAGTCTTTAGCGTTTGATGAGATTTTCCAGTGCAGGGATATAGATTCTGCCTCGTTCTAGCCGGATAAGTCCTTCTGATTGTAGTTCGTTGAGGGCTTTGGATACATAGATGCGCTTTACATTCATCTCTTCTGCTAAACGGGTCATCTTGATATGAAAGATTTTCTCGCCTGCCGGGCGGACGCTGTGGCTCTCGAAAAAACGGATCAGTCGCTCGCTCAGTGTCTTGGCAGGAACTCTGAACAGTCTGCGGTTGTTCTTCTGGGATTGGGTGCAGACCAAGTTCAGAAGATTGATGCGGAATATTTCATATTCATCGGATAACTTCATGATCTCTTGCTTGCTGACTGACATGATGCTGCAGTTGTTCTTTGCCACATAAGTGTGGGTGAAGCGCTGGGTAAGACCGAAAAGTCGTTCCAGCTGGAATGATTCCGGTGCCGAAATGTCTTCTTCTACCTGATAGCCGTAGTCATCTGCCTGGGTTATCACCTTAATATCTCCACTGATTAAATAATATAGACGTGTACAACTGGTGCCTTCTTCAACTATAGTTTCACCCGCTTCCAGTTTTTGAAAGTCAAAACGGGTTTTACCTGCTACATTTTGGAAGTCATAGCGAGTCATTCCCAAGAATAATGGGAGTGATAATAAACTGTCGTATAGTCTATTGGTTGACATGTAAGTTTATTTATTTAATATCTTGTTTTTGAGAGACGGTGAATACCATATCTTGTTTTGTCCTTTCTCGTCAGCATAGATGAGATATGCACAGAGGTCCGGATGCTTTTTCAGAATCTGTTTTGCGCCCTTCATTCCCATTACCATAAACGAGGTAGCATAGGCATCGGCTGTAGCACAGTTCTTGGCTAAAACCGTTGCTGATAAGATGTTATGCTGCACAGGATAGCCTGTTTTGGGGTCTATGGTATGTGCATACTTCTTGCCGTTTTTATAATAGAAGTTTCTGTAGTTACCACTCGTAGCCATGGCAATGTCGGTAATATCAAGTACATCCTGAATTTCCTGACTCGTATTGGTAGAATCGTCAGTTGGCTTGTTGATACCAATATGCCAAGGCACTTGTTTCTCGTTAACACCGTTTACTACAATTTCTCCACCAATCTCAACCATAAAGTTGCTGATACCTTTCTTTTTCAGGAATCTGGCAACAATGTCGCTGCCATATCCTTTGGCGATAGCAGAACAGTCAAGCATGATCTTAGGATTTTGCTTGATGATGCGTCCCTTTTCCAGGGCTACTTTCTCATAACCAACCAGCGTTTTGATACTGTCTATCTTGGCTTTCGTAGGAGGTACCCCCTGCTTGAATCCAAAGCCCCAGAGGTTTACCATTGGGGCAACCGTGATATCAAAGGCTCCATTGGTTTCTTTTGAGATGCTTTCTGCCATGCGGAATACTTCGGTAAACATTTCGTCTACCTCAATATCTTTACCTTGGTTTACCTGTGTGATGACAGAGGTCTTATTGAAAGGAGACAAGGATTGGTCTACCTTCTTGAGTTCTGTTTCTATCTCTTGCTGGTAGTTGGTATCACTCTGATAGGTAATGTGATAGATGGTGCCAAAGATAAAGCCGGTATCTTTCTGATAGGGCGTATTATGCTGCTGACGTATGATAACGATGGTACCAATGATAAGTATCAACAGAAATGGAATTTGCCAGATAAGTTTCTTTTTTTTCATTCTTTACACATTATGAAGTCTTTAAATCTCTAGGGTTACATTGAATGTTCCGCCAAGGCGTGAACCTCCCTGCTTACCGTAGCCTGGCACATACCAGGTGTTGCCTAATTCTCCATTGTTCTTGAAGAGGCGGCGTTTGTATCTGAAACTCCAACCCATACGGACGGGACCCCAGATTTTGGCATCAATACCTATTACGCCTTCCAGCCAATGATAGTTGCAGGAAATGCCGTTGCCTCCATAGGGTGTTTCGCCGCCCCATACTGGGTCTGTAACGGGTGGGGCGCTCAGGTCATATTCATAATAGGTGCAGGCATAACGGAAACCGCCAAACAGACGGTAGTCGTCGTGTTTGTTCTTCAGAAGATTCCAGTCTACACCTAATCTGAAATAGGGAGCGCTGGTCTTGTAGGTGATTTGGGTTGCCTCATCGCTGGCATCTGCCTTTCCATAACCCAATTCGAAAACAGGATAATACTTGTCTTTCAGATTGATACGGAGAGATGCTTCGTACTGCCCATAGTCGCTAACCATCAACTGTACGGGACCTATCAGGTCAACTCCCACAGCCATACCTCTAAAAAAAGGTATGGTATCAGGCTGCTGCTCTATGATCTTCTTCTTGCTTTGTGCCTGACAGGGGAGAACAGCAAATAGGGATAGCATACTAGTTGCGGCTGCCAAAATATATGTAGAAATGTGCTTTGGATGCATCATAATTTACCTCTTTTTGATTGATGACTATTGAGTCAATATAATTGTGAGTAGTCTTAACATCGGTTATCGTATGGAAGAACGATGGACTGCAGTCTACCGACTCAAAATGAGAGCGGTTTTCCTTTGATACAGTCACGGTGTCCTTGAATACTTGCTTCGATAGGGTATGTATCTCGAAAAACAATACGTCTTCATCCAGGCTGTAACTCATAGGCAGACTGAAACTGTCTACGTTTACATCCTTATTGATCAGCACACTATCTGTTCCTTCTATCTTTTTCGTAGAAATCGTTAGCGTGTCTTTTAGCGTTTTATTGTCGCCCATCAACTTGTATTTGGTATATACAGTATTGTTGAGTGGGCAGTCGAGAGATGTACATCCCATCATGGCTAGAACCATGAAAACGACGAAAGGTATTATTTTCCGCATCTTATTTCTTTTTCTATTTGATAATCGTTACGGTTTGGGTTCTGGCGGCTGATAAGGTCGCCCAGGAATCCGGCAAGGAACAGCTGGCTACCCAAAACCATCGCTACAAGAGCAATGAAGAAGTAAGGTGAATCGGTAATGAGATGTCCGTAGATGCCGTTGTGCAGGTCGATGGCCTTGTCTATACCTAAGCCGATGAGCGATAGGAAGGCTATGAGGAATACGACGCTACCCAGGAAGCCGAATACGTGCATTGGCTTTTTGCCAAAATTACTCAGGAACCAGAGAGTCATCAGGTCAAGATAACCATTTACAAAGCGGTTCCATCCCATAAACTTTGATTTGCCGAACTTTCTTGCCTGATGATGAACAGGCTTTTCGCCTATCTTGGCAAAACCTGCATTCTTGGCTAGATATGGGATGTAACGGTGCATCTCACCATATACCTCGATATTCTTAACTACGTCGAGGCGATAAGCCTTCAGACCGCAGTTGAAGTCGTGCAGATTGTGTATGCCGCTTACTTTGCGTGCAGTAGCATTGAAGAGTTTGGTAGGGATGGTCTTGCTCAGAGGATCTCCTTCTTTACGGTTCTGCTTGTAACCTGACACGAGGTCGTATCCCTCTTTCATAATCATCTGGTAGAGTCCCGGAATCTCGTCTGGAGAATCCTGTAAATCGGCATCCATGGTGATGACAACATCGCCCTGTGCTTCTTTGAAACCACAGAAGAGTGCTGGGCTCTTTCCATAGTTTCTGCGGAATTTGATACCCTTCACTTGCTCGTTCTTCTCAGCAAGTTCTTCTATGACGTTCCATGAACGGTCGGTAGAACCGTCGTTCACAAAGATGACTTCATAAGTAAAATCGTTTGAGTCCATTACTCGCTTTATCCAGGCGAAGAGCTCTGGTAACGACTCTTCCTCATTGAAAAGAGGAATTATTACTGAAATATCCATTATCTTGTATTTATCTGTTTGTTTCTTATTTATTGTTATTTTGTATGCTGTTGTTTATCCTTCTTTGCCATTACAGCAGCAATAATCGGACTGAGTACTGCACCTGCTACCAGGTCGGTAATCATAAACATGGAAGCCCAGGCTATCGGTTTCATCATACTGACAGCATCAAGAAGGGCTTTAGATTCCCCTGCAGTTAACTGATACGCTTGTGCTACAATCTGATAGTTGGTTTGCAGTTGGTTCATGAATAGACCCGTATCCATAAAACGGAACCAAAGATATTGCACAAGGGTAAGCAGAAGGGTTGCATTGAAGAATGTCTGGATGCAATAGTAGAATGCATGACGGAAAGAGATATGTCCGTCTCTTGCATAGTCACGGAATGCCTTCAGCCGCTTGGCCACAACAAATGGGGTTGCTATGATGAGAATGTTGGAAATGAATCCCAGCATCTGGTATTGCGGGTCTACTGCCAGCATGGTACATACGAAACTGACAATCCAGACAGCTCCGAGGATGGCACCATCTTGCCGGGCAAATGCTTTGGTTTGTCTTATCTTGCCTGTGTCGATGATAATCGTTTTAACCTTATGCATTTGCTGGCTTGTCTTCTTTTCTTCCTGATTCTCGTTATTTTCTGTATTCATTGTTTTTATTGTATTTCTACGGATGTAACATATCAATTTGCAAAAATACAACTTTTTTATTATATAAGGTGTAAAGGGTGGAAATATTTATATATAATTAAAGATAAATCCTCGTGAAATAGAGGTTTCAACTGTAATGTTATGAAATATAGAAGTAAAATGTATGTAAATAAAAAAAGGAACCTTCTAAAAGAAGATTCCTTTTTGAGCCTCTTGTCGGATTCGAACCAACGACCCCGAGATTACAAATCACGTGCTCTGGCCAACTGAGCTAAAGAGGCGGGTGGACAAGCGATTCATATCGCACCGCTACAACCAAGTACCCTTGCTATGTTCCCATCCTGGGGGATTCCGAGGGAGCTGGTCGTATGAGACTTGTCCGTCTCAATTTTTAAGCGGGTGCAAAGGTACGGTTTTTCTTTGAACCCGCCAAATGTTTTGCCGAAAAACTTTAGTTGTTTAACGTTTGTTTACTAAAAATCAACTACCGTAATGCCTGATCCGCCAAATTGTACGTGTTCATCTGCATAATGGGTCACATTAGGCACACTACTCAGATATTGGCGAATGAGCTGTCTTAGGATGCCATTTCCCTTTCCGTGAAGGATTCTGACTCGTGGCATTCCTACCAGGATAGCATCATCGATGAAGTATTGTACCGCATTAAGTGCTTCATCGCCTCGCATTCCGCGAACGTCCAGATCCTGGTGGAAGTTGGATTTATGAGAGTCAATGGTCTTTCTGGTTTCCTTACTGATACCGTATGAAGCCAGATTTTCCTTGCGCTCTTCTGTCTTGTCTGCATTTTCAACAGGAGTTGTGGCATGCTCCAGACGGTTCAGGCGCATCTTGGTTCTCATTCCTCCAAATACGGCAGTTGCTGTATCTCCAGTAATGTTTTCTACCTTTCCGATTGTAGTCAGTCCCTTGATGCGCACCGTATCGCCAATCTGAATATCACGTTTACTATCTGCTTGAGTCTTGTTCTGTGCATTCCTCAGTGCTGCTGCAGCCTTTTCCTGATTCTCTTTCTTTTCAGCCTGGCGCTTGGCATGGCGCTCTTTGCGTTGTTGAATCTGGGCTATCTTGCGGGCAATTTTGTCATCGGTCTCCTTGGTATCAATTTCCTGAACCTCTTGCTTGAAGGCATCAAGTTCCTGACGGATACGGCGGGTTTCTTCTTTTTCAGCCTGGCTTTCTTTGATTTCCCGGATGGCTTTTTCGATTCTCTTGTTACTTTCTTTCAGAAGTTCTGCGGCTTCTTCTTTTGCCTTTTTGAGAATTGCCTTTCTGCTTCGCTCAATATCCTCTATGTCGTTTTCGTACTTGGAGATTGTTTTCTCCATGTCTTTTTCACGCTGATGGATATTCTGGCGTTTGTTTTCCCAATATCGCTTGTCACGAACTATATCCTGAAGATACTTGTCGCTTTGAATGTATTCAGAACCAACGATATCTGATGCTTCCTTGATTACTTCTTCGGGTAATCCTATCTTTCTTGCTATTTCGATAGCGAAAGAAGAGCCTGGTCTGCCTATAGCTAATTGGAAGAGGGCTTTCATCTCATGGCGGTCGTAGAGCATGGCGCCGTTAACCACTCCTTCATGGCTGTCGGCAAAATGCTTCAGGTTCTGATAGTGGGTGGTAATCACACCATAAGCTTGCTGCTTGCAGAACTTGTCGAGTACAGCTTCGGCGATAGCACCACCTATGCCTGGCTCTGTACCTGTACCAAACTCATCTATCAGAATGATGGTCTCGCTATTGGCTGCCTTCATCATATTCTTCATGTTCAGAAGATGAGATGAGTAGGTACTCAAGTCGTTCTCTAAACTCTGTTCGTCACCGATATCAATCATGATGTTTTGGAAAACACCTGTCTTTGAACGCTCACTTACAGGAATGCTCAAACCGCATTGCAGCATATACTGTAATAATCCGACGGTTTTCAGACAGACAGATTTGCCGCCTGCATTTGGACCGGAGATGATAAGAATGCGTTTGTCCTGTGTAAGCATGATATCCAACGGAACTACTTTCTCGTTTTTTTTCTGTAGAGATAGCTGCAATAATGGGTGTATCGCACGGGTCCAGTCTATGTGTGGGTGGTCTTCTACCTCGGGTTCTATGGCTTTGAAGATATCAGCCAGTTTTTGCTTGGCTTGTATCAGGTCAATGATGGCAAGGAAACGGTAACTGTCCAGAATTTCCTTGGAGTATGGGCGTACCTTGTTGGTAAAGTCGGTGAGGATGCGGATGATTTCCTTTCTCTCTTCACCCTCCAGTTCACGTACACGGTTGTTCGCCTCTACCACCTCGGTAGGTTCTATAAAGACTGTTTTACCTGTGGCACTCTCATCGTGTACGATACCTTTGATTTTGCGCTTCAGAGTAGGGATGACGGGAATAACCAGTCTGCCGTCACGCAGGGTAGGGGTAACATCTTTTTCTACGATGCCTTCACTTTGTGCCGAGCGCAATATACTATATAAGGTACGTGAGATGCTGCCCTCTGTCTTTGCCAGTTCTCTGCGAATCTGAAGAAGTTCAGGGGTTGCATTATCTCTTATCTTGCCGAATTTGTCAAGTATCTGGTCGATGCGCTGAATCAGTTGTGGAAAAGTAACTACATCCTGTGAAAGGCGATGTAGGGCTGGGTAGGGATACTTTTTTTCTCTTTTCCATCCGTCTTCCGGCTCGTCATCGTCATCGCTGTGATTCAGTATCTTTACCATATCTGCTATGGTAGACAGTGAACGTCGCAAGTCAAACAGCTCGTCCTCCTCAAGGTGACTGTTTTCTACACGGATACGGAGGATGCTCTCCCTTACATCATAGAAATATTGTAGGGGAAAGTCTTCTACTTCCTCCATCAGTCTGCGGAACTCACGCACCTGCATGAGCCATTCGTTAACTTGTTCTGCATCGCTGCTGAATGCCATCTTGTCTACCTGTTCCTTTCCGAGTGGAGAGAGGCATCTTTCGCGCAGCATCTTGCGGATTTCATAGAATCCTATCTTATTTTCAAAATTATCTGGATATATCATGGGTGCAAAGGTAGTGCAAATCGAAGACAATACAAAATAAAAAAGCATTTTTTTATTTTTATTGTTGAGATTCGGCCTGTCTTATTAGAAAGTAGTGTATTTTCCTCTACCAAATGTTTGAACTGTTAAGCGTATTCTGGGCATTTCCGGGTGTAAGTTTCTGCTTAATTACGGCAAGATATTCCGTCCATTTTGCATCTGTTCTTCTGTTCCAGACGTCGCCTAAAAAAGCAGCTCCGCCAAAGTTCCATGCTCTCAATTGTGGAATATATTCAGGGGTGACACCTCCCAATGCAACTACTCGCTCATTGATGATTCCATTGATGCCTGCTTCCTCTAAGTCTTTGTTAGAGAAGGAATGCTTGTAGCCCTTCTTTGAAATGCTGTCAAAGATTGGACTGAGGAAAACATAATGGCAGGCAGGTTTGAGAATCACGCTCTTTTCGTCTTTGTTCTTGGATGATATAGTCTGGAGAGCTTGTTCTACTTCCTTAAAACTATGGCAGGATTGTGAGATGCTTCCTTGAAAGCCTTCTGGAATCTCGTGGTTTCTTCTGTTAAGATGAATACCATGAAGATGAAATTCCTGACAAAGTTCGAAGTGATCGTGTACTACGATCTTTTTATGCCATTTCTTGTCGATATCCTGTATCAGTCGCTTACACTCCTCTATATTTGATTCTGGTTTGCGCAGATGTAGCAGATCTATACCTGCTTTAAAGAGTTGGTTGATATAGGTTGATTCATTCTCTATAAAATCGGGCAGAGTGATTACTATCCATTTCATTTTCGTTGTGATTTTATTTGTTTATATAAAGGCGTTGGCTGTTATTTGATAAACAGTGCCTTGGGTTCATAGAAATGATTCACCGGACCATGACCTTTTCCTATCTGTACATCTTTTCCTGCCAGAATTGCGCCTGAAAGATAGGTTTTTGCCATGGCGATAGCTGTATTCATATCCATTTCTCTTGCCAGATAAGAAGTGATGGCTGAGGATAGGGTACAACCTGTACCGTGGGTATTGCGTGTGTTTACGCTAAGGCCTCGATAACTGGTAATAGGTTTTCCGTCTTCGAAGAGGTAATCAATCTTTTCTGCTCCCTGGAAATGGCCGCCTTTGATGAGTACATATTTACAGCCTAACTTACTGATGGCTAAAGCTGCGTTCTGGATGTCTTCCTTATTCTGTATCTTCATTCCTGCCAGTATCTCTGCTTCCGGGATGTTAGGTGTTAGCAGGGTAGCTAGTGGTAATAACTCCTGTATGAAAATGCTGAGAGCGTCCTCCTGCATGAGTCTGCAACCACTGGTGGAAACCATCACAGGGTCAATGATGAGATGCTGGTATTTCCCTTGGTATCTTTTCAGGGCTTCAGCAATAGCCTGGATAGTGGTACGGTCGTTCACCATACCTACTTTGATGGCATCTGGGTGGATGTCGTCCATCACTGCTTCTATCTGGCCCTTTACTATTTCGGGGTTGATGTCTTGGATGGCATAAACTCCCAGGGTGTTCTGTACGGTAATGGCTGTAATGGCCGATGCGGCATATACGCCTAGTGCTGACATTGTCTTGATGTCAGCTTGTACGCCGGCTCCTCCGCAACTGTCTGAGCCAGCTATTGTCATTGCTGTATAATATTTCATAATTCCTATTAACTTCTTGCTTTTCCTCTAAAACTGTTTCTTACCAGGGCTGATTCACAGGTCTCACAGAGATGTTCTGTGGCTTGATGGTGCTTGAAACCTTCTATCATGGCTTGGGCACGGGGTGAAGCCAGAATTTCTTCCAGCGATTGTTCAAGCAGGTTCCCAAGTGCTACATCTCCGTTGTGGTCCAAACAGCAGGGTACCAATGTTCCGTCTGCCAATACGCCTATCTGTTTGAGTAGGGCTTTACAGAAAACTTCTCTTTTTTCTTCTCTGATACCTGATTTCTGATTTCCTTTTATCATTTCCTTTTCTTCGATATGGTTATCAAAGTTGGGCCATTCGAATTTTCTGTCAAACTCCAGATAGAGATTATTGGCAAGTCTGTAACCGTCAGGTCGTTCTTTCCAGGGTTTGGGAACAAATTTTTCGATGTGCTCCATTACTTCCTCATTTTCCAGGTCTTTTCCTCCTTGGTTCCAAAGTCTGAGAACTATGCAGGTTCCTTTCTCTGCTGCTTGGGTTGAAAAAGTCATCACCTCGTTCATGTAACTGGCAAGCTCTCCCTTGGCATTACTCTCGTGTGAGTGGAGCGAGAGCTGTATTTTGTTGGGAAGTGTGTCAAGGAGATCCATAGCTTTGGGTAGCAAAGTGCCGTTGGATGTAAGTACGGTTTTGAAACCTTTCTCTCTTGCCATATTGATAAACTCGGGTAGAAGAGGGTGTAGTAGGGGTTCGCCCATAATGTGGAAATATAGGAAACAGACCTTCCCGCGTATCTTGTCGGTGAGCAGGTCGAATTCCTCAGCACTCAACTGTCTTTTCTTCCTTGTATGTTTTGGACAGAAGTGGCAGTTGAGATTACATGTATTAGTGATTTCTATGTAACAGCGATCTATCATTGTCATGTCTTTTCTTGCATATAGCTTATTTTTTAGCAAAGTTACATGTTTTCTTTGATATGACCAAATAATATAGCATAATTTTGCATTTGAAGTCTTCTTGTAATGGAGATGGTGAATGAATATGAAGGAAATATACAGATATGAAAAATAAAAAAGTCTTCTGAAATTTCTTTCAGAAGACTCTTGCGGAGAGAGAGGGACATGAACCTTTTAATAAATGAACAAAAGTTTTTTGACCAGGTAACACCGGAAAACCCTTGAAATCAAAGACGTTCCGCAAAATATTAAAAAATGTTATATTATTGGATTTAATTTGATTTAATCGTTTTTTGTATGTACTTTTGTATGTAGTTATTCAAAACGCATACAAAAGTGACTTTGGCATTTACTCACTAAAAACATATAAAAGACGTATGGAAAAGTACAAATTTGGCATCAAGTTCCGGTTGGAACAAAGGAAAGACGGGAAAGGCGACATCATTGACATTGATGTTCCCATTCTTGCTGACATTACATTCAACGGAAAGCGAATCTTCTATTTCACCGGGTATCGAATTGACGCGGGGAAATGGGTTGACCAAAAGACCCCGGACGGGTTGAGGGTGCAACAAGTGAAAAAAGGATGCAACAACAAACGCGGTGAAACGGCATCGGAAATCAACGCCAGGTTGCGCCGTATTTCAATTGCATGCGAAAATGTTTTCAAGCGTTTGGAGGTCAACGACATTCCGCCGACAACAAACAACGTCCGCGAGGAACTGAAAAAAGAATTGGATGAAGAATCCATGTCCCGGCGCAAATTGGTTGATTACTACCAGGAATTTATCGAGGAACAAAGCGTTGCCGCCACATGGTCAAAAGGCACAAAGACCAAACACAAGACCATGATTCGGCATTTGCAAGACTTCAAACGTGAATTATACTTTGAAGATGTCAACGAAAACTTGTTGAACGGGTTCGTGCAATTCCTTATTGTTGGAAAGGGATTGTCAAACCCGTATGTCGCCAAATCAATGATGGATATAAAAACGTTTTTGAATTGGGCGACCAGGAAAGGATATAACAAGGTTTTCGATTACAAGCAATTCAAATTGAAGTTGAAAGGTGTTGCGGCATCCGAGAAGAACAACACGTTTGCGTTGACGATGCAAGAATTTGAAAAGTTGATGACGATGAAGATTGAACGGGATTCGTTGCGCCTTACAAGGGACGTGTTTTGTTTCTGTTGCCTTACGTCTTTGAGATATTCGGACGTTCGGCATCTGAAATGGGCGGATGTCAAGGATGACGGCAACGGCAACAAGGCAATTGCAATCGTCACCATCAAGACCGATGACCCGTTACTTATTCCGTTGAACAAGCCCGCGTTGACCATTATTGACCGTTACCAGGATTGCAAGGTCGATGACAATTCAACGGTCTTGCCCGTCATTTCAAATCAGAAATACAACGAACACTTGAAAGAATTGGGAAAGATGGCGGGGTTCGATGAACCATACAAGATTGTAACATACAAGGGTGCGCAACGTATAGAAGAAGTAAAGCCCAAATCGGAATTGATGACTTCACATGTTGCCCGCCGAACGTTCGTCACGCTTGCATTGGCATTGGGAATGCCGGGCGAACTTGTCAAGGCATGCACCGGACACCATAGTGACAAGATGATGCGAGGGTATGAACGTTTCAATCTTCAAGACAAGCAGCGCGCAATGAATCTGTTGAACTTCAAATCTGTTGAGAATGAAACGGTGTTCGACTTTGACATCACGGATGAAGAACGCCAGGAACTTGACATCCCGGAACAATCACAATATCGAAGAATGATTGCGAAAGAACCAGGAATCAACAATCTACATTTGGCAATGTTATTCAGTATGCGCAAGGATGCGGCAAAGGTGACGGAATATTTTTCCAAGTTGACCCAGGAACGCATGCAAGAATTTATAACCAGGATGATGAACAAATAATTGCAGATATGGAAAGGTACAAATTAAAAAAGAACAACCCGAACGATGTCATTTGGTGGGTTGACAACGCGAATGAAGTGAAAGGCGAATGGCTTTTCACATTCGACAAAAAGGTTTTCTTCAATATGTTCCGGGACTACCCGGACAAACTGACAGAGGAACAACGCGAAATCTTTGCCAGGGAAAACCCATATTGGGCGGATTTCTTTCAAGACCGACCATTCCATCCGTATTCGATTGGCGTTGATGATTTTGATAATATAAAAGAATATTTGCGATTCTTCAACATAAAGACAATTGATGACATGACCGATGAACAAGTCCTTGATTGGGCAAGAGCCGGGAAAATGGGTGTCAAAACACAAGTTGCGGTTGGCATCGTTGAACATGGCGAATGTGGGAGAATGCCGGACAAGAAAAAGGCGGTGAAATTATTGAAACAAGCAATCAAGGAAAACAAGGAGTTCGTTTGCACATACATCATGCACGAATCATGCAACGGCAGACACGACATCCCAAAAGAATATTTTGGAATGGAAATTGTGTAACATCCCAGGAATAACCAAACACAACGCCCGAATACTTAAAAAACAAGTGTTCGGGCATTTTTTTTGAGAAAAAGCGATTTTTCTTCTTTTTTTACGTTACATACATTTTTGATAAAAGCAATTGTTTTATTAAAAATACTTCGCAAACGTTCAAATCCACAACCCCGAAATGTTGATAACTTTTGTATAACTTCAACGGATTAAATGCTTGCGTGTCAATACTTTAATCTAATTTTGCATTGTCATTAAAGGCAAACATTTCAATAATAATATAAAAAAGTTAAGACATGGAACAAGCAATTGTAGTAACCCAAAGGGAACTTGACGAAATCATTGATGCCAAAGTGAACGCGGCAATGGTTAGATTCAGCAAGACCACAAAAGAGGAATCGCCCCAGGCTTCAAACCTTATTTATGGAATCAAGGGTCTTGCCGCATTCCTCAATGTGTCAATGGTGACGGCACAGAAGTACAAAAACGACAAGTTGTTCCCTTGCATTCAGAGAGGGCGCAAAGTCATCTTCAAATCCGATGAAGTCCTTGCCGGACTATCAAAAAAAGGTAGATTCTGTAAAAATTAAAACGAAATCATCATGGAAATGGACGGAACGAACAAATCCCAAAGCAAGAAAACGGCGGCGGAAGCAATGCCAGGTTCGAAACCTGGAACAATTCTTCATGGTATTTACAATTACCTTATGGAACGCGGTTCAATAACAACACTTGACGCGGTGTTCTGCAACCAAACCGTGTGTTTGGCAAAGTATATAAGCATTATGCGCGACAAGTACGGCATCAACATCAAAGATGAATGGGTTCGTGTCGGAAAGAAGCAAAAACGCGTAAAGAAATACACGCTTATCATGTAATTTTTGCATATCCAGGGCGGGAAATGCAACATAAAAAACCGCAAACTTCTGATTCCCTTTGTGCAATCCCTTTCGCAACATGACATTTCCCATAAGGGGCAAAACGAAGTAACAAAATTGTAAACGACATGAAAGAAAGAATCAAAATGTGCCAAATTTGCCACGAAAGAAAGCCCGTGTTGCGTTTTTCGCGCAATGCCGGGCAATTATCCCACACACCCAGGCGAAACGCCGTAAATCGTATTTCAGCATGAAAAGGGATAGTTTTATTTTTTACCGGAGTTTCAAGGACGCAATAAGCGATTTGCCGAACAACGAAAAGTTGGCGGTTTATGATGCTATTGCCGAATATGCCTTGAACTATACCGAACCGGAATTGACCGGGGTTGCAAAAACCATTTGGAAATTGATAAAACCGCAACTTGAAGCAAATTGGCGGCGTTTCCAAAACGGATGCAAGGGTAAAGAACACGGTGTCAAGGGCGGAAATCCTAACTTTGCAAAGGGGAAATCAAATCCATATTACCCCAAAGATAACCCCGACATAACCCCAAAGATAACCCCAAAGATAACCCCTAATGTAAATGATAATGTAAATGATAATGATAATGTAAATGATAATAATATATCTTCTAACGAAGATTTGTCAACTTGCGTTGACGAAAACGGGCAAGAAAAGAAGATAATTGTCGATTATCACAGAATCATTGCGACCTGGAAAGAATGTTGTCCAGGATTTCCACAACCCCGAACGCTTGCAGATGATGACAAGATGAAAGTTCGCCAACGTTTCAACGAAATGGTCGCCGGGGATGACCCGGAAACGGCTTATCAGAGAATCAAAGGCATCTTCACGAAGATTGGCGCGTCTGATTTCTGCAAAGCCGGGAAATGGTGTTCTTTCCGTTGGGTGTTCAAGAACGCAACGAATTGGCGCAAGGTCGAAGATGGCAACTATGACAACACCCCGGGGTCGGCTGAAAATTCAGCCACAAACAAACGCGGCGGCTCGCCAATTAACAATATCAACGACTTTTGGAAATAAAAAATTAAAGAATATGGCAACAAAAGAATGTGACTTCCAAAGGATTTTGGACATGTGGAAAAAGAATTGTCCAATGTGTGAACAACCCGTTACATTGTCGGATGCCGACAAAGAACGAATCGAAATTCAGTTCCAGGCGATGGGATATGATTACAACCGCCTTGATTACATCATGCAGATAATCGGGCGTTCACAACTGAAACGAACGTTCCGTTGGCTTCTAAACAGAAACGCCAATTGGCGAAAGATTGAAAACGGGGATTTTTAATGTCCCAAAAGTTACAACTATAAAAAGGGCGAAAATGAAAAAGTATTCAAGCGAAATGGCAATCAGCATCTTGGCAATGATACAAGCCAATATTTACACCATCGGCGAAATATGTGCAGCACATGGAATCAATCGCCGCACGTTTTCCAGGTGGCGCAACAAATATCCCAGGTTTGCCGCCGCAATAGAAGAAATCCAAGATGACAACATCGAACGGATGAACATTGATGCCCGAAACGGATTGATGAAGCGGTTAAAAGGGTACACGGCGCAAATCTGTTCCATCAAAAGGAACGAACACGGGGAAATTGTCAAGGAAACCATCTTGACGAAGCACATTGCCCCGGACACCGGAACAATCATCTTCGTGTTGACCAACGGCGACCCCGACCATTGGAAGAACCGCCAAGATGCGGAATTTACGGGTGCAAACGGTGAACCGCTATTTCCGCCCGCCCGCATTTTGACAAAGAAAGAAGCCCGCGAATTTCTTCATCCGTTCGCGGATAGCATCAAACAATCAATTTCGGATGATGACTTGAAAGGAATCAAAGTAATAATTCAATAACCAGGTGTAACAAGCACCATAAACAGAAACGAACATGGAGAAAACAAGAATTGTGGATGTCAACAACATCAAGAATCCGGTCAAACGGGTTGCACTAAAAACCGCCCAGGCTATTTGCAAGGCATTTGGATGGGTTCTTTTCCTGGCAATAGGGGAAGAAACCTTTGGTGAATCAAAAAACGCCCGTCATTGTCGGTCGTTCATGTTATACTTTGAGAAACCCGAAAAGGGGTTGCAAAGTTAGTATGATTTTAACTTACATCCGTAACATGCTAAATAACAACATGTTATCATGATAGATGTATTTTTACATACATTATTGCATACAAATCGAAATGAAATCAATTGAAATCAAATATAATATAATGTTACGAATATGGAACAAATTATAATGACGCGACCAAATGGAAACCGTGTTCCGCTTGCAGTCAGACACACGGCAACTTCCATCAAGTCAGCAACGCAAATGTGGAACTTGAACGGTGATGAAACAATCAACATCATCGTTGAATCACCATTTCCACAACAATACGAAATCGGCGACAAGATAACCGTTTTCGGGCGTGACTATACGTTGAATCGAACCCCGGTGATGAAGAAAACCGGAATGCACGATTTCCAATACACGTTGACGTTTGAGGGCGCGCAATACGACCTTTTGCGTGTTCTCTACAACTTGAACATCGAAACGACCGGGAACACGCTTCAAGATGTCCAGGCGGAAACGTTGACGGGAACGTTGCAAAAGTTCATGCAAGTGTTGATTGCGAACGCGAACCGTGTCTTTCCTGGGAAATGGTCACTTGGTGCATGTCCGGAAACTGAATACAAGACAATCGGCTTTGACGGCGAAAATTGCCTTGCAGTCTTGCAGACCCTTTGCAACGAGTTTTCGAACGATGGAAAAAACGAATACGTTGAATTTGAAATCATCACGTCAAACGGCGTGAACACCATCAACATGAAAAAGGTCGGAACGGTCTTGCCGTACACGTTCAAGTTCGGACGCGGCGGCGGTCTGTATGAACTTACGCGCCAAAATGTCACATCATCCGACATTGTGACAAGATTGAACGTGTTCGGTTCGTCTGAAAATATTTCGTTCCGCTATCGTGCAAAACGTCTTTGCCTACCTGGAAAAAGCAAGATGCAGTCTTTTATCCAGGATGACAACGCCGTTGCAATGTATGGAATCATCGAGGGGCAAAAGGTGTTCGAAGCAATCAAACCGCATTATGACGGGCAAATTACTTCCATTGATTCCGGGAACATCTTGAAGTTCACGGACACGGCGTTTCCTTTCGACTTGAACGCAAAGTCCGGCGAAGAATATTTGTACCTTATCCCGAACGAATCACCAAAGATTCACTTCAACACGGGAAATCTTGCCGGATATGAATTTGAAGTCAAGGAGTACAACCATTCAACGCATACGTTCATCTTGAAGTCATTCCAGGATGACCGGGGTGATGTGTTCCCGAATGCTTCATCATCGGCGTTTCAGTTCGCCCAGGGTGACAAATACAAGATTCTTGGCGTAATATATCCGGATTCGTTGACAAGCGCGGCGGAACTTGAACTTCAAGAAGCGGCGGAAACCTATTATCCGCAAATATCGCAACCAAGGGTTCAATATTCTTTGAGCATCGAAAAGAATTGCTTGAAAAAGATTGTCGGCGGTTCAGATACCGTCATCGTGAACGCGTTTGTCCCTGGTGATTATATCCACATCGTTGACCCGGACATCGGCGTTGACAAGGATATTCGCATCAAGGGTTTCACCCGTGACGTTCTGAATCCGTACCAATATACGTTGACCATATCGGACACAACAAAGACAACGAGCGTTCAGACAACCATCTTGCAAGAATTGGGTGAAATTGACCGCATCATCAACATCAACAACCTAAAAGACCCGGCAAGGGCAAGGGCAAATTGGCGTACATCACGCCAGGTTCTTGACATGGTGTTCGATGCCGAGGGCGATTATTATTCAGAGAAAATAAAACCGCTTTCAATCGACACCCTAATGTTGTCGGTCGGCGCGAAGTCAATGCAATTCGGATTGGTGAACACCGTGTTCCAACCCAATTATTTAGGCAATTCCAACGTCATTCAATGGAAAGGCGGCGTTTTGACGCATTACACCATAAATGAGGAACACGCCGTTTCATGGGTGATTGCGGACGGTTCGTTGACATTCACAGATAGCAACGCGGCATATTACGTTTACGCGAAATGTTCACGTTCGGCGCAAACCGGAACGTTCTTGTTCACGACACAACAAATCAAGGTCGAAGATGATGCCAATTATTATCATTTCTTGATTGGTGTCTTGTCAAGCGTTGACCCGGATATTCACGCCCGTTCAATGTCATTGACATACGGATTCACGACCATCAACGGACGTTTCATCAAGACCGGACGCGTTGAATCGGCGGACGGGTTGACATATTTTGACCTGGACAATGGCGAAATCGGCGGTCGAATAGTGTTCACCAGGAACGGCGATGAAAAGACCCTTGCAGAACTTGGCGAAGAATCATCCGAAACAAAGGACTTCATCAACAACACATTGCCCGGCATCCTGGATGATATTCAAGCGCAACTTGACGGTCAGATTGAACAATTCTTCGAAGCATACGACCCAACGTTGAACAACGCCCCGGCAAGCACATGGACAACAACCGCGTTGAAAGAAGCACACCTTGGTGATTTGTTCTATAATACGGACACGGGTGCGGTGTTCCGCTTTGTCAAGGAAAACAACGTATATAAGTGGCAACAACTATCAGATGCAGAGGTTGCACAAGCGTTGGCACTTGCGAACGATGCCTTGGCACTTGCCAGGACAAAACGCCGCATCTTCACGTCAACGCCGTACACGCCTTATGAAGTCGGCGACTTATGGGTTCAAGGTTCATCCGGCGACATCATGCGTTGCAAGACTTCAAGGGAAACGGGTGCATATTCTTCAAGCGATTGGGAAAAGGCATCGAAGTACACCGACAACACGGCATTGACAACGTTCATAAATGGTGCATATTCTGACACCGTTGCCAACTTGACCAATCAGATTGACGGCAAGATTGAAACCTGGTTTCAAAATTCAGACCCGGCGAATGCCTGGACAAATAACACAATCAAGGCAAAGCACGTTGGCGACATGTGGTTCAGCGCGGCAACGAACTTGTTGAAGCGATATTCTTCAAGTTACACTTGGGTTGAGATTCACGACCAAAAGGCAATTGACGCGTACACCAATGCAGCCGCCGCGAAAGATACGGCGGACGGCAAACGCCGCGTTTTCGTTGCGACACCTTATCCGCCTTATGACATTGGTGACTTGTGGGTCAACGGGCAAGAATTGCGCCGTTGTGCAACCGCCAAGGCATCCGGACAATCATACAACGTGAACGATTGGGTTGTTGCGGTCAACTATGACAACACCAAGACAACCATTGACGGCGGACTTGTCACATCCGGAACAATCCAGGTTGCGGGCGACAACCAAAGCATCCTTGCGGGTATGACCGGAAACGGAACAACCGCCGCATCAATACGTTTTTGGGCGGGTGCATCGTTTGAAAACAGAGCGACCGCCCCGTTCCGCGTCATGCAAGACGGTTCGGTCGTAATGACGAAAGCAACCATTGAGGGCGTAATAAAAGCCATCACGGGTTCGATTGGTGGCTTTGCCATCAACCAGGGACGCATCGGTGGCGAAAATTCATACACATCCGGAAGCGGACTTTCATTGACAGATTCAAACATTCGATTCCGCCGTGAAAGAAGCGGAACAAAAGTTCTTGCGGCAATGGGTGATTTGAATTGGCTTGGATATGACAATTGCCTGGACATCGAATTGACGGGTGATAGGTATCTGATGGAAACGGCGGCGTTCATCAAATGTGAAGCCGGTGACGATTCATTGGAAAGTTGGTATCGCCCAAGAGCACTTGACGTTCGCGGCAATATCTTGAATATTGGAAAAACCGCAATGTTTAGCAAGGGTTATGCCGGACAAGCATACACGGACATCATTACATCCTGGTTTGTGTTGACACACAAATTCCATTTCACAAGTTGCAATTCATCTTTGCTTGCAATTGACTTGCCAACGAAAACACAAGTGGACAACGCCACATCTAACGCGAATGTGACATTCGACCTTGAAATTGTGTGTGACCGCGCTATGCCGAACACAATCCGCGTCCGTTCAAGCACGGGTGCGCAAATCTACAACAATGATGGTGGTGCGCATTCATACATTGATATGGAGAAAGGCGACATTCTTGTCTTGCGCTATTATAATGGTGGTTACATGATAATACAACATCGAAATTGATAGGCAAAAAATCGAAATGAAGTGCAACTTCAAATCAATGTTCAAGTCCATGCGTGTCCGTGACACATATTGACAAAATACTTGTAAATAAGGCGTTTCGGTACGCATTGGACATTCGTAAAATACAAAATTACATACAAATTCAACAAATGTAAAGCAAAAATGGAAGAAAAAGCAACAAACCAAAACATCAAAATCAATCTGAAAGAGGTTATTTTGATTGCGCGGACGAAGTGTATGCAGATTCCGCCAAAAACTGCAATCAACATCAAAGAATTGCATGAAAAGATTGACGCGGTGTTCGGCATCTTCAAAGAAGCGGTGAGAACATGCGCAGAAAAGAATCATGTCACGTTGTCTGAAACTGACATCGAATCATTTGCCTATACTGCATTTATATTAAACTTAAATTGATAGAATGTTATGACGATACAAGAACAAATCACGGATGAGGTCAAGAAACAATTGCAACCAATTGTTGATGAAATCAAGAACTTGAAACCAGGTGAGGAACAAAAACCAGGTGAGGAACAAAAACCAGGTGAGGATGACTTTTCAAATGGTGTCAAAGAATACCTTGGCATAAAAACCACAACGGATGATGACCTGGACGGCGCATCCGACATGGTAAAGAAGTATGTCCAGGAAAAGAGAGAAAACAACAACCCGTTTGGGGGCAAGAATATTTAGTAATAACTTAAAAAGACAAACAAAAATGGGACGACCAAGAAAATTCAATGCCGTTGTTCTGAAAGGTAATTCAGAATTGGCAAAAAAACATGTTGAGAACGTTGAAAATGTGTTCATCAAGAACATCAACGCCGTTTCGCTTTCAATTATGAAGTTAGAAATTGGCAAGGTGACAAAAGACATGATTGTTGATGTCATCACGGACGGCGGCATTGTGTTTAACGATGCCAGGAACACATATTTCGGTGACACATCCGGCAATGATTCGTTGTTGGAATCAACCCGCGAAGCCGCATTCAACAATCTTTGGGACGGCGTAATTAAAGCCACAAGCCCGTTCAAGGAATCAACATGCACCATATTCAACGGAATGCGAATCAACAATCCAACATTGTTTGATTGGTTCGACATAGACGAAAACGGAATGGCTTTCTTGTTGGATTCCAAGAAAGAAGAAATCATTGACGAGGTTCGCGAGTACATCACAACGCAAGAGGGTGTTATGTTGTACAATCTGCAACACGAAATCGTTGAGAAGATGCAACAGATGTTCGACACCATGCAAGCAATCACGGAAAGAAAGGATGTTGCCCTTTCGGACGCTGCAAGGGGTGTTTATTCCTGGGATGTTCGCCGTTTATGGTCAACAAAAACGATTGACACGAAAGATGATGACGGCAATATCATTTCCACAAGAACCGTGTTCACACCAAATTGCATCAATTTCGACCCGGTAAAGCCGGATGACGATGACATCATTGACGATGATGAATAATTGAACAACGCGCGGCATCCTTTCCGGGTGTCGCGCCTAATCTTGAATGATATGCCAATCAAACCAAAATTCAAAAGAAAAGATGTGCGCAAATACATTGACGCATTTGTTGCAAAAATAAAGGAAAGAGAAATTGCCAGGCTTCAAATGCTTGGTGAAATGTGTGTGAAACATGCCCGCGAAGTTCCGCCCGAAATTGGTTTTCATGACCAAACGGGCAACTTGCGTTCCTCAATCGGTTACGCCGTGTTTGTTGATGGTATCGCCGTTCATTCGGCATATGAACAAACGTTGGAGGGGACATTTGGAATGATTGCCGGACAAGAACTTGCAAACAAAGTAGGAAGCACCACAAGAGGGGTTTGCCTGGTTGTGACCGCCGGAATGAATTACGCCGTTCATGTCGAATCAAAGGGACGCGATGTAATAACATCCGCCGAACAATTGGCACAAAGGGAATTGCCAAGGATGCTTGAAAGTCTAAAAGCCAACATTAGACGCGCCGCCGAATAAAGAACTAATATGGATGAATTATTCAAAGAAATTGTCGATGTTTACGAACGTGAAGTTTTTAATGTAGGCGAATTGTATGACATCATCATTAAATGCGGATATTCGTCCGTTGAGGCTCGCAAGATGGTGCGCAATGGGATAAACGCAAAGGAAATCGGACGCGTGAAATATTGCAAGGTACGGCAAAACATGCCAAGCAAAGGTTCGTTTGTCGTTCTGAAAAAGAATCATTCGGAGTAAAAGGCAAAGCGCATCCCGGCAAACTTCATTCGGGCAAATCAATCCAGGTTGATGACATAAAATGACATTGAAAAGTATCAAAAACGTTTAACGTTGTTTAACTTGGAAATGTGTTACTATAACATGCCGGGGGCGTTATGCCATCTTAAAAACCTTGAAAAAGGTGTATCACTATAACACAAATAACCCCGGTGTGTTATTATAACACAACGTGTTAAGTATCAATAAATTACAACGAATATTCGGTAAATATTGATTATGTTTTACTGCAAATGACTAATTTTGCATCACGTTTAATCAATATTTCGACAACAATGAAAAAAGTATCAAAAAAGATGGTCGGCGACTTTTTAGCCGAAACAAAGGGTGAAACAATGTGGTCGGTCGTTTCTTTCGACAAGAAATCCGGGATGCGTGACTTGGCATACGGCGGAAATGATTTTTTTCACGCCTTTGCAGTTATCACCGAACAACTTCACAAGGGTTTTGATGTCATCTTGACCGACAAAGCCGGATGGGATGCAATCAATGTCATTGAAACCAGGGAACACCGCCGTTGCACTTACAACGAATTGAAGCCGTATGAAATCGTTGTTGATAGTTATTCATTCAGAACGTACAATCCAACAATATAACACAACCGGGGCGGGTTCGCCCGTCCCATAACTCAATATCAAATGGCAAAACAATTTGACCCAAACACGCGAATAATTGACTTGACGGTTGGCGAACTTGTTGACCTTATCCGGGAAACAACCGCCGCAAGTGTTCAACCCCAGGAAAAGCCGCGCAACCTGGAATATGGAATCGCCGGAATCGCAAGGGTGTTCAATTGCAGCATCGCCACCGCGAACAGAATCAAGGCATCCGGGAAAATCAACGATGCAATAACACAATGCGGACGCATGATTGTGATTGACGTTGACCGGGCGTTGCAACTGAAAAAGAACATTTAACTATTTAATAACCACAAAAATTATTGTATTATGAGCAAGAACAATGTGACGGCATCCGTTGCCGAGAAAATGAAGAAAATCCAAATTGGCGACCAAACACGCGACTATCTTGTTTTGTGGGGGCAACTGCAAGATGTTCACCAAAGATTTATTGATTTGCTTTCACGCGACTTTGGTCAAGAAATGGCAGAAGAAATGACAATGAACGGATTTGTCGAGTGTGTTGGAAAGATGGGGGACAAGATAACCGATGCAATGCGTCAAGTTATGGTTATGCACGTTGATACAAATGAGCCGGAATTATGATAACACATGAAGAATTTGACAAAATCATGTGGGGATATGACCCCAATGAGATAGAAACCAGGTTGACGGACATCTTCAATGGTTATCTTGGATGTGATACCGGGGCAACGCCCGAAGAACTGCAACAAAATCATCACTTAATTGTCCAAATAACAAAGATGTTCCGCCGGATATACGAAACCCAAAATCAATAGGCATCAATCATTTTCTTAATTTCGCAACAATTGGCAATAAAAATCGTCATTCATTCATGGGTGACGTTTTTTTTATGAATGGACACGAAAACGTCTAAAAAAACGTTTTATATTATTGTTTAGTATTTATTCTATTATCAATTTTAATTCTACACAATTATGAAAAGAAAAGAAATCGCAATGATGGTTGTGTCGTTCTTTGTTTTGACGGCATGCAGTAACAACAATGAAAACGATGTCGTTGAAAAAAGCGAATCGAAGATGGTCAAGGTGACATTCAACGTTCAATCGCTGAATGTCGATGTTGAACCGATGCAATCCAGGACACGAAGCGCAAGCGCGAACGATGTATTGTCGTACATTGATTATGCGATATACAAAACGGGCGCATTACTGAAAACGGGGTCACAATCCATCACCGCCAATGCAAGCACGTTTGGAACTATTGAAGAAGTATTGCCAACGGGCGAATATTACCTTGTTTTCACCGGGCGAACGGGTGAAAATGCGAACGCCGGAAATTTTCAATGTACCTGGGATGAAAGCATCGGTTATGCCCGCGTATCTTCATACAACAAGGATTTGTTCTATTTGAAAAAGACGCATACAATCACACAAGAATCAAATGTGAACATTGAAATGCCAAGACTTGTTGGAAAACTTGTGTTCCGGCTTACAGATACAGAAAAGCCAAGCAACGTTGCAAAAGTCAAAGTCAACTTTTATGATGGCGCATCATGGAGTGTCTTGGACAATCGAATCTTAACCAACCGCGCGACAACGCGAAGCGAGGAAATAAGATTCACAAATGGGGCTTTCGAAGAAACCGGATTCTATCTTTTGCCACATGACAACGGCGGCGGAACAATCAAAACTTACGATTCCAATGACAACGAGATTGCAAGTGTCCCGTTTTACTTTGACATCAAAAGCCACCAAAAAAACAATTGTTAGCGGAAATCTTTTCGATGTTATCAATGGACGTGATTTTACAATCACCGTTCTTGATGAATGGGGGGATGACATCAACATCAATCTTCAATAAATCACAATTGTTGATAAATAAAGCATAAAGAAACGGAAAAGAAAATCAAATAACCGTATTTATTAACTACCTTTGCAGCATCCCGGAAAATCCGGGGCGTATGTTCCACGATAAACCATGATATAAAAACGGGGGTGTGTCAGCAGAAACACACCCTTGTTTTTTGCGGCTAACTTTTAAGCCGCGAAACCTGGAACTATCTTCCGGACATCAAGCCACATTTTGACCATAAATGTCCAATCCTGGTCAAAAGAAATTGTTGTCTTGACGTTCCCAGGTCAAAGAACGTCAAATTCAAATGGATGTTCTTTCAAGTTCTTTCCATTTCTTCCATGATTGGAACGTTTGTTTTGTGTCCGGCATCCAATACCAGGAAAAACGCCCGCAATCGGTCTTGTGTCATTGAAGAATGTTTTCGATACCATCATAAAGAACCAAAGCATTGCACCATACAAAAAACACCATACAAAAAACACCATACAAAAAACACCATGCAAAAAAGACCTGGAATCTTTCGTGTTTTCAAATAAAATGTTTACCTTTGCAGCATGAAAGCGGGCGAACACCCGTTTCCATACGTCAAAAGAAGCCCGGAAAGCCAAAGTCCGGGCTTTCGCCGTATTTATAAGGGATTCGCCAAAATAAGATTATTGTATGTAATAATGTATGTAGTAAAAAGAAAAACCCTTGCAAATGCTTGATTTACAAGGGTTTTCGGAATTTGTTTGCGGAGAGAGAGGGATTCGAACCCCCGGTACCTCTCGGTACGACGGTTTTCAAGACCGTTGTAATCGACCACTCTACCATCTCTCCATTGTTTTAGTCTGGATGACTATAGCTTGGTTTTCTTAAGCGGTTGCAAAGGTACTACTATTTTCTGGTTCCACCAAATTTTTTGCCAACTTTTTTTGTTTTTCTTCAAAAAAATGCGTTTTTGGGGGTAATAAGTGGCAAAATCGGCAAAAAATAGAGAGGTAAGGCTGAAAAAGACAATAAAAAAGGGCTACCGCCGTAGCCCCAATCTTGATAACCTTAAATCTAATACTATGAAAAACACACTGCAAAAATACAAAATATATCTATTCGTTATGTCAAAAGAATAGAAAATCTTTATTTTGAAAGGGTGCTTTAATATTTTTTAAACCTTAGAGGTAACCTTTCTGCTTAAACTCTTCCATCAGTGGCAAGGCTAAAATCTTGGCATCAGGATGTGGTGCACCGGTAGTACCTAATGCGCGAAGGTCGAAGAAATGTTTCCAGTCACTCGCGAAAGCGGTATGAACCAGTTCTGTGTTGCTGTCCAATGGTAGGATGGCTCGTGCTTCCTGTGGTTTGCAACCTGCCTCTATCAGTTTCATGTAGGCATATTCGGCAGCCTGATTGGCGAATATCCAAGTTGTGAGTTTACTCCATTCTGCAGTTCTTCCTTCTGCAATGTCAGCACACATATCTTCTATTCGGTAGTCGCTGGGATCTTGTGAACCATCGAACCCTTCTGCTTCTACCCATGTAGGCAGGTTGATGGTAATCTCGTTATCAAACCTATTCTTCGAATAGTTGCAGTATCGGGTACTCTGCTCTGCCATAGAGTTGGCACGATGACGGTTATATTCTCGGGTTATGGAAATCTGAGTAGTAAAATGAACGGTAATACGGAGTTCGTGCTTACCTTCTTCATAGTTGCTGAGGTATTTCAAATCATCCATCGCCTTGTTTTCTGCCAATACTCGGAGATTGGTTGTAATATAGTCTTTGCCGTCTAAAGTTTTCAGACGTGAGAACTTGTTGTGGGTATAAAGCGGCAACTCTCCATGTTTGCATACCAGATACACGGTTCCATGTTCCAGCATGGCAAAGTGTTCACTCTGCACCATCCGATCCACGAAAGGTTTGGCAGAATTCACAGTGGTATTGTTCTCACTTTTATAGCATACTCTTCCTGCTCGTTCTATCTGCTGGTAGATACCGAGTTCACCTGGTTTCTGTAACCAGATTTCATACGATGGTCTTTGTATTTTCATTTCTTTTTTGTTTTTTTATTCTGTCTGCAAAGGTACATTATTTTGTGCATACGGCAAAATAATTCATGGCTTTTTTCGTCTTATATATAATTAATGTGTAATAATTAGTAAATATGGAGATAAAACCAATAGCATATTTTCGTTCTCCCTTCAGTAGCAAGTTTGGCATACCCAAACAGGCTGGATTGGTAGCAGAACTGGAAGGACAGATTGTTTTTGAACCCGAATTTCGTAACCCTGATGCGCTGCGTGGCATGGAGGGCTTTGACTATCTTTGGCTGATTTGGGAATTTTCTGCCAATAGGCACAAAGCGCACAGTCCGGTTGTTCGTCCTCCTGTGTTGGGAGGCAATGAGAAAGTGGGTGTCTTTGCCACTCGAAGTCCTTTCCGTCCCAATAATATAGGTCTTTCATCGGTAAAAATTTCTCATATCGAATGGGAGACTCCTCATGGTCCTGTCATTCATGTTAAGGGAGCTGATCTTATGGACAAGACACCGATATTTGACATCAAGCCGTATGTGGTGTATGCTGATTCTCATCCTGGGGCAAGGAGCGGTTTTGTTGATGACCGCAAATGGCAGAAACTTGATGTAGAGATTTCTGAAGATGTTGACAGGCATCTGCGTCTGCAGGGATTGAATGCAGAAAAGATTGAAATATTGAAGGAGGTACTTGCCCAAGATCCCCGTCCGCATTACCAGAAAGACCCTCATAAGGTCTATGGAATGCCTTATGAGGGTCTTGATATTCATTTCACGGTTTGCAATCAAACGCTTACTGTTGTCAAGTAGACTTCTTGAATGTTGAGTAGAAAATTTACTTTGCGAAACTTTCAAAACGTACGTTTTCCAACAGAATTTTGCAGGCAGCATCGATATTCTTGGCTTCCTTGGTGTAGAAGATATTGGAGTTCTTGATGGTGATATCGTGTACCATACCTTCTGCACCATGTGCTTCAATACCTGTTTCGCAACCTCGTACGTAGATGTTGCTCATGTGGATATCCTGAAAGTTTGGCAGAAATTCCTGCTTTACGGGAGTTGTCTGCTTCTGGGCACCTACATGGTTGTCAAAATAAGTGGTCTCAAAGGTGATGGCTGCATCCTTGATATCGGTCATGTAGATATGGTCGATATAGATGTTCTCTGATGTTCCACCTCTCTTCACTGCACTTTTAAAGCGTAAACCGGTATCTGTTCCCTGGAAAGTATTGTTGCGAACAACAATATTCTTCATGCCGCCAGAGAACTCGCTGCCGATAACAAAACCTCCATGGGCATGGTATACGGTGTTGTCCTGGATATTGATGTTTTCACAAGGACCTGCTGCCACACCTGCTGCGCCTGCGCCACCCTTCATGCAGATACCATCATCACCAGCATCTATCACATTGTTTACGATGAGTACATCCTTACAGCTGGAGATATCAATCGCATCACCGTTCTGGGCATTCCAAGGACATTTTACGGTGATTCCGTCGATAATCACATTCTTGCATCGGGTAGGGATGATATGGAATTTAGGACTATTCAGAAGTGTAACTCCCTGTACGAGCACATTCTCGCAACTGGTGAATCTGATCATGTGTGTTCGGGTTTTCTCCTGTTCGTCCATATTCTCAGCCACATTAGGTTCGTGCTTCAGGTTGAAAGGATACCAGATGTCACCCTTCTCATTCAGTGTTCCGCCCATAGCCTGGAATTCTTTCCATTCTACGTCACTAACCTTACTGCGCTTTACCGGTCTCCACCATTCTCCGTTTCCGTCAATGGTGCCCTCGCCTGTGATAGAAATATTTTTTCTCTTGCTGGCATTGATGGCTGGAGTAGCACGGCTTTCTTTCTTTCCTGTGGTTTTGTCTATCTTGAAATGATCATTCTTGTCTTCAGAAAGAACGATGATGGCATTCTTTTCCAGATGCAGGTCAATATTGTCCTTCAGTGAGATGAGACCGGTGAGGTAGATACCTGCAGGCACATTAAGATGACCGCCGCCCATCTTGTTCAGTTTGCTGATGGCTTTGGCAAATGCCTGGGTATTCATGGTGAGTCCGTCACCATTACCGCCATATTCCAAGATACTGACATGATTGGCTGGGATGCTAGGCAATGTAGGTTGCTGCATCTGAACAGGTAAGTTCTGATAATACTTACTGTAATCTTTGGCATTGGCTGTCACAAATGAGAAACAGACCAATAAAGCTATTAAAATCTTCTTCATAAGCTTTTTAAGTTTAGTTTGTTTAATAAATTCTATACTTTGTCTTGTTTGTAATATCTGTTACCTTAAGGTGTGGATATAAAAAAAGACGGCCCTAACCACAGTTAGTAACCGCCTTTTATGAAAGGAGGAGTGGTACCACCAGGAATCGAACCGGGGACACAAGGATTTTCAGTCCTTTGCTCTACCAACTGAGCTATGGCACCATCTTGCTTTTTGCGGTTGCAAAGGTACAATAAATATTTTAATTGAGCAAGAGAAAACGAAATATTTTCTCTTGCTTAATGTTTATTAACTAAATATCCCCTTGCTTGAAATTAATCTTTCAGCGGATTCCAACCTTGTGCTTTCAGTTCAAATTCCTGTCCGTCTCTGGTAATGAGGAACTTGCCCAGATTTTCTTTGGTGATGTAGCCAATCTGCCTTACACCCTCCATAGTCTCAATCTTCTCGTGGTCACCGATAGGTACGGTAAAGAGAAGTTCATAATCTTCGCCACCATTCATAGCACAGGTGGTAAGGTTCATATTGAATTCTTCTGCCTGCACGGCTGTCTGGTAGTCGATAGGTATGTTCTTCTCATATACTCTGCATCCGCAATGACTCTGTTCGCAGATATGCATCAATTCACTGCTCAGACCATCGCTCACATCCATCATGGCGGTAGGACGGATACCTGCCTCACGCAGTTGTGCTATCACATCTCCGCGTGCCTCAGGCTGCAGTTGTCTTTCCAAGAGATATTCCTTGCCGGCGAAATCAGGCTGGAAGTTGCGCATATTCTCTAAGTCTCTGTTCAGAAGAGCCAGTTTCTCGTTATCACCATTTGCTTTAGCCTCAGCCATCTTCTTTCGGATATCTTCTATCTGTCCGTAGTATACAGCCTTTTCGCGTTCCAGCAGTTGAAGTCCCATATAGGCACCGCCCAAGTCGCCCGACACACAAATCAGGTCTGTTTCCTTGGCTCCGTTGCGGTATACGATTTCTTCTTTTGCTGCTTCTCCGATACAAGTAATACTGATGGCTAAACCGGTGAGAGAAGAGGTAGTATCACCTCCCACGATATCTACTCCCCATTTGTCACATGCCATTCGAAGACCCTTATAGAATTCATCAATGTCTTCTACTTTGAATCGTTTACTCAATGCTATGCTTACTACCATCTGACGTGGGGTTCCGTTCATAGCAAAGATATCACTGATGTTTACCATTGCACTCTTGTAACCCAAGTGAACCATGTCAATATAGGTAAGGTCGAAATGTACGCCCTCCATCAGCATATCTGTAGTCATGAGCACCTCCTTGTCAGGATAATGCATCACGGCACAATCGTCGCCTACACCATAAACTGTAGACTCGTTTTTCTTTTCATAACCTTTGGTGAGATGGTTTATAAGACCGAATTCACCTAACTTTGAGATATCCAAAATAAATAATAGTTTATAATTTATACTTAAGATCTGCGGATGATTTCTCGCATAATCTCTGTCATCTTAGGCTGTGCGGCATTGGCTGCAATCTGCACCTCCTCATGACTGACTTCTACAGGTACATCGAAACCGCCAAGATCGGTGATGATGCTGATACCGAAAACCTTGATTCCACAATGGCGGGCAACAATCACTTCAGGTACAGTACTCATACCTACAGCGTCACCACCCAATACACGATACATGCGATACTCTGCCGGTGTCTCGAAGGTAGGTCCCTGAACGCCGACATATACACCATGCTTTGCATCAATTCCCTTCTCCTTAGCGATATCGTCGGCAAGGTCGCGGAGTTTCTTGTCGTATGCTTCGTGCATATCCGGGAAACGTGGACCGGTAGGGAAGTTCTTTCCGCGCAATGGATGTTCTGGGAAGAAGTTGATGTGATCATCGATAATCATCAGGTCTCCAACCTGGAATTCCGGATTCATACCGCCCGAAGCGTTGCTTACAAAGAGGGTTTCAATGCCCAACTCGTACATCACACGTTCTGGGAAGGTTACAGCCTTCATGTCATATCCTTCATAGTAATGGAATCTTCCTTCCATAGCCATGATGTCTTTACCTCCTAACTTACCGAAAATCAGTTTGCCAGCATGACCTTGAACGGTAGATACTGGGAAGTTTGGTATTTCACTATATGGAAATTCATAACTGTCAGTTATTTCTGAAGCTAATTGTCCGAGACCGGTTCCCAGTATGATTGCTGTCTTCGGACTTGTTGTCATCCTTTCTTTTAGCCAGGATGCTGTTTCTTGAATTTTTTCGTACATAGCTAATGATTTTGTCGTTAAAAATATCTTCTTGTTCCAGCATGAAACTTACTTTGATAGGCAGTTCGTATATGCTTTTCTTAACTATTTCATAGAGTCCCTCTGTCTCTTTTAGTCTCACGGCATCTTTCTCTGTCGTGATAATCAGACGGGGTTCTGGCATCTGTTCAAACGCCTCGTTGATGCGTGTGATGTCTTTATTCTTGAAGCGATGGTGATCACCGAAACTCAGCGACTGCATACTCTTGACCATTGGCTTCAGGTCGTGTTCCATCTGCTTAGGCGATGCGATACCAGTAACCAGCAGAGCATGGTAGTTTTTCAACTCCTCCTTGGCTATCTGCTGGTCTTCGAAAACTCCCTTTGGCGTATCATAGTTGATGCAGGTGAAGTAGAGCTTCTGGAAAGGGTAAAGGTCCATAGCCTTGGTGAGTACTCGAAATTCCATTGGCTTCAGGTCCTTTGGACATTTAGTGATAATCACAATGTCTGCACGGTTCTTACCGCTTAGAGGTTCTCTCAGTCTTCCTGCTGGCAACATCTTGTCATAGATGATCAGACGGTGGTAATCTACCAGCAGAATGTTGATACCTGGCTTCACATAGCGATGCTGAAAGGCATCATCCAGTAATACTACATCTACATCCTTGGTCGGTTCTTCATTCTGTAACTTTTCGATTCCTCTCACACGCTTAGCGTCTACAGCTACATAGATATCGTCAAACTTGCTGTGCATCTGGAAGGGTTCATCGCCAATCTCTGACATTGTCGTATCTTTATCTGCCAGCACATAGCCACTGGTCTTTCTTTTGTAACCACGTGATAGCACAGCTATCTTTACCTTGTCGTGCAACAAGCGTATCAGATACTCCACATGGGGAGTCTTGCCCGATCCGCCCACCGTGATGTTACCCACAGAAATGACCGGGATTGAGAATGACTGACTCTTTTTCAGTCCGATATCGAAGAGCCAATTGCGAAATCTGACCATGCCGCCATAAATCCAACTCAGTGGTAGCAGCCAGTCGTTGATCTTGATAAGATCGCCTTCTGTTCTCATGTCTGTTTCCTTTCTCTTAATTCGGTATGTCTATATATTAATGTACGCATACCTTATTATAAATGTTATTGTATGTTCAGTACGTAAGGAAGTGCAGCCTGTATAGGCTCTTTCTCCTTCATATTGCGTATCATGATGAATGGCTGGTAGAGATCACCCAATGCCAGACGCAACTGTTCATCGAGATATGTTCCCTTGTTTCCGCCCGCCATATCCAGCAACTGTTCCATCCATCCAGCCAATGCCGGATATTCTACCGCCTGATAACTGCTGAGATGAGCCAATTCTGCAGCCTTGTCGATGGCGTCGCTCAAGCCGCCGAATCCATCAATTAACTTGATCTTCTTGGCGTCTGTACCCAGCCATACTCTTCCTTGAGCAATCTTCTCAACCTGTTCGGTACTCATTTTCCTGCCCTCAGCCACACGATTGCGGAAGAGGCTATATCCACGGTTCACATAGTTTTGCATGGTGGCAATCTCTTCTGCACTCCATGGTCGTGACATGCCTGCAGAGGCATAGGCACTGTTGCGGTTAGTCTTCACTTCATCATACTTGAAGCCTAACTTCTTTGTCATCAGGTCACTGAAATCTGGCAGGGCTCCAAAGATACCGATGCTGCCGGTCAATGTTGTAGGTTGTGCCATGATATATTGGGCACCCATACTCATATAATAAGCACCTGATGCTGCCATACCACCCATCGAAACCACTACCGGCTTCTTTTTATTTAATTCTTTAACTGCTCTCCAGATCTGTTCCGAAGCATAGGCATCGCCACCGCCCGAATTGATACGCAGAACTACGGCCTTTACCTGACTGTTATCTGCAAGTTCCTGAAGGTCCTTGATGACCTTTGTACTTACTATCTGTTGCTCAGAATCATAGATGCAAGGAGTCTCCATCCTGACAATGGACCCCTGACAGTAGTATACGGCAATCTCTTCGCCCATCAGATTCGAGTCGTCTATAGTCATATCTACGTCGTTATAGTCAACTTGATTGATGGTATCGTCTGCCTTCAGTCCTAACTGTTTCTTTACCACGTCTCTGATTTCATCATAATAGCAGAATCCATCTACCATCTTTCGAGATTTCAGTAGTTTGGTATCATCAAACACCATCAGCCCGTCAGCATAGCGGTTCAGTGAATCCTTGCTGATGTTTCTGCTTTTGCTCACATCTCCCAACATCTGTAGCCAGAGTCCACTAATATAGCGTGAAACCTGCTCTCTGTTGGCATCCGACATTTTGTCTTCGGTGTATGTTTCAGTATAGCTTTTGTATTTGCCTACCTTCACTACCGTAAAGTGAACGCCAAACTTGGCTGCTACGTCTTTGATATATTGTGGCTGCGATGCAATACCATGCCAGTCCACATTGCCTTCTGGGTTTACATATACCTTGTTGGCAACCGAAGCCAGATAATATCCACCCTGTGAGAGAGCATCACCATATGCGATAATCCATTTGCCGCTCTTCTTGAAATCGGCAAGTGCATTTCTGATTTCCTGCAAAGTGGCATAATCTGTCTCCAAGATACCTGTTTCCAGATAGATGCCCTTCACTTTATCCTCATTCTTTGCCTTGCGGATAGAAGAGAGAATCCTGTTCATGCCTATGTTGTTAAACTGCTCGCCTGTCAGTTCGCCGAGCCAGTTGTCTTCAGTACGGTCTTCAATCTGTCCTTGTAGTTTCATCACCATCACCGCATTGTCTTTCAGTGCCGGTTTACTGTTGCTCGATGCCACCATTCCGATGATACAGATAAATCCCAGGATGGTCATGATCAGCCCGAAGGCAAACAGTCCTACGATAGTGGCTGCTACGTTCTTGAAAAAATCCTTCATTATTCTATGTCAATATTTTATAAGTGAGACTCCTAAATAAATGCCAGCGGCAGAAGAGAGATGTATTCTCCGATTGCCGTTTACAGCAATTTTTCTGCAAATATAGCAAAAAAGAACCAATAATCAAAGCGATTGGAACAAAAACACCAAAAAAAGAAGAAAAAATAACATAGGGTTAACGAAAAAATGCCTATCTTTGCATTATCTTAGCAAAACAGAATAAAGATATAAACAACATAACAAAAAAGAAAAATGAAAAAGACAATGATTTTTTTTCTTCTGATGCTGACAGCAATTACAGCATCTGCTCAATCTACCGCTCGCAAGTTCGTATTGAAGAACAGTAGCGACGGACAGAGTGAACTTACCTGTTATCTTCCTAAGAATCCTTCAGGAAGAGCTGTAGTAGATTGTCCTGGAGGTGGGTATTCTCATCTTGCAATGGACCATGAGGGACATCAGTGGGCAGAATATTTCAACAAACAGGGTATCGCTTTCTTCGTCTTGAAATACCGTATGCCTAAGGGAAACCGCAATATTCCGTTGAGTGATGCCTATCAGGCGATGCGTACCGTTCGTGACAGTTCTGCAGTATGGAGAATAAATAAGGAAGATGTTGGTATCATGGGCTTTTCTGCCGGTGGTCATTTGGCTTCTTCCGTCAGTACTCATGCTGAGGCGGCTGTGCGACCTGATTTCTCGATTCTTTTCTATCCAGTGATTTCAATGGATGAGCGTATCTCTCATAAGGGATCATGTGTGAATTTCTTGGGTGAAGAGCGTAATACCAATAAGAAACTGGTAGATGAGTGGTCTAACGACAAGGCTGTTCGTCCTAATCTTACCCCTCGTGCCATCATACTAATGTCTTTTGATGATAAGGTTGTTCCTCCTGTAACCAATGGCGTAGCCTATTATTCTGCCATGAGCAAGGCGGGCAACGAGTGTACCATGCACATCTATCCGACTGCCGGACATGGATGGGGGTTCCGCGATGCCGCTCATGGCTTCCCGTATCACGACCAAATGTTGAATGACCTTACCTGTTGGCTCAACAGGCTTCCGTCTAAAAGTAATCTAAGTAATAAGTAAAAAGATTCCTAAGACATAGCCAAATTTTTGAGCAACTTTTTATGTTAATAAATACAAA
>OLRV01000610.1_pt1 | contig 35049 bp, 30 predicted proteins | sample 1672421 | NCBI WGS metagenome assembly OLRV01 (sample SAMEA3136684, study PRJEB25190) | human gut metagenome | biome: human gut; feature: human-associated habitat; material: faeces | place: Austria | collected 2013
TGGAATCACGGTTTCCATGCAGCGGATTCACGGTTTCTTTAGAGGAGAATATTCAGGGATATCAGGGACATAAACAGAATATCCAATATCTTCAGGTTCGAAAATTGCAGGATAAAGAATTTCATGAGCCACGGCCTTCACCATCGCCAATCTGGCACGGGGAGGAAGGTTATCTTGCATATCCATGATTTTTGGGCGATTCTGCGCGATTTGCTGATCAGTATAGCAAGGTCTATTGCTGGCGTGCTGATCTGGCAATTACTGGGGCTGTAAGCCGCAGCCATTGTGGCACCAGTAGCAGCAGGCATCTTTTTGGTCTAACCAGCTAAAGGATGCAAAAAGGCACCTCCTGGGTTACCGTCCTTGGAGGTGCCTTTTCTTTTGGCGATAATGGCGTTATCTTGCATATCCACGCCTTCAATCTCATTCTATCACAAATTGTCAAGAAAACAAGTACTTCTTGACGATTTGTCAAGAAACGATTTCTTTCGCGCAATACAAAAGCGGGAACAACCGAACGTTCCCGCTTTTGCCGCCTCTATACCTTCTGCCACCTACCACATACTAGATGTAGTAGGTCTCCCATGACTATATTACAACAAATGGGGGCGCTTTTCAATAGGGGAGAGAGATTTTTTGAGAGGAGGAAGAGGGAATAGGGGCTTTGTGGCGAATCTTTCTTAGTATAGCAAGGTGCTGCGGGCTGGGCCTGCGGCTTTTGTCGGAAAGGAAGCGATGGCATGTACTTCTACTGTGAAGACTGCAAGAAAGAATACCCATTGAACACACATTCGTACAAATGTGACTGCGGCGGCATGTTCCGCCTGCACAAGGACGCCAATGAGGCGGTGGCGAAGCATACGATTTCGCTCGGGGAGTTCGTGACGCCTCTTTTGCCGCTGCAGGTCGGCAAGCTCGACTTCCTGCTCAAGATGGAGCACCTGCTGCCGACGGGGTCGTTCAAGGACCGCGGGGCGTGCAGCATGGTCAATGCGCTGCACGAGCTCGGCATCAAGAAGATCGCGCTGGACTCGTCAGGCAATGCGGGCGCGGCAATCGCGGCGTATGCGGCGGCTGCGGGCATGGAGTGCACGGTCTACGTGCCGGATGACATCTCGCAGGAGCAGGTGAAGCAGATCGAGTCGTACGGTGCGAAGATCGTGAAGGTGGCCAATGGCCGCATGCGGGCGTGCGCGGCGGTCAAGCAGAATCTCGGTGATGCCTACTATGCGTCGCATGTCTACAACCCGCTGTTCTTCGAGGGCATCAAGTCGATGGCGCATGAGCTCTACGAGCAGCTCGGCCACCATGTGCCGGACTACATCTTCATGCCAGTCGGCAATGGCACGATGCTTCTCGGGCTGTTCCTCGGCTTCATGGAGATTGGGCGGCTGCCGCACTTCGTTGCGGTGCAGTCGTCGAAGTGCGCGCCGCTCTACGAGGCGTACCATGAGGTACCGGCTGAGCCGAAGCGCGCGACGATCGCGGAGGCAATCCGCATCACGCAGCCGAAGCGTCTCAAGGACATGGTGCGGGCGATCAAGGCGTCGGGCGGCGATGTCGTCAAGGTGCTGGACAAGGACATCCTCAAGGCGCAGAAGTACTTGAGCCACCACGGCATCTACGTCGAGATGACGTCGGCGGCGGCGCTGGCGGGAGCGGAGCAGTTCTTCGCGGAGGGCAAGCCGGACAACTACAAGGTCGTCATCCCGCTGACGGGTAATGGGCTGAAGCGCTGAGCCCGTGACCGCGGTCGATGAGATTGGAGAGAATCATGTTATATGGAATGATTGATATTGGCTCGAATACGGTCCGCATGGCGATCTATCGCATTGAGGGCACGCATGTCGAGATGCTCATGAAGAAGAAGCACACGGTCGGGCTGGCGGCCTACCTCAAGGAGGGCGTCATGCAGAAGCAGGGCATCGACAAGGCGGTGGAGATCCTCAAGGAATTCCGGGCTTTCCTGCTCGCATTTGGCATCACGCATGTCGTGGCGTTCACGACGGCGGCGCTGCGCAATGCGAAGAACAGCGCGGCGGCTGTCGGCGAGATTGAGCGGCGCACGGGCCTTCCGATACGCGTGATCTCGGGCGACGAGGAGGCGACGTACGACTTCATCGGTGCGACGCATGACCTCAGCGAGGACGCGGGCCTGCTCATCGACATCGGCGGCGCGAGCACGGAGATCGTCTCCTACAGCTCGGGCAAGATCGAGCAGAAGATCAGCCTGCCGATCGGCTCTCTGGCCTTCCGAACGAAGTATGTGCACGGCATGCTGCCGACACATGCGGAGTGCGAGGCGATGCGCGAGGAGGCGGAGGCGACGATCGGGTCGGCCACAGCTTTCTCGGATGTGCGCGAGGCGTCGATCGCGGGCATCGGCGGCACATTCAAGGGGGCGACGGCGCTCTACAATGCGCTCTACGCGATGCCCGTCGAGAATGTGAAGATGGAGACGCGCCGCCTCTCGGAGGTCATCGCGCGCTTCTCGGGTGACCACGGCATCAACGAGGATATGACGGCGGTGCTGATGAAGACGGTGCCGGACCGCATCCACACGGTCATCCCGGGGCTCATCATCGCGGAGGTCCTCGCCGAGCGCTTCCACAGCAAGGAGATCACCTACAGCGACTCCGGCGTGCGCGAGGGCTATATCTATTCGGAGGTCCTCAAATAGTGACGAAAGGTCCGTCAGCCCTTATGATATGGGGGCTGATGGACTTTTTTTTGCAGAAATGGTATAATAAAATGCTAAATGATTTTGCTAGAAACACGGTTTTTGTTTTAAGATTTTGAGGTGAGATTGTGGATTTTGGTCAGGGAAAGATCGTGCCGGTCAACCTGGAACACGAGATGAAGAACTCATACATCGACTATGCGATGAGTGTCATCGTCGCGCGTGCTCTGCCGGATGTCCGGGACGGCTTGAAACCAGTACACCGCCGCATCCTTTACGCGATGCAGGAGGCGGGCATGGGCTCGAACAAGCCCTACAAGAAATCGGCCCGTATCGTCGGTGAAGTCCTCGGTAAATATCATCCGCACGGCGATTTGTCGGTCTACGATGCGATCGTCCGCATGGCGCAGGATTTTTCCATGCGCTACATGCTCGCGGACGGCCACGGCAACTTCGGCTCGGTCGACGGCGACCCGGCGGCTGCCATGCGTTATACCGAGGTCCGCATGTCGAAGATCGCGGAGCTTATGCTGCAGGATATCGACAAGGAGACGGTCGATTTTGCGCCGAACTACGATGAGTCGCTGAAGGAGCCGACGGTGCTGCCGGCGAAGTTCCCGCAGCTGCTCGTCAACGGCACGTCGGGCATCGCGGTCGGCATGGCGACGAACATCCCGCCGCACAACATGTGCGAGGTCATCGACGGCACGCTGATGCTCATTGACCACCCGGATGCGACAATCGATGACCTCATGAAGGTCATCAAGGGACCGGATTTCCCGACGGCTGGTCTCGTGCTCGGTCAGGACGGCATCCGCCAGGCGTACACGACGGGCCGCGGCGTCATCAAGATGCGCGCGAACGCCCGCATCGAGACGCTGTCGAACGGCAAGCCGCGCATTATCGTCACGGAGCTGCCGTACCAGGTCAACAAGGCACGCCTCGTCGAGAAGATCGCGCAGCTCGTGCGCGACAAGCAGATCGAGGGCATCACGGCGCTCAACGATGAGTCGGACCGCGGCGGCATGCGCATCGTCATCGACCTGCGCCGCGACGCGAATGCGAATGTCATCCTCAACCAGCTCTACAAGCACACGCAGCTGCAGGACAGTTTCGGCGTCATCATGCTGGCGCTCGTCGACGGCAAGCCGAAGATCCTCAACCTCAAGGAAGTGCTGCACTACTACATCGCGCATCAGGAAGATGTCATCACGCGGCGCACGCGCTACGACCTCAAGAAGGCTGAGGCGCGCGCCCACATCTTGGAGGGCCTGACGATCGCGCTCGACCATCTCGACGCGGTCATCACGACGATCCGCGAGAGCCGCACGGCTGACATCGCGCGCGCTGCTCTCATTGCGGGCTTCAAGCTCTCGGAGAAACAGGCTCAGGCCATCCTGGACCTGCGCCTGCAGCGCCTGACGGGCCTCGAGCGCGAGAAGATCGAGGAGGAGTATCAGGAAGTCTTGAAGGCCATCGAGGACTACAAGGCCATCCTCGCGGATGAGAGCCGCATCCTCGGCATCATCAAGGACGAGCTCAAGGCAGTCAAGGCGAAGTTCGGCGATGCGCGCCGCACGCGCCTGACGGTCGACACGAGCGAGATTGACGTCGAGGACCTCATCGCGGAGGAAGACGTCGTCATCACGCTGACGCACAACAACTACATCAAGCGCATGGCACTCGATACGTACCGCCGCCAGAACCGCGGCGGCAAGGGCGTCAAGGGCATGCCGACGAAGGAGAAGGATTTCGTCGAGAACCTCTTGATCACGACGACGCATCACACGATCCTGTTCTTCACGAACCGCGGCCGCGTCTACCATCTCAAGGCATACGAGATCGCGGAGGCGAGCCGCACGGCGAAGGGGACGGCCATCATCAACCTGCTGCAGCTCGAGAAGGACGAGAAGATCACGGCGGTCATCCAGGTCAAGGGCTTCAACCCGGACGCCTACCTCTTCATGGCCACGAAGAAAGGCATCGTCAAGAAGACGAGCCTCGTCGAGTTCAAGAACCTGCACAAGGGCGGCCTCAACGCCATCAACCTCGATGACGATGACGAGCTCATCGGCGTCAAGTTCACGGACGGCGAGCGCGACATGATCCTCGGCACGAAGTGGGGCATGGCCATCGTCTTCGGCGAGGACGATGTGCGCTCGATGGGCCGCGCGGCCCGCGGTGTCAAGGGCATCAGCCTCAACGACGGCGATGAGGTCATCGGCATGGATACGCTCTCGCCGAACGCAGAGGTCTTGACGGTCACGGCCGAGGGCTACGGCAAGCGCACGGAGACGAGCGAGTACCGCGCCCAGAACCGCGGCGGCAAGGGGCTCATCAACCTCAAGGTCACGGAGAAGACGGGCGATGTCATCGGACTGCGCGTCGTCCACCCAGACCAGGAGCTCATGCTCATCACGACGGAGGGCATCGTCATCCGCACGAACATCTCCGACATCTCCGTCATCAGCCGCAACACCCAGGGCGTCAAGCTCATGTCGACCGGCGAGAACGACATCGTCGCCTCGATGGCCGTCATGGACCAGAAGAACTGAGTGCGGCTCTGGATTCTCAGTAAGTGAATCAAGTATAGAGAAGGCTATCCCTTCGAGTAAGATTACTCGGGGGATAGCCTTTTTTTCTGTACGCCTGCAATCGGTACTGTATTCAGACAAATGAAATGACAGTGACAAGAAAAATAAATACGATAAAGTGATTGACAAGAATAGGGAAGATGGATATAATAAAGACATCGAAGCGGTTCGATATCCGGTGAAGCCGGAAGAAACGCGCTTCGATTTTTCAGGCAAGGTTATCGAAGCGGTTCGATACATGAGATACACGAGACATACGAGATATATGAGGTGAATGTGATGTCAAACGAACAGAAACAACTCACGCCGGATGAATTCATCGCAGCCAATGAGTCCAAGGTCAACAAGCGCTGGTACCCGCGCTTCCACATTGCGCCGCGTGTCGGCTGGTGCAATGACCCGAACGGCTTTGCCTACTTTGGCGGCCAGTACCATTTCTTCTACCAGCACTATCCGTACGAGCCTAAGTGGGGGCCGATGCACTGGGCACATGTGACGAGCAAGGATCTTGTGCACTGGGAGCGTCAGCCAGTCGCGCTCTTCCCGGATCGTCCGTACGATGCGGATGGATGCTTCACGGGCAGCGGCATTGAGAAGGACGGCAAGCTCTACCTCCTCTACACGGGTCATGTCGACCTCCTGAAGAAGCCGGGCCAGCCGGACCGCATCGAGACGCAGGCTCTCGCAGTCAGCACGGATGGCATCTACTTCGAGAAGTCGGAGAAGAATCCGGTCATCACGCTGCCGGAGGGTGTCTCGACGGGTGAGGATCACCACTTCCGCGATCCGAAGGTCTGGCAGCACAACGGCCGCTACTACGCAGTCGTCGGCGCGCAGACGGCCGACGAGGTGGGCCAGGTGCTCGTCTTTAAGTCGGAAGACCTTGAGAACTGGCAGTTCAAGCATGTCATGGCCAAGGCGCACGGCAATCAGGGCTTCATGTGGGAGTGCCCGAATTTCGCGGAGTTCGACGGCCACGAGGCGCTGATTCTCTCGCCGCAGGGCGTCAAGCCGGAAGGCAAGCGCTACCTCAACCTGCATCAGTCTGTCTCGATGCTCGGCAAGATGGACTACGAGTCGGGCATCTTCTACCACGATGCGTTCCACATCCTCGACCACGGCTTCGATTTCTACGCGCCGCAGGTCACGCAGACGCCGGACGGCCGCTGCCTGATGATTGGCTGGCTCGCGATGTGGGAGAGCGCAATGCCGGAGCAGGCAGACGGCTGGTCGTGCCAGATGACGGTGCCGCGCGAGCTGCACTACCGCAAGGACAGGCTCGTGACGCCGCCCGCCAAGGAGCTCACGGCGCTGCGCAAGGCGGCCCACACGGCTCCGGAGCTTGTCATGACGGACGAGACGCCGCTGACGGACTGGTCGTACGAGACGGGCGAGTTCTGTGCAGACTTCGACCTCACGGAAGCCGAGGGCCTGGCCGTCCACTTCACGGCGGGCTTCGACGATACCGTCTCGCTGATGGTCGAGAAGCAGAGCGGCGCTGTGACGCTCGTGCGCAAGTCGGCCGCGACGGGCCGCAAGGAAGAGCGCTACGCGCAGCTGCCGGCAGGCGAACGGCATCTCTCGCTGCGCGTCTACGAGGACCGCTCCTCGCTGGAGTTCTTCATCAATGACGGCGACATCGTCATGAGCACGCGCTTCTATCCGAAGACGGCGGAGCGCGTCATTGTGCTCGAGCCGCAGGAAGGCACGGTGCGCATGACAGAAGGCGTCTTCTACGAGCTCGACGATATCTTCGCCTGAGCGATGAGTATGGACCTTATTTTGGGGAAGGGGAATCAATCATGGGGAATCTACTGAAGGCATTCTCGAATCCGTTCTACAGGACGAGTTCGCTTGAGATCCTGCTGTTCTTCGCGGGCTGGGGCATCTGGTGGTCGTTCTTCCAGATCTGGCTGACGACGAAGCAGGGCTTCACGGGGGCGCAGGTCGGCACGATCTATACGTTCGGCTCGGCCGTGGCGCTTGTCCTGATGTTTGTTTACGGCTCTGTGCAGGATAAGCTCGGTGTGAAGAAGAATCTGCTAATCTTCATGGTCAGCTGTCAGGTGCTATTGGCACCGTTCTTCACTTGGGTCTATGTGCCGATGCTCGAAAGCAACTTCTACGTCGGCGCGATGGTCGGCGCGGTCTACCTCTCGGTGGCCTATCTCGCCGCCTGCCCGGTCTTCGAGGCCGTGACGGAGAGGCTCAGCCGCCGCTACCGCTTCGAGTATGGACAGGCGCGCGCCTGGGGCTCTCTCGGCTATGCAATCTCGGCCCTGACGGCTGGCTTCCTGTTCACCATCAATCCGTACCTGGTCTTTTGGACGGGCTCGGCTGTGTCGGCAGTGCTGCTGGCCATCTTGGTCTTCCTGAAGCCGGAGAACTCTGAGGCAAATGTCCAGCAGTATGAGAACCGCGAGGAGCGCAATAAGGATGCGAAGTCTCCATCGCTCAAGGAGATCATCAGCGTCTTCGGCATCCTCGACCTCTGGAAGATCATCATTTTCGTCATCCTCAGCTGGACCTTCTACACGGTCTTCGACCAGCAGATGTTCCCTGAGTTCTTCACGCGCTTCTTCGCGACGCCGGAGGAAGGCCAGCAGGCCTACGGTGTCCTGAACTCGGTGCAGGTCTTCCTCGAGTTCATCATGATGAGCCTCGTGCCGATTCTCATGCGCAAGATTGGCGTGCGCCGCGCGCTGCTCCTCGGCTGCCTGATCATGGTCTGCCGCATCAGCGGTTGCGGCATCGCCTCCACGCCGCTCGGCATCGCCCTCATCAAGCTGCTGCATGCACCGGAAACGGCGCTCTTTGTTCTCGCAATCTTCCGTTATTTCACACTTCACTTCGATACGCGCGTATCCGCCACGCTCTACATGGTCGGCTTCCAGATCGCGGCGTCCGTGGGCGGCATCATCTTCTCGGTGCCGCTCGGCAGCCTGCGCGACAGCATCGGCTACCAGCACACGTTCCTGCTCATCGCGGGCATCGTCCTCTGCGCTACGGTCTACGCGTTCCTCATCCTGAAAAAGGATGACCAGGACGTAGAAGGTCAGCCGCTCGAGAACTGATTCATGAAGATAGTTGAGATGATACTTGGAGGGAAAATCATGAAAAAGAGATTACTGGCTTGTGGTCTGGTTCCTGCTCTGGTGCTCGGAACCTGTGGTACGGTCGGCGCACAGCCTGCCGCTGATGCTGCAGTGCAGCTCGGGCAGGACAGCGCACCAGCTGTCCAGGCAAATGCCGCGGATGAGCCTGTGACGCAGGAGTCTTTGAAGGAGCTGCGCAGCCAGCTGGAGGAGCAGCTCTACGAGGCGCAGGAGCTCCAGAAACGCCTCAACGCGCAGCTCGACAGCCTCAATAAGCGCGTGAGCAAGGTTGAGAAGAAGACGGATCAGCCGGCCGTCGACATCCACGGTTATGGCCGCTTCCGCTGGGATAAGCAGCACTTCGAGGATTTCAAGGGAATCGATATGAAGTCGGTCTGGCTCAATCTTTTTGTCAACCATCGCATCAACGACAAGTGGTCGCTGCACAGCGAGCATGAGTTCGAGAACAATCTCTCGAACAACCACGGTGCCTATGAGGGGGATGGCGGTTACGATGCGGCTGGCGGTAAAAAGTATTCCCGTCCGGTCCTGCAGCTCTACGCACAGGGCCATGTCGGCGAGGTCGATGTCAAGGTCGGCCGCTTCTACCTGCAGTCGCCGTACAAGTTTACGTTCGACGAGAAGGTGGATGGCTGGCAGGCAAGCTACGGCGTGCCGACGCATTGGGGCCGCAAGGCGATGTTCACGCTGAACTCGGGCAATACGTACAGCAAGATTCTCTACGGCGATCGCGACAATAAGCTTGACCCATGGGGGGAAGGCGGCAGCACGAACTTCCGCGTTTTGTCCCTGATCAGTGAGATCCCGGTGGCCAAGAACACGAATATCACGTCTCACTACGGCAAGATGACGCGCCGTGACGACCATATGAGCCGGAAGACGCTCTCCGTGGGCTTCGACACGAAGCTCAACCGCGACCTGAAGCTCAGCGCAGCCATGGCGAAGTCGGATTCGGACACGCTCAACAAGTCGCACTTCATCCAGCTGCAGTACAAAGAGGCGCGGCCAGATGTGCCGGGCTCGTTTGACATCTACGTCAAGAAGTACCTGCAGCGTGGCCACAGCGGCATGACGAACTGGTTCAACGACGATATCATCGACCCGACGAATGGTGATTACAACAAAGAGCTCACGGAGAGAAATCCAGGCCGCTCGGTATGGGATCATCGTGCCGGCGAGTTCAACGGCCTCCGCATCGGTGCGGACTTCGTGCCGGTGCGCAATACGAAGCTCCTGCTCCATTACACCTACGGCAAGCTGGGCCTCTTTGACCCGGGCCTGGGCACGCTCACGGGCAAGAAGGACGACTACAGCTTCTTCCGCGCGCAGTGGGAAGTATACTTCTGAGCTGCATGAACGAGATGAAAGGATGGCATGAATGATGAAAAAACAGATTATGGCGGCCTTGCTGGCGGCTTCCAGCCTTTGCCTCACGAATTCTCCAGTGCTGGCTTATCCGTCTATTTTCCCGGACTCCGGCTACAGCTGGGTGGGCGATACGATGCCCTTTTTCGATGGAGAAGAGTTCCGCATCTTCTATCTGGAGGACCTGCGTGACGGTGATACGGGGTTCCACCCCTGGAGCCTTCTGACGACGAAGGATTTCACCGACTATCAGCACGACAGCAAGGTCATTCCCTATGACACCAGCAATGAATTCGCCAAGGACTCCGCGCTCGGCACGGGCTCGGTGGTCAAGGGCAAGGATGGGCTATACCATGCATTCTACACGGGTTTCAACTGGCGCAGCATGCCGAAGGAGACGATCATGCACGCGATCAGTCGCGACCTCGTGAGCTGGCAGAAGGTCCCCGAGGATTCGTTCCACGGCAGCAAGCCGTATATCTATGACGATACGTTCCGTGATCCGAATGTGTTCTACAATGAGGATTACGGCGAGTACTGGATGCTGATCACGACGCGCAGCAAGAAGGCGCGCGGCGTCATCGCCCTCTACACATCGAAGGATCTCAAGCATTGGGAAGACCAAGGCATCTTCTTCGAGAACGACATGGGCAGTGACGCGAATATGGAATGTCCGACGCTGCTGAAGTACGGCGATTACTGGTACCTGACGTTCTCGGATCAGTGGCCGTCGCGCGTCGTGCACTACCGCATGGCGAAGGACTCCAAGGGCCCGTTTGTCAAGCCGGAGCGCGATTACTTCGATGCCAGCGGCTTCTATGCGGGCAAGATGGTCGAGGACAAGGACAACCTCTACCTGGTGGGCTGGACGCCGACCAAGGCCGGAGGTAAGGATAAGAACCCGACGGATTGGGCGGGCAATCTCGTCGCGCATCAGCTCAAGCAGCGCGAGGACGGCACGCTCTATCCGGTGCCAGTCGAGAAGATGACCGAGCGCATGCAGAAACCGGTGGAGATGGCGCCAATCACCGAGCGCGGTACTGTGAATGGTGCTGGTGAGTCGTACCATTTTGACGGCACGGGTTATGCCGATGTCGTGATGCCGAAGATGGAGGGCATCCGCAAGATCACGGGCCATTTCAAGGTGGCGAAGCAGCAGGGGCAGTTCGGCCTCATGTTCAATGTGGGCCCGAACCAGACCGGCTCCCTGAATCTCGTCTTTGACCCGGCGAAGCAGCAGGTCGCTTTCTACAACACCGATACCTCTCGTGTCCATGCGGCCAAGCCTGAGCTGGCGGTGCCGGTCAGCCTCCAGCCGGATGAGAGCTATGACTTCACGCTGCTCATCGATGGCACGGTCGCCGTGCTCTACATCAATGACCAGATGGCACTGAGCACGCGCATGTACGACCTGCCGGAACATCAGTGGGGCATCTTCTCCGCTGGTAGCGAGGTCACTCTGACGGGATTGCAGACGAGTACACTTTGAGCCTGTCTCAGTTTCCCCCTGAGATAGAAGCTCTGACAATCCAAGAATTCCAAGAACTCCAAGAATGACATTTCCCCAAACGAAAGGCGGTCCGTTGACTCGAACGAGTCACGGACCGCCTTTTGCATCAGCAGGTTTCTCCCTCCTGGAAGGTCATGGGGAGCGGCGTCAGCGAGGGCAGCTCTTCGCTGCGGATGCGGTGCACGATGGCTTCGGCGGCGCGTCGGCCGAGGGCGGGGATGGGCTGGACGACGGCTGTCATCGTCTGCGGCCCGAGTCGCGTCAGGTAGGTGCCGTCGTAGGCGACGATGGAGAGGTCATCAGGGCAGCGGCGGCCGCGGCGGATGGCCTCGCGCAGCGCGCAGATGGCGCCGAGGTCTGCGCCGGAGATGGCATCGACGTCTGGGTAGCGCTCGAAGATCTCGCGGGCGGCTGAGGCAAAGTCCTTGGGTTGCAGGGCGTTGGCCGGGACGACGATGCTGTCGAGCTGCACGCCAGCTGCTTCGATACAGCTGGCGAAGATGTCCTCGTGCTCGTGGGCCGTCGTGTGGACGGTCTGTGCGCCCGTGATCTGCACGACGTGATGCGGATTGCGCCGTAGCAATGCGTTGGCAGCGAGCTGGCCGCCCTGATGATGGTCGGCGCGGATGATGGGAATCTCGTCGCAGAGGTAGCGGTCGAAGGCGATGACGGGCAGGTCGATGTGGCGGTAGTTCTCGATGTGCAGGGCATGGGCGCCGATGATCAGGCCGTCCATCGTGTGGCGGCGCAGCATCTCGAGGAAGGCGAGCTCGGCGTTCTTCTTCTCGCCTGTCGAGCAGATCATCGTCTTGTAGCCGTAATCGTAGAGGGCAATCTCAATCTCGTGCAAGAGGGCCGCGAAGAAGGGATGGGCAACATCGGGAATGATGACGCCGATGAGGTTCGTACGGTTGAGCGAGAGGTTGCGCCCAACCTCGCTCGGGACGTAGTGGAGCTCCTTGACAGCGGCCTCGACTTTGGCCCGCGTGGCGGCTGATACGTATCCCTTATTGTTGAGCACGAGGGAAACCGTGCTGGTGCTGACGCCAGCGAGCTTGGCGACATCTTTGATTCTTGCCATAGAGTGGGTCCTTTCTGTTCTTCTTGTGTTCAGTCTACCACAATCCCAGCCGCATTGCACATCCCTGAAATCATTGATGATTTTTCAGATAAATGAAATGACAGTGACAAGAAAAATAAATACGATAAAATGATTGACAAAACGATATGAGGCGAATATAATAAAAACATCGAAGCGGTTCGATAAAAGTCGAAAGAACGCTTCGATTTTCCAGACCTGCTTATCGAAGCGGTTCGATAAACGAGATATTCCATGGGGGAAAGGGGAAACATATCATGGGGAATCTTTTGAAGGCTTTTTCGAATCCATTTTACAGGACAAGCTCGCTTGAGATCCTGCTGTTCTTCGTTGGCTGGGGCATCTGGTGGTCCTTCTTCCAGATTTGGCTGACGACGAAACAGGGCTTCACAGGCGCCCAGGTCGGCACGATTTATTCCTTCGGATCTGCCGTGACGCTCGTCTTGATGTTTGTCTACGGTTCCTTGCAGGATAAGCTCGGCATGAAGAAAACACTGCTGAAGTTCATCGTCGTCTGCCAGATTTTCGTCGGACCGTTCTTCACCTGGGTCTATGTGCCGATGCTCGCAGCGAATTTCTACGTCGGCGCGGTGATCGGTGCCATTTACCTCTCCATCGCATTCCTCGCGGCCTGCCCGGTCTTCGAGGCGGTGACAGAGCGCCTGAGTCGCCGCTACTCCTTTGAGTACGGCCAGGCAAGGGCCTGGGGCTCCTTCGGCTATGCCGTTGCGGCGCTCTGCGCGGGCTTCCTCTTCACGATGAATCCGTACTTGATCTTCTGGACGGGTTCTGTCGTCGCTGCTGTCCAGCTCGTTGTCCTGGCTGCGCTGTCGCCGGAGAAGAACGCAGCGCTCACGTCCCAGTATGAAGTCCAGTCGGAAACTCTCAAGGAGAGCAAGACGCCGTCCTTCGGCGAGATCATCGGTGTGTTCAAGCTCATCGATGTCTGGAAGATGATCGTCTTCGTCATCATGAGCTGGACGTTCTACACGGTCTTCGACCAGCAGATGTTCCCGGAGTTCTTCACGCGCTTCTTCGCAACGCCGGAAGCGGGCCAGCAGGCATACGGCGTGCTCAACTCCATCGAAGTCTTCCTTGAGTTCCTCATGATGGGTCTCGTGCCAATCCTCATGCGCAAGATCGGCGTGCGCAAGGCCATCCTGCTCGGCTGCACCATCATGATCGTCCGCATCGGCGGCTGCGGCCTCGTCACGAATCCTCTGGGCGTCGCCATCATCAAGCTGCTGCACGCACCGGAGACGGCCCTCTTCATCCTCGCTGTTTTCCGCTACTTCACGCTTCACTTCGATACGCGTATTTCGACGACGCTCTACATGGTCGGGTTCCAGATTGCCGCACAGGTTGGCCAGATCATCTTCTCGACGCCGCTTGGCGCCCTGCATGACAACATCGGCTACCAGAGCACGTTCCTCGTGATTTCCGGCATCGTCTGCGTGGCCAGCATCTACGCCTTTATCGTCCTCAAGAAGGATAATGAGAGTGTTGAAGGTCAGCCGCTTTAAAAGGATTTTTTAGATAGCACAACAGCCTCTGTTTTTTATTTGAAACAGAGGCTGTTGTGCTATCTAATTTCTTGTTTAGTGCAGGGAAAGGTAGATGCGGCCGTGGGCGTCGACGCGGCTCAGGTGGCGCAGGTAGAAGCGGGCGATGATGCCGGTCAAGAGCGCGGAGATCAGTGTGCCTTCGCGGATGCCTTCGATGGTGCCGAGGCTGGCCAGGGAGACGATGGCGGCGATGATGACGAGGCTGATGTCGTTGCCGACTTTGACCTTGCCAAAGTCGATGTGGAACTGATGCGCGAACGTGTAGACAGCGCCTTCGCCGGCGAGCATGAGGACGTCGGCGATGCCCTGCCCTGCGACACCGAGCGCGACGAGCGCCGTGCCGAGCAGGCAGAGCAGCAGCTTGAGCGCATAGGCATCCGGCACGATGGTGAAGAGATTCATGAAGAAGTCGATGCAGAAGCCGAAGAGGATGGTCACGGGGATCTGCAGCCAGAAGACAGCCGGGAAGTCGCGCCGGAGCATCAAGAGCTCAAAGACGACGAAGACCATGTTGACAGCAAACGTCGTCTGGCCGAAGGTGAACGGCGAGATCAGGCTCAGGACATACGGCAGGCTCGAGATCGGCGACGTGCCCAAGAGGCTCTTGACCACGAGAGCAATGCCAGCCGACTGAATCATGACCGCTAGGATCAGTAATAGATAGCGTTTTGGCGTAGACAAATAAATCCTTCTTTCGTGAGGATGTATTCACTCGACCCAGTGGATTTTCTTGGCGTCGTAGCGGTCGACCTGGGGCTTTTTGCCGACGGGGTAGCCGAAGGGCAGCAGGGCGAAGGCGTACTGGTTGTCGGGCAGGTCGAGGATGTTCTTGACGGCTTCCATGCGCTCCGGCACCGGGGCGATAGCCATCATGACGCCGCCGAGGTCGAGTTCCTCGAGCTCGAGCCAGAGGTTCTCGGTGGCAATCGCACAGTCGATGTCGGTGATCGTCGGGAAGATGACATCCGTGCGGGCGGCGATGACGAGCACGACAGGGGCCTTGGCAGCGGCGACGGCATAAGGGCTGGTCCTGGAGAGCTCTTCAATCGTCTCGCGCTTTGTCACGATGTAGAACTCCCAGGGCTGCTGATTGCCCGCTGACGGCGCGACAAAGCCCGCCTGTAGCACTTTCTCGATTTTCTCTTTTTCTACGGGCCTGTCCTCGAATTTGCGGACGCTCGTGCGGGTGAAGATGGCGTTCATGGAATCATCCTTTCTCTTTTGTCTTTGTCTATGTTCATTATAGCAGATGCATATCTATCCTCAATACTATCCTTTTAGATACTATCATACAATAAAGTGCATTCTTCACAAAAAGATTCTTTGCGGCTACAATGAATACATCAGCGGCAAATACAAATGCATCATCCTCTGGCACCTGATGCAGCGGACGCACCGCTATGGTGAACTGCACCGCCTGATTCCGCAGGCGACGCCGAAGATGCTGACACAGCAGCTCCGCGAGCTCGAGGCAGACGGCGTCATCCACCGCGAGGTCTATCCCGTCGTGCCGCCGCGCACAGAGTACAGTCTGACCGAGTTCGGCCGGAGTCTGTCTCCTATCATCGAGGCAATGTGCGACTGGGGCAAGGAGAATATGAAGCAGAGAATACTGTCCGGGGCTGAGGAATGACGGTCCTCTCGGACGCCGAGGAATGGCCGGGGGAAGTCGCGAAAGGCACGGAGATGCCGTTCCATGTCGAACAAGCCCTGCAGATCGCGGGCGGCAAGATGCGCGTCGATGGCATGTACGGCAGCCATATCGTACATGACCGCGAACTTATCACGGGCCAGAATCCCGCGTCAGACCTCGAGTTGGCCAAAGAGCTCGACAAGAGTCTGCAAGCTGAGTGACGAATGTTCTGTATAATTCTTCCCGAAGAGCCGAACACCTTTTGATGTTCGGCTCTTGATGTATTCTATTCTTTCAGCTCATGTTTTGTTTGTGTGCCTGGTGGCCAACTGCTCTGAACCTGTGTAAGAGGCCTCGATGCTTGACTTATCAGCGGGGTGTACTATAATAAAGGCATAAAAAAAGCTAGACCTGTTGATGCTTTTATTTGCTTCACCTTGCAATATGTGCTATACTAAGAGTAATCGAAAAAGTATCTATCGTAAGATAGGTCAAAAGGCTTCCAGTTTGCACACCTGGGAGCCTTTTTCATACTAAGAAAGGTCAGCTGCTCCCGAATGAAGGGATTGGCTGACCAACAGGCTAAGAACGTGTTGCCGCTACCGTTCTAACCATTTCTGGACGCAGTACCAAATTGCACACGATACTACTCCAGCAAGAACGGACATCGAAAAAGTATCCACAGTAGATAGGCCCCCTTCCTGCTGCCAGTATAGGGGCGGCAACGTATCTAGTATAGCATAGTTCGTGTTCTCTGTAAGGATGTTTCTTTATACAAAATAAGGAAGAGGCTGTGACAAAATGGTTTTACATTTTGCCACAGCCTCTTTTTGCGTATATATCTGCGTGTAGTAAGGCTCAGGCCTCGCTGGCGTGCTCGGCGGCGAGGAGCTGGCGGGTGTGCTCGGCTACCTCGTCGGGCGTGATGTCGGTGATGCGGGCGACGCCAGTCTTGATGGCGGCATCTGCTACGGCTGCGGCGACGTGCGGTGCGACGCGCGGGTCGAACGGGCTCGTGATGACGTGCTGCTCATCGAGTTCGCTCTCGTCGATGAGGTCGGCGATGGCCTTGGCGGCAGCCATCTTCATCTCTTCGTTGATCTTTTTCGCGCGGACGTCGAGAGCGCCGCGGAAGATGCCCGGGAAGGCCAGCAGGTTGTTGACCTGATTCGGGTAGTCGCTGCGGCCCGTGCAGACGATGCGGGCACCGGCAGCGTAGGCCTCATCCGGCATGATTTCCGGCGTCGGGTTGGCCATGCCCATGACGATCGGGTCCTTCTTCATGGAGCGGACCATGTCCTGGGTGACTGCACTGGCTACGGAGACACCGATGAAGACGTCGGCGTCCTTGATGACGTCTTTGAGCTGGCCTGCCTCATGCTGCGGGTTCGTGATCTTGGCGATGGCGTCCTTGTAGGGGTTCATGTCTTCCTTGCGGCCTTCGTAGATGGCACCCATGCGGTCGCAGAGGATGATGTTGCGGCCGCCCATGCTGTAAATGAGGTGCGTGATGGCCTGGCCAGCGGCACCTGCGCCGTTGAGGACGAACTTCGACTCCTCGAACTTGCGGCCCGTGAGCTTGAAGGCGTTGATGAGGGCCGAGACGACGACGATGGCCGTGCCGTGCTGGTCGTCGTGGAAGACCGGGATATCGAGTTTCTGCAGGCGCTTCTCGATGTCAAAGCACTGCGGTGCCTTGATGTCCTCGAGGTTGATGCCGCCGAATGTCGGCGCCATGAGCTCGACGGCGCGGACAATCTCATCGACGTCCTGCGTGTCGAGGCAGATGGGGACGGAGTCGACGCCTGCGAAGCCCTTGAAGAGGATGGACTTGCCCTCCATGACCGGCAGGCCGGCGCCAGCGCCGATGTTGCCGAGGCCGAGTACAGCGCTGCCGTTCGTCACGACGGCGACCGTGTTGCCCTTGTTGGTGTAGTCATAGATCTTGTTGTAGTCCTTCTGAATCTCCAAGCACGGCGCAGCGACGCCCGGCGAGTAGGCCAGCGTCAGGTCCTTCGCCTTCTGGAGGGGGACCTTGCTGTGCATCTCGATCTTACCGTGGTGTTCTCTATGCAGGGCCAATGCCTGGTCGTTCAATTTGCTCATGGGGAAGACTTCCTTTCTCGTTTCTTGTATTCTCGCCTCTGTCCGGCTCTGGTGGGAATCAAGGCCGGATGGCGCCTTGATGGGATATGAGTTCGTTATGATGGTGATGAATGTTACACTTTTTTGAAACTTTATCCGTAAGTATTACAAAGGTTGTAAAACATGTTGCATACTATTATATTGTTGTTGAAATGAAAATACAAATATGATTTATTAATGGGAAAATAAATTGGCATAATAAAATGAGCCTTTTCGACAGTTTATGGCGGTATCCTCCATGAATTGTCGGCAAAGGCTCGTTTTGTTTCAGTAAAGTGATGTCACTGTGTCTTGGCGGTGTTGCTGCTGCGTGTCGGGGCGGCTGGTGCCGTCTCTGCCGGAGCGGCTGTCGTGTGCGCGCTGCCCGCGTGGGAACTGCTCGTGGAGTGCTCGCTCGCACCCTCGGAGCTCGAGCGGCTTGTGCTGCGCGAAGTCGAGCTCTGAGAGCTGTTGCTCGAGGAAGAACTCTTGCTCGAACTCTTGGCACTGCTCGTGTTTGAACTGCTCTTCGCCTTTGTCGTGGACGGCGAAGAGGTCGCACCAGCCGGGATAGAGCTCTCGTACTCATGCTGGGCGCGGTCGAGCTGTGCTTTCTCGCTGGCGTTCAGCGTGATGCCAAGCGTCTCGGCGAGCGTCGTGCGCAACTTGTGCAGGTCCGGTATCCAATAGCTGACGCCGTCAATGTAGAGCGGCTTGCCCGGTACCATCTCCGTCTTGAGGCCGTTCTTCTGGGCTTCCTTGAGCGTGCCGGCGAACTCGAGCAGCTGGCGGAAGGAGAGGTCGGTCTTGACGGAGGACATGACCTCGCTGATGACGTTTGGCAGTTTCGGGATGATGGCCGGGGATGTGATTTTGTCCATGCAGGCCTTCATGAATTTCTGCTGGCGCTTGATGCGGCCGATGTCGCCCTCCTCGTCGCGGTAGCGGACGTAGGTGACGGCCGTCTTGCCGTCCATGTGCTGCATGCCCGGCTGGAGGTCGATGATCAGGCCGCCGTCGTCATCCCAGGGGTCTTCGTAGTACATGCGCTTCTCGACATCGATGTCGATGCCGCCGATGGCGTCAATGATCTTCTGGAACGCTTGGATGTTGATGACGACGTAGTGGTCCATGTTGACGCCGAGGAAGTCCTCGACGGTGCGCTGTGTGAGCTTCTCGCCCGCTTCTGGGCCGCCCTTGGCGCTGCCGTAGGCGTAGGCTGCATTGATCTTATCCCAGCCGTGGCCCTTGATTTTGACGCGTGTATCGCGCGGGATGGACATCAGAGCAGCATGGTCTTTCTTCGGGTCGAGCGTCGCGACCATCAAGGTATCGCTGCGGCCGACATCGTCGTCGCGCTCATCGACACCCATGATCATGATCGTCGTCTTGTCCTTGGCCGTCAGCAGGCCGTCCTCTACGACATCATCGGATGATTTGTCGAGCAGGCTATTCGAGGCGAAGAGTGCGCCCATGGCGGCGGCCGCGATAAAGGCGATGATCAGGAGTCCCCAGAGGAGCCCTCGGTGCCGGCGGCGTGAACGGCGCGGCTGGCGAGGCGGGATCGGATTCGTTTGCAAGATGATACCTTCTTTTTCACAAAATCAAATATAAATCCCTGCTATTCCAGCAGGGGATATTCATAGTTACATTATAAGGAAAGCGCGCACGATGTGCAATTACTTTATCGATATCCACCGTATATCGTAGCGGCTATGCCTGAAAAAAGGATGGATAGATGGTAGAATGGGGGAAGATGCATAGAGAAAGGATGAAACATCATGGCAGCAGAGATTGAACGAAAATTCCTCGTCAAGGAGGGCTGGCGGCCGCAGGCAAACGGCGTGCGCATCGCGCAGGGGTACCTGTCCACCGTGCCGGAGCGCACGGTGCGCGTGCGCATCAAGGGCGAGAAGGGCTATCTGACGGTCAAGGGGCGCAATGCGGGCATACGGCGCGCGGAGTACGAGTACGAAATCCCCCTAGCCGACGCGGAGGCGATGCTCGCGCTCTGCGAGCAGCCGCTCATCGAGAAGCGGCGCTATCTTGTACCATATGAGGGCTATACTTGGGAGGTCGACGTCTTTGCCGGCGCGAATGAAGGGCTCGTCGTGGCGGAGATCGAGCTGCCTGCAGAGGATGCCGCATTCATTAAGCCCGACTGGGTCGGGGTAGAGGTCTCGGGCGATGCGCGCTACTACAACGCGAGCCTGATTCGCCATCCGTATCGGGAATGGAAGTGAACGGCAGGCTGTGCATAAAGTCTGCGCAGCCACTTTGAGATATCCACAGGCTGGCGTGCGAAAATGGGTCATAGAAACCCCAAGATATAGGAATAATGGCAGTAGTCATGCGTATATATTGGGTTATCCACGAATTTATCCACAATATCCACAGATTTTGTGAATAAGTGGCGGGAATTTTAGCCACAGTATGCACAGGCATCTGTATATATTATTGTAGGAAAATGAGAGACTTCGCTCTTGTCACCATGTTATCCACACCTGTGGATTTCTTTGTGGATAACATGAAGTGTCATAAAAAAGAGCGCTGAACCGCGATATACGCGGTTCAGCGCTCTTAGTATTTTGTGCAATGAGATTACTTGTCTTCGCCGTCCTTGAGCGGTTTCTTGAGGATGGAGAGGATCAGGCAGCCGATGATAGCACCGACGAGGATAGAGACAAGATACATCAGCGGGTTGCCGATGGTCGGGACGACGAAGATGCCGCCATGCGGTGCGCGCAGCGTGCAGTCGAAGGCCATCGTCAGGGCACCCGTGACGGCGGAGCCGACGACGCAGGCCGGGATGACGCGCAGCGGGTCAGCTGCGGCGAACGGGATGGCACCTTCGGTGATGAAGGAGAGGCCCATGACGTAGTTCGTGACGCCGGCCTTGCGCTCGCTCTCGGTGAAGCGGTTCTTGAAGAACGTCGTGCAGAGGGCGATTGCGAGCGGCGGGACCATGCCGCCTGCCATGACGGCAGCCATGACGTGGAACTCACCGGAGGCCAGGAGACCCGTGCCCGTGACGTAAGCAGCCTTGTTGATCGGGCCGCCCATGTCAACAGCCATCATGCCGGCGACGATCATGCCCATGAAGATGCGGGCCGAGGGATCCATGTTCTTCAGCGTGTCGACCATCCAGCCGTTGATGGCGGAGACAGGCGGCGCGATGATGAAGAGGCTGATGAAGCCCATGATCAGGATGCCGAAGAACGGGTAGATGAGCATCGGCTTGATGCCCTCGAGGGAATCCGGCAGGCACTTCGATGCCTTCTTGAGGAAGTTGACGATGTAGCCGCCGAGGAAGCCGGCGATCAGCGCGCCGAGGAAGCCGGAGCCTGTCGTACCGGCGAGTGCACCGCCGACGAAACCGACGGCGAGACCCGGGCGGTCAGCGATCGACATGGAGATGAAACCGGCGAGGACCGGCAGCATGAAGCCGAAGGAGGCACCGCCGATATCCTTGAAGAATTTTGCGAGCGGCGTGTTGGAACCGAAGTTCTTCGGGTCGATGGAGTAATCATCGAACAGGAACGCGAGGGCGATGAGGATACCGCCGCCGACGACGAACGGCAGCATGTGGGAGACGCCGTTCATCAGGTGCTTGTAGATCTGGCGGCCGAGGCTCTCGCCCTGGACGTCAGCAGCGCTCTCTTCCGTGTCGCTGCCCGATGCATGGTAGACCGGCGCATCGCCCTTGAGGGCGCGGTCGATGAGTTCATCGGCCTTGTTGATGCCGTCGGCGACCTTCGTGATGACGACTTTCTTGCCGTTGAAGCGGGCCATGGCGACGTTCTTGTCGGCGGCGACGATGATGCCGTCAGCGGCGGCAATCTCTTCGTCCGTCAGGATGTTCTTGGCACCGCCGGAGCCGTTCGTCTCGACTTTGATGGAGATGCCGCGCTTCTTGGCGTGCTGCTCGAGGCTCTCGGCTGCCATGAAGGTGTGGGCGATGCCCGTCGGGCAGGCCGTGACGGCGAGGACCTGGATGTGGTCGCTGGCCGGTTTTTCCTCGGCGGCTGCACTGTCGCCTTCTGCGGCCTCAGCCTTCGGCGCTTCGAACTTGCCATCTTCCTTGAGGTCGATGAGGTGCAGGAACTCTTCTTTCGTCTTGGCGGCAATCAGAGCTTCCTTGAAGTCCGGGTCCATGATCATCATGGCGAGCTGCTGCAGGATCTGGATGTGTGCATCGTTGGCGGAATCCGGAGCGGCGATCATGAAGAACAGGCGGGCCGGGTTGCCGTCCATGGACTCAAAGTCCATGCCTTCAGGCACCGTCATAGCGGCGAGGCCTGCTTCCTTGACGCCAGTGCTCTTGGCGTGCGGCGTTGCGATGCCGTCGCCGAGGCCCGTCGTGCCGGAAGCTTCGCGGGCGAAGACGTCCTTTAGGTACTGTTCCTTGTCGGAAAGATTGCCAGAGGCTGCCATGAGGTCAGCGAGCTGACGGATTGCCGACTGTTTGTCAGCAGGCTTTTGGCCAAGCGCGATGCTCTCGCTCTTGAGCAAGTCAGTAATACGCATAGTTTCCTCTCCTTACACTGTATGTAGAATGAATCAGATGATTGTCTTTAAGAGTGCTTCGACTTCCGGACGCGTGGCGAGGTTCTCGCTGAATGCGGAAGCGGAGCCCGTGGCAACACCCATGTGGAAGGCCGTCTCGAAGTCGCCCTGCGACTCGATGTAACCCGTGATGAAGCCTGCGACCATCGAGTCACCGGCGCCGACGGAGTTGATGAGCTTGCCCTTCGGAGCAGGGCTCTTGTAGTGCTTGCCGTCTGCCGTCAGCAGGATGGCGCCGTCGCCGGCCATCGAGATCAGGACGTTCTGTGCGCCCTTCTCCTGGAGCTTCTTGGCGTAGGTGATGATCTCCTCGTCCGTCGTGAGCTTAACGCCGAACATGTCGCCGAGTTCATGGTTGTTCGGCTTGATGAGGAACGGATGGTACTTGAGGACGTTGAGCAGGAGCTTCTTCTCGGCATCGACGATGATGCGGATGCCGCGGCCCTCGAGGCGGGCCATGATCTTCTCGTAGATGTCGTCCGGCAGCGTCTTCGGGATGGAGCCGGCGAGCACGAGCGTGTCGCCCTTGCTGAGCTTGTCGAGCTTCTCGAAGAGCTCTTCGCGCTTGGCCTCGCTGATGTCCGGGCCCTGGCCGTTGATCTCCGTCTCTTTATCGGCCTTGACCTTGACGTTGATGCGGGTGAAGCCCTCCGGCAGCTGGACGAAGTCGTGCTTGACGCCGAAGCCGTCGAGCTGGCGCTTGATCTCTTCGCCCGTGAAGCCGGCCGTGAAGCCGAGAGCCGTGCTCTCATGGCCGAGGTTGCCGAGGACGATGGAGACGTTGATGCCCTTGCCGCCGCCGAGGACCTGCTCGTAGTTCACGCGGTTGATTTCGCCGGCCGTGAAGGAATCGAGGCGGACGATGTAGTCGAGCGAGGGGTTGAAAGTTACGGTGTAGATCATTCTTCTCTTACTCTCCTTCCAGGATTGTCGTGCAATCCCGATACTTCTTGTCTCTTAGATGTCCGGTGATGATGGTCGCACTCGAGATGTTGGCGAAGGTGATCGGCGAGATCTTGTTGAATTTCGACTGATCGGCCAGCACGTAGGCGTGCTCACAGCGCGAGAGGGCTTCGCTCTTGACGAGGCCTTCGCTCGAGTCCGGCGTGGAGAAGCCGGACTTGATGCTGATGCCATTGGCACCGAAGAATCCTTTGGTGAAATTGTAGAGCTCCAGGTTATGCAGGGCTTCCGTGCCGATGACGGCCTCGGTGACAGCCTTGAGGCGGCCACCGAGCAGGAAGACCTTGAAGCCCTTGAGGGACAGTCGCGAGGCATGGGGCAGCCCGTTTGTCACGTAGACGGCCTGGCGTTCCTGCAGGAAGTCCACCATGTGCAGGGTCGTGGAGCCGGCGTCGATGTAGACGAAGTCCTTGCGGGTCACAAGGCTGGCCGCCCGTCGCGCGATGGCGATCTTCTCTTCGGTGCAGCGGCTGCTCTTGGTCGGCATGTCTTCTTCCATCGCGGTGTAGTTGCTGTCGATGGAGGTCGCGCCGCCGTAGACCTTGTAGAGCATGCCGCGCTTGTGGAGCGCGGTCAGGTCGCGCCGGATGGTGGATTCCGATGTGCAGAGCGCCCGGGTGAGCTCGGGGACTGTCACAGCCTGTTTCTCTTTGAGGATGCGCAGGATGGTCGCATATCGTTCTTCCGTAAGCATGGCTTTCACCCTTTCTGTATTTTCATAATATCATCAAAGTCAATCAAAGTCAATCATAACCAGCAAACAATATGAAAGAATACGAAGAAAGGCGTGCGAAGGATGGGCGGCTTTCACGAATGAGCAATACGAAAAGATTTTTGTAACAGATGGAAGCTTTTTCACGATAATTTCATGGATGAGCGTATACTTTTTCGCTATAATAAAGCTATATAGGAAGAAAACCAATTGGAAAGTAGGAGAATTGTATGAGTGATATCCACAGCCTGCCCGGCGTGACGGAGGCGAAGGCAAAATCTGTCATCCGCCAGCACCGCAAGGCTTCGTTCTATGTCAAGAAGTACCTGATGATCTTTGTCGGTGCGCTGATCGCGGCAATCGGCCTCGAGCTTTTCCTGATCCCGAACAATGTCATCGACGGCGGCGTCGTCGGTATCTCGATCATGATGTCATCGATCACGGGATTGTCGCTCGGCGTGTTCCTCGTGCTCTTGAACATCCCGTTCCTCTATCTCGGGTACAAGCAGATCGGCAAGAACTTCGCGATTGCGACGACGATTGCCATCTGCATCCTGTCGGTCTGGTCGGCGGTATTTGCGCCGCTGCCGAAGGTCACGGATGACCCGTTCCTCGCAGCGATCTTCGGCGGCATCATCGACGGTCTCGGCGTCGGCCTGATCATCCGCGCGGGCGGCTCGCTCGACGGCACGGAGATCGTCGCCATCATCATGGACCGCAAGTCGGTCTTCTCGGTCGGCGAGGTCGTCATGTTCATCAACCTCTTCATCCTGTCGAGTGCGGGCCTTCTCTACGGCTGGGACAAGGCGATGTACTCGCTCGTCGCCTACTTCGTCATCTCGAAGATGATCGACGTCGTCATCAAGGGCCTCGACGAGTCGTACGCCGTCATGATCGTCACGAATGAGCACGATGAGATCACGTCGGCCCTCAACGACCGCCTGGGCCGCGGCGTCACGCTGCTGCACGGTCAGGGCGGCTACACTGGCGAGCCGAAGGAAGTCCTCTACTGCGTCGTCACGCGCCTCGAGGTCGACAAGCTCAAGGAAATCGTGCTCGAAAAAGACGAGAACGCCTTCGTCACCATAAACGCCGTCCACGACATCGTCGGCGGGCGCTTCAAGAAGAAGGCAATCCATTGAGATTGGCGGGCTGGCAAAGGAAGGCGGCTTGTGGCCGAGGCACTGCCGACGCTGCGCTCGGCGATGGCCTAAAAATTTTTTCAGGCATTTAATCAAGCCTTGCCGGGAATCTAAACGCGCTTCGCTTGGACGACGATTCACGGCAAGGACAGCTTGTAGCCTGAAAAAATTTTCTTGACGGCCATCGCCAAAGCTCCGCTTACGGCAGCGCCTCGGCCACAGCCTTTGGCTTCGTTTCTCTTGGACATTTTCTTGACGGCCATTGCCAAAGCTTCGCTTACGGCAGCGCCCCGGCCACGGCCTTTGGCTTCGGTGCTCTCGGACATTTTCTTGACGGCCATCGCAAATGCTCCATTTACGGCAGTGGCCTCGCTCGGGTCTTGGGCCCCGTTGCTCTCGAACATTCCTTTTGAGCGCATCTATTGAATCACCTACCATGGCCGAGGGAATATTTCTGTCTAGTAAGGCAAGGTGAAACTTCATCCTGTCTTGGGTGGGGCAAGTAACAATCCAAGGGCCGCCCCCGAGGCAGGCACTTGTGGCGTGGCATGCCGGGAGGGGCGGGGACAGGAGCGGAGTGTTCGCAGCTGGCGTCAAGAAAGATTTTTCAGCCCACACTACTTCCCTTGAAAAGAACGATCGTCCAAGCGCAGCGCGTTTTCGTTCCTTTTCAAGGATCAATTAAAGGCTGAAAAATCTTTTAGCCAGCTGCGCTACGGAGCGTTGGCCCTGCCCCTGCCGGCCGCACTAGCCCCGCCTCCACCCCTCGATGTCAACCCTACCCATCCCATCCATCCCCAAACGTAACTCCATCGCCAAAAACTGAAGGAGGTATTCCCATGCGAAACATCATCACTCGCTCGTGCATCGCCATGCTGCTCCTGCTCATCCTCGCGGTCCCGGCTCTGGCCGCGGAGCGGCAGCCGCAGCGCATCGCGCAGTTCCCGCTTGTCATCGAGAGCTGGCAACAGCCGGACGCTTCGGTGCAGGACCAGCTGGAGCGGAAGATCGACCGTGCGCTGCACGTGCCGCTCAACGCGACGCTCAAGGCCGTCACCTACATCCCTAAGAAGGACTGTCTCGCCGCCTGGGACGAGGTGGAGGGCGATATGACGGGCAAGATCCGCATCAAGGACATGGCAAAGCCTATTGCCGAGAAGCTCCAGGCTGACCTCGTCGTCATCCCTGTCGTCGCGGCGTACGAGCAGTATACGACGATGAGCTGGTACTGGGACCGCGGCATGATCCTGCACAGCCGTGCAGAGGTCCAGCTCATCGTCTACGATCGCGCGCAGGACAAGCTCGTCCACAAGAAGGCCTCTGACTTCTTCGATGACGAGTACTCATCTTCGGGTACGGCTTCGTACCTCGCGCTGAATTGCATGGACCGCGTCATCCGCGACGCTGACCTGCACGGTTTCCTCTGGCCGCTGGACAGGGGTTCAGCCGCTGCGGGCAGCGCGAAAAAAACGGCGGCCAAGTCCTGATTTTTTCGCGATCTTAGCTTGACAAGTTACATGGTTACAACTATAATGTAAACATATTAATCAAGTATGTTTACGAGCAACAAGCTTTTTTGAAAGGGGCCGGTTTTCATGAGTGAAGAGAGAAAGTATCATTTTGAGACGCTGCAGCTGCACGTTGGCCAGGAGCAGGCTGATCCTGCTACGGATGCGCGCGCTGTGCCGATTTACCAGACGACGTCGTTCGTCTTCCACAATGCACAGCATGCAGCGGACCGCTTCGCACTCAAGGATGCCGGCAACGTCTACGGCCGCCTGACGAACCCGACGGAGGATGTATTCTCCAAGCGCATCGCGGCACTCGAGGGCGGCGTCGCAGCTGTCTCCGTCGCTTCTGGCGCTGCGGCTGTCACGTATGCACTCGAGGCACTCGTCCACCATGGCCAGCACATCGTCGCGGCTACGACGATCTACGGCGGCACCTACAACCTCTTTGAGCACACCTTCCCGAACTACGGCATCGAGACGACGTTCGTCGACCCGACGAAGGGCGTCGAGGTCTTCGAGGAGGCTATCAAGGAGAACACGCGCGTCGTCTACATCGAGTCCATCGGCAATCCGAATGCCAACCTCATCGACATCCAGGCTGTCGCTGACATCGCGCACAAGCACAACATCCCGCTCGTCGTCGACAGCACGTTCGCGACGCCGTATCAGCTGCGCCCGTTCGAGTATGGCGCGGACATCGTCGTCCACTCGGCTACGAAGTTCATCGGCGGCCACGGCACGACGCTCGGCGGCGTCATCGTCGACGGCGGCAAGTTCGACTGGATTGCCTCGGGCAAGTTCCCGCAGTTCGTCGAGCCGAACCCGAGCTACCACGGCATCAGCTTTGCCAAAGATGTCGGCGCGGCAGCTTTTGCGACGTACATCCGCACGCTGATCCTGCGCGATGAGGGTGCTACGCTCTCGCCGTTCAATGCCTTCCTGCTGCTGCAGGGCACGGAGACGCTGTCGCTGCGCGTCGAGCGCCACGTCGAGAACGCACTCAAGGTTGTCGACTACCTCGCCAAGAACCCGCATGTCGAGAAGGTCAATCACCCGGCTATGCCGAACCATCCGGACCATGAGCTCTACAAGAAGTACTTCCCGAATGGCGGCATCTCGATTTTCACGTTCGAGATCAAGGGCGGCGCTGAGGCGGCCAAGAAGTTCATCGACCACCTGCAGGTCTTCAGCCTGCTGGCCAATGTTGCCGACGTCAAGTCGCTCGTCATCCATCCGGCTTCGACGACGCACTCCCAGATGAACGAGCAGGAGCTCGCCGCATCCGGCATCACGCCGTCGACGATTCGCCTGTCCATCGGCACGGAGCACATCGATGATATCATTTACGATCTCGACCAGGCCTTCAAGGTTCTGGACTGACCGTTTGATATACTTTTCTCTACCCAATGGGGTTGCGGAGCTTCTCCGCAGCCCCTATTTTTTTGACAAAATCTCGCCTTTGTGCCATCATAGGGGATGACGGTACGCATCAATGGGGATGCGACTGTACAAAGGAGGAAAACAATGAATAACTACGAGAAGTACCGGCAGGTACGAAAAGAGGCGGCGGGGACGGCCCTGCTGCTGCTGATTCTCATCGGGGCGTGGATCGCCGCCGGCTTTGGCCTCGCGGGGATTTCGGTGGAGATTTTCCACCTGCCGCTCTGGGTATGGACCGCGACCATCGGCATCTGGCTCTTTGCCATCATCGGCGTCAAGGTACTCACGGCGACCGTATTTGTGGACATGAGCCTTGACGATTCGGAAGAGGAGGTCCGCCATGACAAGTGAGGGAAATCTTTCCGCCCTGCTGCCGCTGCTCGTCTTCATGGGCTTCATGGTGGCGATCGGTTTCTGGGTGCGCCGGCAGAATGCCGGCAAGAACTTCGTGCAGACGTATTTCATCGGCAATCACGACCTCGGCGGCTTTGTGCTCGCGATGACGACGGTGGCGACGTACAGTTCCGTCAGCTCGTTCGTCGGCGGGCCGGGCATGGCCTGGCAGATCGGTTTCGGCTGGGTCTACATGGCGGTCGTGCAGGTCACGGCCATCTTCCTCGTGCTCGGCATCTTCGGCAAGCGCGTGGCCATGCTCTCGCGCCGCTTCGATGCGGTCACGGTCGTCGACATCATCCGCGAGCGCTTCCAGTCGGACGGACTGGCGACGCTCGCGGCCTTCATCATCGTGCTGTTCTTCTGCGGCACGATGACGGCGCAGTTCGTCGGCGGCGCGAAGCTCTTCGCGACGGTAACAGGATACAGCTATGAGATGGGCCTCTTGCTCTTCGGCCTCGTCGTCGTGCTCTACACGAGCATCGGCGGCTTCCGCGCCGTGGCCATCACGGATACGTGCTGTGCCATCATGATGATGATCGGCATTGCGCTCCTGCTCTACTACGTCCTCGATGCGGGCGGCGGCTACGCGGCCATCATGGCGAATATCCATGCCAACCACCCGGAGATGCTCGAGCCGCTCTCGGGCGGCCACATGCCGGTGGGACTCTACCTGACGCAGTGGATCCTCGTCGGCATCTGCACGATCGCCCTGCCGCAGTCCGTCGTGCGCGGCATCAGCTACAAGGACACGAAGAGCCTGCACAAGGCTATGCTCATCGGCACGGTCGTCGTTGGCTTCATGAACATCGGCGTCAACTTCACGGGCATCCTCGCGCACGGCGTGCTGACGGGGCCGCTTGAGAGTTACGGCGGCGTCGATTACATCATCCCGAAGACAATTGTCACGGCCCTGCCGCCCGCACTCGTCGGTCTCGCCATCATCGGACCGCTCGCGGCGTCCATATCGACGATTTCGGGCCTCTTGATTGTCGCTTCGTCGGCCATCGTCAAGGACGTCTACCTGCACCATGCTGAGAAGCACGGCCGCACGGTCACGGGCCGCCAGCTGCGCCGCCTCTCGACGCTGGCGACGGCCGTCATCGGCATCGCCGTCTTCTGCATCGCCCTGACGCCGCCGAGCCTCATCTGGCTCATCAACATGTTCGCCTTCGGCGGCCTCGAGACGGCGTTCTTCTGGACGCTGCTCCTCGGCCTCTTCTGGCGGCGGGCCAACAAGCTCGGAGCCGTGCTCTCCATGGGCGGCGGCACGATTGCCTACTGCCTGACGCAGGGCCTCGGCTTCAAGTTCATGGGGCTTCACCAGATCACCATCGGCATCACCGTCTCGCTCGCCTTCTTCCTGCTCGGCGCCTACCTCGGCAAGCCGCAGGAGGAGAGAGTGCTCAGGGTCTTTTTCCCCGAGAGCCATAAGCCCAATCCGGAGGTTTTGGTCACGGCAAAAGAACCTTGTCCTCTCGGGGGGGGCAAAAATACTTGAAGGAGTGACAGGATTTCGCGGGGATGGTGGAGAATACTATATAGAATCCGTTATGGAAAAATGTTTGGAAAGAATAATCTGTATCCATGAGATGCAGGCCGCAGTTATGTGAGGGCGTTCTGGCTGACTCCGTACTGACAGGCAGGAAGGATCTTTGGATGAAGCTGTTTTACTCACTGAAACGAAAAGTTTTGGCGGTGTGCTTGGCTGGCATGATCCTGATGGCTCTCTGTGTGGGAGGCATCAGCCTCTGGACCATCTCCCACCTGACTTACGACTATGAAATCCAGAATATGAACCACCTCGTCGACACGACGGCGACAATCATCGACGATGAGCTCCTGCGTTCCGAGAATATCGTCAATTATACGGCCAATGCCATCTCACGGAAGGTCGACGATCCTGCGCAGCTGCGCGACCTCTCCTTCCGGCAGCGTCTGGCACAGTCGGTCGACCACGACTTCCAGGATGCTAGTACGAATCTCCACATCATCTGCTCGTACTATCTCTACTATCCATCCGAGAATATCTCGGCGCTCTGGAAGGCTTCCAATGGCCGCGACTCGACATTCTACGATGTTCTGGTCAAGCAGCAGGAGGAACTTGGCCACACGGCTCCGCGCCATGTGCTCGCCTTTGCCTATCTGATGGATCAGGGCGGGGCCGCTTGGACGTAGCCATACTATTCTTCTTATTTGAATCGCTACATCATCTCGTATCTCCGCCCCATCTACAAGGACGGCGTCATGGTCGCGATTGTCGGCATCGACATAGACTTCCAGGCCTTCATCGACAGGCTCTACGCCAACCCGCCGAAGGGCGAGCACGGCATGATCATGCTGTGCGATGCCACGGGCTCGATGGAGTATTCGCCGGAGGCACCTCTCGGCACTCCTGTGGCGGAGAAGGGCATCCGGCTCGTCGATTCGCCCGACACAGTGGCCGAAGCGGGACGGACGGATGATGAGATGCTGCGGTACAGCTGGGATGGCCAGGAGAGCATTGCGGGCATCAGGGCCCTGCGCAATCGCATGAACATCATCGACCTGCGCCAGAAGCCGCAGATCTACAGTCGCACGCACCGGGCCATGATGCAGATGGGCATGGGCCTCATCGCCGTCTGCATCATGGCTTCGCTGCTGCCGATTTACATGATCAACCGCCTGTCAGAGCGCTTGCAGCGCGTCATCGAAGCGGCGAAGGAAGTCGGCGAGGGCAACTACGATATCAAGCTGTACGACACGCAGCTCGATGACATCGGTGAACTCAGCCGCAATTTCCAGGCTATGGTGGAGAAGGTTGCGGCCTCGCAGGAAAATCTCGCCTACATGTCCCAGCACGATGTGCTGACGGGCATTCTCAACCGCATGGGCCTTGACAAGGAGATCGCGGCCTGGCTCCGGGAGCATCCCGATTCAACGGGTGCGCTCGTCAGTCTCGACCTCGACGGTTTCAAGTTCATCAATGACCTGCACGGACACATGGCTGGCGACGAGGCTCTGCGCACTTTGGCGCGGGATCTTGTCGAGAACTTCGGCCACGAGCAGATCATCGGCCGCAATGGCGGCGATGAGTTCGTCGTCTTCATGAAGGACACGGAGCCAGAGGCGGCACAGGCCGCCGTCAAGGCGTTCTCCAACAAGAAGAAGTCCTTCACGTATGACGGCGAGACGCATTCGTTCTCCGTCTCCATCGGCTACACGCTCTACCGCGGCGATGGCATGTCACTCTCGCGCCTCTTCCACCAGTCGGACACGGCGCTCTACGCCGTCAAGCTGCGCGGCCGCAACCATTACCGCATCTACGAGCCCACGATGGAGAAACTCAACCGCACGTCGCTCGGCTTCAATCTCGATACAATCACGAAGAACCTGCCGACGGCACTGCTCGTCACGGAGGCTAAGGAGGACGGCAAGATCCTGTTCGTCAACAAGGCGATGCTCGACTTGCTGGAGTGTCAGAATGTCACAGAGTTCATGGCTTTCACGGAGGAGAATCAGAGCCACATCGTCTGTGCCTGCGACCGGGAGCGCGTGCACCAGTTGATAGAGCAGCAACTGATGGAGGATGCGGACAAGACGTATTCCGTGACGTACTGCATCCGCACGGCCAAGGGCCGGAGAAAGCACGTCTTCTCGGTCTGGCGTATGGCGGACAATCCAAACTATGGGCGCGTCGTCTATGCGACACTCGTGGAGCAGGAATTCCTCTGGCCTTTCGTATCGGAGCACCCGTCTGAGGATGATAATCTAGTTTGATCGAAACAAAAAATCGCTGCCGCGAATTTCTCGCGGCAGCGTTTTTTTATTTCAGGGCTCAGAGCAGTGCGAGCTCACTGAGAAAGACGACGAAGCAGCAGGCCGAGGCGACCTTGAAGAGGCTCGCGCCGTACCAGGCCAGGCCGATGCCGAAAACGAGGGCCAGCGCGCCGCTCACGGGCGTCTGGGTGGCTTCGGTGATGGCAGGGAAGGTCATGACGGCCAGCGTCACGTAGGGGACGTAGAAGAGGAAGGAGCGCAGGAAGCCGTTCTTGATCTGGCCGCGGATGAGCGTCAGCGGCACGATGCGGATTGCGAGCGTCACGGCACTCATCAAGAGCAGATAGATGTAGATGTCATGCTGCATGGCGGTCATCTCCTTCCTGGGAGCCGTCTTGTCCCTGTGGTTCGCGGATGGGGAAGAGTGCGGCGCCGATGCCCGCGATCAGGACAGTCAGGATGATCGTGCGCGTGCCGGAGGAACATGAGGCAATCCCCGGAAGGATGGAGGCGAGGTAACTGAGTGCAAAGCTCGCGAGCACGAGGCCGCCAACGATGCGGTTCTTCCTGGCTGGCGGTATGATGACCCAGAGGAACATGCCGTAGAGCGCGACGGAGAGGGCGCTGACGACGGCAGGCGGCAGGATGTTGCCTGCGACGACGCCGAGCGACGTGCCGACGGCCCAGCCCGGCAGTGCGAGCGCCATGGCCCCGTAGTTGTAGTAGGGGTTCAGCGGGCCCTTGCGCGCGATCGTGATGCCGAAGATCTCGTCGGTCACGTCGAAGCCGACGAAGATGCGATGCCAGATCGAGGTGCCCGGCTGGAACTTCTGCGAGAGGGCGCAGCTCATGAGCATGTAGCGCGCGTTGGCGACGAGCGTGATGAGGACGATCTCGAGGTAGGGCGCGTCCGCCTCGATGACCGTGAAGCCCGCGTACTCGCCGGCCGAGGCATTGTTGAAGAAGCTCGCGAGGAAGCCCTGCAGCGGGTCGAGCCCTGCATTGCGGGCGGCGATGCCGAGCGTGAAGGAGACGACGAAGTAGCCGAGCGCAATCGGCATGCCGTCGTGGACACCCTCGAGGAAGACCTCGCGCCTGGTCTTCGCGAGCGCTGATTCAAATGATTCCGTCATGTCCGTAGAGAAAACCCCTTTCTGTCGCATTTTCTCGATTCCTGCGTGGTGTTCTTATTATTTTATGACGGAACGGCGCCGCTGTAAAGGCATGCGCGCGAAAAAGCCGCCGCTCCAGTTAAGAGGAGTGGCGGCTTTTTGGTGACGCGTGTTTTATTTATCCGAAGAAGGCTGTGCGGCCTTCTTGTGGCGGTTCATGTACTTGTTCGTCTCAGCGACGATGACGCCGGAGAGGGCAATCAATGCGATGAGGTTCGGGATGGCCATGAGGCCGTTGACGATATCGGCGAGGATCCAGATGGCCTCGAGTTTGAGGAAGGCACCGGATGCGATCAGCGCGATGAAGATCAGGCGGTACGGCAGGACGCCCTTGTTGCCGAAGAGGTAGATGCAGGCGCGCTCGCCGTAGTAGTTCCAGCCGAGGATCGTCGTGAAGGCGAAGAGCACGAGGGCAATCGTCAGGAGCTGGCTGCCGAAGAAGCCGTAAGCACTGGCGAAGGCAGCGCTCGTCATGGCAGCGCCGGCGGCATCACCCTGCCAGACACCCGTGATGACGAGGGCGAGGCCCGTCATGGAGCAGATGATGATCGTGTCGATGAAGGTACCCGTCATGGAGATCAGGCCCTGTTCAGCCGGCCACTTCGTCTTGGCGGCAGCGGCGGCAATCGGCGCGGAGCCGAGGCCGGACTCGTTGGAGAAGACGCCGCGCGCGACGCCGTTCTGCATGGCCATCATGACGGTCGAGCCGGCGAAGCCGCCGGCAGCGGCGGCGCCCGTGAAGGCATCGTTGATGATCATGGCGATGGCAGCCGGGACCTGATCGAGGTTGAGGATGATGAGGCCGAGGCTGATGGCGACGTACGTCAGGGCCATGAACGGCACGATGCCGGAGGCGACCTTGGCGATGCTCTGCAGGCCGCCGAGCGTGATGGCGGCGATGAAGACGGTCAGGATGACGTCTGTCGCAATCTTCGGGAAGCCGAAGGAGATCTGCATGCTGTCGACGATGGCGTTGACCTGCGGGAAGGTGCCGATGCCGAAGTAGGCGACGCCGATGCAGGCGAGCGCGAAGAAGGTCGCGAGCGGCTTCCACTTCTCGCCCATGCCGTTGCGGATGTAGAACATCGGGCCGCCGGCAATCTCGCCCTTCTCGTCGATGGAGCGGAACTTGACGGCCAGGAGGCCTTCCGAGTACTTCGTGGCCATGCCGAAGAAGGCAGCGACCCACATCCAGAAGATGGCGCCAGGGCCGCCGACCTTGACAGCCGTGGCGACGCCGACGATGTTGCCCGTGCCGACCGTGGCGGCGAGGGCGACGCAGAGCGCCTTGAAGCTTGAGACATCACCGCGGCCGTTGTTCTGGGCCTTGAAGATCAGCTTGAGTGCTTTCGGCAGGCGGAAGACCTGCAGGAGCTTCAGGCGGATGGTCAGATAGATGCCCGTGCCGACGAGCAGCGTGATGAGCGGCGGACCCCACATGAAGGAGTCGATGGCATTGAGTATGGGGATGAATGATTCCATAATAGCCTCCTAGTCGTTTTGTGTCCTTGATATGTGTACAGTTGTATGTAACAGACTCTATGATACCATAGAAAAGGACATTTGTCTCGTATTTTCGAGAAAAAATATATAGAACGAGGAAAAAATTTCAATTAAAATGCGGCCAGGAATCTTCTCACTTCAGTTAGGAGAGGAATGGCCGCAACGGTAGTCACTTGGAATACTGATTCTGGATGTATTTTGC
>OLRV01000621.1_pt1 | contig 34551 bp, 34 predicted proteins | sample 1672421 | NCBI WGS metagenome assembly OLRV01 (sample SAMEA3136684, study PRJEB25190) | human gut metagenome | biome: human gut; feature: human-associated habitat; material: faeces | place: Austria | collected 2013
TGGAAAACGGCATCGTCCATGTCAAGGTCGGCTCCGTGGAGCATCCCATGCTGCCGGAGCACTACATCGAGTGGGTCTCTCTCCACACCAAGCAGGGCAACCAGCGCAAGGAGCTGCATCCCGGCGAAAAGCCGGAGGTCTGCTTTGCTCTCTGCGAGGGGGACGAAGTGGAGGCGGTTTACGCCTACTGCAACCTCCACAGTCTGTGGAAAGCGTAATTTATCTGACCATTCTTTGCGCAGCCGGTGGGGGCTGCGGATGCGGCTCGCCGGCGAAGCGATCCGGAGGTGAACCATGGCAAAGCGGAAAAGGGATCTGAATACCGTTTATATATCGGAGCGGCTGCGGGAGAGTCTGCGGCCTATTTCCCGCTGCGCGCTGACCACTGTGGTGGCGCCCATGGGCTACGGTAAGACCACGGCGGTGAACTGGTATCTGGCCGAGCGCGCCGGAGCGGAGGCCGTGAAGATCGTCCGGATCAACGTGTATTCGGACAATCTGGCCATATTCTGGCGAAGCGTTCAGGACGCCTTTGCCCGCGCCGGCTTTGATATGCTGCGGGACTATCCATGCCCTGTGGATGCCGCCGGCGGCGGGCTGCTGGCGGATGATCTCTGCCACGGGCTGGCGGGGGAGGTGCCCTGCTACATCTTCATAGATGATTTTCACCTGCTGCTGGATCAGCGGGCGTCGGCCTTTCTATGTATGCTGGCCAACCGCCTGCCCGACAACGTGCACCTGATCGTGGCCAGCCGGGATCGCTTCCTGCCTGACGCGGAGACAGTGCGGCTGGGAGCGAAGGTCTATCCGCTGGGCACGGAGCAGCTGCGGCTCAACCACACGGAGCTGTCCGTCTACGCCCACCGGTGCGGCACGGAGCTGTCCGACGCGCAGATCGACGAGATCCTCTATTCCAGCGAGGGCTGGTTTTCCGCTGTTTACCTGAATTTGCGCACATTTTCCGAGCATGGTGCGCTGCCAAGCCGTCATTCCGACATCTATTCCACCTTTACGGCGGCCATGATCGACCCGCTTCCGGAAAAGCGGCGGGAGTTTCTGGCGGTCATGGGTCTTGCCGATGAGTTTACCGTGGAGATGGCGTGCTTCGTCACCGGCGACGCGGACGCAAAGCAGATCCTGTCCGCTCTCACAGAGCAGAACGCCTTTATCAAGTGTCTGGAGGACGGCGTTACATACCGGTTTCACCACATGATGAAGGAATGTGCGGAGCGCGCCTTTGCCGCGCTGGACGGGGAGAAGCAGACCGTATATCACACGCGGTTCGGAGAGTGGTATGAAGCACGCCGCCGGTATCTCCACGCCATGACGTTCTACCGGCGCAGCGGCGACTACGATGCGCTGCTGCGGGTGGTGCAGGAGGACGCGGGCATTCTGCTGGCCTCTGTTGCCCCCGCCGCTGTGCTGAAAACGCTGGCGCAGTGCCCGGTTTCCACGCTGAAGCGGCACCCGGCGGCGCTGCTGGTGCTCATGCGCAGCATGTTCAACTGGCGGAATATCCCCAAAATGATGGAGCTGAAGGGCATTCTGCTTGCCGCCATCGGGGAGCATCCGGAGATGCCGGAGGAGGAACGAGGCGATCTGCTGGGCGAGTGCGACCTCATCATGAGCTTTCTGTGCTACAACGACATCAGCGCCATGAGCCGCCTGCACCGCAGCGCCAGCGCGCAGATGTCCCGCCAGGCCATCAGCATCCGGAACAGCGGCGGCTGGACCTTCGGCTCGCCGTCCGTGCTGATGATGTTCTACCGTGCGCCGGGGGAGCTGGCAAGCGAGCTGGCTGAGATGGACGAGTGCATGCCGCACTATTACAGGATCACCGACGGTCACGGACAGGGCGCGGAGACGATCATGCGGGCGGAGGCGCTGTTCTGCCGGGGGCGCTTCACCGATGCCCATATCGAATTGGAGCGCGCCTATGCCCAGATCAGGGACAACGGGCAGGAGAATATGGCGCTCTGCTGCGATTTTCTGGCGTGGCGGCTTTCTCTCTGCGCGGAGGTGGAGCCGGAGCTGACCCTTGAGGAGCGCCGCGAGGCGCTGCTGCGGCTGCACAACGCCTCGTGGCTCAACATCTGGAACGCCACAGCCGCGTATTATCATGCGCTGCGGGGCGAGCCGGAGAGGATACCGGAGCTGTTTGCGCAGCACAGGCTTTCCGCGGTCAATATCCTTGCGCCGGGCAAGCCCATGATGGAGATGATCGAGAATCAGGTGTATCTGGCGCAGGGCGCCTGTGCCAAGGTCATTGGCCGCAGCGAGGGGCTGCTGGCGATGTGCGAGGGGATGCACTACGCGCTGGTGGCGCTGCATATCCGCATCCAGACCGCTATTGCCTACGAGCGGCTGGGCAAGCACACGGAGGCGCGGGCGCTGCTGCGGCAGGCGCTGTCCGATGGGGAGCCGGACGGACTTGTGATGCCCTTCGTGGAGAACTACGACGGGCTGGCGCCCTTGCTGGCGCAGGAGATACGAAGCGATCTGATCGACAGGATCGTGGAGCTGGGCGAAGCATCCCGGCAGCGGAAAGTGAGGAACATCAGACCCCGTGCGCTGTCCGCGCTGACGGAGAGGGAGTTCGAGATCGTGCGCCTGATGGCGCAGCGGCTGAGCAACCGCGAGATCGCGGAACGGCTGTTTCTCACCGAGGGCAGCGTGAAGCAGTACGTCAAGCAGATCTACTCCAAGCTGCATATCGACGGGGACACCCGCACCAAGCGCAGGCGGCTGAACGAGCTGCTGGAAGCAAAAGCCTAACCATTGGGGAATGGTCATCCATACAAATCCACCGTACAATGTCTGTACGGTGGATTTTTTGCCGCTATGAGATAAGAGGAAGGGAGGACGCGCCTTTGAACCGAAGGTATCTCACAGCCGTTGCACCGTTGGCTGACTACATTTTGCAGGTCGATTTTGTGTCCGGCAGTCGTCTGCTTCTGGATATGAAGCCATATCTGGACAAAATGCGCTTCTGCACGCTTTCCGATCCGCAGGTGTGGAACAGCGCCGTGACCAACGGCATCTTCGTTCGCTTCGGCAACGTGGAGCTCAGCCACAACGAGATATTGTCCATGGCGGAGCAGGAGCATTGAATTATCAGAAAAAAGGAGAAAGACGATGAAAAGAATGAAAAAGTATCTGACCCTGCTGCTGGCGCTGGTGCTGTGCCTGAGCATGACCGCCTGCGGCAGCGACGGCGCAGACGAGGATAATCTGTACGATGTCCCGGATTCCTTTGAGGGGCTGGTCAAGGACAGTGAGCAGATGGCAAACCTCTACGTCTACGGCGGCGCGTGGAGGGGCGAGGACGGCAGCACCATGATCGTGGCCACCAGCGAAAGCGGCGATGAGGTGCGCTTCGCCCTGTATAACGCCGACGAGGAGGTGACGGCCAGCGGCTTTATCCAGTTCGTGCCGGAGTACGACTACGACTACTTCTACAACGAGCACGACGGCGTGGCCTACCGCAGCTGGTTTGACGAGGTGGGCGCGATGTATGTGGCGGCCATCGGCACATTTACGAAGCTGACGGGCGACGCGCCGGGCGAGAACATCGGCGACGGCGATTACGGATTCCTGGCCGGTGTGTGGTATCAGGATGGGGAGCCGGGCGCAGCCAGCATCATTGAGTTCGACGCGTCCGGCAGCTGGACGCTTTCGGAGCGTCCCGGCGGCGACGGCGACCCCACGGTGGTGGACAGCGGCACCATTGAGGTGGATCCCGACGGCGCGGGAACGTATTTCGCCGTTTCCGACATGTATGAGGACGTGGTCTACGACATGACGCTGGTGGGCGACGATGTGATCTACTGGGGCGGAGAGTACGACTACTATCAGAAGATGGCGTAAGCGCAGAGGGAGAGGAGAGAGGTATGAAAAAGAGATTTGCAATTGTATTGGCGCTGCTGATGGCGCTGACGCTTGCCGCCTGCGGCGATCAGAATGACGACCCCAATGATGTGGTGGGCGGCGACTGGCGCGTGACCGGCGTTGTCCGGGACAGCGGCAGCATCACCCGTGACGGCGGGGATATCGACGTGCTGGTGTGCGTCAACGCGGACAGTGCCGACTTCTGCTACGACGACGAGACGTATGCCATATACGACTATGTGGACTATCCCATCACGCTGCAGGGCGACCCGTGGGAGGAGTTCCGGAGCATCGACTTCGCTGACCGGAACGGTGACGGCAACAGCGACGTAGCCATGCTGTTTGAGCTGGATGGTCAGCAGGTGCTGATGGTGTGGTTCTGGGATGCGGAAGCCGAGGGATTTGTGTTCCAGCCGGAGGAGTCCTCCGTGGAGGACTTCGGTGGGGAGAGCGTGTCCCACGTGGGCTTTGAGGGCACGTGGTATCTGGATGGCGACGAAACGGAGGAAAGCGTCATTATCATCGGCGTTGTGGGCGACTGGGTGCTGTACGACCAGCAGGGAGACACCCGCACCGCCATCGACAGCGGGCTGCTCCGCGTGGTGGACGAGACGCAGGGGCACTATGCCGCCGATTCCGAGCAGTTTGACGGCGTCTCCTACATCATCGCCACGGCCGGGGACAACGGCATGTACTGGGGCGTCACCGGCGATTATGACTACTACGAACGCCTGGACTGAGGGCAAACAGGGACAGAATACAATAAAACAACGCGGGCTATGCCCGCGTTGTTTGTTGTATATTCAGACTCAGTCGGCGTCCTTGCTGGTGGCCTTGTCGAAGATCTCCACGGCCTCGGCGTTGGGAGCCGGCGTCAGCTTGGTCACCACAACGGCGACGATCAGGCTGGCGATGAAGCCGGGCACGATCTCAAACACGCCGGTGGAGGCGGTCAGACCGGTCAGCAGCCAGCCCAGATCCACCACGAAGCCAGAGATAACACCGGCCACGGCGCCCTTGTAGTTGAACCGCCGCCAGAACAGGGACAGCAGGATGGTGGGGCCGAAGGAAGCACCGAAGGCGCCCCAGGCGTTCTCCACCATGTCCATGATGGCCTGGGCACCGCTGCCCTTGGAGTTGGCGATGAAGAAGGCGATAACGGACAGCGCCAGCACCAGAACACGACCCACCATCAGCGTCTCCTTCTCCGTGGCGTTCTTGCGGAAGAAGGGCTTGTACAGGTCGGCGGTGAAGGAGCTGGACGCCACCAGCAGCTGGGAGTCCGCCGTGGAAATGGAGGCGGCGATGATGGCCGCCAGCAGCAGGCCGCAGATACCGGCGGGGAAGAATTTACGTGCCATGGCGATGAACACCAGCTTCTGGTTGCCCACCGTCAGCAGCTCCTCGCCCATGACCATACGGCCCAGGTAGGCGATCAGCACGGCGGAGAGCAGGGAGATGATGACCCAGACAATGGCCACGGTGGAGGATTTGCGGATCATGGAGGGCTTCTTGATGGACATGAAGCGCACCAGAATGTGGGGCATGCCGAAGTAGCCCAGACCCCAGCCCAGACCGCTGAGGATATCCTGCCAGCTGGCGCTGAACAGGCCGCCGCCGAAGTCGCACCGGGTGACGGCGCCGGACGCGGCGTCGGTGTACTCGTACACGGTGGTCAGAGCGGCGGGATCCAGCAGGTCGCGGTGGCTAAAGTAGACCACGATGGGCACCAGCATCAAAGCCAGCATCATCAGCATGCCCTGGAAGAAGTCCGTCCAGCACACGGCGGTGAAGCCGCCGAAGAAGGTGTAGGCCACGATGATCAGCAGGAACACGAACATGGCCAGCTTGGGGGACACGTCCGGGAACAGGGTGGTGAACACGGAGGTGCCGGCCACCAGAGCGGAGGCCACATAAATGGTGTAGGCAAACAGGAAGATCAGCGCGCACACCAGCTGCAGGGAGCGGGAGTCCACCGCGAAGCGGTTGGTCAGGTACTGGGGCACGGTGATGGCATCGTCAGCAGCCTTGGAGAAGGTGCGCAGACGCTTGGCGCACAGGATCCAGTTGGCGGCGGTGCCCAGCGCCAGACCGATGCCGATCCACATCTGGCCGAAGCCGAAGGCCAGAATGGAGCCGGGCAGACCCATCAGCAGCCACGCGGACATGTCGGAGGCCTGAGCGGACAGCGCCGTGACCCAGGGACCCATGGAGCGTCCGCCGAGGAAGAAGTCCTCGGAGTTCTTGTTGGAGCCGTTAAAGTAGAAGATCAGCGCTACTCCCAGCAGGATGATGAAGTAGCCCAAAAATACGATGATTTCCCAATTCATGATTTCTCCGTCCTTTGCGTAAGTTCAGTCTGCCTATTATTAAAACACACTAAAGTGTAGTATACAACAATCCTCACCGTTTGTAAATCGCCATTCCAAACTTTTTTGCTTTAATTTGACAGATGAGCGCCTTTTTCCCCGCTGTCCCTTGTCAATTGCCGCCGATTGTGGTATGCTGTATCTAATAACACGAGAGGGAAGGTACATGCCATGGATGCCAGCTTCAAAACATGCATGTTCGGCGGGTTCGACCGTCAGGATGTGGTGGCGTTTATCGAGAAAACGGCGGAGGAGCACCGCGTGGAGACGGAGACGCTGCGCGCGGAGAACGACCAGCTGCGCCGCGACCGGGACGCCGCTGTCGCCGAGAATGAGGCGCTGCGCTGCCTGACAGAGGAGGACGCCCGCCTGCAGGAGGACAACAACCGGCTCCAGCGCCGGGTGGAGGAGCTGCAGGGAAAGCTGGCGGAGGTACAGGCGGAGAACAACGCTTTGCGCGGGCCGGCGGGGGAGTACCAGTCCCTGAAGGAACATATTGCCGATATCGAGATCAGCGCCCACCGCCGCACGGAGGAGTTCCGTGCCCGCGCCATGGAGCGGCTGGGGCAGTGCATCGCCCAGCAGCGCCTGTGGTGCAGCCAGCGGCGCAGCACCTACCTGACGATGAACGCAGCCCTGTCCCAGCAGCTGCGCACCGCCCAGGAGGAAGTGGACAACGCGGATTTCACCGCCTTTGACGACATGATCGGGGAGCTGCAGCGTTTGGAGGACGAGCTGAAGAAGCCCGACCCGCAGATATGAGAGAAAAAAAGAACCGCCCGCGGGCGGTTCTTTTTTTGCGCACATAGCCGGCAGCGTTTATATTTCGCTCTTCATACAAAACAGGTGGATACCCAGCGCCGCGTTGAAGCCCGTAGCTGCAAACACGCTGAAGCGCTCGACCACGCCGAAATATGCGGCAGGGACGATTTTCATCCCCATTGCACCCACAAGCATCATGGCCAATGCGACAGCGGCGCACACACCGTAGGAACGGCAGCTTTTGCTCTTGGCTCCTGCGACGATGATGATCACCAGCGATACGATGGACAGCAGCACGACAAGAGCAGTGACGGCCATGTGCATCACGTCCTGAAAGGCGCCCGCGTAGCCGCTGTCGCTCAGCGGGAACATCCGATACCCGACCGCCGATATCCACTCCATGACGGCGAACAGATAAATGCCTGAACGGGGCAGCTTGGTTTTCCGCCCTTGGATGCCGATGCAGACAACGGTCACGCAGACGACCTCGCACACATTGTAAAGGGCGCTGAGTTGATTCCACAGCGCCAGCGACGGCGCATTGGCGGCGCTCAGGTCGCTGACCGCCTGCGCCATCCAGTTGTATCCGGGATAGGCCAGCGGCGCGAACACCACCGCCGCCGTGTACGAAAGAAAGCTGACAACACCCAACAGCCCCAACCTTTGCAGCAATGTTTTTTTCATGATTTTCCTCCTAAAAAAGATGCAGTGCTGACCACAGCAATTGCGGTCAGCACTGCGTCTTTGCGTCTGGCTGATAAATGACCTCGATTTGAAAATGCCGCGCGTGGATGATGCGCTCCTGTCCGCGCCGCTTCATCATCACGCTTCACTAACTAATGTTCGTTAGTCATATTATAGACGCTTTTGGAGGAAAGTCAAGTAGTTGTGAGATGCCGGATGATCCATTCATCTAGAAAAAACGACCGATTCTAACGCCGTTCCAACGCGAAAATCGGAAAATTCAAGGAGTCGGACAAAAAAGGAAAGTCCAGCAAACCCTTGAGTTTACTGGACTTTTTTGGCGGAGAGTTAGGGATTCGAACCCTAGAAGCCTTTCGGCTTACAGCATTTCGAGTGCTGCACCTTCGACCACTCGGACAACTCTCCATATATGTTATTCCGCTTTCTTTTGAAAAACTTTTCGCAAGAACTGACGGAAAGAACAACAAAATATTTAATTTTCGAACCGAAGAAAACCCCTGAATTTATGGGCTTTTTAAGCGGAGCAAACAGCCAACCTCTCAAAAAATTTCGAGTTTTATGAAGTGCGTGTCAGGGTCAGCCAGTTTCGTGTTAGTTTCTGATAGTTTCGTCCTCGGCGCAAGGCCGCATAAACATTGCATTTTTCGCAGCAAAACCCAGAAAAAGTCAGTGGTTTCGGGGCAAGTTCGAATAAACCGAAAAATGCGCCAAAGCCCGTATTTTTGGAAAGAACTACGGAAAGAACGGAAAGAACTGAGAACATCGAAGCAATACACGGACAGTCACACCGGCAAATAGACTTTGAAAGGTGTATTGTTATGAATGACACAGCCATCAACTGGGACGAGATTCCCGATATTATCACAAAGGATCAGCTTTATCGTATTTGCCATATCAGCAAGTCCACCGCCCGGTATCTTCTGCAAAGCGGAAAGATACCTTGCTATTACACAGGCAAGCAGACACGCTGCTATCAAATCAAAAAGGAAGACGTGATCGCTTATTTGGAGGACCGCAAGGTTTTCCCGGAAGCCTATGCCGCACCGAGGGGGTGGTATAAGGGCTGCTATGAAATCAAACTGGAAATCAATCTCCCGCCGGAAGTCTTGGAAGATATGCACGAGTATTATGCTGACCTGTTCTCACAATACAAAGATGTTCTGACCGCTTTGGAAGTTTGCAAAATCACAGGTTATAGCAAGACCGCTGTCAACAACTGGTGTGCCAACGGAAATCTGAAGTCATTTAAGCGTTACAATGTTAACCACATCCCGAAAATATATCTCATTGAATTTTTCTGCTCTCCCTATTGCCGCTCGGTCACTCGGAAATCCGACTGGCATATCAGGACGCTGAAACACTTTCCGTCTTGGAGAAGTCAGAAACAGTCACAGGGAGGTGCCAAGTAATGGCGAACTTCTTAGAAGAGCTGTATTTCGGAAATCTTGACCCGCAGGCGAAAGGGTATCGGAAAGGTAGCCGCATTCTGAAAGTTTCAGGGAATATCAATGAGTTGGAAGACAAACTCACGCAGCGCTTGAACGACAACGAAAAGAGCTGTTTCTTGATTTCTGCAATGCCTACGGCGAACTGATGGGTGACACGGGACTGGATTCTTTCATCGTTGGCTTCCGGCTTGGAGCTAAAATGATTTTTGATACATTTTGCAGTGACGACGCACCGTTTGAAAGCTACTTGAAAGAGTAAAAGATCTGCTGAAGCGAATTAGTAAATTACGATTGTCTAATTTGTAGTTGACCAATTTTTTCAATGTACAATGTGCGATCTCCAAAATCGCACATTCGCAAACAGAAACCTCCTTTGGTACAATGAGCGTATCAAAGGAGGTTTTGCATTATGGCTAAAACAATATTTGAACAAATGGGTGGCACATACACAATGCTGGGCGACTATTGTCTTCCTGATCTTATCTTACCAACCGAAGAATATCGCCCTATCGGTGTGTGGGGACAGCGCTACCTGCGCTATTTAAAGCAACATCGTAAAATCCTGTACTACAATCTACTCACTTCTGGCAAACTCCGTTCACACCTTACAGATGTTGAGGAAGAAGCGCAGGAACTCTTTTATCGGCTGGTAAGAGAATTGGCTGAAAAAGAAGGTTTAACCGAACACCTTAAGGAAGAAAATCCAATGGAGTGGGTAAGAAGGATGAATAATATGCGTGAGAGGGTTGCTGAGGTGGTCGGAAAACAGATAATAACTAATATATGAAAAATTGCCGATGATTGAGTAATGAAACTTGTTTTTTACTATTAAGATTTTGTGTTACAGTCTCTTGATATGTTAGAAGGACTTCCGGAATATACGGTTCTACAAATAACTCTGAAGAGAGTATATACAACCCGTTTTGCTTTAATTGGCATAACGGTTGTTTAATTCTTCAGCTTTTGTAACAATAGCTGAAAAATCTGTTGGATTTTAGGCCTTATATCATAAAAATCATAAAAGTACGCCGTATTGTTCGCAACGTTCAACTGGGAATTATACTCCGGATGTTTTTCTCTGAACTATTTCTTGATATCTTTACCCGACAGATTTTTACCAAAATATTGATTGATAACAGAATGTTTTTGACCATCATTTAGTTCTAACGCCTCGGTAACTTCCATACCAATGTCTAGTTCTATGCTTTTCCAATCCAGTTTTCATCCGTCTCGCAAATAGTGTAACTCAAAATGTACTCATGTCAAGTTGCGAATTTAGAATTTTCATTCTTTGTCCAATTCCACAGAATACTTTTCAATTGCAGATCTGTATAAATCACATGTTTCATCCTTAAATTGTACTCGCTTTTTAATTAGTGCATCAAATTTATCATATATGTTTTTATAAATTATTTTGTGTGCAGGATTTTTTAAGCTTTCCTCATCATAAGAATCCATTTCAAATCCGTTTTCTGAGCTCTCATAAACAATTAAGTTCAGTAAACTCAAAAGATCCTCTTTTCGAATTTTATCTATGGTTTGTTTATCTGTTTCTAAACCACTTACTGAAAAAAATCCCTGTCCATTCTCAATGTAAAGATACTTCATATGTTTTGCTCCTCTCGAGATACGCTTCTTCGCCTGCTTCCAAGCAATTCAGCATAATTGATCTGCGCTTTAACTTATTTCCCTCCAGATCTGTTAGTTCTTCACTGGTTGGATATCCAGAATAAAGGTGATATTTGATAGTACCATCTAGAGTAATCTCTTTTTCTGTGTATATGAGAAAATCAGGATGTACCGAAGCCCCAATAGTGTTATTATGTGTTGCAATCACAACAGGAATGTGTTCGGACAGTTCTTTCAGTAAAACATCAACACCATCTTTTAAGAAAATATTGTCAAAAGAAGATTCTGGTTCATCCAAAATTAAAATATCTTCTTGTAAAGCATCTTTCACTCGTTGAAGCAGATTATATTCTGATCGTTCGCCACCTGACGCTTTAGTTCCATATTTATTCAAAACCTCATATTCAATATAAGCAAAAAATTTATGATATTCAGAACTTGGAATATTTTGATTTTTGCGTAACGAACACAAATACTCGTACGGATCATTATATTTATCGTAAAGGGGAGTAAGTGCATCACTCGTTCTAAACACCGAGTGAAGCTCCTGAGCTCCATTAAAAGGTCTTGATTTTGCAACGATGTTGAACGAATGGACGCTTTTTTGTTCAATAATACGTTTTTGCTGAATACCTTTAACAATAGCAACGAATTTTTCTATTTTTCTCTGATTCAACAAAATCCTGTAAAAGTCAATCTCAGGAATAACTGTATTTGTCGTCCTACTGCTCAACTCCGTCTTTATATTACCGACAATATCATTCACACATTTCATAGCGCTTGCTAATTGGCTTTCAGAGATATATTTTTTTCTGAGTGAAATCGCCAAATTTAACAATGCTTTTCTCTCGATATGAGAATTTATCAATTCTCGATACTCTAAATTAGAAATCAAAATATCAACAGCTTCAATAAGCTTTTTAAGTGATGATAGGTCTTTAATGTCAAATAATGTTTCACTAAATAGTTTTGCTTTTGCAAAAGCATCTTGTCTTTCGACTTCTGCAGCAGATTTTTTTAACATTTCAAGATATGTTTCTATTTCCCTTTCATCTGTTCTTAAATCTACCGCCTGTACATTATCAATCACATTTCTAAATGGTTGCAAAAATTCTTGAGTAATGGAGTCACCTTTTCTCCGTAAAAGTTCATCAAATCTTCGTTTATCTGCTTCTTCATCCCGAGCAAGTAATTCAAACTGGCGTATATAAGCAGCATGTTCATACTGATCATTAATAGCGTCTAATGTATATGACTTTCCAGAGGATCTCCCGCCCAAAATAACTGTCAGACCTGTAGAGATTTGCAATCCATTATCTAAAATCTGAAACAAAACATTTCCTTCATCTGGAGAAAGTGAAACTTTGGCACGGTCTCTTAAGGCGTGTTTTAATGCATTTATAGATAATTCCTCAATATCAATAAAAGTTTGTCTATCTGGGAACTGCGCCTCCCTGTTCTCCATACGTTCATCGCTAAAAAGAATTGGTACGAGTTCCCCGCTTCTTTTTTTCATTGATATAAATTTTTTTACGCTTGTAACTTCGCCGCATGTGATATGGTCTTTAATTTTGGGAATTCGATGTAATTCTAACTTTGGACTTTTATCATAGTGAGGTATCAGTACATACTTTCCAATGGTTGGAAAATATTCCAACAGATCATCTTCTGATATCCAAGAAGTATTGGTTGAATTTTTTTCCTGTATATGCTTGCATCGAGGTTCAAAATCATCTAGGTCGTCCGGTGAAGTAATCAATAATAAATGTCCCTGCTCTATATCAATTTCAATACCCGGAAATACTGGAACTGATATTTTTTTACAAATTTCTTCATATTGCTTTCTATCAAACAGGTTATGATTTGTGACAGCAATTGCATCTAATTCTTTGCATTCCACATAACTTTGCAGAGTATCCATGGAGAATTCAAAGTAATGGTCACTTACAGTCGCAACTGTGTGAATGTGTAAATCAACCTTTTTCATACTTTCTATCCTCCTATCAGTCCCAATGCAGTTGTTCCCAAAAGTTGAACCACGGCACCGTAAAACCAACCATGCTTTTCCATGTGATTGGAGATCTTTTCAAATAATTTCTTTTGTTTCGGTATAGCTCTGCTCGACTGTATATTTTCAATCAATTCTTTGACCTCATCTAACAATTCGTGGAGCTCCTTTTTATCCTCGCCGCCTTTTTCATCTATAGCTTGCTCAATTTGATGTATGGAATTGTCCACAGTCAATGTAGAGCCAGAAACATTACCGAAAACCAAGTTTCCATAGTTGATGATACTTTGCTGGCGTTCCTTTTCTCGCTTATCTTGCCTATCTAAAGCTGCCTGTTTATCCTCAAAATAGGAGAAGGCAGGTGGTAACAAGTCGAGCATACCTCCATTGCCAAATGATAAAAGCCCGCCAATCATCCCATATTGTATTAATTTCTCGAGTTCCACTCCAATAGACATCTGGACATACGACGGGAAAATATCATCAGAGAAATTAACATGGCTGTCCCTTCGGCTGTCACACTCCAGTAAACACCTTAATATTTCTTCTGATGTCTTATCCATAATGCGAAAGCCTTCCACTAATGGTTGGCCATTTACAATAGATGATGCCCGATCCCGAACAATCGCTTTTTGTTCCATACGCTTCTGCTCCCTTGCCCGTTTTTCATCTTCCCTCCGCTTTTTATCCGCAAGTTGTTTTGCCTGTTTCATTTGAGATTCAATCTGTCTTTCCAATGGACTTTTGGCCATAGTTTCACCTCATTTCACCCGTGCCTGTCCGTTCATCAGCATGGGCAGAAGCCAGTCACGGAGTTTTGTTAGTTCACGGATTTCTTCTTCACATTTTTCTATTTTTGACTCAATCGGTTTTACTCGTTTCTCGAAACACATCAATATTTCATCAGGAGGAATAACAACACTCATATCAAAGAGCCTGTCCTTTGTAATTGACCCAAAGGTTGTCCCGTTTCCATCCATCACTTTAAATATTTGCTGAAAACCAGCTAATGTATAGAACAAATGCATTTGAGAACCCAATTTACTATTCAGAGCAGCCAAACCTCGTCCAATACAGCAATCTTCCATAGCAAAATTCAAATCCCCAACTGGAGCACGAACACTTAAAAGAATATCACCCTTTTGCGCAAACCGAGTAGGAGCAGTTGTATACATTCTGGGAGTTGGAAAACGCAAGCCAAAATCTGTACGACCTTGATAAAAAAACAAACCATCACCAGCATCATTGTATGATTCCCCAGCCGGAGATTGTCCCATAGTAATATTAGCGATGTCACATAATTTTCCAGGCTTCCACTCCTTTGGAATTTTCCGTTTAAGCTGCTCATTCCAAACCATTTCACCGCCGGCGGTACGATAAGGCTCGCCATTTTCATCTGGAAAATCAAACTGCACAAACCAGTAATCATAGAGGGTCTTTGCCATTGTTTCTAACTCGGAACATATTTTGTTATTAACATTGCATTTTTGCTCTAATGAATATAAATATCTTCCAATAATCCTCTGTTGATCTATGTTAGGAACCCAAACAGTAACATCATAAATTTTATCAGGAGATGTATTCCGTTGTTTAGTTCCAGATGCAGTTGCTTCAATTTGATCTCGAACCAGTTGTGTTGACAATAGGTAATGTAAAAAAAGTTTATCTGCTTTTTCTTCGTACGGAATTATTTTTCCTACACGTTGATTAAGAACAAATTGAAATTCCTCTGTTTTAGGAACAAATGCTGTGTTTCCAAAAAGACCCACCACTTGCTCTGTTAAAGGAATGATTAAATCATTTTCACAAAGAATAAATTCATGAGAAAATTCATCAGGATAATATGTGGCTTTTTCGGGAGAAAATTTAAAATTATTTGATTCGCTGAAATTTGCAAGTGTACACAATATATAGTTGCTGTGCGAAACATATTTTTCACTTTTAAACGCATATCCTTGTTTTATATAAAACAAGTCACCAAGTTTACATTTATTCATACTCCACCCGCCCCAACTGCTGCTTAATCTCATCCTCTAGCCGGCGGCTCTCTGCAAACAGCTCGTCCAGTCGAGTGGTGAATCCGTTCATCTTCTCAGCAAATTCATCAGGAGTCAGCTCTACATACTCAATTTTGACCTCGAAATACTGACCAGCAGAGAAGGACAGCTTCTTTTCCTCAATCTCTTTGTAGCTGACTGCCACGCAGAAATCGTCAACTGCTTCGCCTGCATTGAAGGTATCAATAATCTTGTTGATTTCCTGCTGACTGAGCACCGTGCGCTGATTTTTACCGTCAACTTTCTCTTTTGTTCCCAGTTTGGAAGCGTCCATCAGGATCAGCTGTCCATCCCGATTTTCTTTATCCAGAAAGATAATAGACACATTGGTGCCGGTGGTAGCGAAGATATTGGAAGGCATGGATACAACACCACGCAGCATACGATTTTTCACGATATGCTCCCGAATCTTTTTGGGAATACCGGAACCGGCAGTCAAAAAGCCGGTAGGAACCACGATTGCAGCCTTGCCGTTTGTATCCATAGAATAGATGATGTGCTGTAAGAACATCAGGTACACTGCCATGCTGTTCTTGTCTTTATTGGGAATATTGGGCACACCGGCAAAGAAACGACTGCTATATTTTTCACCGGCTAAGGTTTCCCGATTGTCGCTGAAGTCCATGTTGAAGGGGGGATTGCTGACAATATACTGGAACTTGGCAAGCCCATTCTTCTGTGGGTTCAGGTGCCGAGGAGCAACCAGTGTATCGTCATGTACCACATTGCTGAGAGAGTGAACCAGATTATTAAGAATCAGGTTCAAACGAAGGAACTCGTTGGACTTAGAAGAAATGTCCTGGGTGTAAATGGTGCAGTTGTCTTCACCAATCTGGTGAGCCAGAGCCAATACCAGCGTACCGGAGCCAGCCGCAGGGTCATAGACGGTAGCATTGGTCACTTTTCCATGCACCATAATACGGGCAATGATATCTGCAATAGTGTGCGGGGTGTAGTATTCCGCATACTTACCAAAATCCTTGTTGTAGTCCTTAATCAGATACTCAAAAATCTGGGAGAAGAAGTCGTATTTCTGCTCAAAAACTTCTGCAAAGCTAAACTCCACCAGCTTATTAATGATGGCACGGCAAAAGGCAGATTTCTTTGCCGTTTCAATGATATACTGGGAGATTGGCTCAAAGAGCTTAATTTTTTCCTCGCTGCCGGTCTGGACGGAAAAGATGTCCAGGTTATAGTTTGCAATATCCACCAGCGTATCATCAAAAAGCTCATGGAACGGATATGGGGTTCCATCTGCTTTCTTCATGCTATCGTCGTTTTGATGGTTGAATAGATAGGAAATATAGTGGGTCTTTTTCAGCTTCGCCACATTGCCGCCCAGCATCATGAGCATCATCTCATAGTCTTCGTCAGGCATGGCAGTCAGTGCTGTTTCCACATTTTCTGCCTGGGCAATAGACGGTTCCACCTTGCTGGCTTCATATCCGAATTTATCACTCAGATATTTGTACAGAAACACCTGAGTGATGATTTTATATTCGCCCGGAGAGCCACCTAAGCCAAAATTGGCACAGATGGCTTTCAGGTCATCAATCATCTGTTTTGTCTTTATGGTAATCGATTCAATCTGCATCATGCGGTATAATTCCTTTCGGCAAAATATTCAGTCGAAATACATTGGTCTATAAACTTCACCTGATCGAGAGTGGGTTTTACGCCGCTCTTGCGACAGGATTGGATAATGGACGGCATAATCTCCTGAGAGAAAAACGCATGGTTGTCCATCATCCGTTGATTTTTCAATACTTTTTGGTCAACTGCCGCTTTTACTCCCATAAGAACATCAAAAATTACAGAATCTGCTCCAATGGGTGGGGGACTTGCTTTCAATCGTTTGTGGGTACGCATATATTTTGCATCATTACCATACTTGGAGCACAGCATCTGATCTCGAAGGTTCTGCTGTGCAGCAACTTTCCGAATCCGCTCCAAGTCCTGAATGTGCTCTTTCATTTCGTCAGCGGTCAGTTCCTCTATGTTTTTCTTTTTGAAAATCCGCTTGAGTTCATCAAGTAGGGAAACATACTCCGGGTCTTTGGGGTCAAGGGAACGTTCCAGCTCACGACGGGTTTTCTCTAGAATGTCTTGGAACCGGTCGGCAATCACCATTTCGCCCTCGGACACTTTGCGGAAATGAAACTCAACCTGATCTAGTGCAGTGTTAAGTAGCTCCGTCATATCCTCGCTTTTCTGCATATTCTGCTTGAGATTGATAATGCTGATACGGTTATTGACTTCGGTGAGCATAGCATGAAGGCGTTCCATAGAAAACTTCTTTGCAAGCTCATCGTAGCCAAATAGTTTCATAATATTGAGCAGTTCCTTATAGGTATCCAGTGCCTGACGCAGAGAAAGCAGCTCCCCCTTATCGTCCAGAGCGGTAATCTGCTGAGAGAATAGTTCTGCATTGTCCGTTGCATATAAAAACAGCTTGTCCTGTATGCTCTTTAAGTCCTGTTCAATCTCCTCTTGAGACTTGAAAATATTCCGATACTTTTCAAATTCATCGCCAAGCTCAGACTGCAATTCTTCAAAGTATGCCTTGTTGGTTTTGTCAAATTCGTTGCGTATGTCCGCAAAATCCACCACATAGCCATAGCGGAAGGTTTTATATGGACGATTCACACGAGTAAGGGTTTGCAACAGGTTATGCTCTCTGATCACACGACCGAGATACTGTTTTTTCAGTCGAGGAGCATCAAAGCCGGTAAGCAGCATATTGTAAACCACCAGCAGGTCAATCTTGCCCTTTTTGAAGTCCTCCTGATAGCCACGGCGGGTTTCTTTATCTTCCACATCACAAAGAATCAGCCCATGGGTCAGTTCCGGGTATTTATCCAGTTCTTCCTCAATTTTAACGGCTTGTGATGAGGAGTCACAAACAATCATACCGCCGATGGTACTGTCTCCCAATGCGATTCTGCTGTGCTTGAAATCTTCCACGATGTACTCTACCAGAGCTGACACATACTTCGGGTGTGCATACACATCCTTTTTGGATAGGGTGCCTTTCTCTGTTTCCAGCGATTCTAAAATTGATTGCATCTTGGTGCGATATTCTGTTTTAATGCCTTCCCGAATCAATTTCAGAGTGTAGCCATCGGCAATGGAGCGATTGTAATAATATTTGTGAATATACTCTCCAAATACGTCCTTCGTGTTATATCCGTCACCAATCAATGGCGTACCTGTTAATGCAATCATCACAGCATCACGGTCAGAAGCCATTAAGTTTGCCAGGAAGGAACCATTGGGTTTATAGCTTCGGTGCGCTTCATCCAAAAAATAAATGCGCTGCACATCTACATCATAATCAGATTTTCTGGCAACAGATTCCTCTGTAAATTTCTGAATATTTACAACGGTAATGCTGTCCTCACCAGAATTGTTGGAGGTTCCAATCGTTTTAATATTTTTGATAAAATCTTCCTTTGAATTGACCTTTTCAACATGAAGACCACGAGCAACAAATTCCTCACTGGCTTGTGTAAGCAAATCAAGCCGGTCAACAACAAAATAGAATTTTGCCACCTTGCCCTGACGCTGAAAATAATCACGGAGGTATCGGACATTATGAAAGGCAAGTGCGGTTTTTCCGCTGCCTTGGGTATGCCAAATGATACCATGCTTCACACCTGCATCCAGTTTCTTCTCAATAGCCAAGGTTGCAAAAAACTGAGGATAGCGCATGATATGCTTTTGAAGAGTTTTGATCCCATTCTTGTCTGTTCGCTCCACATAGGCAAACCCATATTTCAAAAACATATTGAAACGGGAGTGGGTGAACAAAGAAGTCAGCATTCGATTGGTAGGTGTGTGCTCGTCAATGTTAAGGGAATATTCCTTCGTTCCTTTAATGGTAACCAAGTTGTTGTCTATCAAAATGGTTTCTTCGATGTTGGGGTCAATAGGGAGAACAGAACTATGTATGGTAGGATCTTCTTCACGGAAGCGGTTAAAAAACAGCTTTTCATAGCTACTGGACGCATAGAACGCACCCTCGATCGGTTCCACATCGTTATCATCGTACTCCATGTTGTTGGAGAACACCATAATCTGTGTGATGTTGGCGAACCGACGGAATACCTTTTTGGCAAACCGCTTATTCATACGAGTATGCTCTGCAATGATGCCGTCCCGGTTGTTTGGTTTCTTCACTTCAATGAATGCCAGAGGTAACCCATTGACCAACAATGTAATATCCGGGCGAAACTCATCTTCACAATTTTGGTATGTCAGCTCTGTTACTACATGATATGAATTTCGTGATTCATTTTCCAGATCAATCAGTCTTAAACCATTGAATCCGTTGAGAAGAATTTTATAAAACGCACGCCCTAAATCATCTGTGTTGAGTTTGATTGCCAGTTCTTCAACCAACGAATCTACATCAGCTTCAGTCAGTGCCGTACCATTCAGGCGGTTGATGCTGTCACGCAGAATTCCCTTGAAAATATTTGTTTTAGGGCAATATGCTCCGGAGCAATCCTTTTGTTTTATATACTTGTATCCCAAACGGGTTAAATGAACCAATGCCGGAATCTTCACTCTGGAATTTTCATTATGTAACATAGTGCAAATCTCCTTTTCTTAATCGTTCAAATATCATCAGATTTTGCACAGATGATTATAAAAATGCTATCTTTATTTTCTATACAGCTCATCTAAAGTTTTACCGTCTTTGTTTTTCCACTCAACCCAGCCGTTTGTGGAACCTCCAAGAACAAAATCGCTGGCTCCGCTGGGAGTTTTAAAATCTAGTGTCACTTTTAAAATGTACTTTCCATCAACATTTATGATGGATTGTTGAGATAGGAGTTCTTTCCTTTGACGATTGTATCTTTGCAGATGTGCAGGCTTGTCAACATTGATCTGCGAACCTTCCAGCACATCAAATTTTTCGCCATCATATATTCCGAAAGCTGTAATTCCATTGCGTGTAGTATGCAAAATATCCGATTCATTCAATGTGCTCTTTGCATCGTTCATCTTGTAGCCTTGCGTTGCCATAATAAACTGGATTTCGTCGTAGATTTCTTCCACTGCCGCAAGGTCATACTCATCGATTTCATATTTTGGTACCACGTTATTTTCAATCTTATAGCGCTTGGATTCCTGCGCTTTTATGATTGCGAATTTTTCAAGTCCATTGATCATATCCAATGTAAAGGTTTTACTTTCGGCGAGGAACATAATCGCCTTATTCCAAAAATCTTTAGAACGATTGTGATCGTCAAGCCGGGCAATACCATTGCGGGTTTGTCCAATATAAAGCTGAACAATTTTATTTCCGTCATCTTCATTGATCAGATAGTATATTCCCGGACGATTGATACCGGAGATATTTTTGGCTTCTGATAGCAACGGTCTTGGAATGACATAGGTTGTCATAGTGGAAAGATTCCGACGAATGGAACGAATGCCGTCTGGCTGTCCATTGTGATAAATCATTTCAAGTTTTTTACTAATCACCATAGTCATTCTCCAATCTTTTTACGGTTCCTTTTATTTTAGAAAATATATAATTGCCGCTACAATAAGCAAGGTGCAAACGATAAATGTGATGCAACCCACAGGTTTGTGCGAAGTTTTTTTATTGTGTTTGTAAGTTTGGTTGTATGTATTGTTTGTTGAAGTGTGGTATATTTGCGGCTGATTCTGCATTTTAGGAGGGCGTTGTATTGTCCGAGGTTTTGTTGCTTGATAATATAACGCAAGAGGATCGGTTTGATTTATAATACGTGCATAAAAATTATCAAGCCACATCGTATCACTGGGTTCGCACATATTTTGCTCTGTACAACCCGGCTCGTGTGAAATCTGATTTCTAACCCAGCGGTAATGCTTGAGTTGTTTTAAATCTTCATTCCAACCGATAACATAAAATGCGCCGTTTGGTTTTTTGAGCATTTCATCAATATAAGCAGAAAGCCGCCTTTCATCATTCATTATTTCGCCGCATATTTTTTCAAGATGCTTGTAAGACTCAATAAAACCCAAACAGCACACCTCCGTTCAAATTGTTTATCTTTAAAAAATTATTGTTGATTATGAATTTCCTTTAAATCCTCAATGGCGAGAACAGGGTCCATTGTATGAAAGATCATATAGTTGCGTTTCATTGTTTCCACGGGAGCCTGTTTATATATTTTTGCGCTGTCCTCGCCGCTGTAATAATGCCAATAGCGATAGATGTAGCCGATCCAGTATAAAATATCAGTGTCGTATATTTCTCCGTCTGCGGTTAGTAAGTCACCTGCGGCAGACACAATTTCCTCGAGAAGATATTCTTCGCCTGCCCACTGCATTCGGTTATACTCAGAGTCAAGTGCCTTTGCGGTGTCGGATGTCATAAACGCCTTCACAAATGCGGCGCTGTTATATTTCTTTTCGGCAGACAACTCAAACAGTCTGCCCTGAATATCACATAATTTTAACTGCAATTCGTCCATTATTGCCCTCCGTTCTTCGCTTTGTCGAGTATCTCATCGAAGAACAATCCTTCACGGCGATAATTCCTGCAAATATCATTGGCAAGGGAGATTCCTTTTGCTCGGTTTTCTTCGGCGGTATTCTTTATAAATAATCTCTCAAGGTATGAAAGGCTTATTTCGGATTCAACACGAACCGCATCACAGCCTTTTTGAGAAACTGCCACATACTGCTTTCCAAGCTGAAGGGCAGAAAGGCTGTTGACAAGTGCCGTGTCGGTTACATTGCCGATAAAGAAATTGTCGATCACAAAAAACATTCGGTCGTTTGCAATATTCCCAATAATTAAGTCCTTACCGGCGGTCATATTACGGTATTTGTTATAGAAATCAGTACCGTTTATTTTTTCCATTCTTCCCCGGTGGTATGCTACAAGCATTGCCCAATCAATATCGGCAGGGACTTCGATTTGAGCGAGCGTATCTGTAGCCACAGAAACGACGTAGAACTTAGATTTCTCATAATCGCAAATCAGGGTGAGTGCCTGACCAGGATCGGTCCCCATATAAAAGCCTTTTCCGAAGTCGCATTGTTTCCGGCTTTTGGGCTCGATTTTGCCCTCAATACCGGCTTTGGAGCCGTGATAGAGCAAAATACGATTTGTTTCCGGCTGAACCGCTTCTGCTGCCTCGGAAATCTTCTTGAGGGTCATATCATAAACGGGAACGGACTTTTCTTTGCATAAATCATACATTTTAGACTGCGCCAATTTGTTCGGCATAGCACGACCGTTTTCCCATCGGTTTACGGTTGCAAAGGTAACATTCAGTTGCTCTGCAAACTCGGTCTGACTTATATTCAAATAGGTTCTTATCTGTTTAATAAGCGTCTGCATATGCCACCTCGTAATTATAACATTATTTCTATTTTATATTATATCCAATGTTATATTCTCCGTCAATAGATTTTGACGAAATACTGGGGCTTTATCATAAAAAAAGCACAGCAGGCGGATTTTTGATCCGAAAGCTGTGCTTTATACTTAATCTTTCTTTTTACGGTTTGGAAACGATGTTTCCAGCCATTCCTCAAATTCAGATAGCGTAATTTTTCCGTCGGTACATTCGTCCCGCTTGGTCATCGCCTGATACTTCCACTTTTTGAAATCAGGCTCTTTGATTTGGCGGACACGCACTCGGGCGGCATAGCGTTTATAATACTTTTGATAGAGCGGAATGGCGGCATTGTCCGCCATTTTCTTTTTATAATTTTCCTGCGCCGCAAGCTCCTGACAGTTTCGTGTTTCGCCCTCGGCCACACGGTCGCAATAGTTTGTATCGTAGTTGCCTTTCATAATGAAATATCTGCCGCAGCGCTTACACTTGCGAAGCCGAACAGACTTGGTAAGCATCTCCCAAAGCTCAAACATCAGCATATCTTCTATGGAGGAGCACTGGAATCGTGTCAGTGGCTTACAGGTCAATTCAGAAATTGTCTCGAGATCTTCTTTTAGAATATTGTGGTCTGCACAAAAATTCCGTAGCTCATCATCTTCGTATTGCTCATTTTCAAGATCTATGAATTGAGATGGGCTGAAATAATTACCAAGAGGATTTTGTCCCAATTCGGGATAATCAAAAATGTACTGATATTCATATCGGGCAGTGCAGTGATTTGCTCTGCAATAAAGTTCATATCGCTGATTGGCGCTTAAGTTTTTTAAAACAGAGGGATAATAGTCCTCATCAAAAACAAAAGTAATCAATTCCATCAGCCTTGTTTGAAGGGCTTTCAGGTATGAAAGATACGCTGAAAGCTCTTTTTTTGTGCGCTTTTTCAGAAACGGCGGAAACAGTATGGTGTACAAAGACGAATGAAGTACAGGCCGAAAGTGTTTGACTGTTTCAGCAAGGCAGAGGTAATCGAAAACCCGTTGTTCTGCTTCAGACTCAAACGGTATTGATCCGATTTCACGTTCTTCCTCAAAAGTCAATTTATCAGTATTACACGCTTTTTCAAAGTCGGCATACAGAAAGTTTAATAATCCTTCCCCCAAAGGAAAGTCGACGCTGCCGCCGCTGAGGGGAATGAGTCTGCCTATCTCAATTTCGCTTTTATCGGAATCCACATCGGGATTTGTCACCATCTGCATAGACAAAAAGCATTCAAAATGGGGAGGAAGCGTGTCGCAAGCGCTCAAATAATTTTTAAGTTCTTCATCTGTTTGATTGGGCGGTACAAGAAAAGAATTTCTTTTTCTGCAGGCAAGTTCTGAAACGGCGGAAAACCGTTTTTTTGTAATACTGCGTCCGGCGGCATCTGCCTCGGGAAGCTCGTAGTTTTCCGGTACGGCAACAGAAATATTCTTTTGTTCCGCATCACACCACACCAGATTTTTTATCTTTCCTTGAAGCTCTTCATTAGCGAATTCAAGGATTTGAAGCGCTGATTTTTTGTCCATACTCTCACCTTTATTTTTAGAAAATGTCGAATTGATGAATATTGGAAAATTTATATCACTACAAACAACTTTGTACAAAAGTATTGCCCGAATGTCAATACACGGATATAATGAATTTGAAAATTGAAATTTTAAAAACTTGATTTTCTAAAAAATGAATGACCGTCCGAAGGAAACAAACCGCCACGATCTTACCGCAGGGTAAGGGAGCGCCTGAGCCTCATACAAACGACAGCTTGGGACTGCACAGCGCCCGCCGACAAGCGGGAGTGCCTGTAGGAATCTTAGGGTGAAACGGCAGCGGATATCGGAAGGCAGTACGATCCTCACGCCGATATCTGCCGTACATAGCCATAAAAAAGGAGGATGGAAGCGCTATGAAAAAATCAGAACTTAAAGAGCTTTATCAAATGATGTTCCCGGATTATCCGGATATCGTGACTGTTAAACAGCTTTGTGAAATGCTCGGTGTCAGCCGTGCTCTCGCTTACAAGCTGATCAGCGACGATGAAATACAGGCGGTTAAAATCGGGACATCACTCAAGATTCCGAAAGTCAGCGTAATCAATTACGTGACCGAGGAGAAAAAAGAGGTGAGAACGAGTGCCTGACAGAACTGAACTTACCCCGTCACAGCGCAGGCAGTGCAACCGGCTGATTAAAAGGCTATGCGCCAATTATCAGGACGGAAACTGCCTGCCGCTTGATGAGGGCGACGGCTGTGTATGCGTGCAGATGATTTCATTATCTCTCATCTGCAAGTATTTCCGTAATGCTGTTTTACCAGCCGACAAAGAACTGTGTGCGGATATTTTTAAACAGCGTACTTGCTGCTGTGCGGAGTGCGGTGCAGAATTTGTGCCGAATTCCAACCGACAAAAATACTGCCGTCTGTGCGGCAAAAGAATCAAACAAAACCAGAAAAACGAGAGCAAAAGGAGAACGTTAGGCGCTCAAAAAGTCAATAAATAAAGGCTTTACAGGTGCGGTTTGAAGTAAAACAAGTATTTATATCGGCTGCATCAAAAATGAGTTTCTAAAGTTCTCCTGACAAGAGAAAGGAGCAAAAAGAATGAACAACAAACTAATCACCGTGGACGCAGAAACACTGCTCTCCATACCAATGAAAAAGACAATGTTTATTGTCGACGGACTGATACCGCAGGGCGTCAGTGTAATCAGCGGAGCGAGCAAAATCGGTAAAAGCTGGCTGATGCTTTGGCTCGGGCTTCAGGTTTCGCAGGGACTTCCAGTATGGGGACTTAAAACAAAACAGTGCGGTGTGCTTTATCTGAGCCTTGAGGACACCCATCGAAGAATTAAAGACAGGCTCTATAATCTCACCGATACAGCACCGAACAATCTGCATTTTGCGGTAATGTGCGGGCTGATCGGAGGAGGTTTAGAAGAACAGATTATTAACTTTTTGAACGAGCATACAGATACAAAGCTTGTGATTATCGACACGCTTCAAAAGGTGCGTGACTCAAAAGGCAGCGCAGGAAAGGCGGGTATGTACGGCAACGATTACGACGATATTTCTTCTATCAAACGCATTGCGGACGAAAACAATATCGCCGTGCTTGCGGTGCATCATCTGAGAAAGCTGAAAGACAGCGACGACCCTTTTAATGAGGTAAGCGGCTCAACGGGAATTATCGGAGCGGCTGATACAAACTTTATTCTGAAAAGAAAGCGAACAAAGGACACGGCGTCGCTTTTGGTGAGCGGACGAGATGTTGAGTATCAGGAATTGACCTTGCAGTTTAACGAGCTTGTCTGGGAGCTTGTGGAGCGCAAAAACAGCGATGATATTCACAAAGCAGAGATACCGAAATTTCTTTTCCAGGTGGTGGATTTTATGCAGAGCCGGGATGAGTGGACAGGTACAGCAAGTGAACTGATTGCGGAAATGAAAGAGAGTGAAATCACACCGAATATCGTTACGAAATATTTAGGACAGTTTTCCTGCGACGCGCTGGAGCCTGTAGGAATTGAATACCAAACAAAGCGGACAGGCAAAAGCAGACTGATAAAGTTTATACGCAGTGACGGCAATGACGCAAATGACGAGGAAAACGCTATATAGAAAAACAGCTGTCATAATCGTCACAGCCGTCACAAACAGAAATGAAAAAAGGAGGAAAAGCAATGGCAAACTATGAAATCATAAAGAAAATCGCAGTCATCGGCGGCAAGCCGGACGGCGTAACCAAAGAAATCAATATCGTCAAATGGGGTGTTTACGACCCGATGATTGACATCCGCCGCTGGCAGGGCGACACAGCGTCAAAGGGAATTTCCCTGAAGCGTGAAGAAGCGCAAAAGCTGTTGGATGCACTGAAAACTGTACTTGAGGAGGAAGAAAAATGAGAAACAAAACGCTCGGAATCAATGTCAGGGTAACGCCAGACGAAAAAGAGAAGCTCTGCCAAAACGCAAAATACTGCGGACTTTCCCTGTCGGAATATTTGCGAAAAACAGGTCTATGCAAAGAACTTGAAACGGCTTTCCGTGAAAAAGACTACCGTATTTTCCGACTGTTAAAGCAGTTAAAAGTGGATTGCGGACAGCTTGAAAAGAATGCGATAATCTTTCGCGTTGACGAGATTTTAAAGGAATTGAGATAGAGCGAAGAGAGCTGCGTTATCTTAGCGAGCAGACCGTTTATACTCCCAAAAGTCGTAAAACGGTAAAACTGCATCGCAGAAGCGAGCAGTGTATTTGTACTCCCAAAGCACAAATACCTCGTTAGGAAGCGTCCTAAGACCTCTTGCAGAAAGGAGCAATTATGACAAAGAGAGTTAAAAGACAGTTTTGGCTGTCGCCCGAAGAAAACGCAGAGTTAAAACGAAAAGCGAAGCTGTCGGGGATAAATGAAACCTCGGTTATCAGAATTTTAATCAGAGGATATGAGCCGAAAGAAAAGCCGGACGCAAGATTTTATGAAGTGATGCGGCAGCTTTCCACTATCGGCAACAACATCAATCAGCTGGCAAGTAAAGCGAATGCGCTCGGTTTTATTGATGCACCTATGCTGAAAGCTGAGGCGCTTAGATGGCATAAGTTTCAGGCGGACATAGAAAGAGAATTTTTAAGACCGCAGGAAAGCAATTTGAAATGGAAATGAGAGGAGAGATATTTATGACAAAAAGAAAATCGGATTTTACTTTGCCGACACTTGAAGATTTGTTTTCAACACAGGAAGAACGGGACGACGCAAAGCTGGAACGAGTGAAAGATATTCCGCTTTGTGAGCTTCATCCGTTCAAGGATCACCCGTTTAAAATACAAAATAATGAGGAAATGAAGCGCTTGATTGAGAGCATTAAAAAGTTCGGAACGATAACACCTGCGCTTGCCCGTCCGCTCTCCGATGGTGGATATGAGTTAATCTCAGGACACAGGAGACTGGCGGCGTGTCAGGTGCTCGGAATCGAGACAATGCCCGTCATCGTTCGAGAAATGACCGACGATGAAGCAGTCATTGCAATGGTAGATGCCAATCTGCAAAGAGAGGCCATTCTGCCCAGTGAAAAGGCGTTTGCTTACAAAATGAAAAGAGATGCATTAAATCATCAAGGTATTACTTCTCCCCAACTTGGGGAGAAGTTGCTCACAGTAGAAAAAATCGGTGCTGACAGTGGAGACAGCAAAAATCAAGTGTTGCGTTATATCCGTTTAACTTACTTAATCCCTGAACTGCTTTTAATGGTAGACGAAAGTAAAATTGCTTTCAATCCTGCCGTTGAGATTTCGTACTTAGAGCAAGAGAATCAGAGAGTTTTGTTAAGTGCAATGGAAATGAACGATTGTACGCCCTCCCACGCACAGGCGATTCGGTTAAAGAAGTTATCACAGGAAGGCGTGCTTGAAAGTCAGATGATTTACGAGGTGATGGCGGAACAAAAGCCGAACCAGCAAGAGCAGATAAAATTCCGCCGTGATGAATTTCAGCAATATTTTCCGCCGAAATATTCCAATGAGCAAATGCGAAAGGATATTCTGAAAGGTTTGGAACTTCTGAAACGACAGAGAGAACGAAATAGAGACGCCCGCTGATTCGAACTATTAAGTGTTTACAAACAAATAATTTGTACAATGGAAAGAACTGCATCGACAGAGTATCATATTTTTGTCGGTGCAGGACTGTCCGTGTATGCCAAATATACATAATGGAGGTAAAGAAATATGGTATCAGGACACCTACAGATAAAAAAAGGATTCTACTATGTCGTGCTGAGTTACTACGATAACCGAAACAAACGGCACGTCAAGTACATATCCACAGGACTTCCCGAAAAGGGAAACAAACGAAAAGCAGAAGCGGAACTCGCACGCATCCGCAGTGAGTTTGAGCCGCCGCAGGAGGTGGGGGAGCTTGCTTCTGATATGCCTTTTGCGGAATATCTTTTAGAGTGGCTCGACATTGTAAAGGTGCGTGTAAAAGCGACGACATTCAGCTCTTACGAGGCAATGATAAAATCGACCATCGAGCCGTATTTCCGTAAGAAAGGATACACGCTTCAGGGATTGGAGGCAAGGCATATTCAGCAGTTCTATTTAGAAAAGCTACGGACGGTCAAACCCAATTCCGTGATTCACTATCACGCTGTGATTCATCAGGCGCTGAAATACGCAATGAAAACCGACCTTGTCCCGCAAAATGTAGCGATGAAAGTTGATCGACCGAAAAAGAACGATTATCAGCCGGTTTTCTTAGATGCCGATGAGTTAAAACAGCTATTCGATGTAATAAAGGGAACAAGGCTGGAACTTCCCGTCTTGGTTGCCGCTTTTTACGGCTTGCGTCGTGGCGAGGTGTGTGGACTCAAATGGGACGCCATCGACTTTGAGCGTGGCACAATCACCATAAGGCACACGGTCACATCGCTGCAAGTGGACGGAAAAACAAAAATGTACGCACAGGACTCTGCCAAAACAAAATCCAGTATGCGTACACTTCCGCTTGTCGGCAGCTTTGCGGAGTATTTCAAAGAAGTAAAAGCGGCACAAGAAGTCAACAAAAAGGTCTGCGGCAACTGCTACAACTACGAATATGACGGTTATGTCTTTGTAGACGAGCTTGGTGATTTAATGCGACCGGAATATCTGACAAGTTATTTCCCACAGTATATCCAAAAGCACGGTTGTAAAAGAATGCGTTTTCATGATTTAAGGCACAGTTGCGCAAGCCTGCTTCTTGCAAACGGCGTACCGCTGAAACAAATTCAGGAGTGGCTGGGGCACAGCGATTTTTCTACCACCGCTAACATATATGCCCACCTTGACTACACTTCAAAACTTTCCTCGGCAAAGGCAATGGTCAGCGGAATGGCGTTGCCTGAGACTGTGGATTTCGGCAGTAAGTGGGAGACAGCAGCGAAAAAATGCAGGGAATAAAGAGAAAAGCTGTTCTTTCCAAAACTATGGAAAGAACAGCTGAAAATCGGATGATTTTTGGTGTGGGCATAAAAAAGAAAAAATCCAGAAACCCGCATGGTTACTGGATTTTTCGATGGCGGAAGCGGTGGGATTCGAACCCACGAGCCCGTGAAGGCTACCTGATTTCGAGTCAGGCCCGTTATGACCACTTCGATACGCTTCCGTATATGTCAGCCCGCCATTTTCCTGATGTTTTTTGCAAAGAAAAAACTTTTGGAAAGAACTGACGGAAAGAACAGCAAAATATTCGGTTTTTCGAACTGCGTGACCCCGCATAAATACTGGATTCTCATCGGACGAAAATGACACTAATCCAACGAATTTCGAGTCAGCTTCGTTATGACCACTTCGATGCCTCTCCAAATTATTCAAAACACTATAATATTATATCTTTAAGAAATAAGAATGTCAAGAAAAATCTTTAGAAACCAAATTTGTGGATTTAAAATTATATTTGCATTTTATAAGCATAAATAGTGTGATAAGTAAAACTATTAAAATAAATTCTGAAACAGCCAATAACTACTGATTTTTTCAAGAACATCAATCAAATTCGCAAATATCACAGATAAAATAGGTCCGTTTTTCACAGACTTATTCATACATAAACTACCTTTGATTTATAATGCTTAAAAAAACATCAGACGCTGTATAAACAGAATTACTATTTATACAGCGTCTTTTTAGATTTTTATTTATGGATTATTTAAGCTTATCAAGCTCACTTTCTCTATGTTCCATACTTTCGATACGCTTCTGACCTTCATCAGCCAAATTTCTGAATTGCTCAATAGTTGTTTTCATCTGTGGCAAAGCCTTAGATTTATATTCAGTAACAGCATCAAGGGCATCAAATGTATCTGCAAAAGCACTTTTAAGTGTGTCAACAGAAATATTTGCCTCCATAGCCTGTTGCTGGATACTTGCTCCCTGGTCTTTAAGCATTTTTGCTGTTGCACCGATAATCTTGTTTGTTGCCTCATTTACAGCATTAACCTTCTCAAGAACAACCTTTTGATTATACAAAGCACTCGCAACTGTAACTGCTATTCTAAGGGCTGAAACTGTTACGCTCTCTGCTCTTTCAACCGCACGAATCAATTCTTTATTGTTGCGGCGAACAATTTCCATAGCTATGATGCCCTGCATATTGACAGCCTGCATCTGCTGTAAATCCATAACCTTTTGTCTTAACGGAAAGAGAACCTCTTCTTCAATGAATTTTATTCTCTCCTCATCAACATTTTGCACCTTAGCTTGTTCGATTGCAGAACTAATAGATTCGTCCATCTTCATTCCAAGGTCGATTTGCTGTGTAAGCTTTTGTGTTAAATCTCTCAAAGCAAGCTGCTCAATCTCAAGTGTTGTGTTATCGTTTTTGAGAGTTGCTTTACCCTTGCCAAGTGATTCGATTGTTTCTGCGATAATAGTATCAGCCTTTTCAAACTTTGCAAAATAATTACGAATAGGATTGAAAAGCTTTCCTAAAACACCCTTTTTAACAAAATCTATGCCTGATGGGTCGAGGTCCTTCATTTGAGTCTGGAGCTGTGCAAGACCATTCACAACCTCGCCATTCTCTCCGCCCATCTTGCTTAAATCTGAAAGACGAACACTTAGAAGTTCATTCTTTCTTGTTGACTTTTCAACAACATCATTGCCAAAGCTATCAACCGAAGAAACTATTTCTCTCCTACCCTCAAGAGAACCTAAATCAACTGTAAAAAGCGATTGTGTGTTGTTGTCAGCAATTTTTTCGAGCTTATCCTCTGTTTCTGGCTTTGGTGCAAGTTCTACCTTGACTTCCTCTTTGACTGCCTCTACATCAGGTAAATCCATTGAAAATCCCATTTTATATTCCTCCTTGTTATATTACATTTCTGAATTGAAAAGATTCTTGAGCTGATAGATAATATCATCACTATCTGCGTTGATTGTAGCTGCCTCGTTTATTTCAGAAATCTGATTAAGTGCAGCAATATTTGCATTATATCCGATTGAATATACAGGAACTTCATAATTACTAAGTACTGATGAAATGTCATTTAGAGAACAACCTGTATTCTGTTCACCATCACTCAAGAGGAAAAGCATTGGCTTAGCCTCTGGGTGGTCTTTCTTTGCTTTATTAAGCATATCAAGTGCAACTACAACTGCGTCGTATGTAGCGGTTTGACCGTTAGCCTCAAGACTCTGCACAGCACCTTTAAATAGAGCTTGCTGATTAAGGTCGAATTTTGCTACTGGAAGATTTACATAAACCTTACTATTATATGAAATAAGTCCTACATAATTTTCTTTATTTATATACTGCATAGAATTTATAAGTGAGGTTTGAAGTGCATTGATAGATTCGCCTGCCATACTGCCAGAAGTATCTGCAATAAATACTGCTATAATCGGATTACCACTATTCTTATTTTTCTTATAAAGCTTTTGAGCACTTAAAAGCTTACTGCCGTCAATATCATTAGGAAGCTCTGATTTATAAGAATCATTCTGATTAAAACCATATTGCTTTGCAAGACTTTGAGATGCGTCATTAAGGCAATACTCACAGAACTTATCCAAAACAGATTCTTTATCAGCTGAAAGTGTTCCGATTGCATACATTGGGTTATCGTGTCTTGCACCAAATGGTGTGAAAACATAGTCATTTTTTAAAGTAGGGTCATTAACATAGAGCTGATATTCCAAAACAAAGGCATCAAGAGAGCCTGATTCAGCAGATTTTCTCATCTGTAAAGTGTTGTAAGAAACAAGCGGAACATTTTGCTGGAACTTCTTAAAGCCCTCAGTAGCTGTTTCACTTAAAAGGTTATCAGTATCATATGAATAAAGTGTACTTACAAGGAAATTAAAGCCTGTTGAGCTAACAAGTGGGTTTGTATATCCCATTGCAATCTCGTTAGCTGCAGTAGCCTCTGTAATAACCTTCATATTTACAGAGCCATATTTTTTAATCATTTCATTATATTTACTCTTAGAGATAAGAACACCTGCAACATTGCCAACAAGCTTTTTCTCTTTAAGCTTAACATTGACATTCTTTGCCTCTATCATCTTGCCCCAAAATTCATTTGATGGTGTGATAGCGTCTGGAACATATTTTCCTGATGTTATGTAATCTACGCCAAGACCTGATGTAACAGAACGGATTGAAACAGAAATAGTCTTGCCATTAATTTTATAATTTTCATTATTAAAATTCTTTGCGACTTCGTTTATCCAACCGTCAGTATCCTCGCCAGCTTTTTCTGGTGAAGCAAAAATCTCGATATTGATTTCGCCATTACCTGTTACTGTTAAAGGTGTTTTAGATATATCAGGCAGTTCCTCTTCCTCACTCAATATATCCTCATCACTTATAGATGCTTTTATAGGGTTTACATTTGTAACATTGATTCCGCCAAGCAGTTTGTTCATCTGATTTTCAGCTTGCTCGCTTGTTATTGTTTCTTGGCTTTTTCCTACATCTTTAGTCAGCATAATCCCACCGAAAACAAGACCAAAAACAACAACAGCAATACCTGCAAAAATCGCAATTTTTTTACCATTAGACAGATTAGTCATTTTTTACCTCCTAAAATTAGTTCTTATAATATTTTGTCTGGGAAATCAAATCATTGATTTCTTGAATTGCCGTAAGTTCTTCAAGACCAGCCTCATCAATATCATCAAGCTTAGAGATTTCGAGTAAAAGGCTATCAAGCTTCACTAAAATGCTTTCATTCATTTCCACAAGTCCCTTAACATAATCTATATGTTCATTATAGATTTTAAGCTGTGCACCAGTTGATTTAGAGGCAACTGTTATGCCATCAGAAGCAGGAGCGTTTTTAAGCTTATTTATAAGCTTGGTATAGTCCTTATAATCGAAAATTATCATTCTGTTAATCATCTTTTTAAGGTTATTATAGAAAAGAGCCTGTACAGAATCTATAACAGTTTGAAATTTCGTATAGGTCATTTCTTGTGGGGAGAAATACTGTGCAAGAATACTATCCAAAGCCTTGTCCTTATCCTGCAAACGATAAACTTGGTCTATTGCATTTGAAATTTCCTCATCAAAAACTTTTTTCTCTCGTCTTTCCTCTAAAGCACCTATGTAATCCTTATCATCAACAAGCTCAGCATTTTTAAATAGCTGTATAGATGGTTGTTTAAATAGTATTGTATAATTCCCATAGAAAAATGTTACTATACTCATCACTATAACAGTTACACCGAGAGCGGTAGTGAGTGCATCACCACTAAAATTCAGCCCTACAAAACCTGCTGAAAAGAGTATCACATTGAGTAAGGCTATTCCCAGATTCAAACAAAGAAGTTTGATTATCTGTTTTTTTGACATTTTATATCCTCCCAAAATAATAATGTTGTCACAAAGCAACAATCACATAATATCAAGTTAATTTTACTATTTTGTATAAAATTTGTCAATGAATATATAATAGCACTTTAATTTATATTTTTCAATATATTTTAAAAATAAATATAATAAACCTATCAAAGCTATAAATTATATAATTCTGCCGTCGCTGATTTCTATTCTTTTATCTGCCATAGCTGCTATTGAATTATCATGTGTAATTATTACAACTGTTTTGCCTGAATTATGAAGCTCAGATAAAATTCTCATAATCTCATCACTTGAACCTGCGTCGAGATTTCCAGTTGGCTCGTCTGCAAGAATAAGCGGTGGTTCAGTGGCAATGGCTCTTGCGATTGCTACTCTCTGTTGCTGTCCTCCTGAAAGCTCAAAGGGGCGATGATTCATTCTTTCAGAAAGTCCAACCATTTCAAGTGCAGATACTGCCAAAGTATGGCGTTTTTTCTTTTCAGTTTTTCTATATATAAGAGGAAGCTCTACATTTTCAAGCGCCGTCATCGTTGGTACAAGATTAAAGCTTTGAAAAATAAACCCGATAACCTTATTTCTTATATATGAAAGTTTTCTCTCGCTTAGTTCAGAAACTTCCTCCCCATCGAGAAAATATTTTCCACTTGTTGGAACATCAAGACAGCCAAGAATATTCATTAGTGTTGATTTTCCCGAACCTGAGGAGCCCACAATACAAATGACCTCGCCGGAATGCACATCAATATCAATCTTTCTAAGTACCTCATGATCACCAAATGATTTGCTTAAATCCTTAATTGAAATTACTGTCTCACTCATATTGTGCCTCCTATTCATTGTCCATGTACTCAACTGCGAGTGCATAGTCTGTCTTGCCCTGTAGCTTCTTTTCAATCAGCTTGAAGAGCTTATCAAATACAAAGCAAAGTACAAAGTAAATTACCGCGATGACTAGATATGACT
>OLRV01000633.1_pt1 | contig 34033 bp, 27 predicted proteins | sample 1672421 | NCBI WGS metagenome assembly OLRV01 (sample SAMEA3136684, study PRJEB25190) | human gut metagenome | biome: human gut; feature: human-associated habitat; material: faeces | place: Austria | collected 2013
TATCGGAAGCTGTGGAATTTTCGCTCGCGGTGCTTTCGGCTGTATCGGCCAAAACGCCGGTCGTCAAAACGGAAAGCGACAGCAAAACGCTTGCGCATATCGATAAAAATTTATGTTTTCTCACTGTTTATCCTCCAACGGACATGATATAATACTGTTAACTATTTTATTATTATAGCACGGTTTGGCACCCCTGAAAAGGTGCTCGCCGGCAAATTCAGAAAAAAGTCAGATTAAAAATTAAAAAGGAGACGCTATGCAGATTTTACATATTGCAGACCTGCACTTCGGCAGGCTTTTGTACGGTCGCAGCTTAATGGACGACCAGCGGCATTTTGTGCGGCAGTCGCTTTTGCCTGCGCTGGATGCATATAAGCCCGATGCGCTGCTCATTGCGGGCGATCTGTACGACCGGCAGATTGCCTCGGTCGACGCGATTCATTTATTCGACGAGCTCATCGATGCGCTGTGCGAACGGAGCATCCCCGCCGTCATCATTTCCGGCAACCACGACAGCCCGGACCGCATTGCGGTGGGCAAAAGCCTGCTTGCGCGGCACGGCATCCATATCATCACGGAGCTTAAAGACGCGTTTACGCCGGTCGAGATCGGCAACATACAGATTTTCCCGCTGCCGTACTTTGAAAACGCTCAGATGCGCGATTTTTTAGGCGATGAAACGCTGCGCGGCGCGGGGGCCTGCATGCGCGCGGCGGTGGAAAAAATGGAGAAAGCGTTTGACTCCGCGAAAAAGCACGTGTTGGTCACGCACTGCTTTGCGGCGGGGGCCTCCACCTCCGATTCCGAAAGCCGCCTTTTCGTCGGCGGCGCAGGCGAGTCTAACGACGGACTTATGCAGCTCAGACGTTTCCATACGGAGCATATATGGGGCGAGTATAAGCTTAAAAATAATCAAATGGTTGCCGAATGCCTTTGCGAGGGCTGCAGATATATAGATTCAAAAGAGCATATTCACAATTTCCAAAACTATATTGTCAATGAAGATAAGCAGACCGAAACGGGCGTTTGCGACTGCGGCGAAACGCATACAAGGCCGCATACCCATGTCTTTGGTGACTACACATATAACAAAGATGCGGATTGTGAGAAGAACGGCACGATGACGGCTGTATGTACAGGCAAGAGTTGCGGGGTGACGGATACTGTAAATGACCCGAATCATAAGGCGACAGGTCATAACTTCAGTGACTGGAAGTCGAACGGCGATGCTAAGCTGTTTGCTAACGGCACAGAAACAAGGCTTTGCCATTGCGGATACAGTGAAACGCGAGAGAAAGCCCGGTCGGCAATAATAATTGTAATTTTTGATGCAATAGTAAATTATATAAACAACTTGTTTAAATAAGACGGCTATAATAAGTTAATTAAACTAATTTAACAGATATTTTTATAATAAGATTTAACCCAAGCAGCAATGTGGGCTGCTTGGGTTATTGATGGATGTTTAGAGGTGTGAAAAATATGAAAAAAAATATTTTCTCTCAATTCTGTTGGCGGTATGTATGGTTTTAGAAATATGTTTAATACCAGTTTCCACTTGGACAATTACAACCGAAAGCGTTGAAAGCAAATCTGATATAGAAAGTCAGGTGGATCTTTCGGCCAGTTTACGTTCGAATAATTTAGTTTCTGGTAAAGATTATGTTGAAAACGAAATTATTGTTTGCAGTAAGATTGATGAACTTGAAAGTGAAATAACTAAATATGAAGACGAGTATAATTTAACTTTAGACTTTTGCTTTTCAAATGATACTGATAGTGATGATGAAAAAACGGCTACTTATTTAATGTCTACAACTAAAACTTCGGCTGACATTATTGATATTATTGAGGATATGAAAAAAAATGAAAGTATTGTTTTTGCACAGCCCAATTATATTTATTCATACGAAGATACTGAAGATTCAAATGTGTCAATAGCTAATGAAAATCAACTAAAAAACTATGCTAATAGTCAAGAGGACATGTTTTTAACGTTGTTTAATAAAAATTCCAATTGGATGGCAAACGGAGGCTCAAATATACTAATAGCTGTAATTGATAGTGGCATTGATTTGAAACATCCAACTTTGATAAATTCACTATGGTCAAATGATGGAATATATGGATATAATTTTACTGAACCCAGTAATATAAAGCCAATATTGTTGGACAATGGTGATGAATATAAAAAAGAGCATTATGAGCATGGCACGGCGGTTGCAGGTATAATTGGTATGCAAATTAATAGTGCTGACGGATATGCTTGTCGCGGAATTGCACCGGGGGCAAAAATAATTGATTTACAGATTTCTGACAATAATACAAAACCCACAACATTAGCAGTTATAGCGGCACTAAAGAAAGCCGAAGAATTAGGTGCGAAAATAGCAAATATGTCATTTGCTACGACAAATTATGATATGGCATTAAATCTAGCGTGTAACAGGGCCGCAAGAAATATGGTTTTATTAGCTGCTGCTGGAAACGAAAAAACAAATGAAAGAATGTTTTATCCTGCTGCATTTTCATCAGTAATTGGTGTAATGGCTTATGGCGGTAGCGATAAAGATATAGTTATTACAGATGATGCATCTAAAAGCTATATAAGCCGTAATTATCCTAAAGGTACGCAAATTATATATGATTATTCGAATTATGATGCAAGATTAGTATATTATTATGATGTTATTGCACCTGGAGTTAACATTTGTTCTGCAAAGAATGGTAATACAGGCAATATATCAGGATATTGGTTTTATAGTGGCACCTCAATGGCATCGCCGATAGTAACTGCCGCTGCAGCAATTTATTGGCAAAAAAATTATAACGCCGCGGTGGCGCAAATCACATACCGTTTATGCAATTGATACTTGACCTTTTCGGCTTTTAAAAGGTCATTTGCAAAAGAAATAATACAGAAAAAATAAAAAGGAACCTCTGTTTACAATGAAATGTGGCAATGCATTGCAAACGGAGGTTTCAATTTGAAAAATATGACTTAAATATAAAAACATTAAGATATTCTTAATTTAACAACCCCGTCGGGAAAGCAATAAATTGCAATCTCAACGGGGTTATTTTTAAATAGTCATTATTTATATTGGTTAGTTTTTCTCGAGGCGACAGTTCTTATAGATAAATTTATGATAAAACTCCGGATGCACTACAGGTTAATGTAATAGTTTTTTCAACTGTTTGCACGGGAACGATTAAATATCTTTTTGCGGTTGCTTTATTGCCGCTTTTCGTTGTACTTGCAGATGCTGTTTTCCAATTGGAAGAATATATCTTATGCGTTATACTTGAAGCGGTACATGTTGCTGAACTTCCATTGTATGTAAACGTTCCTTTTAATGTTGCAGACCACTGTGCAACATTATCCGAGTTATAAAAGGTTGCTGTTTTTTTTCCTGTTTTTGATGAAGCAGCGCGTGTGATTGATGATTCTTCGAAAATGGTTGTAATAATATATGAACCGTCTTCAAAATATGTGGTGGATGTAGTGTATGTTGCCTCGTTGGCTTCTGATACAGCCGATGCATAGGTTCCTAGTGTAATAACAAACATAAGAACTAATAAAACAATTGAAATTATTTTTTTTTATTTTTTATTTCTTAATTGATATTTTGAGTGCTTGAATTTATAACCGTCGCTTCAATTGATTCTAACGAATCAACAAAATAACCATCAACTGCTTTATGTCCGTCAAGAGCTGCCCATATTATTACAATTGCAATAATCAAAACTGCGACAACAACACCGATAATGATAACTCTGTGATGTTTATAATTCTTTTTGATTTTTTGCGGTTCTGTATCGGAAATTGACTGATTCGCTATTTCCTCAGGAGTTCCGAATTGGGCATACACCTTATTGATATCATCAATATCATTTTCTTCGACGAAGTTAACAATGCTGTTTCGTAAATCGTTTATGATTGTATTTTTTTGAGATGAGGAACAAATTAAATTCTTCTTTATTTCTGCAATGTACTCATCAATTTCTTTGTTAATCCTGCTCATAATTCTGAACCTCCCTGTCGAGTATCATGGCAATGCCTTTGGTTATTTCGTCGTACTCATTTAAAATTCGGTTTAAGTATTCCTGACCGGAGGGCTCAAGGTGATAATATTTACGCATTCTCTTAATGCCGACTGTTTTTGAATAAGTTGACAAGTAACCTAATTCTACCAATTTATAGAGGATAAGATATAGGGTACCTTCAAGCATGGTGAAACGGCCGTTGCTTTTTTCTTTAAACAGTTGTGTAATCTGATAACCGTAAAGATCTTCTTTGGTTAACAGATAGAGTACAAGTATTTCGGTACATCCTCTTTTGAAGTTTTCTTGATTTTTACTCAATCATACCAACTCCGTTTTTTATATATAATAAACCAAAATGACATTATTGTAAATACTTTTATTATAAATATATGTTGACAGAACATATCATATAAAGGTATATTTAAATTAGAGAATTGGGAGGTGATAGTGGTGCTTTTTAGAATGATTTGAATTGTACGATATCTTTTAATTACTTTAAAGGAAGCCTTAAGATGATATAGACATTTAATTTTTGAGCTATTATATGTGTTAAGATTATTGAGGATGTATTTAAGGTGAGGTTAATATGAAAAATTACAGTATTTCTATGAAAGTGATTGCGGTTATTCTGACGGTTATAATGATTGTTGGAATTCTTCCTATGACGGTTTTTGCGCAGGAATTTAATGAAACTCAGCTTATGAAAACGGTTGAGATTGAGTCCGATAAAAAAGAAAAGTCACCGATTGTCGGCGAAGTGACTGACAAACGAGACGAAAACACAAAGGTCTTTGAGAGAAGAGACGGTTCCTATACGGCGGTCATTACTTCTGAGCCTATTCATTATGATGACAATGGCGAGTGGAAGGAAATCGACAATACTCTTGTCAAGACAAATAATAAGATTACGAACAAGGAAAACAGCTTTTCGGTTGATTTTCCGAGGTTGGATACGCTTTTCTTGGCTTTACCGATTTCATGGGAAGGCAAAGTTGCACAGTATGCAGGACGGCTTCACAGAGATTATCCGGCAAAAAGGATGTTCGAATTTATGATTATGTAGATATACATGTACCGATTCTCGAAAGAATGTATCAAAAAAGATTAAAGGGTTATGCTTCGATAGGTTATAAAATCAGAACCGAAGGTAAAGAGAATTCGGCTCCCGAAATAATTTACAACAATGAAAAATATTCTGACGTTTTCTGCAAAGATATAATGTCGGCGCATGATGAAATTCTTATAGTCAGTCCGGTTTTGAGAAAGACTGCTGTTCGACGAATTGTGAAATATTTGTCAAAGGCAATCTCTTTCGGAACAAGCGTGAAGATGATAACAGTCTCACCTACAGAACTAAAAGATTCGGCTAAAAAAACAATGGAGGATAGCATTACTTTACTAAGAAGTTGCGGAGTGAGTTTAACTCACAAGCCCAATGTCTATCAAAATTTTGTTGTAATTGATAATCGAATTGTTTGGTACGGCAATGTTAATTTTTTAGGCTATGATTCGGCGGAGTCAAATGTATTGCGTCTTGTAGGCACTGATATTGCTATGCAATTAAAAGATACATTGGTGGATCGAAAGAATTTGAGCAAATAAGCGGTTCGGCTTAGTCACATTTAAAACGAATAGAAAAATCCGCATCCCGATACTCACAACATTGAACTACAAGGTTGTTAAAGGAGATATCGTTTTTATCTGCAAGAGATTGTAGCTTTTCAATAAGTGGATCAGGCATTCTGATTGTTTTGCTTGATGATTGAATTTCTTTGTATTTTAAACATATGTATCACCTCATGTAAATTTTATTGTATATTTTAGATAAAATACACTAGCAAAAATACAAGTAAAATTTACTTGCAAGAAATGATTTGTTGTGCTATTATATAAACGATTATAAATACTATATGCTAATTATAATTTAATAAAAAGCAGGAAGAAGAAAAGACATGAAAAGGGGACTTAAAAGAGTTGCTTCTGTATTTATCAGTATTGTTTTGTTGTAAATGCGGTAGAGCGTTTAACGAAAATGAGGTTGAATCATTTAATCCAATCGCAGATGCGATGATGCATTATGATGAAGTCGTAGCCTCTCCAAAACAAAAACGGTTAGGTTGCCCAAAATGCAAATCAAATCATTTGCAGGCTATAGTGGAGACAGCAACCTCTGCAAGAACAACAGAAAATGGTTATTCTCCCGCAAAAGGTTGTTTAGGTTCCTTGCTGTTTGGATCCGGGGGATGGCTTCTTGGGGCGTTGGGACAGCGGCAAAGAACAATAATTGAAACTCAAAATCGAAATTATTGGATTTGCAATGATTGCGGATATAAATTCAGAAACACAGAAGATTGGCACGAAGAAATAAAGAAAAAAGAGCAAGCTGTGAAAGTCAACCTTGTGTTAACAATCTTTTTTATTATCGTTGCTATGTTACTGTTTACAGGTGGTGAAGTATCCTCAGTTGTTGGCATTGTGTTCTTGATTATTGGAGCGGTAAATGCTATCACTTTTTTCCTAGGAAAAACAAGGATTCGAAATGAACTTCAACATCTTGATGATCTCGAAAGTTCCTCTATGGAGTAATTCAGTAAGCAAAAGATTTTCAAAAACAGTTGGGAAAACCCAGAAAACTGCGATTTGATAAACAAAGAATAAGGAGTATGACAAACATGGGCAGTTTATTTCAGGATATGCTAGGCAGCGACGGTCAAATGATCGATACAAATGTTGATATCGTTTTTATGATCGATGCCACCGAAAGCATGTAGCCGTTAACTATAAGTTTACAAAAAATTTACATTTTGGAATAAGCTTTTGGTAATCAAGGAGAATTTTATATGAAGAAAAACAACAAACCGGTCAGGGAATACTATACTATCGACTTAGTACATATTTTTAAAACCCTTTGGCAGAGAATATGGCTGATTGTCTTGGCAGGCATAATTGCCGCAGGAATCGGATTTTCCGTGTCGGCATTTTTAATCAAGCCGGAGTATTCCTCATCAATAATGCTTTATGTCAACAACAGCTCGTTTTCGTTGGGCAACACGAGCTTCAGCATCAGCTCCTCCGAAATCACCGCTGCACAGAGCCTTGTTAAAACATACGGCGAGATTCTCAGCAACCGCTCGACCCTTGAGCGTGTTATTGAAAAGGCCGATGTTCCGTATTCGTATAAGCAGTTGAGCAAAAAAATTCAGTCCGGCCAGTCGAACAATACCGAAATCATGAGGGTTGACGTTACAACCAACGACCCTTACGAGGCCGCAAAGATTGCAAACTGTATCGCAGAGGTTCTTCCCGTAAGAATATCGGAGATTATTGACGGCGCCTCCATGGAGGTTGTCGATGCCGCAGTGCCGAACCTTGAAAAGGTTTCACCGAGCATAACTCAATATACCGCCGTCGGTCTGATTTTGGGAGTGTTGCTTTCGGCATTGGCGATTGCCGTCGGAGCCTTGATGGATGACACTATCCACGACGAAGAGTACATCTTACAGACTTATGACTACCCGATTTTGGCGAAGGTTCCCGATCTTTTAGGCTCGGACAAGAAAAAGTACGGCTACTACAGCGCCAAAAAGAAAACCTCGAAGAATTCATAAGGACGGTATATAGACATGGGATTATTTAAAAATAATAAAACAAGCGCTGTTTTTACCGAAAAGGATTCAAGAAAGACTCTGCACAAGAACCTTGAATTTACAGCCATTGAACAGTATAAAATTCTCAGAACAAACCTTGATTTTACCCTGCCCGAGGACGTTAAGTGTCCGATTATCGGCGTAACAAGCTCGATGAGAGGAGAGGGAAAAAGCACGACCGCAGTCAATCTTTCATATGTTCTCGCCGAAAAGGGCGATCCGGTTATTCTTATTGACGGCGACCTGAGAATTCCTTCAATCGCAAAGAAAATGAACATCGAATCCACACCGGGTCTTACCGACCTTTTGATGGGTCACGGTGCTCATATGCCGGATTTCCGTTCGGCATTGCTGAAGAACTGGTACATATTGCCCTCGGGAGAAATTCCGCCGAACCCGTCGGAGCTTCTCGGCTCTCGCAGAATGGAATTTATCCTCGACAGCCTTCGTGAAAGCTTCGATTATATCATCATTGATTTGCCGCCCGTCAACATCGTTTCGGACGCATTGTCGATAGCCTCACTTATCGACGGTATGGTAGTCGTCGTTCGTGAGGACTACACCGAAAAGAAGGAATTGGAGCGTTGCTTCAGACAGCTTCAGCTTTCTAACGTCAATGTTCTCGGCTGCATTTTGAACGAATCGAAGAACGACGGCGGATCTTACAAGAAATACAGAAAGCACAAGTATTATAAATACTACAAATACTATCAAGGTTCCTCGAAGAGTGATAGAAAATGATTGATTGGCATTCTCATATTTTGCCCGGCATCGACGACGGAAGCGGCAGTATCGAAGAAAGCCTTGCGCTTTTGAAAATGCAGCGTGAACAGGGAGCGGATACCGTAATCGCAACTCCTCATTTTTTCGCCGACGATGAAACGGTTGATGAATTCTTAGCCCGCAGGCAGGAAAGTCTCGACAGTCTGCTTTCAGCGGCTCGGGACGAAATTCCCCGTATAATCTGCGGTGCCGAGGTCAAATATTATCCGGGTATCGGAAAATTGGAGTCGTTGAGCAAGCTCTGCATCGGTGAAAGCAATCTGATTTTGCTTGAAATGCCGATGGGTAAATGGACGGAATATACGGTTCGTGAATTGACCGAAATTGCCGTGACTCACAGGGTGAGGGTAATTCTGGCTCACATCGACAGATACTTAAAGCTTGAAAGCGATTCCGTGTGGGAACGTCTTTACGAAAGCGGAATCCTGATGCAGGTGAACGCATCCTTCTTCAATGAGTTTTTCACAAAGAAAAAGGCGACGGATATGCTCGCTCGGGGCGGCATTCATGCGATCGGCTCCGATTGTCACAACCTTCGCAACCGTCCGCCACGCTTGGGTAAGGCATATGAGCTCATTCGCAAAAAGCTCGGCGATGAGTTCGTTACACAGTTTAATGAGTATGGTTATTCATTACTCTTTGAATAAAAATTTATTTGAAAGGATTTTTATTATGAAAAAATTATCAACCTTTTTAACTGCAATTTTAATAGCGTCAATCCTTACGGTAGGCGTATTTGCCGCACCGTTCATCAAAAGCCCGGGTTCCGCATCCGCTCCCGAGCTCATTGAATACGAATCGGAATCTCCGGAGTGCAAGGCGAGACTGGTTATCACACCGTATTCTCACCGTGACGATCTGAACAACGACCTCGAGTCGATGATAGTAAAAGCGTATAACGAAATCCGTTCCGCAGGTGATCTCACCGAGTTGAACAAGGATCTGGCAACCGTCGCTCAGAGTAAGGGCATCGCAACCAGGAATTTGGCAGTCTGCGATTTGTTCGATCTTCACTATGAGAACTGCGCCCACCATGAGCCGCACGGCAGCTTCAGAATCAAGCTCAAGGACGACAACGCAAACAGATTTGTTGCGCTCCTGCACTATTACAACGGCGAGTGGGAGCTGATTGACAACGCAAAAATCAACGGCGAATATCTTGAATTTACCATCAAGGAGTTCTCTCCTTTTGCAATTGTTGTCGATAATTCCGATGTTGCCGACGATACGGGCACAGCGGAAAATCCCGCAACGGGTAACATCGAGGACGGAATCAAAATCGGCGTATTGGCAGGAGTAATGTGCGTTTCCCTGGTTGCCGGTGTTGTCCTTTGGAAGAAATCTAAGAAACAGGCCGCTTAAAAAGAGGAGTCTTTATGGGAAAAAAACGGAACGATAAAAGAAAGCTGATGCGTGGCTTAGCCGTCGCTCTTTTGGCAGTGTTTCTTTTAACAGGTGCTTTTTTGCTTTTGGAATTATGGGAAAAGCGTCAAAGCATTTTCCCCGAGCAAAAAACCGAGAATACCGTTTATGAATATAACGGTGTCGAGTATGTGAAAAACGAAGATGTTGAATCGTTTTTGATCCTCGGCCTTGATAAGTTTGAGGACGCAATTAATAACGATTCTTACAATAACGATCAGCGGGCGGACTTCTTGATGCTGTTGGTCTTTGACAACAGTGAGAAAAAGTTCACGGCGGTTCACCTTAACCGTGACACAATGGTTAATATGAACGTTTTGGGCGTTGCCGGTCAGAAGATTGGCACGGTCAACAAACAGCTCGCCTTGGCTCATACCTACGGCAACGGCAGGGATGTCAGCTGTCGCAACACCGCCGACGCTGTTTCCGAGCTTTTGAACGGCGTTAAGGTAAATCACTACCTTTCAATAACCATGGACGCCGTGCCGATTTTGAACGACCTTTTGGGCGGCGTTGAGGTCACCGTTTTGGACGATTTCAGCGGTATTGACGACACACTCATAAAGGGTGAAACGGTTACGCTTCACGGCGATCATGCGCTCACCTATGTGCGCGAACGTTACGGACTTGAGGACAGCTCAAACAGCACCCGTATGGTGCGTCAAAGACAGTATATGACCGCAGTTTACGATAAGGCTATGCTCGAAATCGAAAACGATGACAATTTTGTTATTGAAGCATCTTCAAAGCTTGCCGATTATATCGTGTCCGATCGCTCGGTCAATCAGCTTCAGGAAATTGCGAAAAAGCTGTCGCAGTATAAATTTACCGAAATCGAAACCCTTGAGGGCGAGTCGGTCGTCAAGGACGGCTTGATGGAGTTTCGCCCCGACGCCGATTCGATTGATAAGATTGTTTTTGAATTGTTTTACAAGAAGAAGTAAAAAGAACAGGAGGAGCGTATGGAAGGCAAGAACAGTTATATCATTTCCTCCGGCTCACAAAGCGAAAGCGCCGAGCCCGAAATTACAATATATGAAAAGCCTGTCTATCTCGCAGTCAAAAGATGCTTTGATATTGTTTTTTCTTTGCTTTGTATAATTGTTTTTACAATTCCGATTCTGTTTGTAATGCTTTTGATCGTTATCGACAGTCCGGGAGCGTCTCCTATTTATACCCAATACAGAGTTGGCAAAAACGGCAGGGTATTCAAGTTTTATAAATTACGTTCAATGGTGCCCGAAGCGGATCAAATGTTGGATTCGTTGCTTGATCAAAATGAAATGGAAGGTCCGGCATTCAAGATTTCGAATGATCCCCGTATCACACGGGTCGGTCGGGTGATCAGAAAAACCTGTATTGACGAATTGCCTCAGCTTTGGAATATCCTAAAGGGTGATATGAGCTTCGTCGGCCCACGTCCGCCGCTTCCGAGGGAAGTTGAGCAGTACAACGATTTTCAGCGGAACCGCTTGAGCGTTGTGCCGGGGCTCACCTGTTATTGGCAAATTCAGCCAAACAGAAACAGCCTGACCTTTGATAAATGGCTCGAACTGGATTTAAAGTATATCGAAGAGAGAAACGTAAAAACCGATTTGATGATTATATTTAAAACCGTCGGTGCCGTCTTGAACATGGAGGGTGTGTAAATGCCTCAGCGCAAGGACGAAAAATTGCATATTGCCATGTTGGGTCACAAACGAATTCCGTCCAGAGAGGGCGGGGTCGAGATCGTTGTCGGCGAATTGGCTACCCGTATGGCTGCTATGGGTCACGATGTTACCTGCTTTAACAGGGGAGGACACCATGTCAGCGGAGTCGATTTTGACGAAAAGGCGATGACCGAATATAAGGGAGTAAAGCTAAAGCGTGTTTTTACGGTTGATGCAAAGGGATTGGCGGCTGTGACCTCGTCCTTTTTTGCCGCCGTGAAGACCGCTTTCGGCAAATTCGACGTTGTTCATTTTCATGCCGAGGGTCCGTGCGCCATGCTTTGGATTCCGAAATTGTTCGGCAAAAGGTGCGTCGCAACCGTTCACGGCCTTGACCATCAACGTGCAAAATGGGGTAAATTCGCCTCGTTTTACATTTTTGCCGGTGAAAAATGTGCGGTAAAATTTGCCGATGAAATCATTGTCCTGAGCGAGAATACACAAAAGTATTTTGAGGACACATATTCAAGAAAAACCGTTTTTATACCCAACGGGGTGAGTAAAAACGCTTTGAAGCCGGCCGAGGAAATAACCGAAAGATTCGGCCTTGAAAAGGACGGCTACATCTTATATTTAGGCAGACTTGTTCCCGAAAAGGGAATACATTATCTGATTGAAGCCTTTAAAGAAATTGATACGGATAAGAAGCTTGTCATTGCGGGCGGCGCATCCGACAGCACGGAATATGCCGACGAGCTGAAAAAATCCGCCTGCGACAATATAATTTTCACCGATTTTGTAAAGGGCGGATTGCTGGAGGAGCTTTATTCGAACGCATATATCTATGTTTTGCCCTCCGATTTGGAGGGGATGCCGCTGAGCTTACTTGAAGCGATGAGCTACGAAAACTGTTGCGTCACCTCCGATATTCATGAATGTAAAAGTGTTATCGGAGAGTGCGGCGTTACCTTTAAAAAGGGCGATGTCGGCGACCTGAAAGAAAAGCTTCAACGGCTTTTGAACGATTCCGAGGCCGTTGAAAAATACAAATCCGTTTCGTCCGATTATGTCTGCAACAGGTTTAATTGGGACGAGGTTACTCGGAGAACGCTCGAGCTGTATTACGGTGAATAAATATGAAGGTTTTACTTGTTAATAAATTTTTGTACCCGAAGGGCGGCGCAGAAACCTATGTTTTCAAGCTCGGCAAAGCCTTGAAGGATAACGGCCATGAGGTCGAATATTTCGGACTGGAAAACGAAAAAAACATTGTCGGAAACAGTGCGAATGCTTATGCTCCCGATATGGATTTGACCGCAGGTATTTCCGAAAACCTTTTGGCTCCGTTTAAGATTATTTATTCACGTCAGGCAAGGCGGCAGATAAAAAAGGTTTTGGAAAGCTTTAAGCCCGACGTTGTTCACCTTAACAATATTCAGTTTTATCTCACACCGAGCATTATTCTTGAGATTGAAAAATACAGAAAAACCGTCGGCAAAAAGGTAAAGATAATTTACACGGCGCATGACTATCAGCTTGTGTGTCCGAGCCACGGCTTGTTCGATTCAAATATAAATGTTTGCGAAAAATGCATGACGGGCAACTATATGAACTGCGTCAAATCAAGGTGTATGAAGAATTCACTGCCGAAGAGCATTTTGGCAACGGCGGACGCTTATTTTTGGAAGCTGAGCACGGCGTATTCCTATGTCGATACTATTATTTGTCCGTCGTATTTTTTGAAAAGCAAGCTTGATACACAGCCCCGTTTTAAAGAGAAAACGGTTGTGATTCATAATTTTATCGAAAAGCGGGAGATATGTTCCGCAAATAAGGGCGGCTATGTTTTGGAATTCGGTCATCTGTCTAAGGATAAAGGCACCTTGACCTTGCTTGAGGCCGCTCGGCAAATGCCCGAGGTTAAGTTCGTTTTCGCAGGCTTCGGCAAGGCGGTTGAAGAGATCGAAAAAGTGCCCAATGCCGAATACGTCGGCTTCAAAACGGGGGAGGAGCTGAACAGGCTCATTGCAAATGCGACCGTTACCGTTTATCCCTCCGAATGGTATGAAAATTGTCCGTATTCCGTTATGGAGTCTCTGCTGCTTGGAACACCTGTTGTCGGTGCCGATATTGGCGGCATTCCCGAGCTTATTCGGCCGGGTGAAACGGGTGAGCTGTTTGAATCCGGCAACCGAACACAGCTTTCCGATAAGCTGTATTCCGTAATCCGAAATGCGGATTATTACACCGAAAATTGCAAATCTGTTGAATTTGAAACACCTAAGACATATTATCAAAAGCTATTTAAAATTTACGGAGAATGACATGAAGATTTACGAACTCGGCACAGGCTACACACCGATACCTGCCAAGGTTGCGGCGGCAACCGAAAGCGTGGTTGAGGAGCTGACGAAGGCCTTTTTGCAAATGAATATTGATGTCGAGGCAGTAGATATTTCCGCCGAGGACAGAGCACCGAACAGCTTGCCGATAACCGAGGTTAAGGTACCGTCGGTTTTCTCTAAATCGGATGTCAGCTTAGGCGTTATACATAAGGTTAAAAGAATGGTTTATTCCGTTGCACTTGCCTTAAAATTAAAGAAAATATTGAAGAATACCGATCAAAAAACGGTTTTTCATTTTCATAATCAGTACAATATCTTTTTCTTCTTAAAGCTTGTTAAAAAGGAGCTTCGGGACAGGGCGGTTATAGCGTACACCAATCACAACGGCGTATGGTCGTTGCCGTTTGAAGAAGCCGAAAGCACCTTGAAAGCACGCTATTTTCAGGAAATCGAGGGAATGAGGAACGCCGATTTAATCTTCGTTTTGAATCCTAAAATGAAAAAGAATATTGTCAAAAATCTTGGCATTGAAGAGAATAAGGTCGTTCAAATCAATAACGGTGTTAATACCGATATTTATACTCCGCTGAATAGTGAGCGAATTGACACGGTTAAAGAAAAGTTCGGCTTGAAAGATAAAAAGGTGATTTTACAGGTTGGCTCCGTCAATGAAAATAAAGGGCAGGGCAGAACCGTAAAAATAATTGCGCCTTTATTAAAGAAAAACAGCAATATCGTGTTTGCCTTCGCCGGAGATATTGTTTCGCCGGAATACTATCATGAAGTTTTAAACACAGCGAAGGAAGAAAATGTTGAAAAGCAGGTTGTTTATTTAGGCACATTCAGTCCCGGAGAGGAAATGAACGAGATCTACAATATTGCGGATACAACAATTTTTAATTCTTTGTACGAGGGCTTTGCTCTTGTGTGTATTGAGTCAATTTCCTCCGGAGTTCCGGTAGTGCTTTGTTCCGAGTCTTTATCATCCTTCGGCGACGGAAGCATATATGCCGTAAAGGACGATGCTGTTGCTCAAATTACACGCCTTTTGAATGACTCCGACTATCTGAAGGATATGAAGCAGAAGGCGAGGAAAAATGCGGTCGACAATTTCACATGGTCAAAGGTCGCTCAGGATTACTATGATAATTTTAAAAGGTGAATTGAATGTCGAAAAAATTAAACGGCACGGTAATTGTAACATACCGCTGTAATGCAAAATGCACTATGTGCAACCGATATAAGGCCCCGTCGAAGCCCGAGGAAGAAATTTCAATTGAAACGATTAAAAAGCTTCCCGAAATGTATTTCACCAATATCACGGGCGGCGAACCTTTTATTCGTGACGATTTAAAAGATATTGTTCGTGAGCTTTTGAAAAAGAGCGACCGAATTGTAATATCCACAAACGGATTTTTCACCGACAGAATTGTGGAGCTTTGCAAGGAATTTCCGCAGGTCGGAATCAGGATTTCTATTGAGGGTCTTGAAAAGACGAACAATGAAATCCGAGGCCTTGACGACGGCTTTAACCGAGGCTACACAACCCTCAAAAAGCTCGTTGATATGGGCATGAAGGACGTTGGCTTCGGCATGACCGTTCAGGACAGAAACGCCGCGGATTTGGTTCCGCTTTACAATATTTCCGACGAGCTCGGTATGGAGTTTGCAACAGCGTCGCTTCACAACAGCTTCTATTTTGTTGAGTCTAATAATATAATCAAGGATCGTCTCACGGTTGCGCAGAATTTCGAGGATCTCGTTAATCGCTTGCTTGATTCCAACAGTCCCAAAAAGTGGTTCAGAGCGTATTTCAATCACGGACTTATCAATTATATTTTCTCTCAAAAACGCTTGTTGCCCTGCGATATGAGCTTTGACACATTCTTTATCGACCCTTACGGCGATGTCATGCCGTGCAACGGTACGAAGGAAAAGCAGGTTATGGGAAACCTGAACAGGCAGAGCTGGGAGGAGCTTTGGAACAGCGAGCAGGCGGAAAAGGTGAGAAGCTTTGTAAGAAACTGCGCCCGCAACTGCTGGATGATAGGCTCTGTTTCGCCCGCCATGCACAAGTATATTTATAAGCCGGCCGCTTGGGTTATTAAGCATAAATTTCTACGCTTTTTCAAGAAGAAAAAGTATTCGATGTATGAGAATAAAATCGTTCAGGATTTCCGTGACGGCAAGGTGTCCAAGGAGGAGCTTGACGCTCTTTCGACCTGCGAGGGGTGCGGAAAGAACAAAAGCTGTGCAGAGATAGATTGAGGTTAATATGTTGATTATTTCAAACTCATTGACCGAAAAGGTTGATGAAGGCTGTTTAAAAGTGACCTATAATCTTATTAAAAGATTAAAAAAATCGCATGGCGGCGCTTTCGTTATAACATATGAGCGAAAATCCGAGCTTTCGGACAGGCATATGGAATTGAATAAGCTCATGTTAAACGGCGAGCTTCGTTCGATAATAAAGCAAAAAAAAGAAAAGGTCTTGTATGTGCCGTTCCCAGCGAAGCCGATTGCAACGGCGATAAGGATTTTTGTTATGTCCTTAATGTGCCGAAACGGCTTGGACGTAATTCTGCCGATGAAAATCAATGCCGAAGGTATATCGAAGCTTTTAATAAGACTGAGTAAAGCCGACCTGATTGTTTTTTCAAAGCAGTCCGAAAATTTTTATAAAAGCATCGTACCCAAAGGCAGAATCAGATACATAAAAACCGGCGTCGATACGAAAAAATTCGTGCCTGTAACCTCGGACGAAAAAAGACGGTTAAAACTAAAATACGGGTTAGATCCCGAAAAGCCGCTGGTTCTTCATGTAGGACATCTGAACGAGGGCAGGAACATTCAGACCCTGTTGAATATAGATTCCGAATATCAGGTGCTTTTGGTAGTGAGCACATTGACGAAGGACGAACAGAATTCGGAATTGAGAGAAAAACTGCTCAAAAAATCCAATATAAAAATATTCGATTCGTATATCCCCGAAATTGAGGAGATATATCAAATGAGCGACGTGTATCTTTTCCCCGTGACGGAGGACGGACATTGCATAGATGTTCCGCTTTCCTGTTTGGAGGCGGCGTCGTGCGACCTGCCGGTTATTACAACCGACTTCGGCGAGATGAAGGAATTTATTAATAAGCCCGGATTTTACCGTATGAACGGCGCTGACGAAAACGGATTGAACAAGCTCATAAAATCCGCAACGGAGGATGAGCATTGTTCAACGAGAGAAGCCGTGCTTCCATACGATTGGGATAATTGCATCGGTGACTTTTCGTAATATATTGTAGGAGTTTTGTTATGACGGATATGCCCTTAGTTTCTGTTGTTGTGCCTGTATATAATGTTGAAAAATATTTGGACAGGTGTGTGCAGTCTGTTGTCGGTCAAACATATGATAATCTTGAGATTATTCTGGTGGACGACGGCTCAACCGACGGCAGTGCGGTGATTTGTGACAATTGGGCAAGCTCCGACGGCAGAATTAAAGTAATTCATAAAAAGAACGCAGGTCTGGGCATGGCGAGGAACAGCGGTATGGACTCGGCAGGCGGAAAATACATATTCTTTTTCGACAGCGACGACTACGTTGATACAAAAACGGCCGAAAAATGCGTCTCGACAGCCGAAAAAAATGACAGCGACGCTGTGATTTACGCCCTGTGCGACGTGTATGACGACGGCAGAACCTCAGAAAAAGAGATTGTAACCGATAAAACGTTTTTTGTCGGCGACGAGGTTCAAAACGAGGTCTTGCCCGGAATGTTTACCTATTCGATGGGCTTCGGAATAAGCTCGTGCGGAAAGATGTACCGTTTATCAAAAATTAAAGAATTAAACCTGAAATTTAAATCCGAAAAAGAGATTATTTCCGAGGACGCCTATTTTATTTTGGAGCTTTTCTCTCAAATAAAGAGCGTTTCGATTATAAAAGAGAGTCTGTATTATTATTATAAGCGGAGCAATTCGCTCACTCGCACCTATAAGGCGGACAGGCAAAAGCAGAACGATGTTTTTCTTATAAAGTGCGTCGAGCTTGCCCGACAAAACAATCTTTCGCGACAGGTTATAAATCACGTTACCGCAAGGTATCATATGTATTCGATAACGGCGATGAAGCAAATCGTTGCCGCCGAATTACCCTTGAAAGAAAAGCAGACTGAGTTAAACAAGATTTTTAAAAGCAATGTGCTCAGGAAAAGCCTAACGGCCGACGTTATAAAGCTTCATAATAAAAGGCTCGGCCTGTTTTATACACTGCTAAAGCACAAATGTTATTTTGCCTGCAAAATAATTTTATTTTTAAAACGAAATTAGTATTAAGGAGAACGATTTTCTGTGGATAAGAGTTCAGCAGGAAAATTATATATAAAAAAGAGAACCGTCTCGGAGTGGATGATGCTATTCATCTTTTTCTTCCCCGCTGCGCAGGCCTTTTTGACGGAGCTGTTGCCGATACCCGATGCGATCAAGTTCCTATGCGACGGCTTCTTGGTTTTGCTGTTGCTGAAGCTGTTTTCGCAACGCTTCACGAAGATAGACAATTATTCAATGCCGTTCGTCGTTATTGTGGCTCTGTTCTTCTTCATTACCCTCGTCGGGTATTTGTTTAATTATCAATCGGTGTTTTACTATTTATGGGGATTGAGGAATAATATCAGAATGTTCGTTGCATTCTTTGCGTTCGCATATCTTGCGGATTGGGAGGACGCAAAGGGCTGGATCAAAGCTTTAGATGTTTTATTTGTCATAAACTTTGCGGTTGTAATTCTTCAATATTTTTCAGGCTACGGTCAGGACTATATCGGCGGAATTTTCGGCACGTCAAAGGGCTGTAACGGAAGCCTGCTGATTTTCCTTTGCATCGTCTTTGCGAAAACGATCCTTTCCTTTATGAGAGGTGAGGAAAAGATGAGCAAATGCATATTTGTTTCGGTTGCGTCACTGCTTGTTTCGACCTTGTCCGAGCTGAAGATGTTCTTCATTTTGTTTATTTTAATCCTTTTTATGGCAAGCTTCATGACGGCGCATTCGATAAAAAAGACATTGTTCTTTGTGTTCGGTGCGGTGTTGGTTGTGCTTTTCAGTACACTGCTTACCGTCCTTTATAAGGACTTTACGGATTTTCTTTCCTTTGACAGCCTGATAAAGGCGTTGACCGACACGGGATATGCGACAGATGAGGACATCGGCAGATTTACCGCCCTGCCCGTTATCTCGCAGAGATTTTTGCCCGGCTTTTTCAGAAAGCTGTTCGGCTTAGGCCTCGGTAACTGCGACAGCTCGTCGCTCAGTATGTTCAATACGCCGTTTTTCGAATCTCATCAAACGGTTCACTATTCGTATTTTTCGTATGCATTTTTGTTCTTGGAAACAGGCTTTGTCGGACTGGCATTGTATGCTTCATTTTTCGTCGCTTCGTTTTTCGTTTCAAGAAAGCTGAAAAAGCTGGAAATGGCAGACGAATTTGCTTGTCAGATGAGCATTATACTTTCGGTGATAAGCCTGATACTTTTGGTTTACAATTCCTCTTTGCGCATGGAGATCGGATTTATGCTGTTCTTTGTTTTGGCATTGCCGATTATTTCCGCCAATGAGCAAAGAGAAAGTGATGATGTTTATATATAATCGTTTGGAAAAATGCAAACAAAGGAGGCAAAAACGATGAGAAGAGTGTCAAAAAGAATTATATCTCTCTTTTTGGTATTAGTGATGCTTCTCGCCATGATACCTGCCGGTACTGTTTTGGCAAGTGCCGCGTCGGGTTCGCTGGACATGACCGCCGAAGGACTTACCGCAACTTATGCGGGTGACGGCACATGGACCGGCGGCGGAAATGTGGCGCACGGCACTGTTACCGGTAAGGGCTCGCTTTTCAAGCAGTCGCAGAGCGGCTCTCTTACCTTCACTAACACCAGAAGTCAAGCCGGATATATTTCTTTTGATTACAAAATCACAGAGAACACCGGATCGGTTACCATTGCCGGTAATACCGTTACGGGCAGCGGCTCTTATGCGCCGTCCGCAGCTTTGGGCAGCGGTGAAACGGTTCAGGTTGTTATCAAATCCGGTAAGGGTAACGACAAAACAACGTCGATTGAGCTTACGAATATCAATCTTGTTGTTGACGTCAGTGCCACGACCACCTTTAAAGCACCGACCAACGGTTCCTATACCGTCAACGGTGAGTCTATCACAAAGGACACAGCCAAAACGCAGTCCTCAACGGTAGCATATAAGCTTGTTGCAAAGCCTGCAACGGGTTATAACTTTATCGGTTGGTACAGCTCGGCAATCAACGGATATTTCGATTACAACAGTACAACAACTCTGAATGTTGAAAGCGATACCGTTGTTTACCCTGTTTTTGTCAGCTCGTCAATGGCTGTATTTCAGGTCGGCTTCAATCTTTACACCGATTTGAATAAGGCAAATGCCGCCGCAGAGGCGGATTCGAGCAAGCAGATTGTGCTCTCGCACAGCGGTATTCTTGCCGCCGGCACATACAAGATTTCAAAGGGAGTTAATCTGTTGATTCCCTTCGATTCTGCCAATACGGCCACCTTCGGCGACGAGCCCGAATGCACAATGTCATATGCTGCCCCGACCATGTACTCATGTCTTACCATGGCGGATGGTGCGGTTATCAACTGCTACGGTAATATCAATGTCAACGCAACCCAGCTTGCTTCGTCAACAAGAACCGCAGGCAGAGTCTGCGGCGCTTACGGTGCAATTCAGATGACCTCCGGCTCTCAGATTAAACTGAAGAGCGGTTCGGCACTCTATGCCTACGGCTACATCGGCGGCGAAGGACTTGTTTGGGGCGAAAGCGGAAGCAAGGTATATCAGTTCATGCAGATTGAGGACTGGCGAGGAGGTAACGATTCCTCTTCATTGCTTTCTTCATTGAAAAACAACTCGTTCCTTTTCTCTCAGTATTATCTTCAGAACGTTGAGGCCGAGCTTCGTATAGACAGCGGTTGCACCATGTACGGTACCGCCGCAATCGCCGCAGGCTTGGGCAGCTCGAAATCACCGAGCCAGGCCTGCGCCGCAATCGTCGGCAAGGATGAGGGTATGTTCCATATCACAAGCGGTTATGCCACACTGAAGTATGACGCAACGACAGACAGAATGACGCTCGATTTCTACGGTGACCTTGTAACGGACGCTATCAGTATGTCGATTAAGCTCACTGTTGTTTCTTCGTCAATGAATACCGCCGATTACATTCTCGCTCTTCCGATGAACTATACCATAAATATTAAATCGGGCAGTAATGTTACATTTGCTCAGAAGTTTAAGCTTCTTCCCGGTACGGCTATCAATGTTGAAGAGGGTGCGACGGCAATCGTTTCCTCGGGCGGCGCAGTTTACCTCTATGACGTTGACGACTGGATGTCGGGCACATACACTTACAATAAGAACATTTTCCAGTTACCCTATGTATTTGCGAAAAAGGGCGCTCCCGTAACTCGCAGTGTAAAGGAAAATTCCGTTCTCAGGGTTGACGGAACGTTGACCGCAAACGGCCCGATATATTCAACCAAATCCGTCACAAACGGCGGCGATGCCGTTATCAAGGGTAAGGGCGTGTATGTTTCGAATGTTCACGGCTCGACAGACCTTAAAGAGGTCACCGGCTCGAACACCACGCTTAAAACCATCGCCTGCGTTCCCGTCAGGGGCACGATCGCAGGACACAGCGGATACAACAGCTTTGCTATCGGCACATACCGCTCGTTGAACGGAAACTGCTGGTATCAGAGAGCAGTTACGGCTAACGGCTTTACTGTCGTTTCGGGCGGCGTTCAGGACGGCGTAAACGTTTATGTTGCCGACACAAAGGACGCAACCGTTACGCTCGTTCTCACAACCGAACAGCCGTGCGTTACGCTTCCCACAAACGCTAAGGTTGCCGTAAGCGGCAATAAATATACATTGACCGAGATTAACAGCAATGTTACGATCGTCGCAAAACAGCATAATCCGGTTGTTTCTGTTCCGGCAAAGGCTCCCGACTGTCTTAACGGCGGCTATACGGCCGAAGAAAAATGCTCGGTCTGCGGCACGGTCGTAAGCCCCTCGGTAAGTGTTCCGGCAACGGGACACAAGGAGGAGATTATCCCCGGAAAAGAGGCCACATGTACGGAAAACGGCTTGACCGAGGGCAAGAAGTGCTCTGTTTGCGGTGAGATCATCGTCGCTCAGGAGGTCATTAAGGCACACGGCCATTCCGAAAAAACCGTTCCCGGAAAAGCTCCGACCTGTACGGAGAACGGCCTGACCGCCGGCAAGGTTTGCTCGGTCTGCGGTGCCGTTATAGAAAAGCAGGAGATTATTCCGGCTACCGGCCATACCTATACGACGGTTGTTACCGCTCCGACTTGCGAAGAGGACGGATACACCACCCATACCTGTGCCTGCGGTTACAGCTATGTTGACAATATCGTTAAAGCAACGGGACACAGCTATACAATCACGGTGGACGGCACATACAAGGCTCCGACCTGTACCGAGGATGGAAAGGAAGCGGATCTTAAATGCGCAAAGTGCGGCGCCGTTAAAAAGGGTGCGGTTATTCCTGCCAAGGGTCACGATGAGGTGATTGATGCGGCGGTTGAGCCTACCTGCACCAAGGACGGTCTTACAGAGGGTCGTCACTGCAAAACCTGTAACGAGGTTATCGTTGCGCAGAAGGTAGTTAAGGCGCTCGGACATGATTATGTTGCGGTTGTAACGCCTCCGACATGCACACAGGACGGCTACACGACACACACCTGCTCACGCTGTCATGACAGCTATGTTGATTCGCACGTTGACAGCACGGGCACCGAGCACAGCTACGATTCAACAAAGGTTTACGAGCCGACCTGTACCGAGGACGGCTACACCGTTAAAATATGTTCAATTTGCGGACATGAGTTGAAGCTGGAGGACACGATCGTTCCGGCATACGGCCACAAGTTTACATACGAGGTTGTTGAGCCGACCTGCACAACGGGCGGTTATACGGTTCGCAAATGTACGGTTTGCGGATACAGCGACACGGTCGATAAGGTTGACGCCTTGGGTCATGACTTTACCTCGGTTGTAACCGAGCCGACCTGTACCGAAAAGGGATATACAACGCTCACATGTAAACGTTGTAACCATACGGAAATTCCCGAGGAGTCGTATGTACCGGCACTCGGACACAAATACGTCGGTGTTGTAACAACTCCGGCAACCTGCACCGAAAACGGTGTCATGACATACACCTGTCATTGCGGCGACAGCTACACCGAGATTATCCCGGCGACAAATCACAGCTATGACGAGGGCGTTGTAACCGCTCCGACCTGTCATGAGCGCGGTTACACGACCTATACTTGTAAAAAATGCGGACACACATATCAGGGCAACTTTGTCGAAGCTCTCGGCTGTGAATTCGGCGATTGGGTAATCGTCAAGAATGCAACCTGCACCGAGAACGGACTTAAGAAGAGAACCTGTATTCGCGGTGACCGCTATGAAACAGAGGTTATTCCGGCTACCGGCCACAGCTATACGGCGGTTGTTACGGAACCGACCTGCACCGAAAGAGGATATACAACCTATACCTGTCACTGCGGTCACAGCTATGTATCCGACTATACGGACGCAAGCGGACATAAGCTTGTAATTGATCCCGCCGTTGCACCTACCTGCACCGAATCGGGACTTACCGAGGGTAGTCACTGCTCCGTTTGCGGCGAAATTATCGTTGAACGTCAGACGGTTGCGGCACTCGGACATTCCTTCGGAAAATGGACTGTATCCAAGGTGGCAACCTGTACCGAAAAGGGTGAAGAGGAACGTTATTGCACCGTTTGCGGTATCAGAGAAACAAGAGAGCTTGCAATGCTTACGCATACTCCGGTAATTGATGCGGCGGTAGCTCCGACATATTCATCAACAGGACTTACAGAGGGCAGTCATTGCTCAAGCTGTAACGAAATCCTTAAAAAGCAAGAGGTTGTTGCCAAGCTCAAGCTTAACTGGGATACCTTTAAGCTTGCAATGTCTCAGCTTGAGGGCTATGCGAGCGACTACGCCAAGAACAACCCTGGTAAGGATCCCACAAAGCTTATGCTCAACTTCATCCGTACCGGTATCGACCGTTACAACGATGACGATTGGGTAACAATGGCAGGTGCCGAGGAAACCGTTTTCGTCAACGAGGTTATCGCAAAGGACGAAATCAACGGCACTATCGCTTATGCGCTTCGTGAGATCGATTATCTTGAAATAACAATGCCGAACGGCGAAAAAATGGTATTCGACCATATGTTCGGTTCGTTGAATATTTCAAGCAATAAGAACTATACTCAGTCAAACACAGACTTCGGCAGCTGGGCAGGCGATATTTGCGACTTGATGGAATATTCAAATCCGAGAGTAAAAGCAACAGAGCTTGACGCAATGACCGAAGAAATCAAAACAAAATATTTCGGCGTTGACGATGTTGAGGAAAGCGGCTTCGGCTATGACGATATCAGAACCGACCTTGATGCATTCTATATCGTTTACCAAATCACATCGGGTGCTTCATCGCTCAGCGAGATTTTTGAAAGCTACTATAACGAGGAGCTTTCGATGCGTTCAAGAGCGGCGTTCTTCCTGAACAACCGCTTCCCGGGCAGCCTGACAAATGCCGAGGTTCGTCAGTCGATTTTCACGACTTACAGAGATCACCTTTTGATTCAGCTTCTTGAATCGGGCAGGGGACTTTCGGGCCTTGATACCCTCAGAGAGGCTTGCTGTTACGCATTTGCCGATTATCTTTATAATCTGGCAAAGGACGATCTGGTAGCTCCCGAGAAACCCGATAAGCCGACAGATGACCCGAACAAGCCGGATATTTACAGCGTATTCTCTTCGAAGGATTCGATGCTTGCTCCGGGTATAACGCAGAACATCAGCTATGCTGTCGATTCGAACGGCGAGCAGATGGTATACTATATGTCAAAGTCGGACATCAACAGAAGCGATGTCAATATCTACGCAAACTATGCAAACAATGACGCTTCTTCATGGGCATTGTCAACTGTCAGCGAGCAGATGGCCGCCGTTCAGAAAAAGCATTCCAACCCCAACGACCCCGATAACTATATTGAAAATTACAATGCGGTTGTCGGCACAAACGCCAACTTCTTCAACATGGGTACAGGTCAGCCGCTCGGCTTGCTTGTTATGAACGGCAAGGAGTATACCCCCATTTACACGAAGGAAAGAGAATATAATTTCTTTGCTATCCTCAAGGACGGCACACCGGTTATCGGAGAAGCCTCGGAATATAACAAATACAAGAACAATATTCAGGAGGCTGTCGGCGGTGCGGAAATCCTTGTTAAGGACGGTGTAAATCAGTTCATCGGCAAAACAAGCGAAAAGATGCCGAGATGCTGCGTCGGTATTACGGCGGACGGACAGATTATAAATCTTGTACTTGACGGACGTCAGTATCCGTATTCGGTCGGCGCAACGTATTATGAGGTTGCACAGATTCTCATTGACGCAGGCTGTGTGGACGCTATGGAGCTTGACGGCGGCGGATCCGCAACCTATGACGCCAAGCAGGAGGGCTCGGACGAGGTAACCGTTGTTAACCGCCCGTGCGACAGCGTGGAGCGTTCCGTAAGCTCATCACTTGTAATCGTTTCCACGGCTGTAACTTCAAAGGAATTTGACCACGCTATCGTTAACACCGCAACGGACTACCTGACCGTAGGTTCTTCCTTCGATGTTTCGCTGACAGGCGTCGGTGCGGCAGGAAATATGACCGAGATTCCGAAGAACGCAACACTCCGACTTTCCGATGAAACAGTCGGCACTCTCAACGGTAATAAATTTACCGCCGTTGCAAAGGGCAAGGTCGATATTCAGGTTGTGGTTGACGGAAAGGTTGTCGGAAGCAAAACAATCGAGGTTATCACAAGACCCACGGCTCTCAGCTTTACAAAGGATAATATCAACGTGATTTACGGCGTTGCTGAAGAGCTTCCGCTTGTTGCAACATACAAGAACAATCCCGTAACGTTCAACACGAACGATATCATCTTTGAAATGACCAATGATCTGGCAGGTGTAATGAACGGCTTCTCGTTCACCGGTAACGAAGCTTCGGGCGTTCGTAACGTTACCGTAACCGCTAAGGTCAAGACCGATGTCAATGTTAGCGCCAATATTTCCCTGCGACTTTACAAGGCAGACGAAAGCATTTTCGATTTCGAAAAGGCAACGGCAGGTAACGAGTCCCTCGCATGGAACAGATCTGTTTCGAACTCTTATACAATCGACAACAAGCTTTACTATAAGGTAGATACAAACAAGGATTCTGTCGCTTCGTATGTATTTGCCATTGATATGAAATCGATTACCGCACCTGCACGCTTACAGCCCTTGATGGAATATCTCAACGGCTTTGCTGGCAACGTCGGTGAAAATGCTACCCCATGGGATTATCTTCTCGCTTTGGGTGGACGTGTAAGCGACCTTACAAATGTTACCGTTACGGCGAAATTCCCCGAGGGAGTAGATGTCGATGTTGAAAATCTGAGGTTTGTAAACGACTTCTTCAAGATCTCGTCATACAAATACGACGAAGCCACGCATACGCTTACAATCGTATGCAAGTGGACAAGACAGACTGAGGGTATCGATCCGTCAACGGCAAACTCGATCGGTATTCTCTCCGGTGTTAAGATTACACCGAAGAAGAACGCCCAAAAGGATAAGGACGGATTGATCAATATTGATGTAACGGGTAATGTCTCTTACGATATTTATCTTGATACAACACAGCTTTACAAGTTCGCAAAGGATCCGGAAAATCAGAAGAAATACGACATTTATGAGTATATCAATCCGAATGATCCGGAGGACGCAGGCGGACACTTCTCCGACACATATGTTACGTTTGAGGATCACTTCTCACTTGACGAAAAGCCCCTCAACGGTTGGATAAGCCCGAACGGTGAACAGTTCTATTACTATGTGAACAACAAAAAGGTCACGGGTATTTACTGCGCACCCGATCAGGACGGTTCGGACAAGAGCTATTATTACAGCTTCGATAACGACGGCACTTGCACAGGCAAGCTGACAGGTCTTTTCTATGACAATACCGCAAAGGCTTACCGCTATGCCCGTCACGGAGAGCTTCAAAAGGGCTGGGTAATGATAGACAACAGCTGGTACAACTTCGACAATTCATATAACGCACAGACCGGCTCAAAGGCATTCGGCAGTGTAACTTATGAATTTGAGGATAACGGACGCCTGAAGCACGGCGTTTGGGCAAAGACTGTTTTCGGTACAAAGTATTATTACGGCCCGGGTTGCTACAACAGGGGCTGGGCTACAATCGACGGCAACAGGTATTACTTCGAGAACGGTTACCGCTACGAAGGCTACCGCATGATATTCAAGGCAAATGTACGTTATTGGTACGATTTCGGTGATGACGGTATTTGCAAGGATGAGGTTGTTCCCACAGGCTTCTATGAGGACGAAAAGGGCCTCAGCTATGTAATCGACGGCATTGGTGTATACGGCCTTTATAAGATTGACGGCAGTTACTACAGCTTCGATTATTACGGTTATGCAAGAAAGGGCTTCGTCAACGTGGGCGAATCACACTGTGATCTGAATCCCGGCAATTATTACTTCGGCGACGATTACAAGGCTGTTAACGGCATTGCAAAGAATCAGAATGGCGACTTGGTTTATTACAGAAACGGTCGTCCGGCAATGGTAGGTCTTGTTGAGGTTGACGGCGACTACTACTTCGCAGGCGGTGCAAACGGTGAAGTTTCCATCAACAAAAAGCAGTACACATGGGCGAACACCACTTCGATTCCGAACGGAACCTACGAATTCGGTCCCGACGGCAAGATGCTCAACGGCATTGTCGAAAAGGACGGAACTCTCTACTACTACGAAACAGGAAAGCCGAAGATGGCAGGTCTTGTCATGGTTGACGGCGCTTACTACTTTGCAGGCGGTGCAAACGGCGAGGTTTCGGTAAACAAGGTTCAGTATGTATGGCAGGATAACGGAATCAAGCTCGAAAATCCCAACTGCGAGTTCGGTGCCGACGGCAAGATGCTTGACGGTATCGTGAATAAGAACGGCACGCTCTACTACTATGTAATGGGCAGACCGAAGATGGCAGGACTTATCGAAATTGACGGCGATTACTACTTCGCAGGCGGAGCAAACGGCGAGCTTGCCGTAAGCAAGGTTCAGAATGTTTGGAAAGCCAACGGTATCAGCCTTTCAAACCCGAACTGCGAATTCGGTGCCGACGGTAAGATGCTTAACGGCATTATCGAAAGAGACGGTAAGCTTTATTACTACGAAATGGGCAGACCGAAGGCGGCAGGACTTGTTGAGGTTGACGGCGACTACTACTTCGCCGGCGGCGAAAACGGTGAAATACTGGTCAATGTAAAGCAATACACATGGGCAAACAGCACGTCGCTTCCGAACGGAACATATGAATTCGGCGCAGACGGCAAGATGCTCAACGGTATTGTCGAAAAGGACGGCACGCTTTATTACTACGAAATGGGTAAAACCAAAACCGCAGGTCTTATCCAAATCGGCGGCGACTACTATTTCGCAGGCGGTGCTAACGGTGAAATTACCGTTAACAAAAAGCAGTATGTATGGCAGAGCAACGGCTTATTGCCCGAGGATAACTACGAGTTCGGTGCCGACGGCAAGATGCTCAACGGCTTTGTCACAAGGGACGACGGTATTTACTATTACGATACAGGTAAATACGGCAGAGTCGGTTTGAACCTGATTGACGGTGATTACTACTTTGTCGGCTATTACGGTAAGCTGTATACTAACGGTACTTACTATGTATGGGAAACCAACGGTTACTCAATTTGTATGAACTATACATTTGACGAAAACGGTAAGCTGGTGAAATAATCATGAAATGGGGCTGTCGCATTTAGCGCAGAGCAAAACGGTTTCTGCATCTAAATACGACAGCCCTTTTGGAGTATTCTAAAGCAAAAAGCGTAAAAATAATTTTGGAAGATTGATTTTAATGAAGAATGCCAAGGTATTTACAAATGCAAAGTGGATTATAATTTGCAAAATCATTCAGTCGGTTTTGCAGCTTTTGGTCGGTATGTTAAGCGCCCGTTATCTGGGCCCGTCTAACTACGGTTTGATTAACTATGCCGCCTCAATAACCGCTTTTGCAATGCCGATTATGAAAATGGGACTTGACGCAACGCTTGTCTTTGAATTGGTAAAAAATCCGAAGCAAGAGGGCAGGGTGCTCGGCACATCGTTGGGCATGAATGTTATATCCTCGTTTTTGAGCATAATCGGCGTTTCGTTTTTTGCTTATTTGGCTAACCCCGACGACCGACAAACTCTCATTGTCTGCGTTGTATATAGTCTCTCGGTTTTCTTTGCGGCGCTGGAAATGATTGAATACTGGTTCCAGTATAAATTGCTTTCCAAGTATTCATCTGTGGTTATGCTTATTTCCTATGTTGCCGTTTCGGCTTATAAGATATTCCTGCTCGTAACGCAAAAGAACGTAGTTTGGTTTGCTTTTTCTCATTCGATCGAATACGGCTTGATCGCATTTTGTCTTATATTACTGTATTTCAGAAAAAGCGGTGATAAGCTGGTTTTCTCGTTCAGTCTTGCAAAGGACATGTTTTATAAAAGTAAATATTACATTTTTGCGTCGATATTGGTTGTTGTTTTTCAGAATATTGACAAGCTCCTGCTTACCGAGCTGTCGGGTACCGAATCAACGGGCTATTATTCCGCCGCAGTAACCTGCACGGTGATAACGCAGTTTGTATTTACGGCTATCATAGACTCGTTCAGACCGGAAATTTTGAAGCAGAAGAAAGAGGACGAAAAAGAATACGAAACATCGCTTATTTCTCTTTACAGTATAGTTATATATCTGTCATTGCTTCAGAGCGTGGCTTTCACCGTGTTTGCAAAGCCGATTGTCTATGTCATGTACGGCAAGGATTTCATGCCCACCGTGAAGATACTGCAAATCCTGATTTGGTATTTTACCTTTTCCATTATCGGCACGGTTCGAAACGTCTGGATTTTGGCAGAGGACAAGCAGAAGTACCTGTGGGGAATAAACCTGATGGGTGCGGCGTTCAGTGCGATCCTCAACTTCATTTTGATTCCTCATTTTGATGCGATAGGTGCCGCAATAGCGTCGTTCTTTACTCAGCTTTTCACGAATTTCATCTTAGGCTTCATCTTAAGACCGTTAAGGCCGAACAACAGGCTTATATTGAAATCCTTGAATCCGAAGATATTCTTTGCGAATATAAGCTCGATAGTGAAAATGCTGTTGAAAAGACAATGATTTTGCATACAGAGCTGTCAAAGGCAGGGGTGAAAAATGGACATTAAAAAGAAAAAAAGGCTGATGACAGCGGGGATTATCCTCTGCGCCGCCGTGTTTGTTTTCTCGGGTGTAATACTTGCTCGGGAATACATCGACCAAAAAAGAAGAGCCGAAGCCTTTGAAAGGGTTGCAAGTCTGGTTGAAACCGACGGTGAAAACGGCTCGGCGGCGAACGACTCGGAGCAGGATGCGAATAAAGCCGCCGCTTACAATAAATATTCGAGGGTATACGCTCAAAACAACGATTTTATCGGCTGGATCACGGTTCCGGATACCCGAATCAACTATCCTGTTATGCAGTCAAAGAACAATCCGAATTTCTATTTGTACCATGACTTTGAAAAGGCGTACAGCAAATTCGGAGTGCCGTTCATGCAGGAAAACTGCGATGTTGCGACCTCCGATAACCTGATAATGTACGGCCATCATATGTATAACGGCAGTATGTTCACCGATCTTTGCAAGTATATTGACGAGGACTTTTACCGTGATCATAAGTACATTCGCTTTGACACCATGGAGGGCTTCGGTGAATACGAGGTCATTGCCGCCTTCAAGACGGTGGCTTACTCCGATGATGGGTTTAGATACGATCGCTTTGTCCGAGCCGAGCGAAAGGAAGATTTTGACGAATACGTTGCCAAGTGCAAGAAGCTGTCGTTCTATGATACGGGCGTGACCGCCAAATACGGCGACAAGCTCATAACGCTCTCAACCTGCGAGTTTTCAAGGCAAAACGGACGCATGGTTGTTGTTGCGAAGAAGGTCAATGACAGGCTTGAAACAATATCATAACGAATAAGGCACAGCAGAATTTGTGAACTGCTGTGCCTTAATTTATTGTTAAAGAATATCAATAACCTTTTTTATATCCGATTCGATGCAGATTGCCTGCTTTTCGATTTCCGAGGGACAAACCGCATCGCCGTAGTTTACGCACGCATATGTTGCCTTAGGATTTTTTGCCGTCATCTGCCAAAACGGGTATTTGATAATGACGGGTGTGTTGTAGCCGATGCCGGGCTCGAGAAAAAGTATTTTTTGATTACCTCTTGTCCGAATGAAGTCGGCGTACCTTTCGGCGGCTCTGTGCCAGCCTTCGTCCTCGACGAATTTATCGTCCGCACGCAGATTCATTGTCATCGGTGCGCCGCAATGCGGACAAACGGGAACAAGCCCGGTCGGGATTTTCATATCGTGCTGCTGTTCACACATTGCAATAACAGTCTGCTCGTTGTCGTATGTTTCGTTGCGGCAGGGAACGGAGCATTGAAAAAGTCCGTAGTCGCCCTGAGTATAGAACAGCCGCTTTTTGTCGAAGCCGGCCTTTTGAAACTGATGGTCAACGTTCGTCGTTATGACGAAATAATCCTTGTCCTTTATCAGTGCGTAAAGGCGGCTTTGGCTTTCAGCCCGGAACAGCCCCGTTCCTTTCAAAAGTACGAGAATGCCGCGGCCTACCGGAATTATGCCATCAAGCGCAGAGACTTAAAATATATCTCAGCCGCCTTAAAGGAATCACGCCCTATGGTGGAGATTGACCAAAGGAATCTTGACGCAGACGAGTTCCTGCTCAACACTCCATCGGCAACATACGACCTTCGTACCGGCATTTCTTCCGCACATGATCATGTTCCTGAAGATTTCATTACCAAGCAGACTTCGGTCGACCCTTCTGATGAAGGCGCGGATATCTGGCGGAATGCTTTAAAAACCTTCTTTTGCGGCGACGGTGAGCTTATTGATTATGTTCAGGAAATTGCAGGTCTGTCCGCTATCGGAAAGGTTTACATTGAGGGCTTGATTATTGCTTATGGTGAAGGCCGAAACGGGAAATCCACCTTTTGGAATACGCTGGCTCATGTTCTCGGCACCTATAGCGGCAATATGTCTGATGACACTCTTACAGTCGGATGCAAGAGGAACGTCAAACCGGAGCTGGCAGAAGCCAAAGGCAAGAGGCTCGTTATTGCAGCCGAGTTAGAAGAAGGTATGCGTCTGAACACCTCCAATGTCAAGCAACTCTGTTCTACTGATGAGATCTATGCAGAGAAAAAATACAAGGATCCGTTCAGTTTCATACCGAGCCATACCCTTGTCCTTTACACAAACCATCTGCCAAAAGTCGGTGCAATTGATGCCGGCACATGGCGCAGGCTGATAGTTATTCCTTTCAATGCCAGAATTGAAGGTCCTTCGGACATCAAAAATTATGCCGAATATCTTTATGCAAATGCCGGAGGCGCAATTCTCAAATGGATAATGACAGGCTCAAAGCGCGTGATTGAAAAGGGTTACCATATTGCGAAACCAGCTGTTGTGGCGGAAGCAACCCGCAAGTACAAGGAGAATAACGACTGGCTGTCACAGTTTCTTGATGAGTGCTGTGAGATTTCCGAAGGCTTTACCGCAAAATCCGGAGAAATCTACAATGCGTACCGCAGTTATTGCATGCAGGTGGGCGACTATATCCGCAGCACAACTGATTTCTATACTGCGCTTGAATGTGCGGGCTTTGAAAGGAAAAGAAGCAAATCCGCACGTCTGCTTTTAGGGCTGCAGTTGAAGTCGGATTTCCTTGATTGAGCCAAAGGTGACGGTCTATGACAGTCTTTACAGAAACTATTCTTAGAACACAAAAAAACAAGACCTAAGAAAAGTTACGGAAATGACTGCCATTGACTGTCACTATCCACTCTAATCTGACGGAGGAGCACTATGAGAGAAAAACACATAGAACAGAAACTGGCGAAAGCCGTAAAACACATGGGTGGTATCGCAATGAAACTTGTCAGCCCCGGCTTTGACGGGATGCCCGACAGACTTGTGCTTCTGCCGGGCGGACACTTGGGGTTTGTTGAAGTCAAGACGCCGGGCAAGGTGCCGCACCCTTTGCAGGCAGCCAGACACCGTATGCTGCGGTACCGGAAAATAAGAAAAAAGAGTTCATAGAAATACATAAAACAAATAGCAAATTAAATCTTGCCTCACAATATACTGATGTTTCAGAAGTTTTTTATATTCTCCAACCAGTTTATAATGACAGTCTACATCTTAATGATGATCAAGGTGATGATGCAAAAATAAAAAGTTGTAGTTTAAAGCTGTATAATATTCCGATAAAAAACATCATTAAAATTATATTTAATTTTTAAAAAAGTTGGGAAAAGATAGCCCTTAAAAAATCTATGCAGAAAGATGTGGGCTTGGATGTTTTGTATTGAAATATTGAATTTAGCGAAAAAGTGAGAAGTATTGAAGCTTTTAAAGATACAATAAAGGCAATTGTGAAAATATCAGAACAAAGTAGAATATTCAAAACCCAATTTTCATACGCTGTAAAAGTTGGAATTCTTAGTGAAATTTGTAAAAATCATAACAGTAGAAAAAAATTAAAGATTACGTTTTTCAAACTTTATATTGTTTTTAGTATCCTCGTCTGCTCTTGAGTGTGACGAAAGTTGCTTAATGTATGCTTCTATAATCACAATCTCTATACATAGTTGCAGTAATTTAGTTGAATAAACGAAGGTTCAATTTAAGAAATTATTTCATTTTTAAGGTTTTTGACAGGGTGTGAACTTTCTATCATATGGGTTTGATTATTGTATTATAATTAGCTACTTTTTCAAAAAAAGATCGCACGATGTGCGGTCTTTTTGTTTCTGTCGGCACCTCTGCACA
>OLRV01000634.1_pt1 | contig 34021 bp, 44 predicted proteins | sample 1672421 | NCBI WGS metagenome assembly OLRV01 (sample SAMEA3136684, study PRJEB25190) | human gut metagenome | biome: human gut; feature: human-associated habitat; material: faeces | place: Austria | collected 2013
TTAATTCAGGAGCTCTATAATTGAGAAATGTAGCTCCCCGATAGGGGACGGAAACTGCGGCGAACTGATGAACTTCTGCATTTTCTTTGATGTAAGTATCAACTTCGCTCATTTTATGCTCCTTTCATATTTGTTTTTATGAATTTTTTTTACCTTTGATTTCTTCTTTCTCTTTTGAGTTTTGAATGGAGATTTCTTTCCGGTAAAATGCGTAAAATTATTTGCTCCCATTATTTATCACCTATTGTATTTCCTTTCCCCTCTACCTATAATGCATTTACAGGCACCGACATGCCGAGTATAACGAAAGGGGAATTATATGGTTGAAACAATCACTCGACTGTATCACTGTCATAAAATTCACAAACATGTGACTGTTTATGAAGAGTATGAGGTTTCTGGTAACAGTCGCCGCCTACTGCGGTGCTCATGTCCATATCATCAATACACGGAAATGAAGCCGCACTGTGATGGGTATAATGACCATGGTTTTCAATGTGGTTATGCAAAAAATCAATAACCAGACTCACTAACTCATCTGGTCGCTCACTTGGCGATAGATAACAGTAAAGCCGAAGGTCACATTTGCAACAGTCTCCACCAGATTCTTTGCAGTGTTGACTGACGGCTTTATTAAATTGTAATGCATCCATTTATTCTCCTTTCCGGTAGCATTATTGCGACTGCTGTGTAAAAAAAATGTCTATTGCTTCATCCCTACTTAAAGGAACTGCGTTTACAATTCCGTGAATTTCACCGATTGTAAACTTCTCGCCGCCGTCTTTCAGCTTGCGGTAAAAAGTACTTCTGTCCATACCAATTGCGCTTGCAACAGCTTCTTGCGTATTTCCATGCTCAACAATTTTACCTTTAAGTCTTGCTATATTTACAATCACAAGTTTTACCTCCTTTCCAGTAGCATTATTGCGACTTTGTGATTATATATTACCTCTTGCAGTCGCATTTGTCAATACTAAAAATCGCATTTTTGCAATTATTTTTGTTGCATATTTGCATCACTTGTGGTATTATAATTTCAAGGAAAGGAGGTGTGGAAAATGTCGGAAACTGGTGAACAAATGAAAAAAAGAAGAAAACAGCTTAATATGAGTGCTGATGAGTTGGCTGAGAAATTAGGAGTTTCAAGATCAACTATATTTAGATATGAAAAGGGTGATATTGATAAAGTTCCTGCTGAATACATAGATAAGTTAGCGAAAGCACTTAGCACAACGCCCGCTTACCTAATGGGATGGGAAGAGAATTTGGAAACAAACACGGATTTTATTCCAAAGATGATGTCAAATCCGAACATCGTTGAACATGTTAAGTTGCTGATTGAATTAAGCGAATCTGATAAGAAAAGCGTTTTCGACATGATTGAATTTCTTCATAAAAAAGGCAGGGATTAATTCCCTGCTTTCTTAATACCCCCATTGTTTCTTGAACGAAATAATCATGTTGTATAAAAACTTCATAAATTTTTCGCTATGTATATTTTCTATTAGTTCAATAATCTCTTTCTTATAATCCATAATAACCCTCCCTATCACAACTACCATCTACGCTACAGTATATGTCCGGCCGTGGGAAATAGAACCGAACATTAGTTCGTTTTGCTATTATACCATCTATTCCGACTCTTGGCAACTGCCAGATATACACCGATATGTTTATGATTGCATAGAAATTATTCGTAACATCAAAGATATAGTCTTTTCTGTTTAGTGGCAGGGCGAATAAAAACGGCGGCATGGTCTGCTTTATTTCATGGGCACTATTCTTATGTAGGGTAGAAGATCTGTACGCATTTTGGACAGAATACACTCCTGACTCTTCATGGATATAATCGTCTACACACATTGGTAAATAAACAATGTAATTAAGCAAAAGCACAGCTCCTATTATAATTAGTATATTTTTGATTATTTTCATTTCATAAATCACCTAAAAACGTCTATTTACAACTAAATTTAACGATGCTATAATAAAAATAACATATTTAAACACTTTTTTTTGCAAATGGCGAAAACAATGTTTACAAGGGAATGATTTACATGAAAATTGCGATTTGTGACGATGATAATTTACGGATTGAGATTTTCAAAAATAGCATTGACCGATATCTAAAAGAGCATGGTGATGGTGGATATACATTAACCACCTACACCAGCGGAAAGCCTTTGATCGACGATGTTTCAGATGGTGAATGGTATGACATAATAATTCTTGATGTCTCCATTAACGGAGAAAATGGCATAGAGATTGCCAAAAGATTAAGAAAAATCGGATACTATGGAAATATCACTTTTTGGACAGAACGCAAAGAATATGTATTTGATGCACTTGATGTGCTGCCGGTTCATTACATCATTAAAGGCTCTGAGCATGGAAGAATGTATTCAGTTGTTGAGCAGACGCTTGAAAATATCCGTGAAAAAATGCTTACTATCAAGAACAAGGACTACTTTCACAGAGCTGAATTCCGGCATATTGAATACATCGAAAGCCAGAACAAATACATAATGATCCATTGCACGTGCGGAATATCGCACAAGGAACGAGGAAAGCTCAATGATATCGAAAAGAGTCTTGACGGAAGATTTTTGCGCTGCCACCAGAGCTATATAGTTAATATGGACGAGGTAAGCGAAGTAAGCCATTTTTTTACGATGGTATCTGGCGCGATCGTCCCGATCAGGCAAAGAGAACTTGCGAAAATAAGAGAAAAATATGAAAACTACGTCATTGGAGGGAAATAAAGCATGAGCGAAGAAAAAACAAAGAAATGCAAGTATTGTAAAACAGAGATTCCGGCAGATGCTAAGGTCTGCCCGCAGTGCCGAAAGAAATTAAAAGGCGGAAAACTCAAATGGGTTGTACTGATAATCCTTGTCGGAGCTATCATCGGAGCTGTAGCTGGCGAAAGTGATTCAGAACCAGATAAAAGCGCAGCAACCGCTACTTCTTCAGAAAAGAAAGAAACTGCTGCTAAATCAAAAGAAGAAGCTGCACCGATCGAATACACTGCTGTTTCCGTCAATGATATGATGTCCGATCTTGATAGCAACGCCATGGGTGCATCTGATAAATACAAAGGTAAATACCTTGAGATCACTGGAAATCTCAGCAACATTGATGCTTCCGGAAACTACATCAGCCTCACAGCAGATGGCGACTTTGAGATTATTGGTGTTCAGTGCAACATCAAAAATGACGAGCAAAAATCAAAGGTAGCATCTCTTACCAAAGGCGATAAAGTAACATTAAAAGGAAAATGCACAGATGTTGGAGAAGTCCTTGGATATTCTTTTGACATTGACGAGATTGAGTAAACCAGACTAGCTCCTGCTTAACGGCAGGGGCTATTTTTATACAAGGAGGAAAATCATGGCAAAAAGAAAGAAATATCCAAAATTGCCAAACAGTTTCGGCTCTATCCGCTATCTCGGCAAGGGTCGAAGAAACTGCTATGCAGTACACCCACCGGCAACGATTGACGCAACAGGAAAAGCGATCCGCCCGCCTGCGATCTGCTACGTTGACGACTATCTGAAAGGGTTCGCTGTCCTGACAGCTTACAAAGCTGGGACGTACAAGCCAGGTATGGAAAAGGAACTTGAGATTGCCCCTACAACGGACGCAGACGCCCTTGTAAGCCGTATTCTGTCAGACTACAATACATTTAAGGGCACAGAGGAAAAACACCCGGAAACGCACAAATTGACGTTCTCAGAGGTATATGAGCAGTTTTATGCGTGGAAGTTCCCAGACAGAACAAAAGCGTCCTATAGCTCGATGGAATCATACAAAACAGCTTACTCAAACTGTAAAACATTACACAATCGCACATTTGAAAATTTAAAAGCCCCCGATTTACAAAACGTAATAGATAAATGCACTCTTAAGAAGCAAAGCAAAGCAATTATATTAACTCTCTTTAAGCAGATGTATAAGTATGCCATTTATTCAGAAATCGTGTCGGAAAACAAGGCCTTATACGTAAAAGTTAACGCGAATGATGATACGGAGCATGGTACACCTTTTTCGGATGAGGAATTGCAAATTCTCTGGAATAACACCGATGATCCAGAAGTACAGCTCATTCTGATCATGTGCTACTCCGGCTGGAGAATTGGAGAAGTGCTGAAGCTTACGACAAATCTTGAAGAGAGATATTTTCAGGGCGGCATCAAGACCGCAGCCGGAAAAGACAGGATCGTTCCGATTCATCCGTCCATATATGAGTTTGCGAAGAACAAGGTCCTGACGCAAAACGGTAAGCTCTGCATCTATTCCCAGACGCAGCACCGAAACGCCCTGTTCTACCCTACATTGGAACGCTTGAAAATAACCGGCAACCCGAAACACACGCCACACGATTGTCGGCATACTTTTTCTACCCTGTGTGAAAAATACGGCGTCCGGGAGAACGACCGGAAGAGGATGTTGGGACATTCGTTCGGAAACGATGTTACGAACGCTGTATACGGTCACAGAACCCTGGAAGAACTCCGAACAGAAATAGAAAAGATAAAAGTCCCATTTGTGACTAACTGTGACTAACCGTTCCTATTTTTATCTTTTTTAAACTGCCTTAATTACTCTAACAAAAGTCCGCAAAGGCTTTATTCTACTGGTTTTTCCGCATTTTACAAGGGATTTCGCAAAGACATTTTCTTTAATCTAATTTTAATGAAAATCTCCAAGAATCCTTTGTTTATGCGGCTTTTCAGTCTTTATTTGTGACTAATTTGTGACTAACCGTGTAAATCTATATCTGTTCACAACATCGTAATTTGACGTAAAAAAAAGAGAGTCGGGTTTTTATGCCCAACTCTTTTCTGACTGTCCGCTCGTGTCGCTGCTAACAGCCCCCGAATTGGGACATACAGCTCTTCCGTTCATGCACGGTGGAATCAGTCTGCACTCTTCACTTGTGCGTGGCCACACAGGGTGTTATACATCATAAGTTCAATCCCTGTGCGACTATTAAAAGTATAACTTGCTTTGAAGGAAAAATCAATCAGAACATTATTTCGTATTAGCTTTCATGTGCTCAATCACTTTCTTCCAGGTATCAATGCCGCAAGTTCCATTTGCCTTTACGCCAACATTTTTCTGGAAAACTTTGAGGGAATCATATGTGTCATTCCCAAATTGTCCGTCAGCTTCTACACCCAACATTGCCTGAAGCATTGCCACGGCTGTGCCGGAGTTGCCTTTCCGAATGATCGGAAGCTGAGTTTCAAATTTGCCTGTTAATGATACATTGTTCTGCGTTGTGTTTGTTGTTGTGCTCACTTTGTTCGTTCCTTTCATATATGCAGCTGTTTTACTTACAAATTCCGGCCAGCGGCCTTCTGCCTGGATCCGGCGCGGGCAGTTTTTTCTGGAAGCATCATAGTGGCGTTTCAGGCGATCTGTTCCCCATCCATACTGCTTCAGGAGCTGTGCTGCCAGCTGCTCCGCTTTGTCTACTGCTTTATAGTAGTCTGTTTCCGGATTTACACAAATCTCGATGTTGATGGAATTCCGGTTTGTGATGCCATATTTTCCTTTTCCGTCACCTACGGCCCAGGCCCCGTCTGCATGATCCAGTGTCTGATAGATAGACTTGGAATCTACATAGTAGTGCACGGTTCCAGCAAGGTTTCCATTCTTCATTGCTGCGGCGTGAGCCTTTGCGTCCGCTCCCTTGCTCCAGTTATCCGTCTCGTGGATCACAACATAGGCAGGTTTGTTCTGACCGATGTAGCAGTTCTTCTTGCTGATCATTTTAATGATATTCATAGTATTACTCTCCTTTTCTGTTGTTTTAATTGACAGTATATTGTTCAGAATATTAATGATTTTCTTGCCATAATCCTTACCAGCGGCCCATCCCTGGTGCTTCGGGTTTTCCTGAATGCCAAGGTATTCAACATATTCTGCACACCCTCTTGTCACATAGGTATAGCGTGGATCAATACATTTCTGTTTCAGCCGGTCCGTGCAAGCATACGCCTGAAGGTGCTGGATTTGTGCCCGGATTCCCAGCTGAGGTGTCTTGAAGTTGTTGCCCTTCATGCCGGTTTTAGTCACACCCATGCCACAAAAATTGTTCTGGCTGAGTGTTACCGCAGAACCAGAAAAAGTGAAGTTTCCAGTCTCCAGACAGGACTGAGCAAAAGCAATGTCTCCACGAACGCTCTCCGCCGTTCCCTCAGTAAGGTATAAGGGAATCATTTTAATAACTGAATCGGGCACCTTTGGATTCATTTTTTTAATATAAGCCTGCATCTGCGCGGCGGTGGCTTTAGATTTTCCTGTAATTTTTAACATTAGTTCTCCTTTCATGAAACATATTTATGGTGACTATAGCGCACTGATTCCTGCGCTACTTTTGCATATATCATAGTGGTATCAAGCTTTTCGTGTCCGAGCATTTTCTGTAAGTCGGTGACGTTCATCCCCCGTTCAAGTGCCATGCTCGCCGTTGTATGTCTTATCAGATGTGGGTATAAGTGTCTGCCGATGCCGGAACGTTCGCCAATCTGCCGGACTATCTGCTCAATTTGCGTTTTTGTGATGCCCCGATATGGCTGACGGACGGTGGATATTACGCTGTCGGAATCACCTTTCCGACTGAGCCAGTATTTCTTCAGAGCAACTTCGGCTCTGGCGTTGATATACGATATCCGGTGTTTACTGCCTTTTCCAAACAGATGAACTTCCTTGGTCCGAAAGTCAATGTCAGTTTTCTTCAGAATCACCATTTCCGAAACACGGCATCCGGTGCTGTAGAACAGTTCCACAAGGGCTTTCTCTCGATAATCCTTGCAAGCATCCCGAACTAATTCCAGTTCAATATCGGACAACGGCTCACGTGGTTTGGCTTCAAACTTAATCGGATTTATGCGGCTACATGCGTTTTTGGTCAGATACTCTTCCTTGACACACCAGTCCAGAAACGTGTGAATGATAAGGCGTTTCCCGTCAATCGTCCGGTTGGTGTTGCCTTTTGCCGACAGCCCGAACAGGTACACACGGATATCGTTTGTGGTTATCTGGTTCAGCGGTTTGTTGACCGTCTGGAAGAAGTCGTCAAGGTTGCACTTGTACGTCCTCAATGACTGTGGGGACATGCCCTCAATCTTTTTGGATACCAGATACACCTTGTAGCACTCCGGTATGCAGTCTTGATACGGCACGATTTCCGTGATTTTCTTCTCAATATCGAAGTTTGCCGAAAACATTTCCAACTCCATCAGTACGGTTTTCATCTGCTCTGGCGTCAGTTTTCCGTCCAGTTTGGCCATAAATTCGGTTGCGAAATTTTCCATAAAAAAGCCCTCCTTTTGGGTACACAAAGGGAGGGTATCGTGTTATAATAATACCGTACCCTTTGTGGTGCTAATTGGAAGTCGAGTGTGTCTTTGGTCGGATAGCTCGGCTTCCTTTTTTGTCATAATGTTTTGCTCGTATTATAACACTTAGCACATCACCGTGGTAGCTTTTTTATGAAATTTTTAATGAATTAAATGGGAATACAAAATCATAATATCAACACAGTGTTGATATGTAAATAATCTCCGATTGACACAGAACTCATGCTAATAGCAACAAAATTCTCACCAAGGTATCCATAAATAGCCCCATCAATATACCATTCCGTACCTTTTCCAATCACAAAAGTCGTTGATTCATTTGCTGCATTGCCTGAGAAACTTAAAACTGCTGCGGAAGATAAAGCTCTTGTAATCTTTAATTTGACAGCAAGGTATACAACACGACCAACTTTTATTGATGCATTGTTGACAATGGATACATTATCTGGGACAGTCACATCAAAACGGGTGTTACTATTTAACTTATAGTCACAGGATCAAAGCAGATTAAAAGTGCTGTGCTCCAGGGAATAAGTGTCACTTTCAATGTTGCCGAAGAAGTATCAAGTACGGGTGGTGCTGCGTATTCAGATTTTTTTGATATTTCTGTCGTTCCCGTCTGCTTTCCTGTTATGTATAAAGAGGTGATGCAGTTGTTATCAATTAATAAAAACGAAGTCATATGATTGTTTACACTATTCCACTTTACGCTTACTGTTTTGGTAGAGTCATCACTATGTATAATATAACTATCGGCCTTGAACCGCTTACTATTTAATTCATTAATCGCCCCCAGTACCGTCTGGTTGCTCGTCTGCAAGTTGCTAATGACTGCATTGGTCAGTTTCTCAACAATCCAGTTCCAGATTCCGCTGAACGGTGAAAGCTTGTTTGACTTTGACGCCGCGTCGTAAATCATCTGTGTGTCGTTGTCTGCCGGTGTTGCTTTCTGTGAATACTCGTTAAATTTTCCCATTACTGTAATCTCCTTTCTAATTCCTTGATACGTTTTTCTTGCTCGTCAACCTTTGCGCTAAGTTCCTGTATGGCTTTAATGGCGTAGTTCAGCAAGTACGGACTGTTAATCTGCTTAATGTCCATCTCGCCATTTTCGTCATATCCGCCGCCCAGAGCCAAGTTCGGGTCGATTTCTTCCAGTTCGTCCGCCACGAAACCAATGTTCTGATGCCATCCGCCCATCCGCTCTTTCCAGTCAAACTGACGGACTTTCATCTGATTAACCGTTTCGAGAGCGTCTGTTTCGCTGTTTTCGATGTTTTCTTTTAAGCGGATGTCGGAAACTTGTGAGGTTGTATATAAATAGTCTGTGCTAAAGCCAGATCCACCCCATTTAGCACGGATTCCTAAACGTCTGTATGTTGCCGCATCTCCGTGCTTACTGCCTGTTCCCGAAAAAAGATAGGCCACTTGCGAATCATCTGCGCTTACGGACGCTACCGGTTGTCTTTTGACTTTGCCGGATGTTTTTGCTTGATTTTCCAAGTCGTAAAACATAAGGGTTCCACCGACAGTTGCGTTTCCATCTGTCGAAAAATTTGCTCCAAGTTCGCATCCGTCCGTGAAAAGTGAGTTCGTGTTTATTCGGACTTTATTTTTTAAATAGCGAATGATATAACCGTCCCACGTATGGTCGGTTCCTTCCATCCAAAGTTCAAGCACTTTATTCTGGACTTTCTGTGCATACAGTCCGTATTTTCCAAGCATCAGTGCATTGTAGTTGTCTGCATCTGTGTAGTCCGTATACAATCGCAATCCGGCAGTGTTAAGAGATACCATCGGGTTTCCGGTGTTCTTGTTAAGTACGACATATCCGGTATATCCTAATCTCGATATCTGATTTCCGTCAGCATCGTAAATCTTCAACTGACCGTTTCCATTATTCGTGCCGCCAAGACTGATGACGCCACCTTTCATGGCATTGAATGAGATAAACAGTGTCTGGTTTCCACTTTCATCTTTTTCGTAGTACAGACCCTTGAACTTCCCATCATCCGACAGGATATCAACTATCTGTTCCTGTGTCAGTGATGCCACATCAACCGCAACGGAATATGTCTGGTAGTCCGCAAGTTTGCTCTTCGACTGGTCAAAATACAGTGAAACCTTGAGCATGTCATGTGCCTTGAGTGACAGTCCGTTGACATTAATCTTCAGACGGTCAAGTGCCGCAGTCTGTGATACCGTGAGCGCTGACCATGTAGCGCCGTTGTCAGTGGATTTTTCCAGTTTCCACCAGCCTTTCTGCGACTGCGCAATCTCGCCGTTTCCATCACGATAGAACGAATCTACAATGAGCGGTGCCGGTGTTATCTTCTTGTCTGCCCCCATCAAAAGAACATCCGCATTACTTTGGAAGAAGTAAGTTCTTCCGGCAGTTCCCTGTTCACCCTTAATTTTCGTCCAACTATATCTTGCTGGGTCGGTGCTATCATCCGGCGTGTAATCGGTATACTGACCGATATACAGCTTATTGACACTATCATCTACGGAGAAGCCTGTTCTACCATCCGCACTATTCGCATATGCGATATGGAAGTACGGCGTTTTTCCATTTACTCCCGGTGTTCCCGGCACGCCCTGCGCTCCGTTTGCCCCCTTAATCAGTGACCACGTATACTTTGTCGGGTCTGTGCTGTCGGCTTCCACGAAGTCCACATACATACCGATATACTCACGGTTTCCGTCACTTACCGAAAAGTCTTTCGTTCCATCTGCGCTATTGGCGTAAGCAAGGTGCGTGTACTGTGTCTTTCCGTCTTTACCATCTTTTCCCGGGATGCCGTTTTCTCCATCCTTGCCATCATATCCATCAACGCCACGGAACCGACTCCACGTGTAGTCTGCCGGGTTGGTGCTTTCTGTCGCCGTGTCCTTGTTCGTTGCAATGCCGATATAGGTTGCCTGTGTCACCGTATATATCTGCTCTCCGGCACTATCCAGAATCGGACTGCCAGCGCTGTCTAACAGCGGCACATAATCCGGGTTGTCTGACATGTCAAGTCCATCCGGCCTTGTGGCGTATTTCATCCATGTATAAGACGACTTACCGTCCGCCCCTTTCGGCCCCTGTGCGCCTTGGTCGCCTTCAAACTTGGCCCATGTGTACTTGCTCGGGTCAGTACTGTCAACGCCAGAAAAGTCCGTATAAGTTCCGATATACTTGTTTGGTGTCTTGCTCATCTGCGCCGCTGTCGGGTTCTGTACCGGTGCGTACTGGATATGCAGATACGTTGTCTTTCCATCTGTTCCAACGCCCGGGATTCCCTGCGGCCCGGCGTACTGTTTCGCAAGTGAGAACTGTTTCGATACGACAAGGTTATTCAGATATGCGGCCTTGATGTTCACCCATCCGCTGTCTGCGGTCAGTCCGGTGACAGTGTATGTCTTAGTTTCCTTATTCCAGCTTCCCTGTATGTTCTGGGACGTCGTAATCGTGTACGTACAGTTATCCGTGATATCCTGTGTGCCGTACATGACGGTCGCTGTTGTGGTGCATTCTGGGAACTCTGTATAGTTACCATCACTGTCGACCGGGATTCCCTGATAGTCGTTATCAAGCTGCATGGTCATGTTTCTGGCCAGAGCTGCCATGTTCTCAACATCTTCAATCTTTTCACCAAGTGGTTTACCGCCGATCGTCACATAACTTCCGTTAAGGGTAACTGATCCGGTATCCATATCCGCTTCAAATATCGCATTTCCACTTTTGTCTCTTACGATGAGCGTTCCTGCGTTAATATAGTCGGCGTTGATGCCCTCTGCATAGAGTAGCCTGGTTATTAATTCGCCAGTCACCGCAAAACCGTAAGGATACGTTTTTCCACCATCAATCGACACGGCAAACGCCTCCGCTGTCAGCTTCCAAATTATATTAGATTCTGCTATGGTCGGCTTGTTGTGCATATAGTATATGATACTACCATCCTGTTGTGGCTCCTGTGTCATATACAGACCGCTCGAAGAGCTGAGTGTTTCAGCTAATCTCCGTATAGCCTCTTCTCTTGCGGACGTTTCTTTTTGTACCATCCGGCGCGCTGCAACTATAGCTTTCGTGCTATTTCTGTAAAAATCACTACTGCCTCTGATCGGATCATCAGCCTGTGTCTTAACTGTAGTCAGGCCGCCTACATTTCCGGAAACGTCTGTCAGAGGAGTAAGGTACTTATTCCCTAATCGGTCGTAAGTGTACACCATGTCTCCAAACTCGACGAGCGGGTTATACACCAGATCACCCTCAAGATTCCGGAATCGTGCCCCTACGATCTGTTCACCAATGATATTCGCTACCGTTTGAAGCTGATCGGTATCAATCAGCTCATTCTCAAGCTCAAGGACGTACCCTTCTTCTCCGTACATGCCGGAATAATCAGTATCAGTATCGTCGTTTGACTGCCCGTTCGTTACCTTAATTCCGGTTATGACTATATCGTCACTGGAAAGCGCAGGCGGGTTCGCATAGGCCATCAGCCTCTGAACGTCACTGCCTGGGCCGGATGTGAGAGCCAGGAATCCCTCTGCATTAATAGTCCATCCTGGCAGAGAAACAAAGCCGTCGGTATCAATAGACGGGTTAGCATCACCGAAATGAATAAACCCATCTGCGTCCACAGTCGCAGCATTATCAGATTCCATTTTCCCAAAATCCCATTTTACAAACTGGAGATTCCCGGAATAATCAATCCGGGCGTTCGCAGACTCAACCATAGCCGCATATCCGAACAGCTGGCGGAAGGTCATGCTGTCCGGAATGCTTCTTATTATAATATCGCCATGGCTCATGGTTAGATTCATGCCTATGCCGACAGTCTTACAAGCATCTCTTACAAGGTTACTGAGCGACTGCGGCAGTTTTAATCCGCTGGTATATGTTTTATTTGCCTTATACATATCATCTAGCGCCGTAACATTGATGATATCTGAGTACTGTTCTGGTGTAGTGACTGTATAGACTCCCTTGTCAATAGTTTCGATGATATCTTTTGTGGCTGCCTGTGTTGCAATAATAGGGTCTCCGGTACTGTCCAGAATCGGGTTATAACTTTCGTCCAGCAGCGTGCTTACAGATTCCGGTGCTGCATGCGACGTCTGAAGCTTCAGATAAGCATGAATCTTAGCTCCGTAAAAGTTATAGTTCTTCCATTGCTCCTGATCGTTATTGATACTCAGCGTCAGTGTTTTGCAGACAGTAGCACCGATCGGAAAACTGCTGCTCTCTGCACAGTCGGAAAATCCGTTGCCACCGTTCATGATATCTTTATTAATATTTTTTTTCGTCCCGTCAGGAAAGGTGATATCCACTACCATTCTGACTGGCTCACCAGCTTCAAGCTTTTTTTTAAATGCGTTACTTGCGTTAATCACAGCGGATTCACCCCCGTCATGTTAAACTCTAATGATGACATAATCTTTCTATCGTCCGACAGTTCCCCGATAGCTATGTTTTGTGTCTGACCTACGTAGAACGGAGCGTCTCTCCAAACTCCGTAATACGGCGAAAAATAATGTAGCGTAAATTTATGTCCTTTTGCTATCATTTGCAAAATCTTAGTTGCTTCCTCCATTGGGAGGTCACTACCCTTATATGTATACTGTTCTACAGTAAACATCGGCGTAAAGTAGCCTACACCGTACTGTGTCCTCTGACTGGATTCTGTGTAAGTCGTGGCGAAGGAGAGCGCAAGGTCTTTGTCCGGTTGCCAAATCACTGTTCCGTTGATTTTATATTTTTCCATAACGCCCTCCTTTCTATGCCATCTCAAACGGGTTTCTGCCGCTTGTATCTCGTCTCATCTGTGCTTCTTTCATCATCTCGTCAAACAGTGTCCTGCGGTTGATCTGAGCTGTAAATCGGTAACTTCCACCACCTGTCTGTCTTCCTGCTGTTTCTTCTCGGACGATCTTTCTGAGCAGAGCTTCCGGCGTCTCGATGTTGTTACCCTGTTTCTGATCGCCCAGAACTGCAAGGAACTCACTTCTTGGTGGAATAACTGCACCCTTGGCTAAATACGGGACCGTCGGCACTCTTGGGAAAGTAGCTCTGAATCCGATAGTCTTTGAGCCGAATGGGGTCGGTACTTTCCATGGGCCGAAAGAGAACGCTGATTCAATCGCACTAACAACTCCATTCACTTTACTGATAGCCCCGTTTACAACACTTATGATGTTGTTCAGAACAGACCTGATAGCGTCTCCCATTCCGTTAAATACACCGACTACAGTGTTTTTAGCGGATGTGAATTTATCAACAATAGCATTCTTGATTCTTTCAACAAAACCACTAACAGTAGACCATATAGCATTCCATTTCTGATGTGCGCTGGCTTTTATGTTCCCCCAAATGGTCGTCATTTTGGTAGCTAGACCTCTGAGCTTATTCCCAATATCCTCAACAAAACGCCTTGTTTTATTAGAAATCCAATCCCATACCTTTCCAGCCATTTCTTTGATTTTGTCCCAGTTTTTGTACAGTAATACACCAATCGCAATACATGCGCCGACTGCAAGAACAAAGACTCCACCTGGTCCGATAGCTGTTGCAATGGCTTTGATACCGCCCATGATGCCGCCTGTACCAGTCATTAACGAGATAAGCCCCTTTGCGGCCATAGCTATTCCAGACACGCTCTTAATAACACTTGATGCCAATCCTGCAATCTTTGCTGCAGCGAACGCCCCGATCAGGGCCGCACCGAACGCTTCAACTATCGGCTGATGATCGGCGAGAAATGTAGCTACTTTTGACACTAGATTAATCACTGTCGGAAGTCCTACCTCAATGACCCATTTCAGCATCGGAAGAACAATATTTTTGTAAATCCATTCAAGAACATTTCCAATGGATTCCAGAATTGGAGCAAATGCGCTCGTTAAATTGCTGATAGATTCCAATAGCGGATAGAAGTCCAAGTTCGCCGCCCATGTTGCCGTATCTGCGGCAATCCTCTCAACAAACTGCATAACTACTACAAGAGCATCTGCAATGTTCTGGATAATCTGTGTTCCGACATTGTTCTTGTTCCATGCGTCTGCGAAACCGGATGCAATGTTACCGATAGTCTTAAGCACATTCTGAGCAATCCTCAGCATGGTCGTGAGCATTGTCGTACCTGTGCCATTTGTCCAGACCTCTACAAGACTTCTGCCTACACTCTTAGCGAGCTTTGTAATTCCAGACAGGGCAATCTGTGCCGCGTCAATGGTGTTCTTACCTTCTTTTTTCCAAGCGTCCTGGAATGGTTTCCAGAGTTTTTTTAGGAGCTTTGCAAGTCTTTCGGCTGATTTGCTGATTTTATCCAGAGCAGTTTCACCCTCTGCTACTTTTCCATAGTCTACATTTCCAACGGCTCCAGCCAGACCGCCAGGACTTCTTCCTGACCCTGCTCCTGAGGACGGGGCTTTACTTGCTGTTGACGATGCGTTCTGAGTTGAATACCGGCTAATCTCATCAAGTGGACTAAGATATCCGTTCGCAGCCTTAGCCGCATCTTTTGTTGCATCGGCTACATCTTCTGTGGAATCCGCAAGCTTGCTAGCGTTATCTGCTGCCTGTCCGTAAGCATCTGCCGTATCCTGCACGCCACTTGCGTCGCCTGTAAGACCTGCTCCACCTCCGCTTGTCTGACCAGATGATTTCTTGCCGGTAATAAGCTCCGTAAATGACTTGAAGGCATTTGCCAGAGTTGCCAGTTTGCCTAGCAGAATATTAATAACTTTCAGAACAGGCGTGAAAATATTAATCAATCCCTGTCCGACTGTTGCCTTGAGAGACTGTAACTGCAATTGCATCACTCGCACCTGGTTCGCCCAGCTGTCAGAAGTACGAATAAAGTCACCAGATGCGGCAGATAGCTGCTTCTGCACAAAAGCCAGACGGAGAGCCACTTTTTCCTGTTCTGTCATTTCAGATGTGGTTTTTCCGTAGCCATTGGCAAGTGCATATTGATCAAGTGCCGACTGGCTCATTACCACGCCAAGATCTTTCAATGTTTCCGTTTCACCTGTAAACACCGATTTCAGCTTGATGTAAGCCAGGTCTTGCGAAATGTTATAAAATGATGCCACATCACCAGTCAGCTGTGTCAGAGCTGTTGACATGTCGTAAGCCTGTGCTTCAGAGAAACCGAACGACTTAGACATTGCTCCGAACGTACCGACATACCGTTTTGCCATGGTTTCTGACAGCCCGGCAGAGGTCATGGCATTCTTTGCAAATTCATTGACCTTGTCGGACATGGTGGTAAATGTAACATCGACCACATTCTGAACTTCTGTGAGGTCGGAACCAAGCTCCACACATTCTTTCCCAAACTGCGCTAATTTGCCGACAGCAAACGCCCCGCCAATCAGCAGACCGATTTTCTTTACAGCACCCCCAAGGCCGTTAAATGACTGTTTTATAGCTGATACGCCATTTTGGACACCGGTTGTATCCATCCTGGTATCAATAATGACTGAGCCATCAGCAGCCATGCGTTCACCTCCTAACTATTTGAGGTTCAACATCTCATTTAGCGCATCCTTATACGCTTGCTCTTCTTCGCTGAGACGTGTTTTTATATCAATAATGTTCTTGTTTTCTTGATAGAATTTCTTTTCCCATTTGTCGAGCTTTTCACCCTTTGCCTTTTTTGACCGGATTCCAACTACGGTATTAAAAAGGCACTCGCCGGATTCCATAAAATATCCGAAAAACGTCCACCAGTGCATATAAGGCACTGCTCTGATTTCTTTGCCAGCAACCTTGTTTACAGCCGGCACGATCATGTCTCCGTCTTGTTCCCAGTCCATCAAACGGGGCTTTGGGTGGTTCGGGTTATCGTCCAACTGTCCGCAGTCGATGAACTCCGATGCTTTCTGACAAGCTTCGTCCAGGCACTCAGCCGGTATGCTTTGCCAATCCTCAAACAGAATCTGTAACATAACAACTGCTTTTGCTTGCTCGTCCAGTTCCGGGTCGTTCATGGCAATCAGAATGTCGATTATTGCCCGAAAATCCGTCCTGATAGAAAAATCCACCCCACTGATGTTGAGTGAGGTGGGAAGCTCATAGGCTGTCATTTTGTATACTTCTCCGTATACTTATTGACTGCTGCCTGCATTTTCTTTTTTCTCTTTTCGATTTCCGGTGCGATTGCTTCTGCGATCTTATCCAGAACGATATAGGCAAATACCTGTCCGTTTCCAAATACGGTAGTTGCTGTAATTGGCTCTTTGAACAGGTCTTTTGATGCTTCGTAGCCAAGCAGATAGTTGATCTTATCTTCGATCTGTTTGTTCAACTCTGCCATTTCTTTTCCGGAAGCAACTTTCTGAATAGAATCTTTGAGCTGCTCAAAGTATTCTGTCAGTTCCTCTGCACGTGCTGCTACATTGATATCGGTCGGGTTCAGCTTAAAAGAAGAAAAAACTTCGTCTTCGTTGTTAGTGAATGTGAAAATGAGAATTCCATCATCAATTTTGGTATTAATTACTTTTGCCATTTAGCATGTCCTCCTTGTATATGTGTTTACTCACTGTCAGCTGTGAATGTACCGGAACTGATATCAAATTTGCCTTTTACACGTTCGCCAACATAGTTAACGGTAAATGGAATCTGATATCCGGATGTATCACCGCCATAGGAGGTCGGAACAACGTAGCACTCCTGCTGGTATGCTTCATATTTGCCTGCTGTAGCTTCTGTCCAGAGATGAACTTCAACTGCTTTTGTTTTAAGGTTATCGTCTTTGAGACGTCCATCTACGATCTTCTGCAATGCTGTGAACAGATCAGAAGTAGTGTCTGCATAGAATGGATCAGCGTCAGAAGAAACTTCATAGCCGTTGTGCTTAAACGTGGATTCTCCAAGAATGTTTTTAGATGTTTCGGTGTCTGGATTGAGTTCTACATTGTACTCTTCCAGATCCTTTCCAAGACGCTCATACTTCGGCGTCAGCCCTCCACAGAGGGAACCTGCATCGATATAATGTGCCATATATTTACGGTCAATCTTGCCTGTAACTGCCATAGAAATGTCCTTTCTGCCTATAACTTTTAAAAGGCTGTGTAGGTTAGCGGCTATCTCTAATTGATAGCCGGTTGTTACTCGTTATATTACTTCGTAAGTGTTTTCGTAGCGTACTGACAATGGCAATAGCCAGTCCTGTACGCCGTTCTCCTGTGGCTCTAAACCATAAGAGTTATCGCGTGTGATACGTTTTATCACTCGCCCCTGCGAAAGCTCAGGAAACGCATTTAAGCGTGTCTCAGAGCCGTTTATAACAACTGGCTCTCGGCATATCCATTTACCGAGATTATCCAGGAACTTCTGAACAGATAGTTTCTGTCGTTCCTTGTCGGATGCTGTTCGGTATACCACATAAAAGGGGTACTGGCATACCTGATGCATCGTTCCGCAGACATCTTCTTTTTCTGAATAGATCAGCGCCCCGTTGTCTGCCGAGAACGCAATTCCGGACTCCTTGCCAAGTTCCTCAAACTTGATTGTTTCATTTTCATATAGTCCCGGATACTGATTCAGAAGTGCTTTCATGGCATCTGTCAGGATTTCATATCCAGTTGCATCTTTTCCAATAGGCTTATCTGCCATGTCTGCCGCCTCCTGCCTGTGCTTTTACTTTGCGAATCCATGTGCTACCATATTGTCGTTTAGCGGCATCGAACCACTTTGCTTGTGCCTGCGGGTGTGCCTGTTTGGTGTATTCAAGATTTTCCTTTGCGGCTGTCTGGCCAGAGAATTGACTGACAAGGACTTTCTTGGCATACTGCCGAGCGTAAGGACTTCCAGTCAGCTCGTCCACCATCGTTTTTCCCATATAAAGGAATCTGCCATAAGGCTCTGCCGCCGCACAAACAAAGCCCGTGCCTTGCATAGAGGAGCTTTTTGCCCTTGTCTTATCAATAAAATCTCCCGAAATCCTCGGCATAAACGGAACCATACTGTCCATAACCATTCCATCAAGGAGATACTGAGCTTCTTGATACTGTCTGGAGAACCTGTCCATATTCAGCTTTATTTTCATATCTCCATCAACTATGGAGAATCCTTTAAAATGATGAATCTTACTCATATTACTTACCCAGAATCTCAAAATGTGGAATCAGCGTATACGGACCGCCTACACTGGTTATCTTGTAAACATTGTCGCGGTTGCTGTTTATGTACTGGTAAAAACCATTGCGATAGTCACCCTCAGTAACCACGCCGCCAGCCCATTCACCCTGACAGAAAAAATCTTCTGTCCCGAAAGTGATGCTGTCCGGCAGATCATCATTTACCTGCCCAGCCCATGATTTCGGAGCCATCCACGGCACCGATGAACCGTCCGACTGCCGAATCATTACTTTGTCCCCATCCTGTGTGTAAGCAATATGAAGCGCGGCATTGTCGGTACTGTCTGGGCCATACTTTTTCAGTATTGCGCCGTGGTCGGTTATCAGGTCAACTCCGGATAAAACATGAGGATACCAGTACGCATCTCCTGTTGTGGCACTTTCGTAATAGTTGAAAAGTGTAATTTTAGATGAATACATGATACCCTCTCCTTAATTATTCTTTCTGCACTGTCTGCTTAATAACCTGATTCACGCCAGTAGCCGATAATCCGTTAAACATACCGACCGCAACTGCCGTGATATAATCCGTTGCCGGAAAATCCGGGATAACTCCCATTCCGACAGCTCCGAGAATTCCACCAATAACCGCCATGATTACCGGAATCCATTCATCGGAGATTCTTTTTGATGCTTTACAGCCCATTCCTACGATGTAGCATATCATAATGATTGCCACGCATGAGCCTAGCGTTGAAATGTCCATATAATCACACTCCTGCATATAATATTGGTATTCCATCATCCGTCCTTACTCCCATCAGAAGCGGTAAAGCTGTCTTTAAAAGTAAGTCGTTCGTTTTCTGTACATCTCCGGCGGCGGCATATACTGCGCTCCATTCCTTTGCACCCGATGCTTTCTGCTGAGGCGTTGCGTAGGAAATAGATTCACTGCCAGAACTTACAGATGTTACAATGCCTGTTGTGCTACCACCGGACCCGATTGTGGTTGATGTTCCACTAACGGCGGCATTGGTAGCATTCTTTTCAGCAAGTTCAATCTGATACATTAATTCCGCCAATGAACAGACCGCCTTTTTGATACGCTTCTGTGAGCGTTCGTTTACCGGCAGCCCGTCCACCAACCTGTCAAACGTCATCGTATCCACAAAGCCACTGGCTCTTTCTGCCAGTCGTGTAAAGTCGGTTTCTGGCACGACTGAACCAAAAAATAAAGTTGTGTAAAATTCATAATCTGCATAAGCCATGCCAGTTACCTCCCACGATCATCATTTTGCTGTCACGCTTGCGCTTCCGGCATTCAGTGCTTTATATGTTCCATCACACTCAACCACTGTAATATTCTGTCCGGTTGCTGCCTTAACATCAGCTTTTCCGTCCCATGTAGTCCAGTTTCTGAGGTTCTGTCCATACCCAACAGTTACTGCGTCTGTTGCAACTTTGTATTTATATACGTTGTTAGCATTTTCCTTAGCCGGATTTACAGTGATTTTTGTATTTCCGGTTGTTGAATCTGCTACGGAAGTTACTGTCAGAGCACCGAGTGTAGGTGTCTCGTCAATGGTAATTACTGCGATTGCGTCAATGTACTCTGCGAAAAGAGTAAGCCCCATGACCGCAAATGCTTCGGATACTGCTGTGTGGTAGTTACCCTGAGTGTGGAATCCGATCAGGTTTGTTTCGCCGGAAACGGTATACACCAGACCAGCTCTCGCAAAGTCAGATTCATTCGGGTCAACATAGTACAGGACGATGTTCTCAACAGGGGTAGCAATAACCTGCCCTCTTGGAATCTCACTGTCAGATAACAGGAAGATTGTGTTGAATCCCATGAAATCTTTCATGTACTGGAAACCGAACTGATTCTGAATAGTAATCTCAGCTGCTCCAAGGTATTCATATACGTCCAGAATATTGACAAATCCAACAACGCCAGTCACATTCCTGTGCATCTGTTTGAATTTGTTTTCTACTCGACCCTTGGCCATCGCCAGAGCCATCTGGAATGTTGTTTCTGTGGAAGTAAGTGTACCGGTTTTCAGATAATCGTAAAATCTGCCGGTAACGTCAGTCTGAAGCTGGAAAAGGAATTCATCATCGGTCATCTGAACGGCGTTCTCATAACCGTGATCCTTGATTGCTTCGATAGATACAGCCTTTGCGTACTTCTCAATGGTCATTTCCGCATAGTTCTTTTCTTTTACAGTAAACTTGCTGTAAGGGATTTCCTCGCCCTCACCGACAAGTCCGCTCTGCAAAGTACCCTCTGCGTACTTGGACTTGAGTACAGCACCCGGCTGTTTTTTGATAGGTCTCATGATACCCAGAATATCACGTAAGTGCTGCCAGTTTCTTTCAAATCTGGTAACGAAGTCAATCTCGCGTGCTGTGACCTGAATATCATTCGTCATGATAAGATTAGCTTTTGCTGCCATATAAAAAATCCTTTCTACCCATAATTGTTAAGGTATTGGGTTAGCGGCTATACTCTGGTGTATAGTCGGTGTAAAAAATCACTGGAATAACTGGATGTTCTGAGCGATCGCCGCCTGTCTCTCAGACGGGTCTTTGATTGCTTCGATATCTTTCTTCGTCATGCTTCCCGGTGTCTGCTGATGTCCAACGTGAGTGGTAAATCTTGCCTGTTGCTGCTGAGCCTGCTGCTGAGATTCATCTACAAAAGCGGATGCGTCAGACTGCTTCATCTGTTCGATCAGATCGTTCAACCCAAGGATTTTGCCGTCTTTCAGCTTAAGACCTGCTTCTTTGATGTCTGCCATGACTGATTTCTTTGCCGCTTCGCTTGAAAATTTAACATCATCGAGTGCTGCTTTGAGTGCGTCTGAGAAATCACGGTCATAGATCTTTGCATTAAATTCTTTTTCTGCATCTGCCGCTTTCTGTTTCCAGGTCTCTAACTCACTTTTAACATTTGCCGGGTCAATACCGTCAAAGCCTTTTAAGGTTTCTTCTGCTGTCTCAGCACGTTCTTTCCAGCTGTCTCTCTCTCCTTCGACTTTTGACAGAGTTTTCGCTACTTCTTTAGCATTCTTATAATGCTCAGAGAGTGCTTTCTTCACATCTGCCTGCTTGTCTTCCGGGATTTCAATTCCAAATGATTTTAATGTGTCAATAAGTTTCTGCATAACATCCTCCTGGTCGTGTTTATTGACCTGCCGCCGCAGGTAAGTGGATTAAGCCAGTTAGACCACTGGCAGGGTAATCGGAATGGCAGGAATCGAACCTGCGGCACGTAGTTTATACATTGCTCTGCCACTGAGCTACATTCCATTAACCCGGATTCCCGGGTTAGCAAGGTGTTTAACGTGTCATGCCTGCCACGAGTTGTTTCGGGCATCCATCCGCCCATTTACCTTTTACAAGGAGGTGCACACTGTCTACATGATCGCATAGACAGCGATGGTACGCGTCGGAAATTGCATCCGCTTTTCAACCTCATGCTTCTTATGTGACAATCCGGTCACTGCATTTTCTATTAAGGACACGCACCCGTGAAAGGAGGAATCAATGAAAAAAAATGTCTATGTCAAGTGGCGGCAACCACTTACGAATCTTCCCTATGAATATATTTTACCACAAAGTATCCCAAAAGTTGTGGTACATGTTTTAACTAATTAGAGCATATCCCGGAGCTTTTCCACGTATCTTTTAACAAGATCACGTTCTTCCCTGCACTCTGCATCCTTGGACATATCGCTCATTTCTGTAGTAAGCTCGTCAAGGTGTTCTTCCAATGCGGCAAGCATCTTCCTCTTGCAGTCCTCAGATTTGCCGGAACGATAGCTCTGTTTCTGCGTCATATAGTCGTCATAAGCATCTCGTCCGTCAGAACGGCTGTAATGCCCTCTGACGTAATGTTCGCCCCGTCTGGCATAAGAGCTACCTCTGTCGTAATCCGGCATCATTCTGCCATCATTTGAGCTGTATCTCCCCATGCTGTCGCGTTTTCTTCCGCGTTCGCTGTAATCGTCATTGTATCCGCCGCCACGCATCTCATCAAGGACAGTGTTGTAGTACTCTACTTTCTTATCCCAGTACTGCGTATTCTTGATATCTTTGTACATGTCAATCAGCTTATATGTCATATCCAGATTTCCGGTGGTCAGTCCGTTATCAGCGATTTTGGACAGTTCATCTTCGATTCTTGCACATAAGTCTTTAATGTCTCTCATAATCACACCTCCTACGCTTCTCTGGTCACAACAATGTTTGCATTCGCAACAGAAACAGCCTGATCGCTCGTGTTCTCTACTGCGATATTAACGCAACATCCGCGAGGTACATCAATATAGATACCAGAGGACACATTGTTGTACTGATCTACTGCCGCCGGTGTGGAAATCATCTGAGAAGAGAGAACCGGCTCACCAGAGATTGCAATAGCCAACGAAATAGCTCCGACAGTACCGCCCGTTGGAATTGCGATATTGCCAGAAAAATCCACAAAGAATCTCGCTTTGCACTGGTTAGTCAGTCCTCTCAGAGTGATAATTCCGCTCCCCTCTCTGTGCTGAATGCAGTTAGAACCTTTAACTGCTGTGTTTGAAAATGCTACGTTTCCATTTGCTGCTACAGTCTGAGCAGCTACATTTGTAAATTCTGCCATAAAAATACTCCTTTCATATCACAAAAGGACAGGTCTCAGCCTGCCCCTCTGTGTAATACGGCATAAGCCGACATAATCATAAAGATTAAGATACTACTTATTTACTTTTTAAATATTCCGGTATGTTCATTCTTGGAAGTTGGTGCTTACCTGCGGACTCTTTTCCGAAAAGGCATTCTTCCGGTGTCCATCCCGCCCGATATCTATAACTAAGAACTTCTTTTCCAACACCAAGTTCTTTTGACCACTGCGACAATGTTTGCTTTTTCCCGCCATATTCAATAAACGAATTATTACGCTTATTACTCGCCTGTTCTTCCATCGGTATCCATTTACAATTTGATGGTTCGTAATTCCCATTTACGTCTATTCTTTCAAGCGTAAGCCCTTCTGAATATCCGTTTAAATACGCCCATTCTCTAAAGTTCCAAAAATCAAGCCATTCATCACACATTTTTATTCCTCTTCCGCCATAATTTTTATAGCTGGGAGTATTTTTATTGTAACATCTTGATTTTATGGAACTCCACTTTTTATAAAATTTCCCCGTAGATTCTCCATGACAAGACCTTGTTTTTTTTGCATAATAGCTTCTAAGACATCCACAAGAAGTACTTGTACCTCTTTCAAGATTATATTGATAGCATTCAACATATTTTCCGCATTCGCAGCGGCAAAGCCATAATGCGCTTCTATTTTTTTTGCCTACTATTTTTATAACCTTTAAATTTCCAAATACCATACCTGTTAAGTCTTTGGCTTTATGCCTACAGCCGCAACTCGTTGTGTGTCCGTTTCTTAAACTTTTTCCACTTTTCACTACGATTTTCCCGCAATCACATTTACATTTCCAAGAATGATAGCCTTTTTCGCTCTTTCCTGCGTATTCTAACACTGTAAGCATGCCAAATTTTTCACCAGATAAATCTTTTATTGCCATGTACCTAACCTCCTTTTTTTATATTGTATCAGAAATTAGGTACATAATCAATTCTAATTTTTCTGTCAGAAAAAATTAACAATTGCAATTTCCATTACATCCACATCCAGAATATGGATATGGAGATGGGACTACGTAGGATGGCACAGGCATAGGATTTATCCTACGAATCAGTTCCGCTGTCTGTGCTTCCTGATTTGCCGCAATGTAAGCATTCTGCGCGGACTGAGAAGCCGCCAGTTTAAGTGCCTGATTCTCTGCTCTAAGGTCTGCTGTCTCTTTCTGGCAAAGATAATCAAGGATGGCACGGGTGTTGCTGTTCTGATTGTCCAGAATATCTCTGGTGTTGTTGTTCATTGAGTTCTGGATTGCGCAAGCGTTGGTAGCCATATCATATCTGATCTGCGCCTGTCCTTCCCTGTTGTCACAGCAACACTGAGCAAGCTGTGCCTGCAAAGCATTTGTATTCTGCATATTGGCTACAGTATCAGCATTGATTGCCTGCTGGATTCCAAAACCAGTCTGCATGATGTTTGTGTTGATTCCATTGAATCCGGTAAGCATACCATTATTCATGGCATAAAAGCCATCGCACAGGCCGCTGTTGATTCCGTCAAGCTTGCTGATTACTGCGGAGTTATCGAATCCTCTCTGAATGTCCGCCTGAGTAGCTGCTGTGGCTGCATATCCGCCGCCGTTTCCATTATTGCCCCAGCCGTTGTTTCCCCATCCGAAGAAAGCAAAAATGAATAAAACAATAATCCACCAGCTACCATCTCCACCAAACATGCCATCATTCCTGTTATTTCCAGTTAAAAGAGCAACGTCTGATGCTGTTAAATTTCCATCCATAGTTATAATCTCCTTTTTGTGTATTTACATCAATCTGGCCAGATTGTAATGTACTATTCCATTCCTTTCAACATGTGCTGGAATTGTCCTGCCATCTGCTGAACCTGATTAAGTTGCTGCTGGGAAATCTTCCCAGACTGTAACATCTTCTCAACTTCTGCTTTTGGGTCTCCCTTAAAATTCTGTTTAAACTGCATAAACTGCTGTATCATCTGCATTGGCCCGTTTCCCTGCGGCATTCCACCGCCAAGCGCGTTAAATAATGGATTACTCATCTGCGTTTCCTCCTTTGGCTGCTGATTTCTGTGTGGCATTAGCTCTAACAGGTTCAGAAAAAGAATTTAATCGGTTTATGATAGCTTCATATTTGCCTTTTAAATCGTCATATTCCTGTCTGGTGACATATTTACTGTCCATATTCTGAACAGGCTGTTTAGGCGGCATCTGAGTGCCTACCTCGTGGTATTCGAACGTCCGTAATGGCTGTGGCATACCGGAAACATCTGTGGATTTTATGAAGAACTTTTCACTCTCACTGTCCATCAGTAAAACACTTGTCCCGGGCGCTACCAGATAGGATTTTGCACCGACTTCGCCGGATACCCACAGGATACCATTATTATTCTGTTGGAGTTGCTGTACTGGTTGAGCTGGCATCTGGACAGGCTGTTGCTGGAACTGGTTCATCTGTCCCGGGACGCCAAAACTATATTGATAAGGATTGTTATATAATGCCATCTTACGCACCGCCTTTCTGATTATATTTTTGCATAGATATATCAATCTAAAAAGTTCAAAAAAGTGTCAAAAAAGTATTGACATATCACCCAATGAGTGATATTATAATATCAGAAAGAGGAACAAGAAAGCTAAGGAGGAAAAGGACATGAAGAAATATAATTTATCAGCAATAATGAAAAGAGCATGGGAGTTAGTCAAGAAAATGAGAATGTCTATTTCCTCTGGTCTCAAGAAAGCATGGAGGGAAGCAAAAGGTATGTGTAAAGAATTATCGGAACTGGTTGGCAGTCCAAAACAGATCGCCTGGGCTGAGGATATCCGCAAGAAAATGATCGAGTATGGAAACAGTTGCATTAATTTTCATGAATCCAAAGGCAGAAAGAAAATGCCGGAGCGCATGAAAAAAGCCATGGAGACTATTTACGAGATCAAGGAAGCAAAATGGTTTATCGAAAACCGTTATTATGCTTACAGTCCAAGAGAATTAGACGTTGAATTAAATAGTGATATTGATTGTGAAAACAATATTTGCGAAAGAAAATTTAAAGAAGCTTTGAACGATTATAAAGAAAAGATGGAGTGGAAATAAGATGTTGAAAAAATATGAATACGAAAAATTCTTGAGCATGGTAAAGCAGGATCTTGAGAATCAGGAGAAATCAAGCCTTTTGCCATTTGATTTTCCAGATGATGCAGAATTAATTTCTCCGGTTAGAGACGAGGAAATAATTGATGCAGTGTACCGATTTTTGTCAGTTCGTAGCAGCGGTTATATCGACATACCGGTTGAATTAGATAGTAAGTACCATGCATGTCTGTGGAATAAGATTTATAAGCAAATCGAAGCCTTATTTCCAGAACTCAGAGCAGAACAAGTGCATAGTATAGTTAGATATGTCAGGACCAGATTCATCTATAACGAGATGAAGAGAATGAAATCCGACACAGGAAATTTATGTTCTTATGTTGTTTACTCTGATTCAGATGAGAAGTTCGCATTGGATGAACGGTGTTCAAAAATATTTTTGCAGCAAACCTGGATAGAAGAAGATGACGATGAAAAATTCTATTTTAGAATCCTTCCGTCCTCAATGGGATTCTTCACATATCAGGTAAGAGAAGAGGATGTGTTTCCTGAAAAAGCTTCTTCAGGTCCTCTTGATTTTCACGAAATCAGAACGTTATCTGGACTTACGCAGCAAGCTTTTTCTGAAAAATATGGTATTCCTAAAAGAAGCATAGAAAACTGGGAGGGTGGTAAACGTAATCCGCCAGAATATGTGATAAAACTGCTTGAAAGGGTTGTAAAAGAAGATTTTTGTTAAAAAAATGGGAGAGGGTAAAAATATCCTCTCCTTACTTTTTTAGCATACTTTAATTATTTTATTGTTTACCCGGCGACTTAATCGCTTCGCCGTGGATATGCTCACGTTCATCTGTTCGGCGCAGTATTCGAGCGTATATTCTTTGCATCTCAGCCGGAACAGTTTTTCTTCGTCCGGTGTAAAATTACACTCTATCAAGAACCTGTCTATATCTTTCTTAGTGAATACATATAACTTCATGAGCATACCCCTTACTAATGCTAACGTTGATTCTGCGCAAGATAATTTGTAAGCTTCTGTTTTGTTTTTTTTAATTCTTCCACATTATTCCCGCTGATCTGACTGTCCAACATGGTTGATAACACTTCCAGAATTAATGAATCTCGTTCTGCGATTCTCCGAAGACTTTCATAATCTCGTCTGTCATGTTCTTTCAGTGTCTCTACTCGCTTGTTAAGTCGGAATGCCGGTGTAATCCACTTAAAGATTACGGCCGCTGCCCCTCCGACAATAGACACCCCTCCGCAGATTGAGAGAAAAATCTGTACAAATTCTGATATGCTCATTTATTCTCCTTTTTCCAGTAATATACCGGGATCTCATTACCGCTATCCCATGTATCAAAATATTTGCCATCTTGCACTGTCACCACATGACCATCTATGCAGAGGATATATGTACCTGTCGGATGGTCTGTGCAAAAGTCATTGACTGTATAGATATATCGCTCTGACTGTTCTATCAGTTTGCGTCTGTACCCATGCTTATAGAGGTACGCTCCCCAGACATAATTCGCGCTCGGCATATCTGACAGAGTACACGCCTGTATCATTAATCCGGTGAATACCGTTTCCCAATCGAAGCCAGTTGCTTTGCATATTGCCCGGACAGCACAATCTCCGACTCGATTCCCGGCAGGATTCGGATTATAATATTCCCATCTGTCCATCAGTCAATCCCCTTTGCTGTTTTGTATCTCTTCGCCGCTCCTCTGGCTTTTGCGGCGTTCTGGCGGTCCCACTTCGCAATCATAAGTCGGTCTTGCAGTTCCCTCAGGTCATTCTGTTTGCAGTAATCTTTGTATGCAGCATTTTGTTTCTGCAAAAGATAAGATTTTCGGTTAAGGTCTTGCTGTAATGCGAATTTTGCCTTTTCATTCGGTGCATTGTCGACTCCTGCTTGCAGTCCAAGGACTTCACGCTTCGTCTTTCGGATTCTTCGCTCATAAGTGCGTTGTCGCTGCTCCTTTTCGTACTGTTTGCCTTTGTCAGCTTTATCCTGTGCCGATAGTTCTGCATAGGGGTTGAATTCCCCATCACTTGCCCCAAAGCTATGCCGACAGTTGACGCCTGACAGTCCGCTTGCTGTTCCATATCCGGTCAATGAGAATGGTGGAAATTTCTTGCTCTTGCCAGAACGAGAATATATCTTACCTTGCCACCATGAGTGATTTCCAGGGTTTTCACCGCCGTCACCCGTCCTGGCTCCTATGTGTGCACTGACCAGAACTAAATCCCAGTCCATTTCTTCCATGCGCTTTAAGGATATATCTCCCGTAGCCTGTGCCACGCCAGTTCTGACAGAACGCGCTACTGCTGTTTCAATCGTATCTTTTCTGCCAGATGGATATGTGACTGTCACGCCATCTGATACAACATTATTAACGGCCTCTTTGATAGCTTGTGTATACCCAACTGTCCCAGTCATCACATGATTATATGCAAGGTCACATTGCTCGATATATAGCCTCTGAGCGGCACTTGCGGTTGTTCGTGTGAAATTCTTCCACTCGCCCATAGTCGCAAGCATATTCCGTTCCATAAGTCTTATCATAGACGGAGACTGTTCGAGCGGTGCAGGGCTTAATCCTGCCGCCTTATATATCTTGTCATCGTAGTTCATCGCAGTGATTCCGGCATCTTCAAACGCTTCAAGAAGCTCCTGCTGTTCACGTTTGGTGTATTTGGATAGTTCCGCCAGAATGTCCTCTAGCAATTCACCTGATTCCTGTAGCGTTCTGATTCTCCACGCATCTGCATTGGTCAGAATATAGTCCTCACCTCTGCCGATTCTTGCCATCATTCGAGATACAATCTCAGAGATGATATACTGATGCAGTTCTTCGGCAATTTGCTCACTTCCCTCTGTTATCCGGCGTAAATACTCTGGACTTAACATAACTACTCATCTCCAAACAGTTTTGGTTCGTCTGGTTGAGCTTCTTTGACCATTGCTTTCGCATCTTCTTCGGTCATTCCTTCAAACTTTACAAAATACAACCATGCCGGAACCTTGCCAGTAGTTACATACTGCCACCATCTTGCACGATCATTTTCTCTGACATAGAGAATATCTCCAAAATCATAATTGACTTCGTATGCTCCAACAGGTGCAAGTCCGTACAGGTCAGCGTAAACGTTCAGTGCGTAGATTACTTCATCCAGACAGGATTCCAGTTTGTCTCGAACATCTTTGATAAACTGTACTGTCCTCTGCTGTTCTGCTTCTACTCCTGTAGCCGTCTGAATGCCGCTAGCTTCGTTGAAAACAAAATATCCGTTGGAGAATCCAATCTTGTATCCTAACTGGCTTAAAAGGGCATTTATGCCACTTATACGGGTATCCGTGTTGAGTTGCGGATTGATTTCTTGATAGAATTCTTTTTCGCCCTCCCCGAATACATTCTTGACAAAGTGCGGTAACCTCATCTCATTTCGTCTGTTCTCCATGCCCTGCGGTGACATGGCTGATACAGGTGTACCACTTGGCATCAGCAGTCTATCATCTGCCAGAACAATTTTCTGTGAATCAAAAATCTCTCCGGCATTACGGCTGTATGCAATGTCCAAATCCTTTAACTCCTCGATAGCTTCAGCAAATATTGGAAGCCCAAGTGGTGTACTGATATCCACATTGTTCGCCTGTGGTGTCCGCAGCACTCCATATAGAGGCCCGTCCAGCTTCTCGCCATTTGCCTTGAGAATCGGCGGTGTATCTGCCATGAGGTCAGCCCACTTGGTCTGTTTAAGGTCGATCTTATCTCCGATGCTCTGAGGGGATTTTGACACATAGGCTCTGTTGGAGACATAGTACGGATAGGTTGTCACGCCGTCTATTGTAGTCTCGACAAAACGATGATATTCAAGCCGTGTGTAGTATTTCCGACCAACTGTATAAGAATCCTTAAATATAATCCCTTTAATTTCCTGATTATCATAATCCACAATCATCACGTCTGCCGGAGTAAATACGTCAAGGCTCTCCCCGTTTGGCTTAATAAAAACTGTTCCGTAAGCGCAGCCGTATTCTACCCAGTGCCGAATCTGGAAATATACCTTGTCAATCTGCTCCTGTAGCCATGTAGCCCTTGCAGAACCATCTATCTGAATGCCGATCGCCAGTGTTGCGAGCCGTGCTGTTTCTGAGCAGACAGATTTCGCGAAATTAATCGTCTTGATATTATTCTTGTCATCTAACCATTCCGGTACGCCCCTGTAGATGTTCGCACACCGATTAATCAGTGATTCCATCTCTGGAAATTCTGCTGCCTGGATGTTAAAATCCTCTTCGGCTTGTTTTTTGAAAATCATGTTAAACCACCTTTTCAATGTTGTTATAAGTCCCATTATGCGCTGTAACCTCTCCTGTTAAATAACGGCTCATAAGCATACCTAAGCGCCGAGATTGCATGATCGTTTCCGTCAGGATAACCGCTTATTACATTCCCCTCTTTGTCTCGATCGTACTCATATTCTGTGATTTCCTTGTATGCATTCGGTGTTCGTTTCGGATCAATGACAAGCGTCTTTGTCTGCAAGAATTTAAAACCATACTCGATACTTCCCGGCCCCTTAATTGCTCCTCTGGCAGGAAGTCCTGCATCCCGGAAGTCGTTCACGGACTTAGGTTCCGCAGAATCACATATCATTGTGTAATCGTCATAGCCTTTTTTCTTAATCCAATCAGCGGTCTTGGAGTTGCTCCATTTATTTACATACAATTCGTCAATCAGATATATTTTCTCTCTGGCAGAATCGTAATAAGTTCGGAGATAGCAGAAGGCGTCAGGATACCATCCGTAATCTACGCCAGCGAAAATACGATCCATGCGACTGATTTCTTCATCTGTAATATCTCTAATCTCCAGATATTCAAATACGTTTCCGCCGTCACCATTTGGGACACCCAGGTATTCGTGCTCATAGGCCTCTGGATTGATTTCTTTCAGATGTGCTGCATCGTCAATAAACTTCTGTCCAAGCCACTCCGCCGGGGCTTCCAGATAACTCGAATGATGAATAACTCTTTCTGGGTTAGGCGTGAGCTTGATTCTGTTTACCCAGTTTGATTTTGATTTTGGTGGGTTATATGATGAAAAATCATAGGATTCATCGCCACCACGAAGCACTGACTGATTAACAGAACGTTCCTGAGCATCTCCCTTCATTTGATCTTTTTCCTCTTTCCAGAGGATTCCAATGTAGCCGAACTCCGGCTTGATAGATTTCAGTTTCGTTTCATCGTCCAGACCACGGAAGTATATTGTCTGCCCCGTCTTAATATACTTGATCTCAAGTGGTGACACCTTGCATTCAAATTCTTCCATTAGTCCCAGTTCGTTGATAGCCCATTTCATGTTAGCATATACAGAATCTTTCAGAGTACCGGCCACCTGTCTCGTAATGCAGGCGTGCATCTGAGGATTATTCTTGATAAGCTCAACAATTTTAAAAGCTACGAATGAGGATTTCAGACCACCTCGGCCGCCCTCAAATACATATTCAATGTTGGGCTTAATCTGTCGGTTAATATCCACGAATGCCTTGCCAAGTACTCTGGCAGGAAGTTCATATTTGCTTTCGTCTGATTTTGATACGGCCACCAACTGCTCCCATTTGTCTACTGCCTGCATATTCCCTTTGATAGCTTTATCGTATACAGCAGCTACAATGCAGGCGTTGTTATTTGCATCCTCATCAGATATTCCCATCTTTGTGAGCTTCTTCTTTGCGGCAGTCGGGGCAGGGTTCTCAGCTATCATTTTTGCTAATTCAGAAAGGGTTTTCTTTTGACGACGTGCTTGACCTGATGCAATGCCACCTTTTTTTGCAATTTTCGCCTGCTCCTCGCCTGTTCGAAACTGTGTGGCCACCCCGTTATTTAAATTCTGATCATTTGCCATCCTATCAACATCCAATCATATCCTTTCTGAATTAAGCTATAAAACCCCATAATACTACTTCTGAGTATATTTTACCACAGAACCTTCAAAAAGTTGTGGTACATGTTTGAGGAATTTTGCGTTAAAAGAGAGCCGGTAAATACCGACTCTCTAATTTTATTCATTACTTTGTAATTTTCTGATTACCTCGCCCTGATCTCCCGGACACCCCATAAAGCACTCCGGACAATGTTCGTAGAATGTGCATCTAATACAGTCATGTGGACTAATTGAGCTGCAATATTGATGTAGTACTGTGAATGCTGATACGGCGAGCTGCGGGGTTACTTCTGGTGTAAGTTTGTTATTCATTTCTTCATCTCCTCCAACTTCTTCTCAGCTTCTTCACGAGTGAGGAATATTGTCTTGCCAAATTGGTTAGCATAAGTGCTTACATTTATAGACGAAAGATAAGTTGGACGCACATAATGTTCTTTTTTACTATCACATTTATATTCACAGCCAATGCAACTGTATTCATCAAATCTTGAACCACATTCTGAGCAGACTGTCCATCTGGAAGATATGATATATATTTCTTTATTCTTATTAGCTGGCAATCTCACAAGCAAGCCCTGTTCTTCTAAGTCTTTGTAAGATTTTAATTCTTCCAGAAGTTCTGTAACATCTTTCAGCCAATACAATTCTCCATCTTCGTAGCAAGTCCCGTACGTTTTCTGGTGGTATGGGCATCCAACTGCATCCCTTCCACTAATCCAATCTTTTAAGTTCTCGCCAGTTCCACAGGTAATGCGTTTATATTTATCGTCTTCCATGTGCTTAAAATTCTTGTGATCCATATAGCAATCACCTTCTGCATCTTGACTGGAAATGCATTTAAGCGCTTTTATCATATCGTCAACTGTTAATCTCTCCATCTACTTCACCTCTTGAAATCTTTTCATAAATAGAATTTTCCACGATTCGTCTACTTCCACAAAATTTTCTTTTTCATATTCCTTGATCATGTTTTCAAGTTTTTAAATTTTGTCTTTAAAAAAATCGTTATGTCGTTCTAAAAACTCGTCTTTTTTAAATTTTCTACAATACTGCTCATGCAATCTTGTCTTGGTTTTCATGGTGTATTCGCATACTCCTGTAGTAGATGCTAACTTCAAAACTCTTTTCGCATATTCATAATTGTCTTTATCTACCCCTTCTGGCAAAGCCCAGCCCATAAAAGAATCACATTCGCAACACTTTACTTTCTTACTCATCTACCTCACCTCTTCTATCTAACTTTCTACAGTATCTGCAAGTAACTTCAAGGACTTAATAAGCGAGTCAATCAATGCTGTTCTGTCTGGGCTTTTAGCAAATGTTCTGACAAGTTTTACTGCATCCTTGATTTTTTCTTCATATTCGATAATTTCGGATGCTTCAAGCACTCCTTTATCACTCCAATAAGCAACTGTTCCATTATCCTTAAAAATCAAAATATTTGGCAGTTTGATATCCCTAGATGACAAACTGACTTTATCAGACCATTTATCAAAACCTTGTAACCTTGCAATGTTAAGAATATTTTCATATTCTTTCTGCGTTTTTACGAACACGCTTTTTCCTGTTAAATCAATCATCTACCTCACCTCTTCCATCCAGTCCTGAAATTCTTTCATGCAACCAGGGCACAAATCTATAACACCATGCGAATAATATTTTCTCTGGGCATCTAAATTTAATATCATGATCCCATTAGGATTCTTTCTATCATTTTTGGAATTGTACTGTTCATACAATTTTCCACATCTGTCACATTTCTTTGCACATGCCATTAATCCATTCCTCCTGTAATCTCATCAATACACTGGTTCCATCCTTCTGCAAAGCCAGCATCAGACGCAAGCCGGA
>OLRV01000636.1_pt1 | contig 33959 bp, 23 predicted proteins | sample 1672421 | NCBI WGS metagenome assembly OLRV01 (sample SAMEA3136684, study PRJEB25190) | human gut metagenome | biome: human gut; feature: human-associated habitat; material: faeces | place: Austria | collected 2013
GACAAGGCTTTTTCCGCATAATCTTCACCAATTTAATATTTCAATTTTGAACACCTACTTAACGCCATTCGTTATCAAAAAAAATCACCCATACCAAATCGACACCACAATGGACGAATTTTTCTTGAGCGCCCATCACATCGTGAAGCGCTTTGCCAACCACACGGCACTCAATGACGTGAGCATTGACGTGCCCCGCGGAAAGGTTTTCGGTCTGCTGGGCCCTAACGGGGCAGGCAAGACAACGCTCATCCGCATCATCAATCGCATCACCGCCCCCGACAGCGGCGAGGTCATCTTCGACGGCCATCCCTTCTCTGCCAACGATGTGGCACGCATCGGCTATCTGCCTGAAGAGCGCGGCCTCTACAAAAAAATGAAGGTTGGCGAACAAGCCGTTTATCTGGCCATGCTCAAAGGACTGAGCCGCGCGGAAGCCACAAAACGCCTGCACGACTGGTTTAAGCGTCTGGACATCATGGCCTGGTGGAACAAAAAACTGGAAGAACTCTCGAAGGGTATGCAGCAGAAGGTGCAGTTTGTCATCACCGTGCTCCATCAGCCGCAACTCGTGATTCTCGATGAACCCTTCTCGGGCTTCGACCCCGTGAACGCCGAGATTCTCAAGCGTGAGATACTGCGCCTGCGCGATGAAGGTGCCACCATCATTTTCTCCACCCACAACATGTCGTCCGTTGAAGACATCTGCGACAACATCGCGCTCATCAATAAGTCGCAAGTGGCCCTGAGCGGCCAGGTTGACGAGGTGCGCGAGCGCTATCGCAGTGGCATCTTCGAGGTGAAGGCCACAAGCGGCACCTTAAATGCAGAATCGCCGCTGTTTAAGTTGGGCGGCCAACAGACGGTTGGCGGACTGACGACCTACAAACTCACCAAAACGCCTGGCATCAGCAACGCGCAACTCATTGCCGACCTGGCCAGTCAACTGGAAATCCGCTCCTTCTGCGAGCAGATGCCATCCATGCAGGAAATCTTCTTGAAGGTGGTGGGAGCAGAAAATCCGAAAGATGCTGCCACAACTCATGAACCTCTAAAAGCGGAATAGGAAATGAACAAGACACTGATTATCATACAGCGCGAATTTATGACGCGCGTCAAGAAGAAATCCTTCATCCTCCTCACCATCCTGATGCCCTTCATCTTCGCGGCACTCATCTTTGTGCCGCTCTGGCTCGCTTCAATTAAAGACACCGACCAGAAGGTGGTGAAGGTGGTCGACAAAACGCAGCAATACGTCGCGCTCTTCAAAGACAACACCACCTACCGCTTCGAACCGGCAGAAGCCGACAATGCCGCTTTCTATGCCGACGGGACGGACGTTGAAGCGGTCATCGTTATCACGGGCAACCTCGTTGACAATCCTAAGGCCGTGAGCATCAATTCGCCACAACCCGTGTCAAACGAGTTGCTGAGCTATACCCGCGAAGTGCTCAACAACGAAGTGCGGCGTGCCAAGCTCAAAAGCTATAACGTGCCGCAACTCGACAAGATCATCGACGACGTGCAGAGCGACTTCGACATCAAAACCGTCATCAAAAAAGAAGACGGACACGAAAGCGCCTCCGACACCAACATCGCCATCGCGGCAGGCTTCATCTTCACGTTTCTCATCTATCTCTTTGTCATGACCTACGGCGCTGCCGTGATGCAGAGCGTGATGGAGGAGAAAACCAACCGCATCATGGAGCTCATGGTGTCGAGCGTGAAGCCCTTCCAGCTTATGATGGGCAAAATCATCGGTGTGGCGCTCGTGGGTTTCCTGCAACTCATCATCTGGGGCGTGATGTTTGCCGCCATCCTCTTCATTTGCGGCAGCATCTTCGGCACTTCGCAGGTGCCGGCCGACCCAATGCTGACGGCACAAACGGCGGCCATACAGCAGGGCATGCCTTCGGAAACCAGTGAGATTCTCGCCGCCATCATGAATCTGCCATTCGCCGAACTCGGCATCATGTTTGTGTTTTATTTCGTGGGCGGCTATCTGCTCTACGCCTCTTTCTTCGCAGCCGTCGGCGCCAGTGTCAACGCGCAAGAAGATAGTTCGCAGTTTGTCATGCCCGTGGTGCTCATCATGATTTTCGGCCTCTATGCCGCCATGTACAGCGCCGACAACACCAACGGTCCGCTGGCCTTCTGGGCTTCCATCTTCCCCCTCACCTCGCCCATCGTTATGATGGTGCGCATCCCCTTCGGGGTGCCCTTGTGGCAGGAAGTGCTCTCCCTCGGCGTGCTCTACGCCACCACCATCTTCTTCATCTGGCTCAGCGGTAAAATCTACCGCGTCGGCATCCTGATGTACGGCAAAAAGCCAAGCTTGAAGGAAATGGCAAAATGGATTCGATATAAGTAAAAAAAAGGAAGCGCCCTGATTATTTTAGGTCGCAATGTCAATATAAATATATGGCAAACGTAAAATCATTAATAAACAAACAGATACGTCTTGATATCATCACACGTATTCTATGGAAGAATCGCAAGAAATTCATTCTGCCACTCTCGTTAACTGCAGTTATCACATATGCTCTTATGTGTTGCATACCACGTTATTATTCTGTCAAGGTAATGTTGGCTCCAGAATACGATTCTGGCAGTTCTGGCAGTAGTTTATCAAGTTTGGCATCTTTAGCAAACATAAAGTTAGGCGGCTTAGGTAGTAATTCTGATGCCTTAGTACCGACGTTCTACCCCGACTTAATGAAGAGCACAGACTTTGTTGTGCCTTTATTTGAAGCAAAAGTTTCAACTCTTGATGGCACTTTCAAAGGATCACTTACCGAATATCTTACACAACATCAAGATGCGCCTTGGTGGGGCAAAGCAATGGTAGCTATCAAAAATCTGGTTTCAAGTAAACAAGAATCAGGCCGGATAAAAGGAGAAAAGGTAAACCCCTTCCAACTTTCCAAATCCGACATGATGTTAGCTGAAATAATTTCTGCATCTATCAGCTGTTCTGTCGACAAAAAAACCGATGTCATCACCATCACAACCACAGCACAAGATCCACTGGTTGCTGCGCAGTTGGCAGATACAGTAAAGACACATCTACAGAATTTCATTACCGAATATCGTACAAAAAAAGCAAAAAATGAACTGGTACAGGTACGACAGCTCACACGTGAGGCATATGCAGCATATCAGAAAAAGCAGCAGGAATATGCAAAATTCTGTGACTCTCATCAAGATGTCATATTAAAAGCCTATCAAACAAAAGAGGAAAGTCTTGAAAATGAAATGCAAATAGCCTTCAATACCTATAGTACAGCAAAGGCTCAAGAAACTATCATACAGGCCAAACTATTTTCGAAGACACCTGCATTCACCAATATTCAAAACTCCACTGTACCCGTCAAACCAAGCGGTCCGAAACGACTTTTCATGGCCATCATCATGGCTTTCCTGTGCTTCTTTGTGGAAGCAACAATTTTAGTTGTCAAAGGGGTCAAAAAAGAAACTATTGACTGATTGATTTATGCTGTTTTTCGGACTATTGCTGATTGTATTCATTCTGGCAGCCACCTTGAGTTTTTTTGATGATGAAGACACGAGGTTAAAGCGCGACTCTTATATGGCCATTGTTGGCATATTAGTTCTTTTAGCCGCCTTTCGACCAGCTGGAATGGACTCGGATTATGACACTTATGTGGAATACTATCACGGCAACACCAATCAGATTGTAGAATTTACCTTTATGGGTATCGCGGCAGTGGCTCACGCCTTATTCAATAGCCCACTTATTCTATTTTTCGTTTATGCAGTGACGAGTATCTGTTTGCGTGGCTATGGAATCGTACGTAGTACGTCATTCTGGCTATTGGCTGTTGTCGTATGGATGGGTAACTTTTACCTCTACCAAGATCTTACACAAATTCGTGTAGCCGTTTCGTCGGGTATTTTTTTGATTGCTATAAGTTTGCTGGCAGAAAAGCGTCGGGGAGCTTACATAACATTGGCATTGTTAGCTGGATGTTTTCACTACAGTGCCTTTATCCTTGTAGCTCTTGTTTTTTTGGGCAACAAACCACTTACACAGACAGGGAAAGTCATCATTGCCTGCATTCCAGCAATTGGCTATGTTCTCTACTTTATGGGGTTTGACCCAGTAATGTCATTGCCAATACCTTGGGTGCAAGATAAAATAGAAGCATATGAATATCTGCGCGACAGCGGTATTGCTGGCGATACTATTAACGTATTCAATGCCGTATATATGTTACGCCTGCTTGTCTTTTATGTTATTCTCTGGAAATATGAAATACTCAAAGATCAGGTAAAGCCACTACCACTCTTACTCAAAATATTTGCCCTATCTTACTTCTGTTTCACCGCATTCAGTGCATTGCCGGTCATGTCATTCCGCTTTGCCGAACTGTTAGGGTCTGTGGAAGTGGTACTTTTCCCAAGTCTCGCCTTTACCGTTCGCCCAGTGGCAATCGGACGTTTGTTTGTCATAACAGTAGCATTCTGTTGCATGATGATAAACGTTTTCTATAATGGTTTACTCACTTTCGATTAACGATGATTTAAAAATCTGTAGTCTTAATTGAGCCATTATATATGAGACAGATGTATAAATTTGAACAACCCCCATTTGTCACATCCCTAATATAGGAGCATCTGAAAATAACGTCTATTTATTGAATGAATATAAACAGTAAAATACAACAAATCATACGAGTAGACACCCGCAGCAATAGATTGATTGTCAATATACTCGGTTCTTTCTTGGCACGTTTCTGGAGTGGAGTGGTTCAAATTCTCATTGTACCACTCACGCTAGCGTGCCTCACGCCATATGAATATGGCATTTGGATGACACTCAGTTCCATTCTACTTTGGATAGACTCCTTTGATATTGGATTGGGCAACGGGCTACGCAACAAATTAGCAGAATATGCTGCTCTCAAAGACTGGACGCGTGCTCGCCAAGCCGTATCTACAACCTTTTTTGCCCTCTTTGCACTAATAACCCCAACGGCAATTTGCCTAATAGCAGGTATAGGAGAAGCTAATCTCTTCGATTTACTAAATGTCAATGCAACACTAGTACCCAATTTAACTGGAATTGCACAAATCACCTTAGGACTTGTTTGCGCCACCTTCGTCTTTAAGTTCGTAGGCAACGTCTTTCTAGGATTGCAGTTGCCAGCAATCAACAATATGCTCTCTGTTTTGGGAAATACATTATCTCTGGTAGGCATATTATTTTTGCGGACATTTTATCAAGGCCACATCGGACTTATGGCCGTAGCCATCATTTATACGATATCACCGCTATTGGTTTATCTCATCACCTATCCTATCACATTCCTCAAAAAATACCCTCAATTATGTCCGTCCTTAAGGGCTTTTCGCAAAGACATGCTTCGTGAGATTTTCACCTTGGGCATCAAGTTCTTCATAATTCAACTATCTGGCGTGATACTGTTCACCACTGCCAATGTAATTATCTCACGACTCATGGGACCAGAGTCCGTAACCCCGTACCAGATAGCTCAACGCTATTTTAATTTTGCCTTTGTAATATTCACCATCGTTATCACACCGATATGGAGTGCAACAACAGACGCTTACGTAAAGGGGGAACTAAACTGGATTCGCAAATGTGTACGTGGCGGTATATTGTCCCTACTCTTTGTCGTTGCTATTGTAATTTGCATGACAATAGTTTCTCAATGGCTCTATCCAATATGGACGCTTGGAAAAGTGCAGGTATCGTGGACTATCACACTGCTAATGGCAACTTACACCATAGTTTCTATGCTCTCAATGCTCTATGGGTTTGTGCTGTTCGGTATAGGTACCATCACCATCCAGATGTGGGTAACGTTGGCCGAAGCTTTATTATTCGCTCCATTGGCTATTGCTTGCGGAAACGCATGGGGAGTCACAGGAATTATTGCAGCAATGATAATTTTAAGTCTGCCATGCCTACTTACAAACGTCATTCAATTCCATAAAATCATCTCAGGCAGAGCCACTGGACTATGGAAAAGATAAATCGTTCTCATATTCACAACTGAATACTATTTATCAAAGACAACGACTCTCAGCACACACCCATATCATTGTCTGCGATAACCATATTTTCAAATGGACTCAAAGCACAAATATCACTAGTATTTATGAACAATATTATATTTCCTATCATCGTCATCTATAAATGTCATCTTGGCGAGGCAGAATCATTCAAAACTTTCATCAAGCCGAACGGATTCAAGAATTATCTGGTCTACGACAATTCTCCAACAGAATACATTCAAGAAAACATTGCCAGTATTTATCCGCAAGCTATTTATGTACGTGACACCAGCAACAAAGGTCTTCCAGCGGCTTATAATTTAGGTGCAAAAAAAGCAAAGAAATTGGGATACAAGCGTTTACTTCTGCTTGATCAAGATACATCGTTCCCTCCAGAATCCTTAGAACTTTATTTGCAATCAGCCGATTACGAAGGTATCACCGCTCCATTAGTCAAGACCAAACGCAATTTGCCATTTTCTCCATGCAATCCAACAGCTTGGAAAAAAACGCCAAAGGATATGACCCCAGGAGAATATAGTTTAAAAAAATATAGCGTTATCAACAGTGGTCTCTGCATTCCAACACATCTTTTTCTTGAAGTTGGCGGATACAATCCTCTAGTACGGCTTGACTTTGCCGATTTTCAATTTCAAATGCGTGTGGCTCCAGTTTGCGACCATTTAAAAATACTTCCGATGACAGCTATACAAGATTTCTCAAGCGACTGTCGTGATTTGAAAAAGAATCTTATTCGCTTCAATCTTTATCTAGAAAGTGCACGTCATTGCGAATTTCCAGGATGGCGAGAAGCCATAAGCCATCAATATAGCATGCTTCGACACGTCATTGGTCTTACGGTCAACACGCATAGTCTTATTTTCTTCAGAAAATATTTTGCAATGATAATCTGCCGTTTTAAACAATAAATCAACTACCAATGATATCCGTTTGCATCGCCTCATACAACGGCGCCCGCTACATACGTGAGCAGATTGAAAGCATCGTCGCCCAATTGGATGACAACGATGAAATCATTATCTGCGACGACCATTCCACTGACGACACGGTTGCGATTGTCAAAAGCCTTCCGTATCAGCAAATCCGCCTGGTTGAAAATGAGAAGAACCTGGGATATACGGGGAATTTCGAGCACTGCATCGCCCTGGCACGCGGAGAATATATCTTTCTCTGCGACCAAGACGACATCTGGAAGCCCAACAAGGTGGCCCTCTGTCTGAAGGCCCTGGAGAAGGCCGACTTCGTGGTGACAGACGCCGTCATCACCGATGCCGAAGGCCGCGAAACCCACGCTTCGTTCTTTAAGGAACGCGGCATCCACCGCTCCTGGCTGGGCAACATCGTCAAATTCGGTTTTCTGGGCTGCCTCTTCGCCTTCAAGAGCAACGTGCGCGACAAAGCCCTGCCTTTCCCGAAACGGCGCAACCTCTGCACGCACGACAACTGGCTCTTCCTCGTTGGCAAAACGTTCTTCAAAGTGGCCGTGCTCAACACCCCGCTCGTTTACTACCGCCGCCACGGCGGCAACGCCTCCTTTGGCAGTGAGTATGCCGGAACGCCGCTCTCCTTCAAGATACGCTATCGCCTGTATCTGATTGCGCAACTGCTCAAACGCTGCTTTTAAGGGGTGTTCTATAAATTAGCTTGAGCCGATTTTACATTTATCGCGAAGCAGATTGTTGTATTTCAAAGACGAGCATAGCGAGCTATGTGAGTCTTTGAAATACAGCAAGATGCGAGTGAGAACTGTAAAAGCGGCCAAGTCAATCCTAAATAAAGAATCTCCATTAAAACTAATTTATAGAACATCCCTTAAGCAATAGTAAGTAGCAGGGAAGCTGCAGGCAATATCTTCCCACTTATTGTCACCTACTTATCATACACAGCACACATGATGACAGACCTAACGACATACCTCCCCATCACCGACCCCACGTGGATATTCTTCATCGTGCTCAGCATCATCCTCTTTGCGCCGATGCTCCTTGAGCGTCTGAAGATACCCTCAATCGTGGGCATGATTGCGGCCGGCATTCTCATCGGCCCCCACGGTTTTCATCTGCTCGAACGCGACAGCAGTTTCGAGCTCTTCGGCAAGGTGGGACTCTACTACATCATGTTTCTCGCCTCACTCGAGATGAACATGCAGGACGTGCAGAAAATCAAGATGCGCGCCCTCGTCCTTGGTCTGCTTAGTTTTGGCCTGCCGATAACACTTGGCTTCGTGGCCAACCACAGTTTACTGGGCTACGGCATCGCAGCCTCCGTGCTCATGGCCGCCATGTATGCCTCCCACACCCTCATTGCCTACCCCATCGTTCTCCGCTATGGTCTGTCGCGGCGCATGAGTGTGAGCATAGCCGTTGGCGGTACCATCGTTGCCGACACCCTGACGCTCCTTGTCCTTGCCGTTGTCGGCGGCACATTCAAAGGGGAAGCCTCTGGGCTTTTCTGGGTATGGCTGCTCGTGAAAGTCGTGGTGTTGAGCGGCCTGATTGTCGCTGGCTTCCCAGCCCTCGCCCGCTGGTTTTTCCGCCGTTACGATGAAGGCGTCGTGCAATACATTTTCGTGCTCGCCCTTGTTTTTCTCGGTGCCGGTCTGATGGAATTTGTGGGCATGGAAGGCATCCTCGGTGCCTTCTTAGTGGGCATTGTGCTCAACCGCACCATTCCGCCGTCGTCGCCTCTGATGAACCACCTCGAATTTGTGGGCAACGCCCTCTTCATCCCCTATTTTCTGATTGGTGTCGGCATGTTGCTCAACGTTCAGGCATTCGTTGAAAGTTCCAACGTGTTCCTGATTGCCCTGGTGATGATTGTCGTGGGAACGGGCAGCAAATGGCTCGCCTCTTTCTTCACGCAGAAAATCTACCGCCTGCCCGCTTCAGAACGCGCCTTGATGTTCGGCCTGACCAACTCCCGCGCAGCTGCCACCCTGGCGGTGGTGCTCGTTGGCTACCAAATCATCCTGCCCGACGGCCAGCACCTTTTGGGCGAAGACGTGCTCAATGGAACCATGATGTTCATCCTCGTCACCTGCGTAATCAGTTCGTTCACCACGGAAAACATCGCGCGGAAAATCGCTGAGAACGGCAAGCCCGATGTGGCCATGCCGGTTGAAGCCAGCGACCGCCTACTCATCGCCCTCTCCAACCCCGACAACGTCAGTCCGCTGATCAATCTGGCCCTCATGTTGCGCACTCCAGGAGCGCCTTCGCCGCTCACCGCGCTCAACGTGGTACTTGAAGACGACCCCGACGCGCGTGAGAGTGGACTGAAACAATTGGAACAAGCCGTCAAGATTGCCGCTGCCGCCAACGTGAAACTCGTCACACGCAGCCGATGGTCGGTCAACGTGGTCAGCGGCATTTCCCACACCATCAAGGAAAACGACATATCAGACCTCCTCATCGGTCTTCACCAGAAAACGCGCCTCTCTGAGAGTTTCTACGGAAAGCTCACCAACGACCTGGTGGCCGCCGTGGAGCAACACGTGTTTGTCTATCGTCCTGTCATACCTCTCAACACCGTGATGCGCCTCCACCTGGTTGTGCCGCGCAAAGCGGAATTTGAGCCGGGCTTTGCCGCCTGGGCCAAGCGCGTGGCCCTTCTCGCCACGCAGCTGAGTTGCAGCGTGGAGACTTACAGCGGACGTGGCACTCTGGAAGCGTTGCAGCAGACGTGGGACCGCCAGCACTTCAACGTGCGTGCCGAACGCCATGTCTATAACGAATGGCACAATTTCATCTCCATCGCCCACAACGCCAAGGAAGCCCACATGGTGATCTTCGTTGTTTCGCGCCGCGGAACGCTCTCTTACCACCATTACATGGAACACCTTCCCGACCAGTTGGAGCGCTATTTCTCTTCCCACAACACGCTGCTCCTCTTCCCAGCCCAACCGGCTTCTGTCGCTGGTTCTGCTTCCATGCGCGGCGGCGTGCCGATGAAGGTGAGATGAGAGGATAAGTAGGTAGGGGGTTCAAAATATTGAAAAATGCTGCACGATTTTTCTGGATTTTGAACTCCTACTTACTTGATTACCTACTTATACCGCCATACTTCTTCCCCACCCTATCAATAAACCATTAATTCCCCTTCCATGTCCTCCCCCTTCCTCGTCGATGTCGTCCTGCCCCTCGCCCTGCCTGGTGCCTTCACCTATGCCCTGCCGGAAAACCTGGCAGGCAAGGTCACTGTGGGCAGCCGTGTGGTAGTGCCGCTCGGCAAGCGCAAACAATACACCGCCATCGTTGTGCGTTGTCCCGGCACCCCTGCCGCCGCGGGCATACAGATAAAGGAAATTCTGGAAGTGGTGGACGAAGCGCCGCTTCTGCTCCCTGCGCAACTCGAAATGTGGCGATGGATGGCCCATTATTATATGTGTACGCCAGGCGAGGTGATGAAGGCCGCACTGCCCTCCGGACTGAAACTTGAGAGCGAAGCGTTTGTGGTGCTTCCGAAAGACCGCGTCGCAGACGACGAGGCCGACGAGACAGACGATGAAGAAGGCGTTGCCAACAATCCCGCCCATCCTCCCGTCATCGGTTCGGCTTCCTTGGGCGCCGAGCAGCAAATTTTCTGTGCGCTCGCCGACCATAAGCCGCAGAGCATCGAGCAATTGCAGAAGACGCTGACAGGCGTGAAGGGCGTGTTGCCAGCCTTGCGCCGCCTCATCGAAAGCGGCGAGATAACGGTGCAGGAAAGGCTCAGCCAGGGATTTGTGGCCAAGAAGGAAACGCATGTGCGCCTTGCTGAAAAATACCGCGACAACGAAACGGCGCAACATTTCCTGCTTGACTCCCTGCGCCGCTCTGAGCGACAGAAGGAAGTGGTGATGACGCTGATTGAGAAGGCCGACTGCCTGCGCAGCGAACTGAATGCCCGCATTCCAGGAGCGGCGGCGGCACTGGCGGGACTAAAGAAGAAGGGGGTCGTCGAACTGCTGGATGTGGTGGCCGACCGATTGAAAACGGTGGAGGCCGACCCCAACAAAACGCCTTCCACGCTCTCGAAATCACAGAGCGCAGCACTGGCCGACATCAACGCGGCGTTTGAAGCGCACGACGTGTGCCTGCTTCATGGTGTCACGTCGAGCGGAAAGACGGAGGTGTACACCGAACTCATCAACCACACTCTGGCCGCAGGGAAGCAGGTGCTATATCTCGTCCCTGAAATCGCCCTCACCACCCAACTGACGGAACGCCTCGGGCGCGTGTTCGGCGAGAAGATGGGCGTTTACCATTCAAAATTCCCCGACGCTGAGCGCGTGGAGATGTGGCAACGCCAACTCTCGCCTCGTGCCTTCCCGCTCATAGTGGGGGTGCGCTCTTCCCTGTTTCTGCCTTTCCAGAATCTCGGACTGGTCATCGTTGACGAGGAACACGAAACGAGCTATAAGCAGCAAGACCCGGCACCGCGCTACAATGCCCGCGACACGGCCATCGTCTTAGCACAGAAATGTGGCGGTGCGAAAGTGTTGCTCGGAACGGCCACACCCGCGCTCGAAACTTACTTCAACGCGACACGCAGCCACAAATACGGACTCTCAACGCTCACAGAGCGCTTCGGCGGGGTGAACATGCCGGAAATCGTGGTGGAGGACGTGAAGGAACTGCGCCGCAAAAAACTCATGAAAACGGTGCTCTCGCCGCGCCTCATCGAGGAGGTGAGAGCGGCCATCGACAGCGGCGAACAGGCCATTCTCTTTCTCAACCGACGGGGCTACGCTCCCGTGCTCGAATGCCGTTCCTGCGGATGGACGCCGCGCTGCCAGGCCTGCGACGTGCCGCTCACATTCCATCAAAAGAGCCACCGCTTGGTTTGCCACTATTGCGGCGCGAGCCACGACATTCCACGCCAATGCCCCAACTGCGGCGACACGGACTTGCGCGACATTGGCTACGGCACGGAGCGCATTGAAGAAACCGTGGCGCAACTGTTCCCGACGGCACACATCGCTCGCATGGACCTCGACACGACGCAGACGCGCTCGGCCTACGAACACATCATTCGCGACTTCCAGACGGGCAAGACCAACTTGCTCGTGGGCACGCAGATGGTGACGAAGGGACTGGACTTTGAGCATGTGCGCGTCGTGGGCATCATCAATGCCGACCAGATGCTCAACCAGCCCAACTTCCGCGCCTTTGAGCGTGCCTTCCAGATGATGTCGCAGGTGGCAGGACGCGCAGGGCGCCGCGGCAAACGCGGACTGGTGGTGCTGCAAACGCGACAGCCCGAATTAGGAGTGGTGAAGCAGGTGGTGGAGAATGACTACGAAACGCTCTTCAAGCAGCAGATTGTTGAGCGCGAACAATTTCTCTACCCGCCTTTCGTGCGCATCATCGACATCTATCTCAAACACCGCAACGAAGACATCTGCTCGCACGCCGCCGATTCGCTGGCCTACATGCTCCGCCCTTATTTCGGCAACATGCTCTTGGGCCCCGACCGCCCTTCTGTCGGCCGCGTGCAGTATTTCCACATCCGAAAAATCATGCTGAAAGTGAAAGCCGGCACCTCTGCCTCGCAGCTGCGCCAGCTGCTTCTCGCGGCCCGCAACGGACTCCTGCAACAGCCGGCCTACAAAAGCGTGAACATCTATTTCGATGTCGACCCGATGTAATCTTTCCCCGAAACGCCCTCCGCGTAGCCCCCTTAGATTTGCAGGCTACGCGACGGGCGTTTTTTATTAGCGCTCTAATGGCGCTTTATTTCGCGTCGCCCGCCCACTTTTTCCAAACGTTCTTGCCACGGTGCGAAAAAACATTCGTATCTTTGCAGCTAAAGAACTGATTATAAGCAAATAGATGGTAACGTCCAATCGCATTATACAGGACATCCCTTCCGTCATCAAACAAACCATTTCATACTTATCATTTATGAGCAAAACAAACCTATCCCACCGCGTGAAACAAACGCTCTTGTTGCTTTGCCTGATGTGTTCGGCGTTCGGCCTGAAAGCCGCCGTCGTGACGCCAGAAGCCAACAAGACGTATTTCATCGTGAACAAGCAAACGGGCTGCGTGTTGAGCAACGGCAACTCCACCAACACGGATTCGCCCATCTATTGCCTCACACGTGAAGAAAACAACTACGGCCAGCGTTGGACAATGGAACTTGTCAGCGACAACGTGTATGCCTTCCGCAACGAACTTTCCCGAATGGGCATCGACGCTGCGCTCAACGGCATCAGCGCTGGCAAAACGCCGTTGCAATACACGTTCGATAAGACAAACACCAACCAGCAGTGCCACCTGATGAGCGTGGACGGAGAAGAGGGGGTGTTCCAACTGGCCTACCTCTATAAAGGACAGACTTACTATATGAGCCTCTCCGAAGAGACGTTCTACACCAAAACGGTCATGACCACCGACAAGACCGACCAACACACCTACTTCACCTTCGAAGAGACGCAGCCGGCACCGGAACCCGTAAAAAACGACTGGGAGAACGAAGAGGTGTTTGCCGTTGGCAAAGAACCAGGACATGCCACTTACATGCCCTACGAATCGACCGAAGCGCTCCGCGCCGATGCCGAACGCTATGCCAAACCGTGGCTCGACCCCGTGAGCCAACGCGTGATGAGCCTCAACGGTGTCTGGAAACTGAAATGGGTGCAGAGCGTGGAAAACCGTCCAGGCGAAGAGGATTTCTACGGCGACAAGGTGGATGCCTCGCAATGGGACACCATCTCGGTGCCTTCCTGCCTGGAGATGAAGGGTTATGGCGACCCGCTCTACATCAACGTGGAATATGCCTTCCAAGACAACCCGCCCTACATTCGGATGAAAAACGGGCTCTACAACTCTGTCGGCTCTTACCGCCGCGACTTCACCCTGCCTGCAGGCTGGAAGGGGGAACGCATTTTCCTCCACTTCGACGGCATCTATGGTGGTGCCTACATTTGGGTGAACGGCCAGAAGGTGGGATACACGGAAGGCTCGAACAACGATGCCGAATTTGACGTGACGGAATACGTGCGCGAAGGGGTGAACAACCTCAGCGTGCAGGTGATTCGCTGGACCGATGGTTCGTATCTCGAAGGACAAGACATCTTCCACATGAGCGGCATCTTCCGCGACGTCTATCTCATGGCCACACCGCAGACTTATCTGCGCGACCACTACATCACGAGCCGCCTCTCTGCCGTCGGGAAATACCAAACGGGCACCATGACGGTGCAACTCGCCATGTGCAACAAAACGCAACAGGCGGCCAAGAAGCAGGTGCGCGTGCGCCTCTACAGCCCGGCGGGTGAACTCGTGGGCGAGAAAACGGCCGACTTTGCTTTCTCCGCCGACGACAAGGAGGTGGAGAAGACCGCCAAACTGACGTTTGACAACCTCACGAACCTCATGCCTTGGACGGCTGAAACGCCGAACCTCTACACCGTTGAACTCGCCCAGCTGGATGCCAACGGCAACGAAGAGGAGGCTTTTGCCACCAAATATGGTTTCCGCACCATTGAAATCAAAAACAGCCAGGTCTACATCAACGGACAGAGGGTGTTCTTCAAAGGCGTAAACACGCAAGACACGCATCCCGTTCACGGACGCTCCATCGACGTTCCGACCATGTTGCGCGACATCAAGATGATGAAGCAAGCGAACGTCAACACTGTCAGAACGAGCCACTATCCGCGACAGGCAAAAATGAACGCTATGTTTGACCACTATGGTCTCTACGTGATGGACGAGGCCGACGTGGAATGCCACTACAACTGGACACACAGCGGCAGGGGCGGCATCACTTTCCAAGACTCTTGGAAGGCGCAGTATGTCGACCGCACGGAACGCATGGTGCTTCGCGACCGCAACCACCCCTCTATCACGTTCTGGAGCCTGGGCAACGAGAGCAACAATGGTTCAAACTTCGTGGCCACCTACCAGGCCACGCGCAACCTCGACCCACGCCCCATCCACTATGAAGGCTGCACCAATGCCGGACAGAGCAACACCACCGACATCTGGAGCAAGATGTATCCCTCTCTCAAAGAGGCCACCGACGCGGCCAACAACAACTGGGCGCAGCAGCCTTATTTCATGTGTGAATATGCCCACGCAATGGGCAACGCAATGGGCAATTTCCAGGAATATTGGGACATCATCGAATCGAGCCGTTACGGCATCGGCGGTTGCGTTTGGGACTGGGTGGACCAGGCCATCTATTCTGCCGACGACATCAAGGCGGGCAACTATGAAGCCAACGGTTTCTACAAATTCCGCACAGGCTACGACTGGCCGCAAGCGCCACACCAGGGCAACTTCGTCAACAACGGCATCATCGGTGCCGACCGCGGTTGGAGCGCGAAACTGACGGAGGTGAAGAAGGTTTACCAATACGTGAAGTTTAGCGACTTCAACGCCAAGAAGGCTACGGTCAAAATAACGAACGCCTATGCCTTCACCAACCTGAAGGACTATGTGCTTGCCGCCAACGTTCTGGTCAACGGCAAGAGCGTTGAAACGTCGCAGCAGCCTCTCGCAGCCATCCTGCCGGGCAAGAGCAGTGTCGTTGCACTCACCTTGAAGGGCGGCTACGATGCCGATGCAGAAGTGCTGGTCAACCTGGAAGTACTTCGTCCAGAAGCCACCGACTATGCCGACGCGCTCTACCCCGTTGCCGCTGAGCAGTTCACCATTCAGGAACGCCAGAAAACGCTGCCAGCAGTGCAGATGGCCGACAACGAACTGAAGCTCATCAGCGCAACGCAGGGAACGTCACGCATCGTGAAAAACGCCAACTTCCTTATCCAGTTCTCCCAAGATGGCATCATCGAGAAATGGCAGATGAAAGGCATCGACGTGGTGAAGGCCAACGGCGGTCCCGACTATGAGAACTATCGCTGGATTGAAAACGACGCGCCCTATGGCGGCGACCCAGCCTACAGCGCCGACAACGGCATCAACAGCCGCTCGGCACAGCTGAAGATGGCAACCGACAGGAAGTCGGCCACCATGACGGTGAGAGCCACGGGACGCAACTGCAGCTATCTCTTCACCTACACGATTTACGCCAACGGCATTGTGGACTTGAAGGCCGACTACACGGCCAACATCTCCAACCTCCGACGCATCGGCATGCAGATGCTGATGCCGGGCGAGCTCTCCAACGTGAAATATTACGCACGTGGTCCTTGGGCCAACTACATCGACCGCCACACGGGTTCTTTCCTCGGAGAATACACCACCACGGTTGCCGACATGAACGAATACTACCTGCGCCCACAAACGATGGGCAACCGTCAGGACCTCCGCAGTCTTGAAATGACGAATCCCGAAACGGGCAACGGCATACGCGTGGACGCTGAAGGAGAAGTGGCGTTCAGCACGCTTTATTGGAGCGATGTGCAACTCAAGGCCAAAAGCCACAATTGGGAACTCTCCGTTCCGCAGCGGCCTGCCGACCGCACCATCTACGCGCATTTCGACTACCGCCAGCTTGGTCTCGGCAACGGCAGCTGCGGCCCAGGCACCACCGATGCCTACAAGCTCCCCTCTTCGGGAACGTACTCCTACAAATTGCGCTTCTCGCCGGTCAGCGCCGTGCCATCGTCAATCGCTGGCGTGAACGCCACCGACAATCTGCGCATCCGCACCACCGCTGCTGCCGTCACGGTGGAAGGCCCACTGGAAGCCGGCACTTCGCTCGTGGTTTACGACCTCGGCGGTTCTGCCCTCCTGCGCCACGCCGTTTCTGGCAACGCACAGAGCGTTACACTGCCGATTGCCGACCTGCCCCACGGTGCCTACCTCCTTCAGGTGGCAACGCCCAACGGACAGCGCACGCACAAGTTTGTGAAGTAAGCCCAGAATAACTTCGAAGCGGCTTTGCGCCAAGACGAAACGATTTATAAAAGAAAGGTGCGACACACATGATGGCGTGTCGCACCTTTCTTTGCATAGTGAAAGTGCTTCCTGAAAAGCTTGACAAGTTGTCGATTCGCGGCCGCAGGTAGCGCTACTCGCGGCCGAAGGTAACACGACTCGCGGCCGCGAGTAGCACGATTCGCGGCCGCGAATCGATAACTTCCTATTAGGTAGGGTGTTCAAAATATAGAAAAATCTTTGCGCGTTTTTAAGCCAAATAGCGTAGCGACATAGTAACAAGAGGCGCTGCGCGAACATTCGGCGAAGGCCTGAGGCGAAGCACTGTAGCTCACTTTGCTCGCAAAGTGAGGGGGACGAATATTGTGGCGGCCAAACACGGCTAAAAATCCAACAAAGTCATGGCCCAGAGCGCTGGCCATATTCGCTACGTGTTCGTGGCCCTCACTTTGCGAGCAAAGTGAGCTACAATGCTGTCGCCTCAACAGACGATTATGCGGGCCAGCGCAAATCTCCGCTGCGAGGGCGCTGCTGCCTCTTTACAAGCCTTGATTTTCATGGATTTTGAACACCCTACCTGAAAGGCAGAATGTTCAAAATCCCTATAATATCTGCATAATTTTTTCGCAGGATTTTTAAAACCCACCCCACAGCCGCGCCCCAATCCCAATATTTATCAGCGCACACGGGAGCAGAGACGAACGCTCTGGGAGCAGAGGCATTCGCACACACTCCCACGTTCGTTAAAAAATATAAGAAATGCTCAAAAACAAATAGACTTCTGTGATTCTTTCGTCAATCGGGGACTTCGCGATAGGGAGGTCAGTCTTTCAAGCATCCAATTGGAATGACATATACCCCATCCTTCCTCTTATAGGCGTATTGTCCGACACCGATTATAACCGCCATAAACGATGGTGCAGGCATTTTGTCGGTATCAATTTTATCAGCCAGAGAAATAAGATTCGCTGCACCTTCCTCAATACGCTCTGTGCCGCCGAGTTTTACTTCAAGCAGCGCATAACTTCCGTTGCGGCGATGAAGCACTGTGTCGCATTCCAATCCGCTACTGTCGCGATAATGGTAGAGCGAGCCATCCAGCGCTTCTGCGTAGACACGCAGGTCGCGCACCACAAGATTTTCAAAAAACAAACCGAATGATTGCAAATCATTAATCAAATCCTTCGGCCCAAGACCAAGAGCGGCGGTACCAATACTCGGGTCAACGAAATGACGAGTGTCGCTCGTACGTATGGCGGCTTTGCTCCTGATGTTGGGATTCCATGCCGCAAGGTCTTCGATGACATAGAGCATTTTCAGGGCTTTGATATAGTCGACAACGGTGCTCTCGTCCAAAGTGCTGGCATCATTCGCAAGCATATCTTTCCGGATGGTGGCCAACGACACTTGTTGCGATATGTTGCGGGCATAGGAGCGAAGCAGCAGTTTGGCTCGCTCGGCGCTACGCTTGACCTTGTCAACCCGTTGAATGTCATAATTCACAACGGAATCGTAATAGTCAAAGGCTTGATCAAGAGCCACCTCATGAGAAATTAGTGTGGCCCACGGCCATCCTCCGCGGCATACGAGGAATGCAAGTGCCTCTACATCCAAAGTATTCGTTTGAACCTCAAAGTCTTTTCCTTCAAACAAGTCTTTCAGACTTATCACACCTGTGGATTCTTCCGATTCGTATAAACTCATAGGACGCATCTTGAGATGGGCAAACCGCCCCGTGCCACTATGAATGGTCTCATCCGCCTCTGGCAATACAGAAGAACCTGTCAGTATAAACTGTGAGGGTTCGCCTCTTCGGTCAACTTCGCTCCGGATGCAATCCCAAATACGCGGAAGTGCTTGCCATTCGTCTATCAGACGCGGCGTCTTGCCTTCAAGCAAGGTCTTCGGACTCAGTTCTATCATCTGGGTGCTTTGCAATAAAACTGAAGAATCCCCCAAATCCAGAAAGCTCTTTGCCAACTGCTTTGCGGTGGTCGTTTTTCCACACCACTTGGGGCCTTCGATAAGTACAGCGCCCTTGCCGAGAAGTTTGCGACTTAGCAATTTGTCTGCTATGCGATGTTTGTATCTTGACATATTATTCCTTATTTTTCTCTTTGCAAAGATATATGTTTATCCTTGAATATCAAAGACAAACGGCAAAATTCCGTAATTTGTGACCATTTTATTCCTAAATTTGTGAGCATTTCATTCCCGAATTTGTGACGGTTTTATTCCAGAATTTGTGACCATTTTATTCCTGGATTTGTAAAAACGCTTCCGTATGTTTGCTTGCAAAGGGGAGTAATCATCCAGGAATCCCGCCTTGTATATCACTTACGCAGAAAAGGAAAAATCCCGTTGGCTGTGAATGTTACCAACGGGATTTTTTTGAATTACGCACGCCAGAAATTGGTAGTGCGACATTATTTCATTATTTTTGTCGCAAAATATGCGACGTTTTGCGTCGCGCATTGTCGCACTTAGTAATGCTTACCATTACTTCGAAATATAAGCCTTTATGTATATACACGAAAGAGAGAATTGGACGGACTTCCGTTGGGATGCTTCTGAAGTATCAATCCTTCAGGAGACAGTATGTCGTAAACAAGGGCTGCTTTACGGCAGGCTGAGTTCGCTCGGATTTGACAGTAAACTCAAAGCAATGGCTGAGAACCTGACGCACGACGTGGTGTATTCTTCAGAGATTGAAGGCGTACGTCTGAATGATGAACAGGTACGTTCTTCCATCGCCCGAAAACTGGGAATTGAAAACGTGAAATACACAGCGCCCTCTCACTATATTGACTCCGTGGTGGGCGTAATGCTTGAAGCGATACAGAAGTATGACCAACCTATCAGTAAGGAAAAACTATGTGCTTGGCAATCAGCTTTCTTTCCTACGGGATTCAGCGAAGGCTGCCCTATAGAGATTGGACAATACCGCACCAATGAGGAACATATTGTCAGCGGTATGTTTGGCAGAGAGAAGATTCATTATGTTGCTCCTTCTCCTCATTTGATAGAGGGCGAGATGCAAAAGTTTATAGCTTGGTTTGATGACCACGACGCTGTTGGCAGCGTCGTGCGTTCTGCCATTGCTCATTTCTGGTTTGTAAGCATTCATCCTTTTGAAGATGGCAATGGACGTCTGGCCCGCATTCTTTCAGACATGCTTCTGGCACGTGGGGAAAGAAGTGAATTGCGTTTCTACAATATCTCAGCCCAAATCAATAAGGACAAGAACCACTATTACGACATTCTGGAACGCATGCAACGCGGCGATGGTGACATAACAGAATGGTTGGTGTGGTATATGAAGAAACTGCTTGATGCACTGGATGAAGCGGAAACTATGGTTACCACCATTTTGAATAAAAGTTTCTTTTGGCAGAAAGCATCCTCCGTTCCTATGACAGAGCGACAGACAAAGATGCTTAACCTCTTCCTCGATGGCTATGAAGCAAAGATAACGTCAAAGTCTTGGGCTTCGTTGGCTAAGTGCTCAAAGGATACAGCCATTCGTGATATACAAGACCTCATCAGCAAAAACATCTTGACGGAAGACATTCCAGGAGCCAAGCGTCCAAGCTATTCCATTGTTTTTGATGCGGAGGACCTCACGCAATTCTTTTCCGATGTGCATATTGCTCAAGAGAATGGCATACCTTATATATGGGCTTTGTTTAAAAACCATAGGAAGATACGTGAAAGGATATTGCCACTCGATGCTGAACGGTTTCTAAAAGGGGATTTGCCGCTATCTAATCTGCTCAACAAATACTGCTCGTATTTAGTAATGGGGAAAGAATAAGTCGACCCAACAACAGAGGCTGCACCGTAATTTCCAATTGGAATTACGGCGCAGCCTCATCAATTATTTCAGAATTTCATGTTGCTTTCACTTGTCGCCACGGCATTGCAGCAGCGCCACAACAAACCAGAGGAGCAGAAGGATGCGCACTGCGAATCCGAGCGTAAAGGGAAACAGGAACATCAGCAGGGCGGCCTGCGCATGGAGAATGCGGAGCGCATAGCGGGGAGAAGGGGTCTCACCCAATATGATGCCGTAAAGGCACATCAGCTTCTTCAACCACGACGGGACGAGCGGTTTGGCAGGGCGTGAAGAAGAGGCGGGAACGCCGCAGAGCGTCTTGCGGGAAGGAGCGGTTGCGAGAACCGTTGGTTGGAGCAGGTTGTCTTTTGTGGTCATAACTTTGCAGATTTTTATGGCGGCCTCTGTGGAGAGGCGAGTGCCGGTTGGGCGCTCCGCCGCAACGCGGACTTCGCTGAGGAAGCACGGCTTTTCGGTTTCACGCCTTGATGTTTGATTGATGCTGCAAAGTAACAACCATTATTTGACAGACTGCGTCACTTCAAAAATTTCTCTGTTAAATCTTTAGTCCGCCTCTTGATATATTCAACAAATTCCGGAGAACCCACGATTTCGATGTCGTCGGCAAGCCCCATCACGAAGCGTCCGATACCCTTGTAGCTGCACACTTCCGTTGTGAGCAGGTGGCGTCCGTCGTCGTTCAGTTTGATTTGCGTCTCGGCACCGGGATATTCTTCGAGAAGAATGCTGGTGGCCAACGTGCCCATGAGGAGTTTGACAACGTGGCGGTCTTCGCCGCCGAAGTGGAAGAGGTCGACATAATAAGGCGCATGCTTCTGCTTGTGCGACCAGAGGACGTCGAGGAGTTCCACCTTTTCTATGCGGTTGAGCTTAAACGTCTTACACATGCCTGTTGTGATTTCATAGCAACGCACTTCACTATTCTCTGCCGTGAAGAGATAAGGTTCAACAATGCGGTTGCTCACCTGTCCGGTGTTGGCCGAACGATAGTTTTTCAACACAACGACACGCTCACTCTGGATGGCGTTGTAGAGGCGGCTGAGGTTTTTCGCCACCTGGTCGTCAACGCCGTGCTTTGCCATGACGTTGAAATCATAGAGCGAGGAGAGTTTCTCGCGCAGATGTCTCACCTGCGGCGAGTTGTCGACCACGGCATTGAGCACTTGGTTGATGGCGATGGCTTCGTCGTCGCTGAAGTGGATGCGGTCGGTGATGTCCAAAAAGAAGGGCGATTCATGGTCAAGGTTATACCGGGTACCTTTCTTGTGGACAATGAAGCCCATGCTGCGGAAGGCATCGATATAGCGATAAATTGAGCGACGGCTCATTGAGAGCTCGCGGCTGACTTCCTCCACCGTGTAGCGTCTGCTCGATGCAAGCATAACCATCAGACGGAGTTGCCGGTCAAATTTTTCTAATTCCATTTTGTTATAATGTATCCAGTCACATTTAGCTTGTAATGCGCAAAAGTATGAATAAATTTCCAATACCACCTATTAAAAATGCAATTTATATGTGATGTTTTGCACGCATTTAAGAAAATTCAACATTGCAGAATGTGGCGTTTATCTGAAAAAAGCGGAGAGACAGGCGGAGAGATAGGCCGGCCGCAGGGAAGTTCTTCACAAAATTGTTTTTAAACATTCCCACGCACTGAAAATAAATAATTATCTTTGCTTGTATTAATGAGAAGGGGCGCTTTCAAGGGGCAGGACACTGCTTGTTTTGACAGCCCCTTAGTAATGGTGAAAGAATAAGTTGACAACCATCTCCCCAAAAAATCCGGAGAACACGGCCGGGATGCCACGGGCGAAAAGGGGAAGGACAAGAAAGCATTCATCATGGACCACACCAACGACAATAACAACAAACTGCTGGTTGGCGCCGTGGAAGCGCTCTCTGACATGCACGACATGAAGGGCCTCTTCCATCAGCACCGACACGGCGACCCGCTGCCCTCGACGCCGATTCTCGAGGAAATCATCGGCCTCTGCCGCGCTGTGCTTTTTCCAGGATATTACGGACGCTCGGCGCTCAACAACGTGACGGTGAAGTATCACATCGGCATGGAGGTGGAGCGGCTTTTCGCGCTGCTCACAGGGCAGATTGAGGCTGGACTGTGTTTTTCACACCAAGACGATTCGGGAGGCTATGGTGACCACCGCGAACATGCCTCGACCCTGACGGCGCTCTTCGTGAGCCGCCTGCCGGAAATCAGGAAAACGCTCGCCACTGACGTGGAAGCGGCCTATCTCGGCGACCCCGCCGCACAGAGCTACGGGGAAGTGATTAGCTGCTATCCCGCCATCAAGGCACTGACGTGCTACCGCGTGGCCCACGAGCTTTTCCGCCTCGGCGTTCCGCTCATCCCGCGCATCATCACCGAAATCGCACACAGCGAAACGGGCATTGACATCCATCCGGGAGCTGAAATCGGATCGCATTTCACCATCGACCACGGAACGGGCATCGTGGTGGGGGCAACGTGTATCATCGGCAAAAACGTGAAACTCTATCAGGGCGTGACGCTCGGCGCGAAGAGTTTTCCGCTCGACGAAAACGGCAACCCCATCAAAAACAACCCGCGACACCCCATCATTCACGACGACGTGATCATCTATTCCAACGCAACCATCCTCGGACGCATCACGATCGGAAAGGGGGCGGTCATCGGTGCCAACGTGTGGATCACGCACAACGTGGAAGCGGGCAGCCAGGTGACGAACGGAAGATAGCCGACGCACCTCTCTCACACAACTGAAATTTCAAACAATCATATCATAGAACATCCAAAACCATCAAGGCTTTACTGCTTGGCTGCAGCCGGAACCGTGAGCGCCCCGATGGTTTGAGCAAACAACAATGGAACAATTCGAACTCATTGCCAAGACATTCCAAGGTTTAGAGGAAGTGCTGGCACAGGAACTGACGGAACTCGGCGCCAACGATGTGCAAATCGGTCGCCGCATGGTGTCGTTCAGCGGTGACAAGGAAATGATGTACCGCGCTAACTTCTGCCTGCGCACTGCCGTGCGTATCCTCAAGCCCATCAAACATTTCACGGCTAAGGATGCCGACGACGTCTACAACGCCGTGAGGGCCATCAACTGGAGCGATTATCTGGACATCGACACGACGTTCTCGGTCGACTCGGTGGTTTATTCGCAGGAATTCCGCCACTCGAAGTTTGTGGCCTACAAGGTGAAGGATGCCATCGTCGACTATTTCCGCGAGAAAACGGGCAAGCGCCCCAACATCCGCATCACCAACCCCGACATCAAGCTCAACGTGCACATCGCTGAAGACAAATGCACGCTCTCTCTCGACTCGTCGGGCGAGAGTCTGCACCTGAGAGGCTACCGCGTGGCCTCTGTCGACGCGCCCATCAACGAGGTGCTGGCGGCTGGCCTCATCAAGCTCTCGGGATGGAAGGCCGACAGCGATTTCATTGACCCCTTCTGCGGTTCGGGAACGATTTTGATCGAGGCGGCACTCATGGCACGCAACATCTATCCGGGCGTATTCCGCAAGAGTTTCGGTTTCGAGAAATGGAAAGACTTCGACAGCAACCTTTTCGACGCCATCTACAACGATGACTCGGCAGAAAGGGAGTTTGCACACCGCATCTTGGGCTACGACTTGAACATGCACGCCGTTGAAGCGGCACGCAACAACGCGAAAAGCGCCGGCGTGGCCGACATCGTCAGCATCGAGCAGCGCGACATCCGCAAGTTCGTCAAACCAGAAAACCCAGCCATCATCATCACCAACCCGCCTTATGGCGAACGCTTGACGCCGCCCGACATCTTGAACATCTATTACACGCTCGGAGAACGCCTGAAACACGAATTCCAAGGCGGAGAGGCATGGGTGATCAGCTACAAGCAGGAATGTTTCGACGAAATCGGACTGAAGCCGAGCATCAAAATTCCGCTCTACAATGGTTCGCTCGACTGCGAACTGCGCAAATACCAGCTTTTCAGCGGCAAACTGGATGACTTCCGCGCCAGCGGCGGCGAAGTGAAGACCGACGAGGAGCGCCGACGCATGGGCGAAAAGAAACGCTTCAAGCAAAACAGAGGTGACTTCAACAACCGATATGCGGATGGCGACCCACGCGCCAACAGAGAAGAAGAGGATGACCTGCCACCAGAATATGCCATCTTGCGCAGCAAGCACCGCCAGTTTGAACGCAGCCGCAACTTCAAGGAGCGCGATGAACGTCCGGCACGTCGGCAGGGCGAACGCCGCGATTTCCAAGATGGCGACCGCAAATTTGGCGGCAAACGCGGCGGCGACCGCAAGTTTGACGGCGGACGCAAGTTCAGCAAGGAACGCAAATTTGACAGAGAACGCAAATTCGACGGCGAACGGGATTTCGACGGCGACCGCAAGTTTGGCGGCAAGCGCAAATTCGATGGCGGACGCAAGCCGTTCCCACGCAGAGAAGACCGCGACTAAGTAATGCTTTAGGACCGAAGGATTAATGTTTAATATATAAATAGGTGGCCAAAATGTTTTGGCTACCTATTTATAATGTGTGATTGTTGCAATTACACATTATCACCAAAACCGACATGTTTAAAAAAATAATCATGGCAGCTGTGGCCGCACTGTGCCTGCTGCCGTTCAACGCCATGGCACAAGACAAAAAGAGCTTCACGCTCGAAGACCTCATGTGGGGCGGAAACAACTATTGGAACATCATGCCGTCAAGCCCCTTCACGGCTTGGTGGGGCGACTGTCTCCTCGAAACGAAAGTTGACAAGGTGTGTACGCTGTTTGACGAGAAAGGACAACAGCCAAAGAAGCAACGCGTGCTCTTCACTGTTGAAGAGGTCAACGCCGCTATCGACACGGCCAAAGTGGGCAAGGTGTACAACCTCGCCTACGCCACTTTCCCCTACGCAGGAAAGACTTTGGCTTTCCTGACCACAAAGAATGCCAACGTGCTCTACAACTGGAAGACGAAGAAGGCTGAATGGACAGCACCGCGCGAAAGCGGTGTGCAGGCACGCGACTACAACAGCGGAAGCCGCAGCGAGGCTTACGTGAAAGACTGGAACCTCTTCGTGACAACGGCCGACGGCAAACGCCATCAGGTGACCACCGACGGCACACGCGAACTGCAATATGGCATGAGCGTCCACCGCGATGAGTTTGGCATTTCGAAAGGTACGTTCTGGAGCCCCAAGGGCAACCTGCTGGCGTTTTACCGCATGGACCAGACGATGGTGACCGACTATCCGATGGTGGACATCGCCCACCGCGTGGCGCAACTTGCACCAGAGAAATACCCGATGGCCGGCATGACGAGCCACAAGGTGACTGTCGGCGTGTTTGACCCAGCCACCGACAAGACGGTGTTCCTGCAAGCCGGCGACCCCACCGACCGCTATTTCACCAACATCGCATGGAGTCCCGACGAAAAGACAATCTACATGTTTGAACTCCCACGCACGCAGGACAAGGCTGAGCTCGTGGCGTATGACGCACAGACGGGAGCCCGCAAAGGCGTGCTTTACACGGAGGAGAACAAGCGCTACGTGGAACCGATGCACCCCATTGTGTTCTTGCCGTGGGACGACTCGAAATTCATCATGCAGTCGCGCCGCGACGGATGGAACCACCTCTATCTCTTCGACGCTACGGGCAAAATGCTGAAGCAGCTCACGAAGGGACGTTTTGAAGTGATTGACCTGATGGGATTCAACACCAAGACGCAGAGCGCGATTTTCAACTGCAACAAAACGGGAGACATCGACCACACGCACTGGAGCGTCAGCGTCAAAGATGCTCGCATGGAACTGCTCGACAACGGACTCGGCGTTCACAACGGTTCGCTCTCTGCCTCTGGCAAATGGATTTACGACACGTGGTCGAGCCACGACACGTTCCGCCACATCGACCTCGTCGGAACAGCGAAGAACAGCGGAAAAGTGGTGGTGACGAATTTCAAGAAATACGACTCACCCTGGAAGAGCTACAACGTGCCAATAATAAAGGGTGGCACCATCCTTGCAGCCGACGGCAAAACGCCGCTCTACTACCGCCTCGTGCTCCCCGTTGGTTTCGATGCCTCGAAGAAATACCCAACAGTGGTTTACGTTTACGGCGGCCCGCACGCCAACAACGTTGAAAACCGCTGGAACTATGCCTCACGCCCTTGGGAAATCTATATGGCGCAGCGTGGCTACATCGTCTTCGTGGTGGACAACCGCGGTTCGCAATATCGCGGCTTCGAATTTGAAAGCTGCACCCACCGCCACCTTGGCGACGTCGAAATGCAAGACCAGATGGAGGGAGTGAAGTTCCTCAAGTCGCTGCCTTACGTTGATGCCAACCGCCTTGGCGTTCACGGCTGGTCGTTCGGCGGATTCATGACGACCAACCTGATGTGTTCCTACCCCGACGTCTTCAAAGTGGGCGTGGCAGGCGGCCCAGTGATCGACTGGAAATTCTATGAGGTCATGTATGGCGAACGCTACATGGACACGCCGCAGGAAAACCCCGAAGGCTATGAAAGCAGCAACCTGCTCAACAAGGCCAAAAACCTCAAGGGACACCTGCAGATTATCGTGGGCTACAACGACCCGACTTGCGTGCTCCAACACAGCCTCTCCTTCCTCCGCAAGTGTGAAGACGTAGGCACACAGCCCGACTACTTCGTTTACCCGGGCGACGGCCACAACATGATGGGACACGACATGGTACACCTCCACGAACGCATCACCCGCTATTTCGATGATTATCTGAAATAATCCCCCTATAAATTCAAGCGCCAAACCGACATATTGATTCGGTTTGGCGCTTATTTATTAGCAAAACGTCTTGTTTTCCTCTCAAAAAGTGACAGATAGAGACAAAATACGTTTGCAGCTTAAAAACCCAGCGCAAATATTTCTTGGACTAAGATTATTTCGTAATTTTGCGGCAAATCTCACAATCAATAAAATATTCAGCCTATGAATTTCAAAAAATTACTCGCACTCACTTTCGCTTCCTTAACAATGGGAAACGTAGCGTCTATCGCACAGATTACACCGATCGACCAGTGTAACGTCAAGGACATGACATGACCATGTGTGGTTCTGACCTCTACGTAGCCACCAACGAAGGCTACCTCATTTTCGACACCAAGGTTGGTGAAACAAAGGAAATGAAAACCGTTGGCAAGCTCACGTCTATCATCGCCAAGAGCGAAACGGACCTTTGGTATACCGTCAATTTGGGCAGGAGCAGCACCATCAACCACGTCAACGGCACAGAGACCACCACCTACAGCGTAGCCAACGGAGCCATCAAGGGCGGCCCGTATGCTGATGTCGGTGCCAAGGGTTTGGCCTATGGCCCTGACAACACTGTGTGGTTTGGCGCCTATGGCTTCTTCCACAAGTTCGACGGCAAAGAATGGACCAACTACACTTGCCCGGCTTCAAACTTCGGCCGCATCTACTATAAGCGCTTTGCCTTCGACAGCAACGGCACTGTGTGGGTTGCAGGAAAGGACGGACAAAAGAACGCCACTTTCGGCGAGTTCGACCCAGTGAAGGGCGAGCAGACGCCAGTTGCCTGCGATTTCGCTGACGACGGCGTGAACAGCATGTTTGTTGATGCCAACGACAACGTATGGATTGGCACTGACTACAAGGGCTTCTACAAATATGACGGTAGCACCTTCGTCAACTACAACAAAGACAGCGAAGCCAACATCGACATCAACATCAAGACGAGCGCCACTGTCGGTCTCTGCCAGGCTACCAACGGCGACATCTACTACGCCTTCAACAAATCATTGGTATGTTTCAGTGGTGATTACATGGTTGTTGCCGGCACAGTTACCAACGAAGACCATCCCCGCGATGCCATCACCTGCCTCTTCCCCTACGGCGAATACATCTTCATCGGAACGTCTGAAACCGGCGTTCACTGCTACAACACAACGACTGGAGAAATCACCCAGTTGGCCGATGGTACGCCTGTTGTCAGCGCAATCAGCAACGTCAACACCGACAAAGCCAAGACTTCAAACGCCATCTACGACCTCAGCGGTCGCCAGACCAAGAACCTGCTGAAGGGCCAGATCTACATCCAGAACGGCCAGAAGTTCTTCAACAAGTAAAGCCAAGTATTCACGACAAGAATACACCCCATAGAAAAAGCCGCGTGGACATGTTCAAAATGTCCACGTGGCTTTTTCTATTTTATGCAGATAGCCAGGATGGCCTTAATCCCTGAAATCGCCCAACTTTTAGGATTAGTTTCTCCAAAAGCGCTCCAACCATCACACCACCCTCTCATACCTCACAAAACACTCTCACGTTTTGTACGTCACATTTAAAATATGTAATTTTGCACATCTTGACGACGCCTACAAGAAGCACGGCATATAGGCTTCTCTATCACACGACAACCAAACATAGTACTTTTTCATATGATTCCAATGAGAAAAAATCAACACCCTCCTCCAATAAGTGGCTGACACTGCTTTTCGCGTGTCTGCTACTGAGCTGCACGGTATGCAACGCAGCCACCACGGAGACACTGAAGCCCGACACCATCACTCTAAGCTTAACGGAGGCCGGCACATTGCACGAGCGCATCGGCAACAACAAGAAACTGAAAATTGAATGCCTAAGGCTCAAAGGCATGCTTAACATTGACGACATACAATTTATACGCGAGATGGCCGGATGTTACTATGATACAAAAGGGCACAAATACGACGGCCACCTGCGCTATCTTGACATCAGCGGCGCCACCCTCACCAACACCGACAACAAAGAGGTGAGTATATACCCACGCGACCCATCGGAATATGAGGGAACGCCGTGGCCTTCCGCTGAGGCATACATCAACGACAAAGGCACACCTGTGGCCATCTTTGCCTACCTATACGACATGGAGGAGATTGTGCTCCCAGCCAAACTCAAATCCATAGGCGATGACGCGTTCATTTTCTGCCGATCCCTGAAATCAATCAACATTCCCGAGAGCGTACAAAAAATCGGCCTGAGAGCCTTCTTCGGATGCAGCAGTCTCAAATCCATGAAATTGCCGATTGGCATCACGGAAATAAAGTCTGGACTTCTCTCTGGCTGTACGAACCTCACGTCGATAGACATCCCATACACCACGGAGGAAATAGGGCACAACGCATTCAGTAAATGCACAAGTCTTAAGTCCATAGAGCTGCCATACAGTCTGAACAACATGGGCATAAGCGTGTTTTACGGTTGCACCGCACTCACGTCTGTCACTATACCCAAGAACATAAGATACATCAGTGACTACACTTTCTATGGCTGTAATTAGAGCCTTATAACTAACCATAACTTACTATGACTAACTGACCATAAAGTCCTGATTTTCAATACTCTTTGATTTTTAATACTTTCTGAGTGTTTTTTGGCAGTTCCCGATTTTCCACATATTTTTGCAGCGTATTTCTACCGTGGAGAATTTGTGGAGCTTTTATTTTGTCATATCGTGAACGTAGTTGACAAGGGTTTACGAGTGGTTACGATGAAGGGCAGATTTGAAGCTGATAGGCAAAAAGCGTTATATCGTGGACTGGGTTGACAAAGGTTGTCAATGGTTCACTTACGTTTACTCTATAGGTGGAATACTCAAGTATGTAGAACATAGCAATATCAAAGAGTATGAGACCGACAAGAAAATGTGAATTTTGTGGCAAGACATTCATACCAGCAACAGATAATCAATAAAATTTGGGCGCAGGCTGGCATAAAGGCGTTGGCAGAGATAGCAGACATCTATCCTCGTATGACGAGTAATCATGACAGCTGTCTCTTTGACGATAGCTTCGCTATGGATTTTATCAACTTTGGCGATAAAATTATCCATTGTGCAATGTACTTGTATGTCGGCTACATCAACGAGGCAACTAACTTCGCAAAAAGCCAAGGTGGCGGCGGTAGCGACACTAAGGATTGGGGACGTGAGAAGGACGAAGATGAGATAGAATGGATAAGGCGATGTTTGCAGAAAGCAACTCGAATGATAAAGCCAAGAAAGGGCAAAGGGTTGAACCGATAAAGAGATTTTCCCATCTCCTTTAAAGAAGATGGGAAAATCTTTATTCTGTCGTAAAATATCCCTTACCATGGCATTGTGGGCAAGTAATGTGTGTGTGACCTGTGGAACGCATAAAGTAACCTCCACATTCATTGCACTTTACTTGATTATCACTTTGCCCGTATAACGACGGATAGGTATTTTTAACAATTCTTCTTTGCCCATTGCACAAACTACATGTATGCTTGGTTGGTTGCTTACGAGAAGGCGTTGTGTTCTGTATTCGAGAAGATGAAGAACTGCCATTTTTATTATGAACATAACCTCCATCATAGCCATTGTTTGGAAAAGAAGGAGAGTAAGACCCACTGTTACCACTGGAACTTCCTCTCTTTCGTATCAAAGAACACGTCGTGGCAGATGCAGGTGCAACTTGTCTCTTATAGACATAAATATCACCATTTTCCAATATAACATTCAAAATGCTCAAATCGGATTTGAACTTGAATGTAGCATCTGTACCCCAATAACTACCACCCATATAGAACTTATAGTTACTATTGCTATAGTTCTTATTGAGTTTTAGTGTTCCATGCCCGACACCAACACCTTTCTTGTTGGACTCATAACAGATATTGTCAAGAAATGTGATAAACTGTCCACCTGTGACACTTGACGATGTAATGCCATTATGCATTTTTTTAGTTAAAGCATAAAATGAAACAGTTTGTCCTTTTGCTGTAAATATACTTACAATCCCTAAAAGATATAATAAAATATACCTCTTCGAATTTTTACTCAAGGAAATCATAATTTTCTACGGATTTTGGAAGAAGTTCATTTATATCTATCTCATAATAACGTTTTCTTTTATCAGCACCACTACTATCGTCCCATGTAATATATTCTTTATAATCCTTAGATATTGCATTATAACGAGTGTATCCACTCCCCCACATACTTGAAGGAACACTTTTTGAATAAACCTCATATTTAGATGTTGATAGTCTGCTATTATACGAGCCAATATTAGATGCATTTCTAATTCCCGAATTAATAGAACTTATGCATTTATCACGGTTTCTTTTTATGTCAAACGACCAGTTTCCCGTGTTTGAACAATATATATTATTTCCTCTCTCTATGATAACTGTTACGTACAACATACTTGCAGTGCTATAAGGGTGTCTTGTATTCCCAACATCTTCCACAGAATAGCCAACAGGCAGATAATAATGAACATTACTGTCATCATAACTTTGAGCCTTAATCCCAATAGACAAGAACATAAAAATAAATAATATAATATTTCTCATAATTCTTAATTGTTAAAACCCTAAAGTTTCATAATTTTTATTTCAGACACATCCTCACTCTTTCATCAGCGTAAGGAGTACCATCGAAAATTGTTTTTTTGTTAGTAAACTCTTTTTCTGTTCCGTAGAACATAAGCCATGGCATATTCTGTTGTTGGGAATAATTAATTCCCTCTTTAAACAACTCCTCATTCCCATCACATTCAAACATAAATCTGTTCAAATCATGATTGTCTAGAAATAGCCATAGCTGGAAACCTGTTGGATAACGAGCAAAATGTAATTTTACCTCTTCTTGAAGCTTTCGGTTGTTGACAATCGCTTTCTCACTATGTACAGCTTCACACACAAATTGCTGATAGCGGAAGTCAAGTACACCATCAAATATCCCAACATATTCCAGTTGTCTTGCTTCCTGTGCATCGTATCGCAACTTGTTTAAGAAGTATCGGATATAAAAGTGCGGCTTAAAATCCAACTCACCCCAAACTTCCCCTATCAATCTGACATTTGGAAATTTTGCTTTGATATTTCTCACAAAGTATTTCCAGAAAGCATAACATGGTCCTGTGGCATGGTCTAAACGAATAGCATCAAAGCCCATATCACATAAATCAAGTGCTTTTTGCGTCAAATATTGCTGCACATCTTTGTTCTTTGAATTAAACATAGGCAAGTCTTCAATGCCAGCAAAACATTTATACGTTCCGTTAGACTTATAACAGAACCAATCCTTATGCTTTCCGTCAGCAAACAAGGTGCAAGACTTATGACAATGATTAGCCACAAAATCTGCAACAATGACCATACCTCGCTTATGAACTTCTTTCACCAATTTCTTCACATCAGTTTTTGTTCCGAAATGATGGTCAACCTGTTCAAAGTCCACAATATGATAGCCATGATAAGCGGCAGTCTTATAGAAAGGAGTTAGCATAATTCCAGACATACCAAGCCCTTGAATATAATCAAGATGCTCGATTATACTCCTGATGCAACCGCCTTTGAAGTTACCATTGGTATCTTCATCTCTTATGGGAAAGAAGCGGTCTATTAGTATATGATATATCCTTTCTTGCTTCATTTGCAGAAATCATCTTTTGTTCGCAGAATATCCTTTAAATCCGAATGAATAACGAATGCCATTGCCAAAATGGCAATAATACAGATAATACCAATTACAGCAAGTACTGTCATTAAAGTCATAAAACAACATGTTGTCATATCTTCAATTCTTTAAAAGTGTAACAAATAAACCTATGATGGTAGCCAATAAAGTTAGTACTCCAACCAATAGAACCCAAATATTCATATTATGAAGAAAATCTATCTCCATTGAATTTTTTCTTGGAATTACGACTTCTCGTATCTCGTTAAACATACGATGCAAACGGAATTGTTCTACAAAATAGTCCATACGCATATCCATTTCTGTCAGATTGAATAACTTGCCATATAAGAAATCAGAAATCACTCCAAATGAATCCTCTATTTCTTGGGCTGACAAATGTCTATGTCTCAATTTGAAACGTTGTAACCTCAACTTAATGACAATTAACATACCTATGTCAAGTAACGTTGGTAATTCTCTTTTCAAATTTCCCGTAAGTACTCGTTCATGATGCTCCAAAGAACAATAATATGGAGATCCCATCTTTATATGAACTATGGTCTCATCATCAGCCCAATATTTTTCAACCTTATTATTACTATATGCTATATTAACAATCCGTTCCACAGCATTTCTGTCAGCCATCATGAAATTATTATTCGCATATAGCATACCATATATAAAATGTCTCAAGTTTCGGATTTAGAATTCAAGCCGTTTGAGCATACTCTCTAAGTGCAGCC